>Ga0137403_10006285_pt1 | contig 13618 bp, 9 predicted proteins | sample CZOMad2_1_16fung_FD_122057 | JGI IMG/M metagenome (GOLD analysis project Ga0137403, IMG submission 122057) | Vadose zone soil fungal communities from Angelo Coast Range Reserve, California, USA - CZOMad2_1_16fungal (Hybrid Assembly) | ecosystem: Environmental > Terrestrial > Soil > Vadose zone... | reverse complement strand
CAGGGTGCGTCGCCGCCAACGGCTGGGCGGGCTCCTCAGCTACTACCACCGAGAAGCGGCTTGAAGGAGTCGACCGAGTATCGGCACAGCACGCGGAGTGTTTGCGCCCGCGTCACGCTGGCGCAGTCAGGTCATCCCGCCCTGCGCCTCAGCTGTGCCGTCCGAGGATCCTGCTCGAGCCGCGACTGGGACTCCGCCCGGTCAGGCCACCGCAGAGGTGCGGCGCCCTGCGGACTCATCGCGCATCCCCTGGGCCGAACTGCTGATGCGCGTCTTCCGCGAGGACGTGCTCGCCTGCCCTTGCGGCGGCCGCCGGGCTGGTCTGCTCCGGTTCATCCCTGCGCGGCCGGTTCGCTGCTCATCAGAACTTCTGCACGATGCGACCCCAGACGTAGCGGCCGACGAAGTCGTAGGAGGGGTCGGCGTACGTCAGAAACGAGTTGAAGACCCTGGGCGGATTCGAGTCGAAGACGTTGCGCACGCCCGCGGAGAACGAGGTCGCGCCGATCGAGCTCCCTAGCGCGTAGGCCGCGTAGAGGTCGAACGTCATGTTGTACGAGACGTGATGGGCCGGGTACGGAACGCCGGTCGTCGGGTCCTTGTTCTGATCGGCGCACAGGCCCGCGCCAGTGGCGCTCGTTCCCGACGGAGGGGCGCACTCGTCGAAACCACCAGTGTACCTCGCCCGTACGCCGCCGGAGAAAGCACCGCGGTCGTAATCGACGCCCGTGTTGAACCGCACCCGCGGCGTCACGCCCAGCGTCTGGAAGAAGGAGCTGACGTCGTAGTTGCCGGCGCCTTGCACCTTCTTCCCGTTCGGCAGCACGAGGTCCTGCTTGATCAGGTACGTGCCGTCGAAGAGCAGCCGGAAACGGCCGGCGGTCGTCGGCAGCGCGTACCGCAGCGCCAGGTCCACTCCGCTGGTGAGCACCGATCCGGCGTTCTGCGCGATGTCCAGCACGTTCTGGATCATCCCGCTGGAAGGGTCGCGCGTGATCAGGCTGCACTGTCTCGGGTCCGGTGCCGCGCTGGATCCCGTCGAGGCGGGATAGCAGGCGGCGAGGACGTTCGCGGTCCCGATGAGCCTCGCGATCGCGGCGTTGAGCTTGATGCGGTAGTAATCGGCCGTGATCGAGAGGCCCTTGATCTGGGGTGGCTCGATGACGGCGCCCGCGGTCGCGGAGGTGGCCGTCTCGGGCTGCAGATCCGGGTTGCCGCCGAAGATGGACGGGAGCACGAAACTCGTGTCGCCGTTGTTCACCGCGCTCGCCCCGCCCGGCCCTGCCGCGCACTGCGCGCGGAGCGCCGCGTTCGAGGCCGGGATGCGAGCGCAGGGATCGGTGGCCAGCTCCAGCGTGTTGAATTGGCCGAGATAGAGGTCGTCGAGGGTGGGCGCCTTGAATGCGGTCGACCAGGTACCGCGGAGCGTGAACCCCCGGACGGGTCGCCAGCGGGCGCCGAGCTTGTAGGTGAAGTTCGTGCCGTACGACGAGTAGTGGAACACGCGTCCAGCCGCCTGCAGCTCGACGTCGTCCGCGAACGGAACGCCGCTCACGACCGGCAGCACCAGCTCGGCATACGCTTCGTTGGTGTTGAACGAACCCTTGGTGGGCTGCCCGATGAAGTCGAGGGAATGGGTCGCGACCGCGATCGCGTCGGGCTGGACGCCCCCGTACTCGCGCCGGAACTGGTACCCGAGGGCGATGCCGGCAGGCCGGTCGGCGGCGATGGTGAACAGATCGCGGCTGAGGTCGGCATTGACGACGCCGAGCTGCGACCAACCGTCGTTGAGGGCGGTGTACGCGCCGAGCGACTGCGCCATCGCCGGGGTGACGCTGCCGACCCCGAACAGGTTCACAGGTGTGCAGTTCGCGATCGGCGCGGCCGGCGTTCCGCAGCGCCAGACTCCGCTGGCGTCCTGGAACGCCGGGCCGATGCCGGCGCCGAGGGTCGTCGTCTGGAGCGATCCCAGGCCGTGGGAGGAGCTGGACGTGCGGCCGTAGCCGAAGGATAGCGACCAATCGGTGCGCTCGATGGTGCCGTCGAGGCTGCCGTTCAGCTGGATTGTTTGCGCATCGCTCTCACGTTGTCGCGGCCCCGTCTCCAGAAGGCGCTTCGCTGCGTTGGCAATCGGGACGCCGAACGGGTTGTACGGGCTGGTCGGGTCGATGGGCGTCCGGGCGAAGATCGTCTGGAATGGCTCTGGCGCGGCCTGGTATGCTGAACGGCTGTCGACCCACGCCGCCTGCAGTCGCGCGGTGGCGAAGTCCACGAGGCGGTAGTCGCCGTTGGCGAAGAGAGACAGGCGATCGTTGGGCGTGATGAGGTAGTTGACGGCCTGGAAGTTGTAGCGGTCGTTGACCGGCCCGCTATCGATGTACTTGCGCCAGCTCAGGCCGGTGGCCGGGTCGGTCACCACCGGTTCGCCCATCGCGGGGTTGCCATCGGCGATCCAGTCGACGGCGCCCGCGCCGGGGTACGCGGCGTTGAGCCGCTGGCAGAGCTGCGTCGGGCACTTCGCGGGATCGACGTGCGCGCGGCCGGCGGGGATGATGCTCGACCCGGACGGATCGATGCGCCCGGCGGGAAAGTTGTAGCTGAGGGCACGCTCGGCCCACTGGCGGTTGGCGGCGAGCATCGACGACTGCCGGAACGCACCCAGCGACAGGAGGAAGCCTCCCCGATCGCCGGAGATCCCCGCAGTGCCGTTCAGCTGGCCCTGGAATGCGTCGCCATGCGGGGAGGCGCCGGCGTACCCTTCGACGTTGACCCCGTTCATCCGGCGCCGCGTGATGATGTTCACCACGCCGGCGACGGCGTCCGAGCCGTACACCGCCGAGGCGCCGTCCTTGAGCACCTCGACGCGCTCGATGACCGCGGTGGAGATGGTGTTCAGGTCGAAAGCGGGCACGTACCCGCTGCCCGCGCCGAGCCCGCCGTTGACCCACCGCTTGCCGTCGACCAGCACCAGCGTGTGGCGCGGGCCGAGGTTGCGCAGCGACACCTGCGTCGTGCCGTCGGAGCCGGTGTTGAACTTGCTGTTCACGCCGCCGCCGCTCCACGGGATGAGCTGCAGGAAGTCGCCGAGCGTCGCCACGCCGCTGGCGGCGATCTCCTCGCGGCTGTAGATGACGACCGGCGCGGGCGACGTCAGGTCCTTGCGCGGCACGCGCGAGCCGGTGACGACGACCTCCTCCTCGAACTGCTGTGGCGTGGAGCTGGCATCCGGCGGCGTCTCGCCCAACGCGGCTCCCGAGATCGCCAGCGAACAGAGCAGGATGAAGCGCCGAGACCGGAAGTCCATCCGCTCCCCCAGCGCCCGCTATAGCGCAATGAATCCAGGGCGCAACAGGGAAGGTGCTCGGCACCACCGGAGGGGGATCTACGCGGGGCGGAAGGGAACTTCCGCGCGAACGATGGTGCCGCGGCCGGGTTCGCTTTCGAGCTCGAGCGTGCCGTCGAGCTGGCGAACGCGCTCGCGCATGTTGACGAGGCCCACGCCTCCGGAATCGCCACCGCGGCCAGGGACGAAGCCGATGCCGTCGTCGGAGACGGTCAGGCGAACGACGCCGTCGGCGCGCATGAGCCGGACGCGAACCTGTTTCGCCTTTGAATGCTTCGCGACGTTGCCGAGCGCTTCCTGCGCAATGCGGTAGAGGGCCAGCGCGGCTCCCGGCGACAACTCCTTCACCTCGGAGTCCGCCTCGCAGGACACCGGAATGCCGCGGGTCTTGCTGAACTCTCCGCAATAGGAGGAGAGCGCATTGGGCAGCCCCGCTTCGTGCAGCGAGGCGGGGTGCAGGTCGTGAGAGAGCTGGCGGATGCCCGTTCCGATCTCGATCAGTTTGTCCTGCACGCCGTCGATCTCGGTCTTCGCCGGAGAGCCAGGTGGAACCTGGTATTTGACCGCCCCGAGATTGAGGGCCACCGTGGTGAGCTGCTGGAGGACGCCGTCGTGCAGCTCTCCGGCGATGCGGGTCCGCTCCTCCTCCTGCGCCTTCATCAGCCGCTCGTTGAGTGCCGTGATCTCCGCCTGGTGCTGCTCCATCTGGCGCTGATGGCGCTCGAGAACTCCAACGCGGATGCGATACGTGGCCCACAGCAGCCCCGCCAGAATCGCGATACAGAGGGCACGGAACCAGGTCGTCTCATGGAAGGCCGGCGGGATGGTGAACGCGAGGGATGCGCCATCCTCGTTCCAGACGCCGCTGTTGTTGCTGGCCTTCACGACGAACCGGTAATCCTTGGGCGGCAGATTCGTGTAGTGGACGTGGCGCTCGTTGACCAGCTCGCGCCAGTCCTTGTCCTGGCCCTCGAGCTTGATGCGGAAGCGCACCTTTTCCGGTGCGACAAGGCTCAGGGCGGTGTAGTCGATCGCGAGATCGCGCACGCGTGCAGGCAGCCGCAGCGCTCTGCTGCCCGCGTCGTAGACCTTTCCGTCCGCGGTGATCTGCTCGATGTGCACGGGCGGCGGCAGGTCGTTGTGCGGCAGGCGCCGCGGATCGATCCGGGTGATCCCGTCGCGAGTCGCGAACCAGAGCTTCCCGTCGGCGGTCCTGGTCACGTGCGGGCCATACCAGCCGATGGTCGCCATTTTCGCGACGCCGTCGGAAGCGTCGAACACGGTCACCCGGATCGTCCGCATCGGATCGTTCAGCCATGCATCCAGCTCCGACCGGGCGAGGCGCACGAGACCGCACAGCGTGATGAGCCAGACGGAGCGATCTTCGTCCTCCATCGACCAGTGCACGGGATCGCACGGCAGGCCATTCTTGGCGTTGAGCGTGACGACGCGCCCGCCTTGAATCCGGCTCAACCCGCCTTCGGTCGCGGCCCACACCGCGCCCTGCTCGCCGAATCGAAGATCGGTGACGGCACCGCCGCCGAGCCCGTCGGCCGCGGTGTATGAAGCGAGGATCCGGCCGTCCTTGAAATAACCCACGCCGCCGGCCCCGAAACCGATCCAGACGCCGCGCTGCGAGCGATCCGGCAACAAGGCGGAGGCGGCATGGTGCTGCTGGCCGAGCTGGTTCCAGGGGAACCGTTCAACGGCGCCGCCCGCCGCCCGGTAGAAGAGGGCCACGTCGTGGAGACTGACCCACATGTTTCCAAAGCCATCCGGAGCGAAGGCCCAGACATTTCCGCCCGGTAAGCCCGGGACGCGTATGAATCGGCCGCCCTCGAAGTAGACCACACCGTCGGTGATCGCCGCCCATGGCCGACCTCGATCGTCCACCCCCAGCGACCGGGCGACCGTCTCGAGGAGCGGCACGGAAGTTCGCCGGTCGTGGGGCGGCACGGGACTCTTGCCATAGTAGGTGATCCGCCCGTCGTGCCAGCGGTTGAGCCCGTTGGCCGTGGCGACCCAGATGCTTCCATCCGCCGTCGCCAGGATGCCCCAGGCCAACGGGTTGGAAAGACCCTGCTTCGTCGAGACGAGCGGAAACGTGTACTCGCGGAACCGGTCGAGGCCGCCGCTCGTGCTGACCCACACGCTGCCTTCGCGGTCCTCGAAGATCACGTAGGGATTCCCCGAGAGACCGTCCGCCAGCCCGAAGACGTCTGCCTTGCCCTGGTGGAGATGCACGAGGCCGTCATAAGTCGAAATCCACAGGCTGCCGTCGCTGGTGCGCAGAAACCGACTGGGCCTCGATGCCGGATTGATCCCCGGCACCGGATGACGCTCGAGTTTGTCGCCCTGCAGCCGCGGTACGCTGCCTCCGTTGGCAGCGAGCAGAATCCGGCCGCTGTCGTCCTCGATCAGGTCGTTCGCCTCGGTCGTGAGAGGGGGATAGGCATAGCGCTCGGGAGGGCCAGGCTTCCAGCGCCACAATCCCGTCTGGGTGGTGATCCAAAGGTTGCCCGCGCGATCTTCGTACACCGCGAGAACCCAGCGGCCAAAACGCTCGTCCCGCTCGCACTGGACCTTGGCTGCTTGAACGGCGCAGAGCCGACCGGACCCGACCTCTCCAAACCAGACGGTTCCGTGGCGATCCTGCCGAAACATCAAAATCCCCTGCCCGGCAACTTCCGGATAGTGCGTGAGCCTGCTGTCCTTCCAGGTGGCCAGTCCCTTCAACGTGCCGATGAGCAGAGTGCCATCATGCGCAACCATGAGAGCGCTGACGTGGTTGCTGGGAAGGTGCTCCCCCGGAGGTTGCCACGGCACGGCTCGGACGCCGTCGAAGCGAAGCAATCCGGACTCCGTGCCCAGCCAGAGATAGCCGTCGGGCGTCTGTGCGATCGCTTGGATCGGGCCCTCTGTAAACCCGTCGCGAATCTTCCAAGCCGTGTGCGCGTACTGGCTGACGTCCAGTGATGGATCGAGGGCGAAGGCGTTGCGGGACCAGAGGAACATCAGCGCGGCAAGCGCGACGGTGGGCACGCACCTGCGCGTGGATGCTTGCGTTCTCTGGTCGACCACGTCCGCGCGTCCTCCTCGCGCTGCTGAGCTCGGGCCAGGGCCTCCAGCCTCCGCGCGGGCGGAGTGTAGTCCGCCACCGCCGCGCTCTGCCAGACTGGTCGTGAGACGCAGGAGTCAGTGGCCAGCGTTCGCAAGAGCGGCCTGTGTCAGCAGGCGGCGGGAGCGCGGGGTCTTGCGAACCTCGACGTTCATCCTCGCCAGCCGGAGCCCCTTGACCGGATCGGCGCCCGCAGCGAGCCAGAATTCGGCGGCGTGGTCGGCGAAGGCCGCCGGGTGACTCGCGATCAGCTCGTCGAAGCGGGCCGCAGCCAGCCGGTGCCAGTAGCGCGCTTCGTCGTCGTGGCCGGCGGCCCCGAGAATGCGCGCGAGCTGCGCAGCGTAATCGGGATCGTCCGAGGACAAAGCCAGGGGCCGCAGGCGGGCAACGGCGGAATCACACTCACCCGCTTCCGCCTCGGCGAGATGGCCCTGCGCCGGCGCGAAGGCGGGCACCAGGCGCCGTGCAGCTTCGAATGACCTCCGTGCATCCTCCAGTCGGCCCTCGTTCATCCACATCAGTCCGAGCTGGTAGTCGAGCAGCGCCAGCGGAAACGGTGAGACGCCGGGGTACCGGCTGAGCCTTTCTGTGCTGGCGGCAGATCCTAATGAAATCGCAGGGTCGTGCCGATTCGGGGAACATCCGGAAGGTTCGTGCGTACCGGACGGGTTCGTTGCCAAGGCGAAGGTCGCCGGTTCGAAGTGGCTCGCCGAAACTTTGACCAGATCTTGTCCAAACAGGAGGAGACTTGCGGATCCCTGCGTGGACTTCGGTGGACTTCGCGCTTGAGCTAAGTACTCGAGACGACTGAAAACATGAGGGACGACGCCCGTCTGCCGGTTGGGTGAAATCGCCCTCATAACCCGAAGGTCGCAGGTTCAAATCCTGCCCCCGCAACCAATTTCGCTGGCCTCATCGGTACTTACGGATGGGGCCAGTGCGTTCGTACGTCGCGTTGCTAACCCGAAGGGCGCGATGCGCACATCTCGTCGGAGTCGGCGAGGATACGCGCCCTTAGCTCTGGGCGTGTGGGAAGTTTCCCCTTCGTTGAAACGATCTTGACCAGATCTTGCCCACGAATTCGTCTTGTTCGGCGGGCAGATCTCGACTCGGGGGACGTCCGCTCCCAACCGGCTTCCTCGAAATGAAGCGCCATCATGGCTCGATCGGACGCGCGCTGGCGAGCGCAGGGTGTGCGCTCGGTCGCGCCGCCCCAGAGCCGGTAGAGAACCGGCACCACCGAAACCACGGACTCAGCCGCGGTCAGCGAGGAGGGCCTCGACGAACCTTGTCGCCGGGCGCGCCTGCAGATCCGCCATCGTGCCGACTTGGACGAGCCGGCCTGCTTCGAGCACTGCGACGCGATTCGCCAGCGCTCCAGCCTCGCGCAGGTCGTGAGTAACGAGGAGGACGGCAAGCCGGCGCTCGTCCAGAAGCTCCCGCACCAGCGCGATCAACTCCTGCCGGAGCATGACATCGACGTTCGAAAGGGGCTCGTCGAGCAGGAGCGCCACCGGCTCCCCGACTAGAGCGCGCGCCAGCGCGACGCGCTGGCGTTCGCCTCCCGAGAGAAGTGCGGGGCGGCGCTCGGCCTTCCCTTCCAATCCGACGCGCCGCAGCAGGTCATCGATGCGGGCCTGGTCGTGAGCTGCGAACGCCAAGTGCTCGCGGACGGTCATGTGCGGCCAGAGCGCGAGGTCCTGGAACACCATCGCAAGATGGCGTTCCTCGGGTGGCACTCCGATCCGCCCGTCTGCGCTGACACGCCTGCCGTTGATGCACACGCTGCCGCCGGACGGCGCGATGAAGCCGAGCACGACGCGCAAGAGCGTGGACTTACCCGACCCTGAAGGTCCGACGATCGCGAGCACCTCCTCCGCGCCGACGGCGAGGGTGACGTCCCGAAGGATCTGGTGGCGATGCAGAGAGACGGAGACGCCTTGCAGCTCGATCATCGCCGGGCTCCGGCGAGCGCCAGCGCGCCCACGGTGAGCGCCGCAGCCACCATGCCGCACTGCACGAGGGAGAGCGCCGCCACTACCGCCGGGGCGCCATTCGCCTCGAGCGTCAGAATGCGCACCGTGAGCGGCGCGCTGCCCGGCGGATAGAAGAGAATGACGGTCTCCAGATCGCGCAGGCAGAAGACGAAGGCGAGGAGCCAGGCGCCGAGCAGGGCGCGGCGATGAAGGGGGACGACGATCCGCCGCAGGCGCAGGAAGAACCCGGCGCCTTGAACCGCCGCGGCTTCTTCCAGGTGCGGAGAACCTTGCGCGATCGCGACGGCGATCGCGCGGGCTGGGATCACCGCGTAGCGCGCGGCGAATCCGATGACGAGAATGGCGACGGTCCGATACAGAGCGTGCGTCGCAGGGCGGTTCCACACCTCGATGATCCCGACGCCGAGGACCGCGGCGGGCGTGACGAACGCGAATACGGCGAGCGCATCGAGCCAGGCGCTTCCTGGTCTGTCGCGCGCGACCGACCTGCCGAGGACCAAGCCGACCGTCGTGAGCAGCGTCGCCGCGAGGGCCGCGGGAAGGACGCTGTTCTCGACGCCGGTCCCGATCCAGTCACCCACCTGCCCAAAGCCGTTCCCGCGCAACGCGCTCCAAGCGAGGCCGACGATGGGGAGCACCGAAGCGGCCGCTGCCGACCAGCAGCCCACCGTGGCCAACCAGCGGACGCGGCCGAGCCTGAGCGCCGGCCGTTCCTCGCTGCGCAGGCCCAGCACGGGGAACGAGCGCCGCGCGCCGATGCGCCGCTCGACGGCGAGCAGCGCCAGCGCCACGGCTATCAAGGGCATCGCGAGCACCGCTGCCTCGCCGGGGGAATAGTCGATCGCGCTGAGCCGCGAAAAGACAGCCGCCGGATATGCCCGGATGCGCAGGAACATGGGGATGCCTAGTTCCGACAGCGAAAGCGCGAAGACCAGCAGCGCACCGAGAGCTGCGGCAGGCCACGCGACCGGCAGCACGATGCGCATCGCGACTTTCCAGGGCGGCGCCGAAAGCCGGCCCGCCTCTTCAATCGACGGATCGATGGCCTGCACCGCGAGCGCGACCAGCGCCGTGACGATCGGCGTGAAGGCGATGGTCTCGACTCCAATCGCGCCGGCCGAGGTGAACAGCGCGTCCGGGTGAGGAAGGTAGAACCACCCGAGCGCGAGAAGGAATGGCGGAAGGAACGCGGGCAGCGCGTGGAGCAGCAGCGCGGCGCGTCTGCCCGGAATGTCCGCGCGCCCCAAGAGCATCCCGAGCGGCACGCCGAGAAGCAACGCGCACGCAGTCACCGCGCCTGCGAGCGCGCACGACCGCAAGAGGAGCAGCCAGGGAGTTGCGCTCGCAAGGGCCGCGAGGCCCGACAACGGCGCGCCGGCGACCACCGCGATGAGGGGGAGGAGCGCCGTCGCACAGATCACGAATCCGGCGAGTGCCAGCGCCAGATGCTCCTGGGCACGCTTCAGAGCCCGACCCATTGCCGCAGCCAAGGCTGGATTCTCTCCATCTCGTCGCCAAGGCGCGCGTAGTCCACCTGCATCGACCGGAACGAGCTTGCCGAGCGCACGCCGGGCACCTGGATCTCGGCGCGCAGCGGCATGTGCGCCGCGAGCTCCGCCATTCGCTTGTCCACCTCCGCCGACACGAGCCAGTCCACTAGCGCTTGTCCCGCGTCCGGATGAGGACCCTTCATCAGCACCACGGCGGTGGGCATCACGAGCGTGCCAACTCCGTCCTGGTCCGGATACACCACTTCGACGGGGGCTCCGTCGTGGAGGGCTTCCGCGGCGTCATCGGTATCGCAGAGTCCGAACGCCACCTCGCCTGCTGTGACGAGCCGCTTCACCTCGCCGTTGGAGCTGGCGATGCGGGCCTGGTTCGTCTTGAGATCGTCGAGGAACGCGCGGCCCTTGTCCTCTCCCCATGCGCCGAAGAGCGCCGCGACGTGCATCGTGGTGGTGCCGAAGAGCGGATTCGCCAGCGCGGTCTGTCCCTTCCAGCGCGGCGCCGCGAGGTCGCGCACCGACTTCGGCATCTCCGCAGCGGAGACCTTCTGCTTGTTGACGAGGAGGATGCGGGCGCGCGCCGCGGACCCGGTCCACGTGCCGTCGGGAGCCCTGAAGCGCGACGGGACCGTCGCGGCGGCCGGCGACGGATAGGGTTGCACGAGCCCGCGCTTGATGAGCAAGAACGGCCGCACCGGATCGCCCGACAAGAACACGTCGGCCTGCGGCTGCCGCGCCTCGGCGATGAGCCGATTGACCACCCCGGTGCTCTTGGTCTCCTCGGTGTCGTAGACCGCAAGCACCTTGATGCCCGATCGCTTCTCGAATTCCTTGAAGATGGGCTCGGAGAACGGCTGGTCCACGCTGGTGTAGACGACCACCTCCTTCGCACCCCGCCTGCAGGCGAAGCACACCAGCACGCCTGCTGCGACCAGGACTCCGCGCCTCATGGCTTCCCTCCCTGCTTGAGCGCGGCATAAAGCGCGTCGTAGAGGAACGAGGCCTTCGCGACCGTCTCTTCGTCGTTCGCGCTCACCAGCGGAAAGCCGCGTGAGATGGCGCGGAGCCCGGCGCTCTCTCGAGCGATGTGCAACTCGTCGAAGTCGGCCCCGTGCACGATGCGCGCCAGCGCGCGTAGCGCCGCATCGTCCGGCAGCCGCTCCTCGACCAGCGCCTCGAAGGAGCAGCGGCCCTTGCCGTCGCGGTGCGGGTACGTCGCTCCCGGCGCGTCGAAACCGATGGCGTCGTCAGCCTTCTGCACCTTGGCGACCTCTTCGGGCGCGACGAACAGGAGGCTAGCCGCCGGGTCGAGGAAGCGGCGGACCAGCCACGCGGTCGCGGTGCGGTTGACCCGGATGCTCCGGCGCGTCACCCATTTCATGAGAGCGGACCTCCGAAAAGCCCCGGCGCGAAAGCGCGCACCAGGCCGAGCACGCCCCCGCCCAGAACGACGGCTACCACGTTGAGGCGCCACTTCCAGAAGGTGAGCGCCGTGAAAGCGGCCAGGCCGAGCACAACGGTGATCCAATCGATCTGCCCTGTTGGCATGAACGCGACCCGCGCGAGTGGAATCGAGATCGAGAACATCAGCCCCACCACACCGCTCGTCACGCCCTTGAGGAACTCCTTGACGCCCGGCCGGGAGGTCAACCAGTCCATGTGCGGCGCGGCGCCGAGCACGAAGACGAAGGACGGCAGGAAGAGCCAGAAGGTTGCGGCCGTCGCGCCAATCCACGGCACGCCGCGGCCGTGCCCGGCAAGATAGCCGACGAAGATTCCGATCGAGATCAACGGTCCTGGCGTCGTCTCACCCAGCGCGAGCGCATCGATCATCTCGCGATCGCTGATCCAGCCGTAGCTCGCGACCGCTCCTTCGCGGATGTACGGCAGCACCGCATAGGCCCCGCCGAAGGAGAACAATCCGACCTTGAGGAAGAAGGAGGAGATGTCGAAGACGCGCCGCCATGCGGACTCGGCCGCGTCTGCCCGCCCCGGCAGCAGGAGCGCGAGCGCCGTCGCGACGGGAACCAGCCTGCGCCAACCGATGAAGCAGAGTCCGCAGCCGAGCAGGACGACGAGAAAGGGCAATTGCCCGAAGAAGAATGCCACGAAAGCAGCGACCGCAAGGACGACGGGGAAGACGCCCTTGAGCGCCGCGCGCGAGATTCGCACCAACGCTGCCAGGAGGAGCGCGAGGCCCACGGGCCTGAAACCCCAGAGGACGCCGAGCACCTGGGGAGCTTCGCCGTAGTGCACGTAGATCCACGCGAGTGCCGTCAAGGTGATGAAGCCGGGCAGGATGAACAGGATTCCGGCCAGCGCCCCTGCGAGGTATCCGCCCTTCTTGTAGCCGATGTAGATCGCGAGTTGCAGCGCCTCGGGTCCGGGGAGGACGTGGCAGAAGTTCAGGGCGCGAACGAACTCCTCCTCGCCGATCCATTGCTGCCTCTCGACTACTTGAAGGTGCATCAGGCCGATCTGGCCGACCGGGCCGCCGAAGGCGAGCCAGCCCAGCTTGAGGAAGTACCAGAAGATCTCCTGCATGGAGACCCGCTCCGCGACTTCGGCGGCGGCGGGGGTCGGGCTGGCGTTGGTCGGATTCAATTGCACCAGTTCCAGTTGACTGCGGATACGCCTGCACTATAACGCTCGCGCGTGCTGGAAAGAGAAAAAGGTGGCTGGCTGCTGCTCATCCACCAGATCCCGCCGAAGCCGAACTACTTCCGGGTGAAGATCTGGCGGCGGCTGCAGAAGCTCGGCGCCGTTGCCATCAAGAACTCGGTCTATGCGCTGCCGAGCAACGAGCAAGCGCAGGAGGACCTGAACTGGGTCCTGCGCGAAATCGTCGAGGGTGGCGGCGATGCCTCGCTGGTCGAGGCACGGCTGGTCGAAGGCCTGAACGACGAGCAGGTGAGGGAGATGTTCCGCGCAGCGCGCGATACGGATTACCAGGCCGTGGCGGACGAGATCCGTCAGGTGGCGCGCGGCCTTCCTCGCAAGGGCGAGATCGCGGACGAGAAACGCGGTGAGATCCAAGTGGCGGTCGCGCGCCTGCAAAAGCGCGTGGCGGACATCGCCGCAATCGACTTCTTTCACGCTCGCAGCCGGGAGGCCGTCGACGGACTGCTCAAGGAGCTGGAGCAGAAGCTCGCCGCGCGCGAGCCGGAGAAAGGAGCCGCCGCCGCGGAAGCATTGGAAAAGCCGCGCGGCGCGACCTGGGTCACCCGCACCGGCATCCACGTCGACCGCATGGCGAGCGCCTGGCTCATCCGGCGCTTCATCGATCCCAAGGCGAAGTTCAAGTTCGTGGCGGCGCGCGAGTACCGCCACCAGGCTGGCGAGCTGCGTTTCGACATGTTCGACGGCGAGTTCACGCACCAGGGAGAGCTCTGCTCGTTCGAGGTGCTGCTGGCGCGCTTTGAGATCACCGACGCCGCGCTACGGCCGATCGCGGAGATCATCCACGACATCGATCTCAAGGACGGGAAGTACGACCGTCCCGACAATGCCGGTTTCGAGCACCTGATCAACGGCATCGCCATGGCGCATGCCGAGGACGAGGTGCGCCTGCAGCGCGCCAGTGCCGTCCTGGACGATCTGTACGAGTACTTCAAACGCAAGCGCCGGGGAGCCGATACATGAAGAGGACTGCACT
>Ga0137403_10006283_pt1 | contig 13621 bp, 10 predicted proteins | sample CZOMad2_1_16fung_FD_122057 | JGI IMG/M metagenome (GOLD analysis project Ga0137403, IMG submission 122057) | Vadose zone soil fungal communities from Angelo Coast Range Reserve, California, USA - CZOMad2_1_16fungal (Hybrid Assembly) | ecosystem: Environmental > Terrestrial > Soil > Vadose zone... | reverse complement strand
TGACGATCGAGCCATTCACGGGCCTGCGGGCCGAACGGCGGTTGCGCGAACAAACCGACAAACGCCTCATAGGCCTCGTCGGTGCCATCAGCCACGATCATTTCATTGGCGATCTCGACCCGCTTGCCCTGCAATTCACGACGCCATTGATCGACGGTGCGCTTGGCCTCAACTTGCTTCGGGGCCACCGCGCCGGATCCGGGAAAGAATCTGAAATCGTCGGTTAGCGAGGAACTATCCCAGGGCGTCTGGCGTCCCTCGGTCGCCTTGTTGACCGAAACCCGGACGCGCTTGAAGGTATCTTCGATCGAAAGCCCGGGCTCTTTGGCTGCCGAAAGCAGCGCTGTCGTGTAGGGACTGTCGGCGCCGCTGCCGTCCTCGGCTTCGGCACCAGGTGACGTCGAAAACGACATGAACGTGCCGGGAGCGCCGGTCTTCGCATCGACGATCGCCAGCCCGTGGCCTGCGCTGCGGTTGATCGCGGGGAATGGGTTATTGCGGCACGCATCGAGCAGCAAGATGCGGGTCTTGCTGGGCACCGACGTCAATGTGTTGAGGACGTCGTTGAGACGAATCGCCTGCAACGGAATGTCGGTTTCCCGCTTCGGATCGACGTCCACGGGTACGAGAAAATTCTCGCCATCGATCTGGAGGCCATGGCCCGCATAGAAGACGAGTGCGACGGTATCGGGGCCTTTCGCCGCCACTTTTGCCGCGAAGTCGCCGACCTTCTCACGCATCTCGTTCTGCGAGAGATCGGCGGCATCCATCACTTCGAACCCGGCATTGCCGAGCAATTGGGACATCGCCCTGGCGTCGTTTGCCGGATTGGGAAGCGGAACTACGGCACGGTAATTGGACTGGCCGATGACGAGCGCAACACGACTCTCGGCAAATGCCGCGTGCGAGCCCAATAATATTCCCGCTGCCATCAGCGTATGGTGAAGGAAGGGACGATACATGCTGACACCTCCAGGGTAACAGGTTGGTCAGTCGTTATCGTCCGCAGGTTCAAGTCCAGATTCAGAAACCTACCTATTTCGGTTTCCTGGCAGGCTCTGCAGGACGCATGCTGCCCCACGGATCGTACTTTTCCTTGGAATCCGGGATTCTTTCGAGCGCGGCCTTGTAGGCCTTCTCATCGATTTTCTTTTCCGGCCGCTCGGTCTTTTTTTCGTCGCCTTGATGACGCTTGGCGTTCATCTGGGCGTGCGCTGGCATTGCGATCAACGCCAGCGTGACCGCCGCGACCGTGAGGGTCTTCGCCACCTCTGCCTCCCCTGCCATTCTGCCGGCAAACCTACCGCGACCCGATCATGACAAACAAGGGAACGTCGTGGCGGCACACGATAGCGTGCTCGCCGCCCGCTTCAGCAATTGTTGATGGCCAAGGGGCGTCAATTGACCGCACCGCGCCCAATCCTGGCCACGACGTAGGATAATGTCGGCGAATGCGGTGGCGAATTGTTTATGCGGCGTCGATGGCGGGCGCGGCGCTCGCGCAGGCGGGCTGCGGCATCGCCGATAGCCGCTCGCCGGTGCCGGAATTCATGCGCGCCAGAGCCACTGAGCCGATGCCGCCCGAACCGCCGCCCGATGTCAGCCGACTGGTTCGCGAACAACTGGATTCAGTATTCATCGCCGCCTCGTACCCGCGCCAAGTGCAGGTCTCGCCGCCGTTGCACGAGCCGCAAGGCTCGGGCTGGACCGCTTGCGTCAGGGCCGAACTTACTTCCGCCACGGGCCAACCGCTGGGGACCCAGACCTATCGCATCACCATCAGCGGCGGCGCCATCATCGACCGGCGCCGCGCCGAGGCCGAAGACAACTGCGCATCCGAGACCTACCAGCCGATCTGACGGCTCGGCGCCGTTCCCGGCCGAATGGCTCAAGCCGGCGGCTGAACGCGTCAAACAGTTCAGGATTGGCGATGCCACCGCCACCGCGATGCCGACATTGACGCGCCCGAGCGCGGCCGTCACGACATCGGACCGGCTTCCATAACTTCTCCCCGTGCAATTCAGCGAGGGCTAACATCTGGTATAAATGTCCGTGGAGCTTGACCTCGGTCGACCGCGATTGAACAAAATCCGGGCGAAAATGACAAAATCGAAGGGGGTACGGTTGAGGGCCGTTCTGGACTCCAGGTTTGGTGCGGCCGATTACCCTGTGCCCATGAGGGATCGAGTTTAAATGGATGTCGGGACATGGCTAAGCGGTCTGGGCTTGGGTCAATACGAAGCCGTCTTTCGTGAAAGCGAAATTGACGCCGACGTTCTGACAGAGCTGACCGACCAACACCTCAAAGACCTGGGTATTGCACTCGGGCACCGGCTGAAGCTGCTGCGCGCGATCCGGCAGCTTGGCGGCGAAGCAGCGGTCAAGGCGTCGGAACAGCCGAAGCCGCAAGACGCGGCCGATCGGCGTCAACTGACCGTGATGTTCTGCGATCTCGTCGATTCGACCGCATTGACGGCGCAACTCGATCCGGAAGACATGGGCGACCTGCTCCGGGCATTTCAGCGTGCCGTCGCGGCCGCGGTAACCCGCTTCGACGGCCACGTCGCCAAGTGGACGGGGGACGGCGCGAGCGTCTATTTCGGCTATCCCCGCGCCCATGAGGATGACGCCGAACGTGCGACGCGCGCGAGCATTGCGCTGATAGAAGCCGTGGGAAGACTTCGGCGCGAGCACAGCGTCGATCTTGAGGTGCGGATCGGTATTTCAACCGGCCTGGTCGTGGTGGGCGAATTGATCGGCGAAGGCGAGGCGCTCGAGCGCGGCGTCGTCGGGGACACACCGAATCTCGCCTCGCGGCTGCAGGCTCTGGCCCAGCCTGACACCGTCGTGGTCTCTGAATCGACGCGAAGGTTGCTAGGCAGGACATTTGAATTGAAGGCGCTTGGGCCGCTGGAACTCAAGGGCTTCAAGGCTCCGGTTCCCGCCTGGGTGATCGTGGGCGAGCGCGAGAACGTGAGCCGGTTCGATGCGTCGCGCTCGGAGGCCATGACGCCGTTTGTTGGCCGCGAGCAAGAGGTCGCACTTCTCGTCAACCGGTGGCGCCGCGCCGCCAAGGGCGAAGGTCAGGTCGCGCTGTTGTCGGGAGAGGCAGGCATCGGCAAGTCGCGCATTCTGGCGGCGCTGCGCGAACGCATCGGCGACGAACGGCATCTTACGTTCCGCTATCAATGCTCGCCGCATCACGTCAACGACGCGTTCTATCCTGTCATAGGTCAAATCTGGCATGGTGCGGGTTTTGTCAGCGGCGAGCCGGCCGCTTCGCGGCTGGACAAATTGGAGATGATGATCTCCCACACGGGTCTCGAAAGCGGCGAGATCGCGCCTTATCTGGCGTCGTTGCTGGCGATCCCGACCGACGGGCGGTATCCGGCGCTCGAAATGGCTCCAAGCGAACAAAAGGAGCGGACCATTGCCGCGATGATCGCGCTGGTGGTCGGATTCGCGAAAACCGCGCCGCTGCTGATGCTGGTTGAAGACGCGCATTGGATCGATCCCACATCGCTCGATCTGCTCGGCCGGATCGTCGACAGAGTGCAGCACCTGGCCGTGCTGTATGTGGTGACATCCCGAACGGAATTCACCGCGCCATGGGTCGGGCGTCCGCATGTCACCGCCCTCTCGCTCAACCGTTTCGAGCGAAGTCAGGCGGTTACGATGATCGATCGCATCATGTCGAGCAAGGCGCTGCCGGCCGAAGTGCTCGATCAGATCATTGCCAAGACCGACGGCGTACCGCTGTTCGTGGAAGAGCTGACCAAGAGCGTGCTCGAATCCGGCCTGTTGCGCGAGGAAAACGGCGCCTATGTCCTTGCCTCCGCGCTGACGCCGCTGGCCATCCCCTCGACCTTGCACGATTCCCTGACGGCACGGCTCGATCGCCTCTCACCCATCAAGGAGATCGCTCAGATCGGGTCGGCGATCGGGCGCGAGTTCTCCTATGATCTGTTGGAAGCGGTAGCGCCGATCACCGGACAGGCATTGCTGGACGCCCTGCGCCAGCTCATGGAATCCGAACTGATTTATGGCCGCGGCGCGCCGCCCAAGGCGACCTACATTTTCAAGCACGCGCTGGTGCAGGACACCGCATATGTTTCGCTGTTGCGCGGCCGGCGTCAGCGCATTCATGCGGATATAGCGCAGGCGCTGAAGCAGCGCACCGGCGACGAGGAATGTCCGCCCGCCATCATCGCGCATCATTTCACCGAGGCCGGCCTGGCTGAACAGGCGGCGCCGTACTGGCTCGCGGCCGCAGAGCTGGCGCTCTCGCAGTCGGCCCCGGCGGAAGCGGAGGGTCATGCCAGTGCAGGCATCGCATTGATCCCGCGCGTCACCGAGAGTCCGGAACGCGACGCTCTCGAACTGGGACTTTTGGTCGCACGCGCCAATGCAATGATACCTTTGAAAAGCATTTCCGCGCCGGAAACATTCGAAGCCCTTGCCGCGGCGAAGCGGCTGCTCGACAGAGGCGTCGGCACGGATTTGCAGCGCGTGTCCATTCTGTACGGGCTTTGCTCAGCCAGCACCCTCTCGTCACGATTGAAGCAAGCGCTCGATTTTGCCCACCAGATCATCGAAGTCGCGGAGCGCCTGGATGACCCGACCTACCGGGTCGTCGGATACCGTCAGCTCGGGACGCTTCAGTTTTATGCCGGACAGAACCGCGAAGCGCTGCGGAGCCTGCAAAAGGGTTACACATACCGCGACCCACGCCGGCAACGGGCGCTCAGCTATCGGTTCAGCTGGGATCAAGGCCTCGCTATCCTTTCCTTCGAAGTATTGGTGCGGCTGTCGCTCGGCCTTCTCGACAGCGCCGCGCAAGTCAGCGAACAGGTGCGAATTGAACTGCTGAGCCACGGGCACGCCACGACGATCGCTTCGGCGACGTTTTGCACACGGACCTGGCCCGAGCTCGTGCTGGACGATCTTGAAGGGCTGGAGCGGGATAGCGCCGAACTCGCGGCCTATTGCGCCGAAAAAAAGGTGGAGCAGATTCGCCTGTTGGCCAGCCTCCACCAGGCCTACGCCCGCGCCGCGCGCGAACCTGTCGAGAGAAACATCGCGACCTTTCGCGCTACGCTCGGCGCCTTACGCAGATCAGGTGGAAATGCCGGAAGCTCCATCATCATATGCAATCTTGCCGAAGCGTTGTTGGCGGCGGGAGATCTCGAAGGGGCCGAGGCGGCTCTGCAAGACGCCTTCGCCTTCGTCGAGCAATCCGGGGAGCAATACTGGCTCGCCGGTTTACACCGCCTGAGCGGACACGTTGCGCTCAAACGGCGACAGCCGGATCGGTTGCGCGCGGAAGCCTGTTTCAGAAAAGCAATTGAGATCGCCCGTGGCCAGGAAGCGCGTTTGCTCGAACTGCGCACAGCTATCGACCTCGCCCGGTTGTGGCGTGACGCCGGGTCGGACAATGATCCCCGCGCACTGCTGGAGCCGATCCTGGCCGCGATCGAGGGCGGCGAGACGACGCACGACGTTCGCAATGCTCGCGCCTTGCTGGCCGAGCTGAGGGTGAATGATTTCAATCATCCACCTGGCAAGATAGCCTTGGCGCATTCGCGAGCATCTGCCGGATCGACGAAAGATTCACGGCTGAACTAAGGGCCGGTCGCAATTTGCGTTGCAAAAATGAACCTCTGATTGCAAAATAGCAGGACCCGTTCACGGTCAGGTCAGATCACCTTCTAAAAGGGGACCGGATCGACAGCGGACCGGCAATACAAAACGACAGCGTTTTATTTCTTCTCCGTGACGAATTTCTACCGAATTCGGAAAAATTCCTTTTCGTTTCAGGCCTGCGACGACGGCGGCCGCGTCATCCGGGGCAATTTCAATGCGGGCCATGACTTCGGCAATGCTCAGCTTCATGAAGACGGAGGAAAAGCGTTAATCGCCGACCTGAAGACATTTTAACTTAATCAATCAGGTGCATCACGGCGCGAACTACACCGCGCGATAATTTTACAGGAGAGCCCGATGTCGCCAACCACTGCTGGAAAGACCCCCCTCGACGCCCTGCGCTCGTTTGAAAGGAAGACCGCTCAGGGCCTCGGCAGTTTGTGGGGTATGACGCTCGAACACCTGTCCGAAAAACAGGCCAAGGCCGCGGCGGCCTGGACGCCAGATCCGAAAGGCGGTGTGGCGCGAACCCCTGACGGCGTCGTGGTCACCAGCAAGGAACTGGTGATGCAGGTTCTGCTCAACAGCGACGGCAACTACACCATCGAGGGCTATCAGGATCGCATGAATCAAAGCATCGGCCTGATTTATCTCGGCATGGATTGGGGGCCCGAATACGTCAAGCAATCCACCAAATCCAACGAAGCCATCGGACGTGTCACCAGGAAAGAGGCATTCGACTTTGCCCTGAAGGAGACGCGCGCGGCGCTGGCGGCCTTGCAAGATCCCGGCGCCTTCAACATCGTCGAGGTTTCGGACACCGTCTTTGCGGGTATCTGCAATCACTGGTTCGATATCCCCGATGGCGAATTTGTAAAGGCCGGCGGGTTTCAGATGTCGAACCTCGTGGGGCCGGCGCGCTGCCCGGGCGATTACACCCCGCCTTCCGGCTACATCGTTCATCCCGACCCGGACCTGTTGCTGACCCACATCGGGCAGCGAACCGGCCAGATCCTCCGGGAAGCGGTCGGCAAGCTCGTGGCTTCAATGCGCAAATCGGGAAAATCTCCCGTCGGCTCCATCACCAAGGCTCTGTTCGAAGAATTTCCGAACCCTGAGGATAACGACCTGCTGGCGCGAACCATAGTCGGGGTGATGATGGGCGCGCTGCCGACCATCAACGGCAACCTGATCACCATCGTCAAGACCTGGCAGAAAACCGCGACGCTCTACGTCCTGCAAGCCAAACTGAAAAAGAGCGCGCAGAGCGACGAGTTCGCGCGCGCCCATGAGGTGGTCGAGCAGCCGATGCAAGAGACGATGCAGATGACGCCGACGCCGGACTCGCTGTGGCGCCTGGCGGCCAAAGACCACACGCTCGGGACCAAAGACCCGGTGCAGGTCCGTGCCGGTGACAAGATCTATCTCAGCGTCGTGAAGGCGACCCAGGAAGACCTCCGCGCCGGCATCACCGATGTCTGCCCGCTGTTCGGCGGCAACCGAAGCGTGTCACCTCATCCGACCCACGCCTGCCCGGGATTCGAAATGGGGTTCGGCATCTTGCTCGGCATCGTCTACGGCGTTGTGGAGTGGCATCCCTAGCGAGGCTTCGCCTCAGACCGACGAGGCGTGTGGATTTTGTGGCTCCGATCGCCGGTGCGGCGCTGATGAGCCCGATGACGCGAAGCTTTGTGGCGGGCGCGCGGTTCGCGAGCTACGGCTTGGCAAGCCATGCTGCGATCATCAACGGGAAAGACAGCCGCAAGGGCCGACGCGGCTCTGGCTTCCAACTAAAATATCGAAAACAACCCCATGCAAAGTAGCATGGCGGTCGCTGGCATGGATGCCTTGAGCTATCCCTGCGAAAACATTTGACACGTCGGGCAAATCAGCGGCACTGTTCTATCATCGCGCCATTTGCAAGACGCCCATGGCCCTGCCCGACAACGGGCTCCTCTGGCGCGATTGCAGGCAAAAAATCCTTACCCACAATTGAAGTTGCACCGGCTGAAGTTGCACCGGCTCGCCACAGCGAATGATCGTTTGCGCGTTGCCGCACCGCGCGCGCTTCCGATGCGCGAGCCTGAGGAAATATCGACATGAACGCAGTTCCAGACCTCAACAAGGCAACGGCACTAGTCGCAACCGGTCAAACCAAGGCTGCCGCAGCCCCGCGGATAAAGCTCTTGTCACACGGATTCTCCATCGACCATCGCAAGACGGGTCATGTTGCATCCTAGCTGCGCTTTAGGCTCGGCGAGAGCTGTCCCCTGAAGTGCAGGGGATCTCAAGATCGAATGGGCTCGCTGTGCGGCGCATGCGCTCAGGTGTCGAGTGACTCCTCCAGCATGTCCGCCGAAGCGGAGACGGACTTACGCAATGCTGACATCAGTCAACGGAAAATCGTTCCCCTTGCACAGTAGCGGCGCGTCCATTGTCTTTGCCAGCGCGTAGGCGAAGCAATCGCCATAGTTCAGCGCCGCGCCATGCCCGGTCCCTTTGCCGAATTTCAGATGTGCCGAGCGAGCCGCCTGCGCCTGATCCGGTGTCACCGGTTCTATCCGGATACCCGCCGCCTTCATGAAATCGTCAAGCCATCGCTCGGCCGTTTCCGGCGCGATCTTCTTCAACCCGCGCAGCACAATTGAGGTTTCCACCAGGTTGGCGGCAGACATGACCGGATCATCGTCGGCGGCGATGTTTCGGGCATAATCTTCGGCATCGTCCTCCTGGCGAAAGATTGCGATAACAGCCGAACTGTCGACCACAATCACGTCGGCAATCCGTGATCGTCGTACCCGAGGATTTCGTCCGGGCTGCGTCCGGTATCGGCCAACGCGGCAAACTGGCTGCCGATCTTCATCAATCGGGCCGCGATGCGGTCAGTTCGGCGGCGGCGGCGCTCTCGCGCCAGACGCTCGCGCAGCGCCAGCGTGACGGCCGAGGTCAAGCTTTCGCCGGTCAGTTCGGCAAGCTCGGTCGCAAGCTTGTGGGCTTCGTCGTTCTTGATGTTCAGATGCATGGCTTTCCTCATGGTAGAAATGTACACAAATTCTACCACCGATGCAAGACAGGGTATTCCAGCCAGTATCCGGGCCGTTGTACGACGCGGAGAACAATATGAAGACTGCGCCTCAGCTTCGCCTCAGAAACGAATGGGAAGGACGCACACAAACGCGGTGATAACGCAACAATAGTTGCCGCTTGCAACGAAATCGCTGCGGGTTTCTGCCGCTCATAACGGTCTGGTTGCAGGTTCGAGTCCTGCCGGGCTGCCGCGCCGGAGCCCATCGGGCGAAGGCGGGCTGCGCGGCCCGCGAGCTACGGCTTGGCAAGCCATGCTGCGATCATCAACGGGAAAGACAGCCGCAAGGGCCGACGCGGCTCTCGCTTCCAACTAAAATATCGAAAACAACCCCATGCAAAGTAGCATGGTGGTCGCTGGCATGGATGCTTTGAGCGAATCCTGCGAAAACATTTTGACACGTCGGGCAAATCAGCGGCACTATTCCATCATCGCGCAATTTGCAAAACGCCATGGCCCTGCCCGACAACGGGCCCTTCGGCGCGATTGCAGGCAAAATATCCTTACCCACAATTGAAGTTGCATCGGCTCGCCACAGCGAAGGGCCGCCTCTCGCGTTGCCGAGCCGCGCGCGCTTCCGATGCGCGAGCCCGAGGAGATATAAGTGATCAGGATCGGGCGGACTTTCTCTTTCGATCTGGCACCGGGCGACTGGCCGCTAGAGCCAACCATGACGGGCAAGACACTGGTCGTGTTGAGCGCTCGTGGGAATTCGGTTTTGCACCTGGCGAAATGCGCGAACACTGGAACCACCTTGATCCACACATCGCCACTTGCGCCCACTATATCGGGGTTGCACGAGACGCCATTCACACGGTTGCAATCGAGTATCAGGAGTTCGGTGACGAACGGCATAGTCGCTCACGGGGCGATGCTAAAGCGCGAGTCGTCGCAGTTGCGCTGGAACTAGCTCGACGACCAGAAGGCCCGGCGAACGGACTTGGATAGGTCCGGCGCCGTGCCTTCTGGTTTGCTCAGCCCCACAAAGGCATTGTATGGAAATGGCCAAATGGCTGCCGGCCCGTCCCCACCTGAGCCTCCCACTCTTAAGTCAACCGAGTTAGACCGAAAGGTGAGCTAAAACCGCCGGCAGTAGCGCCCCTGCCGCACGCTCGGCGGCGCCCGCATCAAGGCCAAAAGTGCCGTCGATCGCCAGCCGTGCGAAGCCATGGACCAATGACCAGCAGGCGATCGAAGGCGCCATGCGCGGATCAGCTAGCTCAAGCTCTGGTGCATCCTCGCCTCGAATCAGCCGGTCGAGCGCGGCAAAGGCGCGGTCGCCTGCGCGGCAATACTCGCTGTCGGTCAGATCAAGCAGGGCGACGCGCCACATGAGGTCGAAGCGCGAGCGCTGCTCGATCGCGAAGCGGACATAGGCGATACCCTCGCGGTGGACGCGCGTAACCCGACCCGCCTCGCGGTCCTCACTCGCAACCTCAAGCCGGTCGGCGAGTTCGTCGAACGCCGTGGTTGCGATCGTCGTGAGCAAGGCGCGGACGTCGCAGAAATGGTGCTTGGGCGCTGCTGGTGAGACACCAGCCCGACGCGCGATTTCGCGCATGCTGAAGCCCTCGACTCCCTTCTCGGCGAGCAGACCCTCCGCCGCTTCCAGTAGGGTCGCGCGCAAGTCGCCATGGTGATAGCTGCGTGTAATCTTGACAGTGGGTAGATTATCGTTCATGAGTAATCTATGCACTGTCAAGTTAGAAGGGGCAAGTCGCTTGGATCCACATTTTGCCTTCAACACCGCTGGCGGGATCGCCATGCTCGGCTGGCTTGGCTTGCTTATGTCGCTGTTCGTGCCTGCAACGCGGGACACCGCGAGGATGGCCGCGCGCCTGGCCATTCCCGCGCTACTGGGCGTCGCCTATGTCGTGCTGATAGCGCAGGGCTGGGGCAAGGCGCCAAGCGGCGGGTTCGGCTCGATCGAGCAGGTCCGCGCTCTGTTCTCGGTGGATGCGGCACTGTCAGCCGGCTGGCTGCATTATCTCGCCTTTGATTTGTTTGTGGGGAGCTGGATTGTCGAGGACGGCCTCGCCCGCGGCATCAATCGCTTCCTGCTGATCCCGTGCCTGGCTCTCACCTTCCTTTTCGGCCCGGCGGGCCTCCTTCTGTTCCAGGGGCTTCGGCTTATCCTGGCGCGAAAGTCGACGTGATGGCCACGGTTCTGAATCCCGTTCGGAGCGGGGCCGATATCCTGGGGCAGTTGCTGCGCCGACAGCAGGTCCTGACCCGCTTTGCGCTCGCGCTTCTCCTTCTGCTCGTGCCTGTCCTCGTTGCGTCGATGATCGACACTAGAACGCTCGATGGGGTGAGCGTCTGGGCGAAGCCGGCAAAGTTCCTATTCTCGATCGCTGTCCACGTGCTCACCTTCGCGTGGTTTGTGGGCTATGTCCGCTCCGACCAGCGCGAGACACCGTGGATGCAGTGTGTGGTCGGCGTGCTGATCGCGGCCAACATTTTTGAGCTTGCCTGGATCGGTTGGCAGGCCGCTCACGGCCTGCATTCGCACTTCAACTATGACACGCCCTTCTTCGGGATGATGTACGCGCTGATGGGAGTGGCCGTGTTGCTGATCGTCGGAGCGAACATTCCACTCGCCTGGGCGATCTGGCGTCACCCGGCGGGCGATCTCAGGCCGGAATACCGGGCGGCAGTCATCATCGGCCTGCTCTTCACCGTGGTGCTGGGTGGCGGATTCGGCATCTATATGAGCCAGCAGATCGGCCACGCGGTCGGCGCGGATACAGGCCATCTGCCGCTCTTCGGCTGGAGCCGAGCAGGCGGGGACCTGCGGGTCGCGCACTTCTTCGGCATCCATGCCGAGCAGGCCATTCCGCTTCTCGCGCTGTCCGTCGCTGGGCTGAAGCGCGCCACACGCTGGGTCTCAATCCTCGCTGGATCGGCGGCCTATGCAGGACTCACCGTGGCCACGTTTATCCAGGCGCTCGAAGGGCGGCCTTTTCTGTCCTGAAGGGCGCGCTGTCGTGGCCAGGATTGCGGCTTCGCGGACCGACGAAAACATTGCGAACAGGAGTTCGGTGAATGGAACGAGTTCTCGTAACCGGCGTGTCCGGCTTTCTCGGCAGCCATGTCGCGCGATTGCTCCTTCAGCAAGGTTACGCCGTTCGCGGGAGCGTAAGGAGCAAGGCCAAGGCCGAAGTCGTGCGGCAGTCGCTCCAGGCCGCCGGTGCCGACATATCGCGGCTCGAACTCGTTGAGCTCGACCTCCTAAGCGATCGCGGATGGTCCGAGGCGGCAGCGGGATGCGATTTCCTGCAGCACATCGCCTCGCCGTTCGTCCTCATCATGCCCAAAAACAAGAACGATCTCGTTCGCCCCGCGGTTGAGGGCACGCGCCGTGCTCTAACAGCGGCGATCGGCGCCGGGCACAAGCGGATGGTGCTCACCTCATCGCTCGCCGCGATCGATTGCGGCCACCGCGACTATCGTCACACCTTCACGGAGGCGGATTGGACCGAACTCGACGGGCCGCTAGTCACCGCTTACGCGGAATCGAAGACACGTGCTGAGCGCGAAGCGTGGACGCTGGTCGAGAGAGAAGAACAACGCGACCGTCTGGCCGTCATCAATCCATCGGCTATCCTCGGTCCTTTGCTGGATGATGATCCCGGAACCACGGGAGCATTAATTCTCCGTATGCTCAGCGGCGGCATTCCGATGGCTCCTGATGTCATTCTCGAATATGTGGACGTCCGCGACGTCGCCGCCGCGCACGTGGCGGCCATGACGACTCCCCAGGCGGGGGGACATCGTCACATCGTCACCGACGCGAGCCTGTCGCTCATGGAGATCACGGAGATCCTGAGGCCAGTTTTTCCGGCCTATGCTTCCAAACTGCCCGGTCGCGAGATGCCTTCCTGGGTCGCGGCGCTGTTCTCGATTTTCGACAAATCCTTGCGCGACAGTCGGGCGCAGATGGGGGTTCGCAAGCACTCCAGCTCGGTCGGCGGTGCGGCATTGGTCGGCGGCAAACTAATTCCGGCGCGAGAGGCGGTGATAGCAACGGCGCGGAGCATCATTGAACGGGGCTTGGTGTGAGGACGTGGGAGAAGCACAGATGGCTATCTTCTCGACAGCATCCGACAAATAGTGATGGTGGCAGGCAATGGTTACCACTGGGGCTCGGATTGGGCCGAAAAGCTCCAGGACGTGCCGATTCCGCCCGTTCCTACATTCGACGAAGCGATGTCTTCCGTCGAGGAACGTGCCCGAAGGTTGGTCGGCAAGGTCCGTTGCGGGCGCAAATTCGAGCCTGCACATCCGTTTGTCGCCAAAGAGAACCGCTCGTCGAATGGTACCGAAAGTCGGTCCAAGCTGCGAACACTAATGACGTCATCATCCGTTTCGAAAGGAAAAACGGCGGAGAGCGCTCGACGGCCGGCTACTTTGATCTGAAAGATGTCCCTCTTTTAAAGCAAATTTGGACGACCGCGTTCCGGCCATCGTGTCGAGCAATCAGCGCAGCGACACTGATCTTGCACCGAATCGGTGACCGGCTCACACCTAAGACCAAGCACGTCACATGGCCAAGCGCATCCAAGGTGCCATACTAGTTGAGCTGGCCGGCGCGGATCATACCCCATACGTGGGAGATTCGGACGCGCTGCTCGATGGGATCGAGGAATTTCTCACGGGGATTCGTCCGGTGCCGAGCCGGATCGAACTTTGGCAACAATTCTTTTCACCGATGTCGTCGATTCTACGAAGCAGGCAGCATCGGAAATGGGGTGAACTGCTGCAGCAACACCACGTCCTTGTGCGAAGGAGTTGGCGCGGTTCCGTGGCCGGGAGGCGAACGCGGCGGGGGATGGTTTCCTGATCGCTTTTGATGGACCCGGCCGGGCCCATCCGCTGTGGGATGAGCATCTC
>Ga0137403_10006282_pt1 | contig 13622 bp, 15 predicted proteins | sample CZOMad2_1_16fung_FD_122057 | JGI IMG/M metagenome (GOLD analysis project Ga0137403, IMG submission 122057) | Vadose zone soil fungal communities from Angelo Coast Range Reserve, California, USA - CZOMad2_1_16fungal (Hybrid Assembly) | ecosystem: Environmental > Terrestrial > Soil > Vadose zone... | reverse complement strand
TCACGCGCGGGCAAAAGGGAGCACGAGCAAGAGCATGAGTAAGAGTAGGAAGGAAAAGCCGCTCTGCCAGGCAAGTTGTCAGTGGGGCCGGGCTGGGATACTGTTCCAAGCTTAAGCTGAAAAACTTCTGCGCCTGAACTTTCTTACCGCTAAGAGACTGCCCTGATGACAACGGCTGACATCATGTTCGCCGAGCCCGGCAATCCAGAAACGCTTCGCGATCGCGAGTACGATGCGCGAACAGTTTTGTGGGCGCTGCTGGTGGCGATTTTGATTCATTTCGCCGCAGCGTTTTTGCTCGCTGCATTCAGCGGCATTTTTTCGCCAAGTGTTCCAATGCCCGAACAGCCCGCTGAGCTCACGTTCGTCGACCTGTCGCCGACATCGCTGGCTCCAAAAAACTCCGCGTTCGTCGAAACTGACGAATCGAAGAAAGCACCCGAGCCGAAAGAGAAAACATTCGAATCGAACGCCAACTCGATCGGGGCAAGCGAATTGGCTGCCACTGGCGAATTGCCGTTGCCGTCGCAGGCGGGGAAAGACCGTCCGTTCATGGATTTCGAGACAAATCCGTATTCGCTGGAGACGAAGGGAGCGCAGCCGCAACAGTCGAGCGCTCCATCGCAACAAAAACAGGCGACTCCTTCGCAACCGGAGCCGATTACAGCTGCGGAGCAATTTGCTTTGCTCACTCAAAAGTCAACTGCCGCACTCGACCGCTCGGCTGCAGCATCGCAACCGGCATCTGCGTATCGGCGGCTCAAAGAGCGAAACCACATTGCCGGCAACATTACAAACCGGGGCATTTCCTCCGTGAATGCTTTGGGCACACCGCTTGGTCGGTATCAAAAAATCGTGGCCGATTCGATCGGGTCGCGCTGGTACACATACGTGGAGCAGAAGCGGGACTTGATCAGTATTGGGACTCTGCGACTTCGATTTTATGTCGATCGAAGCGGAAAAGTGAAGGCCCTCAAAATCACTGAGAACAGTTCGAACGAGGCGTTCGCTAATGTTTGCGTCCAATCGGTGCTCGAAGCGAACCTTCCGCCAATCCCCGAGGACGTCGCAAACACTTTGCCGCCCGAAGGATTGGAAGTGGACGGACTAGGATTCATTATTTTCCCGAACCGATGATCACCGCCTGGATCATTGCCGAAACCACCGGAATCGTGAACACCGTGCTCGGGTTCTTCGCGAGGGGCGGCCTTTTCATGTGGCCGCTGTTGGCGTGCTCGATCGTGTCGGTGACGACAATGATTTTGCGCGGCCTGGCCCTGAGACGGAAACAGGTAATGCCGCCAGCAATCGAAGAGGAAATAGAACGTCTGGCGCCGGGCGAAAGTCCCGAGCGACTATCACGCCTTGTGCATTATGATCGCTCGTCGCTGGCGCGAGTCGTTCGGGTGGCGCTGCAACATTTGCGCGCGCCGCGTTCGGAAAACGTGGAGGCGGTGCAGACGCGCGCGCGACACGAGATGGTGCGCTTGGAAAGGGGGCTCATCGTTCTTGAAGTCATCGTAGGTATTGCACCGCTGCTCGGTTTGATCGGAGCAGTTTCGGGTTTGGTGCACGTTTTTTCCCATCTCGGATTAAGCGCGGGCGCATCGGACACGCGCCAGATCGCGCTCGGCATCGCCGAAGCTCTTAACGCCACGGTATTCGGGCTCTCCATCGCTGTGCCAACACTGATCGGGTTCACCTATTTTTCGAGAAAAGTGGAAGTGATGTCTGTTGAGATGGAAACTTTGGTCGTGGAGTTAATTAATAAGCTCTATTACGGGCGCTCGTCGCGCGAGTTTGAAACAGCAAAAGCGCCGCCGACTGCAGGAGTATCCATTCCCACGCCGGTCGCGTGAAACGCGCGGCGCACCTCAGCACATGAATTTCGCAGTGCGAAAACGGCGGGCGCCTCTCATCATCATCGTTTCGCTCGTCGATATTCTCATCATTCTGCTCATCTTTTTTGTCGTTTCGACGACATTTAAAAAGGACCAGCCCGAGGTGCAAATTAATCTGCCGGAGTCCAAAACCGCGCAGAAAAAACCGAGTGAACTCGAACACGCGATTGTGAGTATCGATCAAGATGACCAGATTAAACTGGACGGGCGCGCGGTCGGCGTGGACGAACTGGAAGGCGCAGTGCGCGACCTGCCAGACGCGCGCAAATCCACGCTCGCGCTGCAAGCGGACAAGAAAGCTTCCTTCGGCACAATCATCAAGGTAATGGATGCGTTGAAACTGGCAGGGATCAGAAATCTGCCGGCCTTTACCCGGGAGGAAAAATGATTCTGCCAATCCTGCAGTACGGCGATCCGATCTTGCGAGCCAAAGGCAAACGGATCGAGCAAATCGATGATCGCATTCGGGACCTGGCCACGAACATGATCGAGACGATGCACGCAGCGCACGGCGTGGGCCTGGCGGCGCAACAGGTAGGTGAAGATTTGCAGCTTACTGTGCTTGATGTTTCGGCAGTCGAGGACCGGCCGAGCATGCTGAAAGTGGACGGAACAGATGTCGATCCAAAGGCGGCGATGCCGCTGGTCTTGATCAATCCGGACATCGAACTGCACGGTGAAACCGAAGTTGCAGTAGAAGGGTGCTTAAGTTTTCCCGAGATCACCGGCGACATTGAACGAGCGCAGTCGGTGATCGTACGCGCGCAGAATTTGGAAGGCGACACCATTGAATTTGAAGCGGGCGGACTTCTTGCCCGCGCGATTCAACACGAGCACGATCATCTTCATGGAATTTTGTTCATCGATCGGATGCGCTCGGCGGCAAAGGCCGCGCTATCGAGCCGCCTAAGACGATTACAAAAAGAAGCCCGGCGCGGCCGGCGAATTCTTCCCGAACAAGAGCGACCACTCGTTACGGAAACGACGCTGTAGCTGGTCTAGGCTGGGTCCCTGATCGGTTCGTTACGCAAAAAAATGCCTCTGGTTCCAGATGCGAGATTCAGAAGCGGCCCAGTAATGAACGTTGTCACAAGTGCCATCAATACCATCATGGTAAAAATGGCGGGTGGGAGGATGCCGAGATCGTAGCCAATGTTTAGCGCGACGAGTTCCACAAGGCCGCGCGTGTTCATTAATGCGCCGAGCGAGAATGAGTCCTTCCAATTCATTCCCATAAACCGCGACGCCAGCATGACTCCTCCCAGCTTACCTGTCACGGCCACTGCAATGATGCCGCCGCAGATTAGCCAGCTGCCAAGGTTGCTTAACAGGCCCAGGTGAGTTCGCAACCCGCTAAAGGCAAAGAAGAGCGGTAACAAAAATACGCCGCTGAAATTCTGGAGCTGCAAGGTCAGGTATTCGCGGAATTCCTTTTTTTGCGGCATCACCACGCCAGCCAGGAACGCTCCGAAGAGCGCATGAATGCCCATCAGTTCCGTCATCAAGGCCGAAGCCGTCATGAAAAGCAGCACTGCGCCGATTGCACCACGCGCCTGAGTTCCCTCTGAGGTATCGACGCCCAGCCAGCCCGACAAACGAGGACGCACCACCAGAAGCATCGCCGCGACGAAGACCAATACCAGTCCAAGACTCAAGACGGCGGATGACAAACCTGATGCCTTCGTTATGGCGATCACTAATGCCAGGATCGCCCAAGCCGTGGCATCATCCACCGCCGCACACGCGATCGCCATGGTGCCGAGTGGAGTCTTGGCCATGCCCCGGTCCTTCAGGATGCGCACCAGTACGGGAAACGCCGTGATGCTCATGGCGATTCCCATGAACAAGGCGAAGGCGGTGAACGGTGTCACCGGTGAGCCAAAGCCCGGGTAGAGCAAAACCGAAACCCCGAGCCCGAGCAGAAACGGCACGATGATCCCCGTATTGCTGATGACCCACGCGACGCGTGCTTTCTGTTTGAGATGGCTTAAGTCCAATTCCAATCCCACCACGAACATGAAAATGCAGACGCCGATCTGGCTGAACAATTGCAGCGTGCCGAGTGATTCCGTTGGAAAAATGAAACCCGATGCGGCCGGCCAGACCCAGCCAAACAGCGAAGGCCCGAGCAGAATGCCGGCGGTGATTTCTCCGATTACCCTCGGCTGACCGAAGCGAGCGAAGAGCGAACCGACCAGGCGCGTCGCCAGGATAATGACGATGAACTGGAGCAGCAGTCGGGCGAGTGGAGAATGGAAATTTTCGAGCAACTGTATCTCCAACACTTAATCTAAAACTATCGCGAGCTGACAAGAAAGGATATTGATCATCAGCCCTGACGAGAAACAGATAAGCCACGCCCGCGTGCATTTTAGACCTAACGTCCCGGCTCACCGACGCCGGGCCAGTGATGTTCGATTATCCACCGCAGCGCGATCCCGGCGTTCGGTGCAGCCGGTTTGTTGGGCATTCTTTTCAGTCAGCTCGAAGATGATGGCTGACCGCTCAACACCTTGCAAGCGCATCATCTTCTCTTCTTTTCTTCGAAATCCACAACGTCGGAGAACTCGTTGAGATGCGACGTTCTCTTCATCAGTGACTCCAAGGATGGCCGAAAGCGAGAATCGTTCGAATCCCCAAGCGCACGCTCTTCTCACTGCTTCCGCGGCGTAGCCTTTTCCTTGCTCTGACGTGGCAATGCCAAAGCCAACCTCGACGCCGTCAAACAACGGGCTCAAGCCCACATGTCCGATGAGCCGGGCTGTTGCCTTGTCCGCAACACCGAAGACAAATGCGTTCGTCTTCGGCGTCATCTGCAAGTCAAACTGCCGAGTCAGCCAATCGACCGCCGACGCAGCGTGCGCCTCGTCTCGATAAACCTGGCTGGGCAGCCATTTGCGCGCACAGTCCTCTTGGCTCATCGCCAGCATTGGCTCAACGTCGCTCGGCGCGAATGGTCGAAGCAGCAACGAGCGCGTCTCAAGCGACACCATAGTCATCATTGATCAGGCACTCGATCAAGTCGCGCAAGAAAGCGAATGCGACCGAGGAAACCGCGCTGGCGCAAACACGCTGGACTTATTTCGACAAGGGGCCAGCCTGCTCGCGAAACTTTTCGGAGTTGGCTTCATTGATTGGTTAGGTGAATGATATGCCAGGTCATCGGTGTGAAAACAATGCGGACAAGCCGCCAAAAAACACGCTGGCTATCATCAGGACGAAGAGCAGAACAAAAAATATAATGATGAATGCTGGTATCGCGGCGAACGCCCACTTAACCATGAACCAAACCATGCTGGTGGGTGATTTGGACCAAGGAGTGACGGCTTCCCCCCTTGACGCGCCGTAGCCTTGACGAAGGCGGCAGCCGTCACTTTTTGCACCAACCGGACGATTTCGAAATTCGATCGAGGTCGTTTCCAAGGCGGGACGGCTTCAGCAGCCGTCCACCGGAGCTACGGCTGCTGGAACTCGAAGTTTCTAATGACCACCTCCACCTCGTCTCCGTCGGTCGGCCCAGCATGGGCAGTAAAGTCAGGCAAATGCTCCCAATTCGTGTCGTAGAAATTGCCCAACCAGAGGTTGATGTGGAATCGCGCGCAACCCGGTGTCGGGACGAAGGGCCTTAGCGCGGGTGGTGTTGTCCAGGCGAATTTCTCCTGCGTGGGGAGGTTGTCGAGCTTATGAATCCCGTTATACTTCTCGAAAGTAACCTTGTCCTCGCGCCACCTCATGACCAGCGTGATCTTGTTGGTACGTCCGATGTCGTAGCGCGTCACCATATCTGCATGTAGCGTGAAAACCTGAAGCGCGAACTGCGCGCTCCCTTGGCAAAGCGTCATGTTGTCGAAAAATCCCTGAGTGCCCGTGAACGGGCAGGCTGCGGGCGTTACATGGTTCCAACCCCACCGGGAGATTTCCGCTAAATCGATCTCGCGGGCAGGGTTGGTTGGGGACCCGGTTGCTGGACGCTCGTACGTGAACATGCCGAGTGCCACATTTGGGTCGTAGGTTGCAAAGGTCGCGTTCTTGGGCTTCACAATTTCAGCGGTGACCAGATAGTCGCCATAGCCAAGGTTGGCTTGAGTGCCATCTGCGAGGAACATCAATACCGCTTCGGCCCCGGCCCATTCGGTGTTGTTGTTCCAATCTTTGGCCAGCCTGAGATGCAGGTCGCCTTGACGGTCCACAACAACGTGCTCGGGTGCAAAAATAGTCCCGAGTCCGCCGTTGTAATACCCCTCGTTTGGATTGAATGTGAAGGCCGTCCACCATTGATAGTTGTTGAAATTCACCAGACATCCCGTCCCGGCGCAATGGCTATCGGGCGCCAAGCCGTAAGGCGCCAGTGTGCTGGTTGGACACGGCGGACCGTCTTGCGGTTGCTGAGCGAAGGCTACGCCCCCGCCCATGCCCAGGACCGCAGCCAAAACCAAGACGAATGCGTTAGAAAACACGAAGGGCGTGTGAGGGTGGACAGCGTCCCATGCCTCCGGATTAAGCGTACCGATGAAATCAGCTTTCGAGCGAATTGTGGACATGTTCATGACTATTTCTCTCCTTCTCTCGTTGGGTGAACCCTGCGACTGCTTGGTCTGAAAGAGGGGAAGAAAGAACCGAGAGAAGGCCCTCTCTTACCCTAACCCCGGATTCAGATCCGTTTCGATGATAGTAGGGTTCGCGTTGTGGGTCTATGAGACTTTAGTCGTACACTTTTGTGCACGCGCTGTGTCGCTTAACAGGTGCATGGGGACATGAAACAGGGAGATCCCCCCAGATCGCCGCTTCGAGTTCCATAAACGCGGTCAATAATTCATCCGCACGCACAACGAACCGCTTTCCGTCGGCGTGGTGCGCATCGACAATCCAGATTGTTCGCCCGTTGGCATCCACGGCTGAGACGTAACCGTAGCTCCAACCGGCTTTCTTGAGATTGTCAGCGATGATTTCCCAATACTTTGGAACTTCGTTCTGCCATTTCCGTAGAACGAGGTAAAGGCTGTAGCAGTCAAATCGCTACCACGGCTTTGCAAAACAGAGCCGTGAAGTGGTCGGACAAACAAGAGAGGAAGAAAAAACATGAGTGATTACCAAGTTGAAGCTTTGCTCCGTCCGACAAAGGAACTTGTGCCGCACATGCCGTTAATGGCGTTAGTGGAACTAGCAGCATGGTGGCGTAAAGCACCAGAGTGCGAACCATTGGTTCGCATAGTCGAGGAGCAGATTAGCAGATATTGGGCTGGGCTGCATAGGACAGCCCAGTGAAACTGGAATGTTCGACCCGGTGCGGATCGCCGCTTCCAGTTCCAGAAACGCGGTCAGCTTTTCATCCGCGTGCACAACGAAACGCTTTCCGTTGCCGCGATGTGCATCAGCAATCGCTGAGACGCAGCTCTAACTCCAACCGGCTTTGCTCGGCGTCCTGAACATCGATCTCGCTAAGCGCGTCATCCAGCATCTCACTGGTGTCGCCACAGGCAGCAATGCCTAGCAAAAGCATACACCTCAGACAAAGTCTGCGATTGGGCGGTTGCCAGCTTGCCCAGCCGGCGAGCCAACACGGCCACACTCATGAGTTTTTCCGGCTCCGGTTCCATTTTTGCCAGGCCGGCTTGATGTCCACCTTGCAACGGTTGCATTTCCGGGAATTCCCGGAATTCCATGAATTTTACAAATCCGATGGAATCGCGATTTTCCGCTGCACTGCCCGGAATTTGTCGAAAATCTCACTGACTCGGCTCGCACTCAATTCCTTTGTGGTTTTTAGGATCGCTCCAATTGCTTGAAAAAGTGCATCCATCTCGTCAAGAGCGAGTTGCCGCGGGACCCGTTGCTTCCGCAGCTCTTCTTCTTTAACGGCGTTGAGCGATGCTTGGCTAAGGGCCTGCTTCGCGCGCGCGGCTTCCAGATTGCCGACATGGTATATCAACGGCAGCGCCTCGGTCGAATCGTACAGATACGCACCTTTGGGGCCATCAATGGAAGGCAAACCTTCCAGTTGCTTCGTGATTGTGCGTCGATCACGGCCGGTCAGCTCCGAAAGCTGGTTAATGGACTTCAGCATCTAGCGTTTTCCATTCATGTCAGCGTGCTCTCTTGTGGAGCATAGAGCGAACAGTTCATCTAGAAAACGACGACAGTTGGACTAACCCGCCGTCACCACAGACCCTAGGAAGGACCCGCGCTTGAGCGGTTGCCGTACAAATCCCAAAGTCGGGCATCGGGGCGAAGCCACCAAGGGGAGAAAGTGAGTGAAGTGAGTCATTTTCGGGTTTTCCACCAAACTTCGCGTATAGGTGTATAAAAAAAAGTTTGGTGAAAAATGCTGTTTTCACTCACTTGACTCACTTTTTAGCCCTATCCCCCACCAGGAAAGTTTCCGGGCGGTGCCACTGAAAGCCTTGTGGCCGCGATCCCTGAACATTTGGGCTAGCCGCTTATTGCTGAAGGTCTCATCGGAGCCCTGCTCGGCGTTCCATGCTTTATAGACGCGATAAAGGTCCTTATGCGTGAGTTGCTGACCTTTGGCTTTTTCGATCTTTTCGGCAATGAAATCGCGCAAGATGTCCTGGTCGTCGCGATATTCTTCGGTGGCTTCAATTACGCATTTGGGCGGCACGAGCTTTTCGTTCGCCTGCCACGCAAGCGCGCCTTTGATCGCCCAGTTTAAGATTCCGGGCAGTTCACGAAGCAGTTTCTCCTTGAGCGTTGAATCCTGCTTTTCAATTGGAAATTGGACATTGAACGGGATCAGCTTGATTCGGCGCCACATCGCGTAATCAACGCCGTAAATCGATGGCCGTGAGTTGCCAAAGATCCACAGTTTGAATTTCGGCCGGAAACTCGCCGCCTTTTGATAGTGTGCCTTGCCGGTGACGGTGTCGCCGCCCGTGAGTTGCTTGATCCGCACCTCGGCCATGTGGCTATCGCCGGTTTCAGCTATCGACACGAAACGGGCGCCCTCAAGACTCGCGATCTCATCAAGTGGTTCTCGGGCATACCTGTTGAAACAAAGAATGTTTTGGCTGGCAGTCGTCGCGTAATCACCAAATAGCTCCATCAGAGTTTCGATAAAGGTCGATTTTCCGTTTGCACCCGAGCCGTAAAGAAAAGCAAGGCATTGCTCACGCGTATCGCCCGTCAGCGAATACCCGACCAGGCGTTGGATGTACTGAATCAGATCATCTTGCTGATTAAAAATCTCTTTTAGAAAGGCCGTCCACCGCGGCGCCGTGGCGGTCGCGTCATGATTGCAGCCACAAGATTTCGTAATGAAATCCCCTTTTCGGCCGTCGCGTCTCTGGCCGGTCCGCAAGTCGATCACCCCGTTGCGAGCGCCAAGCAGAAAATTATCAACATCGATCTGCTCGCGTTTAATCACGATGCGCGGATCGCTGCGCGCCAGCCACAGCATCGAGGAGATTTTCTGTCGATTGCCAATTCCAATCCCGCGGTGCAGTTTAGTCTCATCGCGTCGCCCTGGTGCTTTCACCGAGTCCGCGATCAATTCATCTGAAAGTTTTCGCGCCAGATGATTCGCGCCTTCGACGGTGTCCGGCAGCCAGCGATTGCCGTCCCAAATAAACCACGATTCAACCGGAGCATGGATATAGCGCAGGATTTCGCTGTATCGATCAACGAACATCTTGGCGTTGCCGTTATCATTTGGGACGTAATCCTCAACCTTGCTGATCTCGCCTGATTTTTGGACCGGCACAGATATATCCGTGCCCGGCGCCAGCTTGCTTTGTTGCAATTCACCCGCCCCCTCTACGTTTCCATCGGTTTTTTCTGCCGGTGCCAACTCGTTTTCAAAGCGCCCAAGTATTGTCGGAGCCATGTTATTTGCTCCTTTCAAAAATGGGGGCCTCGATTGGGTCCGGGTTCAGATAGTAAAGCCGCTGCTCACCTTTTCCTTGCTTTCCGATCTAGCGCTGCGCGCCTGGCAAGCGTGAAAGGCGCGATTCGTTCTTGTTGCTTTGACAAAGACCGAACCGAGCTAACAACGTGTAGATGCGATCTACTTTTGAGCGATAGTCCGCTGCATCTGCGCAATCGAGTTTAACCCACGCGTGCGGACTTTTCCCGCCGCTGCTGATGATTGCCGCGACTGGCAAAGGCAGTCTTGCCCAAAACGACAATGCAAGTTCCGCCGGCAACAAATCGCTTTCCAAGATCGTGAAGCGATAGCTTATCACGTCGTTGTCTGTGACCGCGCCAGCTTTGCCGCCTCCAATCTCCTTTACCGGATTAGGGCGGATCCACGCGCCAGCTTCACTCTGTGGCGTGCCATGGTCGCGAATCCAGCGCATCCACTGATCGCGCAATAGAATTTTACCAGCGCCTTTTGGATTTGCTTTCTGGCCGTCTTTTTTTTCCTCAATCGTAAAAGCCGTTACGATGTTGACGTGCTCATCTTTGCCGTAGAGGGCCGCGAGCAGCATCAACGAATCCAATTTCCAATCTTCCAGCGGTCGCCACGGGCTTACGTGCCACAGGTCGCATTCATCAGCGCGAAAATCACCGAGCCATTTTTCAACGTTGGCCCGAGCTTGCCCGGCTGTGACACGTTCCGGTTTCTCCGGTACTTGCAACGCAGCGACAACGTCGCTGCGAGATGATCCATTGCCACATGGTTGAGGATTTTTTGATATCGCCCACTCAATCAAATCACGAATTTCGCGGTCGCTCACGTCTGGCTCGTACATGCTGCGAAGCTGCACAAACACGGCGTCCGGAATGAGTCCGGCGCCAAGGAGCGGCAAAACAGCCCGCTTCATCTGCTCATGCCGCTGTCCAATCGGCGCTGGAGAAGCCAATTCCGCTCGCGTCCGCGGTGGAATAAATGGCGTTTCACGAATCATTGCGCAGCCCCTCGGTGAGAGCGCATCGCCACGACATGCCTGACGAACGCCGCTAGATGCCGCTCACCCCCTGTGCGCCAATATTCGTTAAACAGTCTTGCGGCCTCGCGTTGCCAACGCGCGAAACAGACTTGCGCCGGGACTGGCCTGGGATACGCTTGAAGCAGTCGAAGTTTTGCAGCGCCCGCGATTTCCCGTCCGGGCGCGCTTCGTTTAGGCGGGCTCATTCAAAAAGCGGTCCAGCTCAGCTTTCGAAATGAGGATGTGGCGCAACGCGCGGTTCGGTTTGATTAGTCCGCGGTCGATGAGACGCCGCATTGTGATTTGCGAAATTCCCCCGGCGTATTGGCAGGCGGCCTTGAGCTTGAACGCCCCTGGCAGCGTGCGCTCACTTGGTTCAGATGTAGTAGGCATGGCCTAACCACTTAGGCCTAGATTATCCTACGTCACGCGAATGAAGGGGACAGGTTTTTCAGCAAGCGTCCCCTCGCTTAAGTCCAAGTCGGCGGCATCGCTTCTCTAGTGCGTCAGTATTCTTTGGTGCGTCGTTATTGAACCAGACGCCGTTATGCTTCAAATCTGCCCCTCGCTCATCCCAAGTCATGCGCCTCGATTCCCAGTCTTGCCATCTAGCGGCAATCATGAAGCTTTGCCGTTCAAATTCGTGTGGCGCAAAACGATCATCCAAAACATCTTCGTGATTGATGAACGCGACGCTTTTATGAAGAGCGCGCACAGGGTCCGTGTCCATCAGCGGATCGAAGTGCAGCCTGGAAAGTTCAATCAGTACCTCCATCCATCTCGGCGCCGGATTGAACATTAGAGACCTGAAGACGAGATTTTTGGTATCCGTTTTGCGAAAGCTTAGGTGTTTCGCGTCCTTGCGTTTGGCCATGTGAAATTCGCCGCCGGGTTCGACGAACGTGTAAAGTCCAACTTGCCACGTTATGTTGTTTGGTGGCTCGAATATGGCATCAACTATTGGCACGAGGAGGTTGAAATCCATTGGAAACTCCACAAGAAGAAAGTTTGCTTTCGACACAGAACCACAGGGATCAAGCCAGATCCGTCGATCGACACCAAGCACCAAGCTTTTGTTGCGAGTGAATCCTGTGCCCTTTTTTAGCGACGCGTATTTCCAAAATATCTTGGCGACTTTCATAGGCGGGCGCTCACGTTAGGCATCGGAACAACATTCGCCGGTTCGCCATCCGTCATGAGTTGCGCCATGCGCTGCGAATGCACGCGGTTAACGTGGCTGTAGGTATCGAGAATGAGTTTGCCGTCGTCACGATGCCCTTGCCATTCTGCTATCACCTTCACGTCAACACCGCGCTCGATGGCGCGAGTGATGAACATCCGGCGCAGCGAGCGTTGAGTGAACGGCGGATAACCTAATCGCCGACATGCCCCGGCGAGTGCCTTCTTGGCATCGGAAATCTTGAACACCCGCGCATCGTACGCTTTCCCTTCGCTCAATCGTTCCAGTAACCCGCGCACCTGTGGAAATATCGGAATTGCAAAGCCTGTGCTCGTTTTGTGCCGATAGGTGATAATCTGTCCGGTTGCAAAATCGACATCGGCGGGCGTGAGCGAACCTGCTTCGGCTTGTCCGAGTCCTGCCAGTCCGAGAAATTCCAAGAAGTCGGCACTGTCTTGTGCGTCGGCGTTAAACACTTGGCCGCGGACATCCGCGATGATTGCTTTGAACTGCTCGAATGTTGGGGTCAATCGGATTGGTTTTTCGCGGTTGGCCGATTGTTGTTCTAGCCGCCTCGCTGCGTCCAGGCGTTCGTTGCGTTGGCCTCACCACGGCGACACAGCGCCGTGGCTACAACCCCAACCATTAGGAATCACGTTGGCGGGGACGCCGATGTAAAATCTATCGGCGCCACTCAGCTCACAGAGCACTGGCTACAACCGATCACTGATCACTAGGAATCAAGGCCGCGGCGGCGGAGTGGGACGACCCCTCGGCGTTGGCTGAGACCTCGGCGTGGGAGTAGGTCTGGGAGTAGCAGTTGGTGTAGCGGTCGCTGTTGGCGTAGCAGTAGCTGTCGCAGTCGGCGTTGCCGTTGCAGTCGGGGTGGCTGTAGCTGTAGGCGTTGGGCTCGGAGGTACAGTTGCTGTTGCCGTAGAACTCGGTGTTGCCGTCGCCATAGGCGTTGGAGTCGGTGTAAAGGTAGCTGTTGGGATTGGTGTAAACGTTGCTGTCGGCGTAGGCGTAGGCGTGTGAGTAGCTGTTTGAGTAGGAGTAGGTGTAAAGGTAACCGTAGCTGTGGCTGTCGCCGTTGCTGTCGGAGTGGGAGTAAACGTGGCTGTTGGAGTTGGTGTCGGAGTATGAGTAGCGGTAGGTGTCGGAGTCGGAGTAAATGTTGCTGTTGGTGTTGGAGTTGGCGTCGAAGTAGGTGTCGGCGTTGGCATTCCGGTCGGAAGCTTAAAAGCATAGACCTTGTTATCGGCAGCGAAGTAAATCCGACCGCGAGCAACAATGCCCGTGTTCCATCTCCGAGTGCCGGTCATCAATTCGTTAGCGCCGCCGCCTGCGTAAATGACCGCGCCGGTATCTGCGTTGTAGCCGTGCAAACGCTGGTCGCCTTCAGCACCAGCTACCCATACAATCACGTCACTGGTGCCATCTGTCGAGGTGACCCAAGCCGAGCCTGGGCCGTTCTGGAAGTTCACGTTCCAAGCAAGGACTATGGTAGGCGGATTTGTCGCAGTAATTTTGTAGGCCGAAACCGAGGTGTTTTCGGTATGAAAAACAAAATATGTTCCCTGACTGGTACGGTAGGTGGCAGCCGATTGACCTCTGACAGCAGTTAGAAGGTTCGCCGACGCCACGGGCGCAGCGATG
>Ga0137403_10006281_pt1 | contig 13623 bp, 9 predicted proteins | sample CZOMad2_1_16fung_FD_122057 | JGI IMG/M metagenome (GOLD analysis project Ga0137403, IMG submission 122057) | Vadose zone soil fungal communities from Angelo Coast Range Reserve, California, USA - CZOMad2_1_16fungal (Hybrid Assembly) | ecosystem: Environmental > Terrestrial > Soil > Vadose zone... | reverse complement strand
GTCCTACTTTGATCTTGTGCTTTTTGTCGCTCGGGTAAGAACGATCCACGAAGTTACACGAAGCCACACGAACAAACCACTTCGCTTCGTGTAACTTCGTGGGTCGTTTTACCTTGCCAAGGAAATCTTTGAAATAGGACACTACTCGAAGCGAACCTATGACCAGAACAAACTACTTTTCACCTGAGCTGTTCAAGTTCCAACGCGAACTGAAACGTCACAACAACCGCGAGTGGTTTCAGGCGAACAAGTGGCGCTACGAACAGTTTGAGCGCGATCCTTTCCTGCGATTCATTGAAGATTTTCGTCCGCGATTGCATGCGATCAGTCCGCATTTCATCGCTGATCCAAAACCATCGGGCGGATCCCTTTTGCGAATCTATCGCGACATGCGCTTTCGCAAGGGCCAGGCGCCCTATCAGACAATGGTTGCCGCACGCTTTCCACACCGAGCCTGGAAAGAGGTTCATGCGCCCGGCCTTTACCTGCATTTGGAACCGAAGCGAAGTTTTCTGGGCGCGGGCCTTTGGCATCCCGATCCAGACACCCGGGCGTTGGTATGCGAGGCGATCATTCGCGACGCGAAGAAATGGAAAAGCGCCAGCGGCAGCCGGGCCTTCAAAGCGCTGTGCGAACTCTCAGGCGATTCGATGAAGCGCATGCCGCCCGGCTACGAGCCTGATCATCCATTCGCGCGCGACCTGATGCGGAAGGACTTTATGACTGTCACCTATTTCACCGAGAAGCAGATCTGCGCTGCCGACTTTCTCGATCAAGTCGTAAAAGCAACTCGCGCTGCTGGTCCGTTCCTGGAATTCTTAACGCACGCAGTCGGTTTGCCCTGGGGCGCGGACGAGAAAGACAAACCGCGCGAGCTGTTGAGAATTGATTCCGCCAGGCTCACTTAGAGAATATGAACACCAATTCGCTGCGCTCACGGTTCTGTGCGACAGACACACTAGTGGTCGTCGTTATTGTCCTTAGGACGATGCCGCTCAGCTTTCCGTCTGTCTTTGCGGTCCTCTTTTTCCCAGCGTAAAACCAATTCGCCGACCTTGCGCGCGACCGGCTCCTTGTCAGCCGATGCCGGGTCGACTGTGACCGGCGGAACGCTCAGGGCTCGCTTCGAGTTCCGGATAATAGGATTGCTGATCTTAACTGACGGCGCGGGAGCCGCTGGCTTTGAAGCTTCGTCCCCTGTTTGGGGAGCTTCGTCCTCCGTTTGGTTTAGCCCGTTTGGACCAGCCGGACTTGCGTTAGCGCGCGGTTCGGCAACTCCGTCGTGAAGTCCAAGGATCATTCCACCGAGCGCGGCGCTGAACAGAGCAATCAAGAGCGCGGTCACCAACCCGGGCCTTCCTTTCGGGAACCGCCGCCACAAGCGATTTAATCCGGTTATCTCTTGCCTTGCGGCCAGCGGCTCGACGGGTTGCGCGGCGGCGATCATCTCCGCATCGAAATGGGGCGGCGGCGGATAAGGACTTTCCGGCGGATGTTCGACGACAGTACTGTTTTCCAGGTTATGTTCCATAAATATTGATCTCAACTAATACATACATTCGAATCGAACCTGATATCTGCAAGACTGTCGCCGCACGTGACGAATCCCGCGTCTGGCAATAAAATCTTCACAAAGTATTAAGGAGCGAACATCATGCGCGGATGGACGTGCGACTGCTGCTCCATCGATAAAAGAGGCAAACAGTGATGAATTACACCAGGCTTTACTCAGACGACCGCGGCGAATCGCATTTCGCAGACATCGAAATCGATCTGACCTTGACCGACTACACGCCAAGGGCGGCGCCGCTAAGTCTCTCTTCGTTTTCCCCGGCGACTGAATTTGGTTTCATGAACGCGCCGGCCGGCTGGTCCAGCGACTGGCATCCCACCTCAGCGCGGAATCTGTTCTTTGTCTTAACCGGTGAATGGGAAGTGACGGCAAGCGACGGCGAGTTGCGGCGATTCTCCGCCGGCAGCGCGTTGCTCGTTGAAGACACAACGGGCAAGGGACATTCGTCGCGCGTCGTGAGCGAGACTGATTCGCTGGCCGCGATGGTGAAGCTAAGTGACTAGCTTCTAGATCGCGAAGCGGGGCAGTAGCCCGACCGTGAGGGAGGGCTCCATCTCACGCCGTTGAGCCCTCCCTCACGGTCGGGCTACTGCCCCGTTTTGAAAACACAAAGTCCTTGGAGCTATCAGGCGCTTCGTGCTAAAAGAAGCACCGCAAACCCATCTGGTTCTCTCTGGAGGAAAACTGATGTCGCATCGCACCCTGAAAGCGGGGTTCTACCGCCGGACTCTCGTTCTGTCCGTCACGCTTCTTGCTCTGGGTCTGCTGTCCGTCAGGTTCGCCGGCAACTACATCTTCGTCGCGGCGTCCGCCCAAACTTCGAATGGCGGCACGCGCTTGTTGCGTACCCCAACCGTGAGCGCGACGCAGATCGCATTTGCGTATGCGCAGAACATTTGGGTTGTGCCTCGTGCCGGAGGCCTGGCCCGTCGCCTCACTAGTTTTCAGGGACAGACTTCCAATCCACACTTCTCTCCGGACGGAAAATGGATCGCCTTCAGCGGCGAATACGCCGGGAATCTGGACGTCTATGTGGTGGCGGCTGATGGCGGCGAGCCGAAGCGTTTGACGTGGCATCCGGGCGCTGATTCAGTTCAGGGCTGGACGCCCGAGGGAAAGGCGATCATGTTTTCCTCTTCGCGCGCGACCTGGTCGCCGAGTGGCGCGCCGCGCTTCTGGACCGTGCCCGCCGAAGGCGGCGTGGAACAGCCGATGACGCTGCCGCGTGGGTTTCAAGGCAAGATTTCCGCTGATGGATCTCACCTCGCTTATCGCATGAACAATTCATGGGACGACGAACGCCGTAACTATCGTGGCGGTCAGAATCGTCCGATTTGGATCGTCGATCTCAAGAGCTACGATTTGGTTTCGCCGCCCTGGACCGACTCAAAAGACATCGATCCGGTTTGGTCGGGCGATTCGGTTTATTTCATTTCGGATCGCGACGGCGTTGAGAATGTCTGGTCGTATGACACCAGATCGAAGAAGCTGGCCGAGGTCACGAAGTTTACCGACTTTGATGTGAAGACGATGGACTCAGGCGCCGGCGCCGTGGTCTTTGAACAAGCTGGTTACGTTCACGAACTTGATCCAAAGACGGGCCGCGAGCACGTCATCAACATCACGGCCACCGGAGATTTTTCGTGGATGATGCCGCGCTGGGAAGATGTCACCAGCCGCATGACGAACATGGGAATCTCGCCGACAGGAAAGCGCGTGGTGGTTGAAGCGCGTGGCGAGATTTTCACGATCCCGGCAGAGAAAGGCGACGTCCGAAACCTCACCAACTCGAGTGCATCAGCCGAACGCGATCCGGCTTGGTCTCCTGACGGAAAGTCCATTTCCTATTTCAGTGACAGGTCGGGCGAGTATCGTCTGTATCTAGAAGCGCAGGACGGGCTGACCCCACCACGCGAGATCGCCCTCGATCATCCGACGCATTACTACACTTCGTCGTGGTCGCCCGACTCAAAGAAGATCCTTTTCACCGATACGAACCTTCATGTCTGGGTGCTTGACGTCGCCAGCGGTAAAGCAAAAGTTGTCGGCAACGATCCCTGGATGGTGCCGCAGCGCACGCTCAATCCCACCTGGAGTCCGGACTCAAAATGGGTGGCGTACTCCAGCCGTCTGCGCTCGATGTATCACGCGATTTTTGTGAGCAACGCGGAGACCGGCGAATCGAAACAGGTGACCGACGGTCTCGCCGATGCCGTTTGGCCCGTGTGGGACGCGAGCGGTAAGTACCTTTGGTTTCTGGCTTCGACCGATTTTGGTTTGCGCTCGCAATGGCTCGACATGACTTCTTACGATCATGATGAGAATTTCGGTTTGTACCTGGCGGTGCTGAAGAAAAGTGATTCCAGTCCGCTGCTGCCGGAGAGTGACGAGGATCGCGGCGTCGGCACCGGTCGTCGCACGGTACCGGGCGCCTGCGCTGGCGACACGACTGGCGGCCCAGCTGGAGCGGCAGACGCGACCGCCGGCGAGCAACCAGCGCAAACTTCGCGCGGCCCGCGTCAACCGGTCAGCGTGCAGATCGATTTCGACGGCGTGCGTCAACGCATCATTTCGGTTCCGGGCGTGCCGGAGCGCCAGTATACCGACTTGCAGTCCGGCGTTGACGGTTCCGTTTACTACCTCGAAGCGGCGCGCGGTGGTGGTGGAGGCGGTGGCGCCAATGCGGGCAATGAATTGGTTCGCTACCGGCTTTGCGATCGGCGGGCGACTCCGTTTTCGCCCGGCGTCCTGGCTTACGAAGTCAGCGCGGACGGTCATAAGCTTGTCTATCGCTCCGCTGGCGGTGGCGGCGGTGGCGGACGTGGGGCGGCGGGCGCGGGTGGCACGCCGCCAGCGCCATCTCTCTTCATCGTTGATGCGGATCGCACGCCACCACAGCCGGGCCAGGGCCGCATCAACGTGAACCTGCGCATGCATCTGGATCCCAAGGAAGAATTCAAACAGATATTCAATGAAGGCTGGCGGAACGAGCGTGATTATCTCTATGTGCCAAACCTGCACGGCACCGATTGGGCGAAAGACAAGGAAATGTACGGAGCAATGCTGCCGTACGTCATGCATCGCGCTGATCTGAATTACTTGCTGGATATGATGGGCGCCGAGATTGCGATCGGCCATTCGTACGTGCGCGGCGGCGACATGCCTGACCTGCCGTTATCACCGGGAGGATTACTGGGCGCGGACTTCTCGATTGAAAATGGCCGCTATCGAGTCACGCGAATCTTTGACAACGAGAGTTGGAATCCTGATCTGCGTTCGCCGCTGTCGTCACCGGGTGCGAACGTGAACGTTGGAGATTACATCCTGGCCATCAATGGCATGGAATTAAAGGCGCCCGACAACATCTATCGTTTGCTGGACGGCACGGCGAATCGACAGACGTCGCTGACCGTCAATGACAAGGCGGCGATGGAAGGCGCGCGCCATGTGACCGTCGTGCCGGTCGCCAGCGAACAAGCTTTACGCACGCGCGCGTGGGTCGAATCAAATCGCCGTCTGGTCGAGAAGCTTTCAGACGGGCAACTCGCTTATGTCTATCTGCCGAACACCGGACAGCCAGGTTACACCAGCTTTAATCGTTATTACTTTTCGCAGCAGGACAAGAAGGGCGCGATCATCGACGAGCGCTTCAACGGCGGAGGCTCGGCGGCCGACTATATCATCGACGTCCTGCAACGCGACTTTGACGGTTACTTCAACAACGTGGCCGGGGATCGATATCCCTTCACCAGCCCGGCGGCGGGCATCTGGGGACCGAAGGTAATGATCATTAACGAGATGGCCGGCTCCGGCGGCGATCTGATGCCGTACATGTTCAGGTATCGCAAGATTGGTTTGCTGGTCGGCAAACGTACCTGGGGTGGGTTGGTGCACACAGCCGACACCCCAACCTTTGTTGACGGCGGATCAATGATCGCGCCGCGCGGAGGATTCTTTGCGCGCGACGGACACTGGGCCGTCGAGAATGAAGGCGTCGCGCCGGACGTCGATGTCGAGAACTGGCCCAAAGATGTAGTCGCCGGTCGCGATCCGCAACTCGAGCGTGCGGTCACAGAAGCGATGCGCATGTTGAAGGAACATCCCGTCGACCGGGCTACGAAGGAACCGCCGCCGCCCACTTGGGGTGTGCGTCCGAAGCATTGAGCCAGTTTAGAAACCTCAAGTCCCGAAGGCCCGGAATTCAACAGCCACTCGCGTGAGAGTGTGTTCGAGAACGTGTTGCTAAATCTTGAAGTCCGAAGGGCCGGGTGCAGCTTTTTTTCCTGCTTGCTATAAATGTAGCTAATTTCGGCGATCCGGCATAGAATGCGCGGCGAAGATCGCGACTACTTTACTTCCCCTGAAAGGAATTCCCCTGATGACTTTCAAATTCCGACGACAAACGCTTCTTCTTTTCCCGGTACTGCTGGGTGTAATGCTCGCAACACAGGGCGTCGCTTCGGCGCCCCCTTTGCCGAATCCGGTGCTTTACTTGATGGGCACCGAAGCTTATCAGACGGGCGGCAAAAACTTCATCCGGTACAAGTACGACGTGGACAACAAAGCGAGTTATCCCGCAGCCTTGTTTGCCGCTGCGCCCGCACTGCCGCCTTGCGGTGCTAACACGAACTCATCTCGAACCTGGGTCGATATCTTCGATTCACGCGGAAAGCGCCTCTACGGATTCTGCGCCTTCAAAAGCCCTGGCGACCTTAACCAGATCTGGTTTGGGCTGGAAGAGGGAGTGGTTCCGCCGAGCTATGTCTATATAGAGATGAAAGATCGCCAAACGAATACCATATATAAATCGAACCTGGCGGATACATCGCTGTAGGATTTGACGACATTCTGATACAGGCATTACTCGCAACGCGGGACAAGCCTGGCCGCGCGTGTTCCAATCTCATCGTAGTCGTTTCTTTGGGGTGTGCCCACTCCACTCCCCAACGTAATTTCCTCGCTAACAAAGGAGAGTCCCATGCAAAACGAAAGTAAAAGACGCCTGCTCAAAAGCGGAATGGCCTTCAGCCTCGTGTGCTTCATCCTCTTTACCCCGATTGTCTCTTTGGGTTGGGGACCGGGCGGACATATGATGGTGGCCCAAATCGCTTACGATCGGCTCAATCCCAACGCGAAAACGCACGCCAACGCGCTGCTGGCACTTCTGATAGATCCTGCCGACATTACAAAGAACAGCCCAGACTTCGTTAATGCCGCACACTGGCCTGACGACCTTCGACCGGTCACGGCCTTTAAGTGGTCTCTGGAGCTTCACTTTATCGACACACCTTTTTCGCTCGATGGAACAAAGTTCCCGCCCTTGTCCACATCGAACATTGTCTCGGCCCTGCAGGACAACGTAAACATACTCAAGACAAGTACTGACCAGAACGCGCAAGCTCAGGCACTTCGGTTCATAATTCACTTTGTCGGCGACATTCATCAACCACTTCACTGTACCAGCCGGTTTAGCAAGGCTTTACCCGACGGGGATCGGGGCGGCAACCTGGTGTCGATTAACATACCCGGTAAGAACGGCGCGGTGAAGAAAACCAATCTCCACAGTTATTGGGACGGCGGCCTTGGCACTTTTCCGCCGGCCGGACCAAACTTCCGGCCGCCACCGCTGAGTCAAATTCCGGCCGCAGCCGCCCTGGCTAAGAAAGGAAATCCCGACACTGATCCAGCTTTGAAATTGAGTCCTCCGTTCAATTTTCAGACGTGGGCCCACGAGAGCTTTGCTCTGGCGAAAGATGTCGCCTACCCCGGTATCAAAAACGGTGGGACACCGACTGCGTCATACAAGAGTAAAGGCACTAAGGCCGCCCGGCAGCGAATTGCCTGGGGAGGTTATCGGTTGGCAGCGCTATTGAATGCGATCTGGCCATAAAATAATTGGTGATGGCGCATCTTATTACCTCGTCCTCCCCGTGGTGGTCAGATTAAATGGGTCACAGGGTAGCACGCCGCAACCGCAGCGCATTCCCAATCACTGAAACTGAGCTGAAGCTCATCGCCGCCGCCGCGATCATCGGACTCAGGAGTAAGCCGAAGAGCGGATACAGCACCCCTGCGGCTACCGGCACGCCGATCAAGTTGTAGACGAAAGCGAAGAAGAGATTCTGTTTGATGTTTCGCATCGTGGCGCGGCTGAGCAGGATTGCGCGCACGATCCCGCGTAAGTCGCCTTTGACCAGCGTCACGCCGGCACTCTGCATCGCCACGTCCGTACCGGTACCCATCGCGATTCCTACGTGGGCCTGGGCCAGAGCGGGAGCGTCGTTGATGCCGTCACCCGCCATCGCCACCTTTCGGCCTTCTGCCTGAAAGCGCTTTACGATTTCGGCTTTCTGGTTCGGCAAGACTTCGGCAACTACTTCGTCGAGGTTGAGTTTGCCGGCGACGGCTAGCGCAGTTGTGCGGCTGTCACCGGTGAGCATGACGATTCTGATTCCCTGCTCATGCAGTTCTTTGATCGCCTCAGGCGTCGTCGCCTTGATTGTGTCGGCAACCCCGAGCAGACCCGCGGGTTTTCCGTCGACACTCACGAACATGACGGTCTGGCCATCGGCGCGAAATTTTTCGGCTTGCGTGGCGAGCTCCCCCGGATCGATTCCGAGCTCCACCAGCAAAGCCAGATTCCCTAAGCTCACTGAGCGACCCTCGATTTGTCCTTTGACGCCCTTGCCCGTGATTGACTCAAAGTTTTCGGTTTTTGCCAGTTCGACTCCGCGTTCCGCGGCGCCCGCAGCTATTGCCGCGGCCAAGGGGTGTTCACTGCCGCGTTCGAGACTCGCCGCAAAGTGCAGCAACGCCTGTTCATCCGAGCCGGTGGCGGGCGCAATCGTGGTCAGCTTGGGTTTGCCCTCCGTCAACGTGCCGGTCTTGTCTACGACCAGGGTGTCAATTTCGCGCAGCACTTCGATCGCTTCGGCGTTCTTGAAGAGCACGCCAACCTGCGCGCCTTTGCCAGTGGCGACCATGATCGACATCGGCGTTGCCAGGCCCAGAGCGCAGGGACAGGCAATGATGAGCACGGCAACTGCATTGATCATCGCGTAAGCCAGCCGCGGTTCCGGACCTATTAGCGCCCACACAATAAAGGTGATGATTGCGATCAGGATTACTCCCGGAACAAAGTAGCCGGCCACGACATCCGCGAGCTTTTGAATCGGCGCGCGACTGCGTTGGGCTGCTGCAACCATCTGCACAATCTGGGCGAGCAGAGTCTCAGAGCCAACTCTTTCGGCTTCGATCACGAGCGAACCCGTGCCGTTTACGGTTGCGCCGATCACGCGATCGTACGCACGCTTCTCTACCGGGATCGGCTCGCCCGAAACCATCGACTCGTCTACTGAACTCGTTCCCTCAAGCACCACGCCATCGACCGGAATCTTCTCGCCGGGCCGCACGCGCAGACGGTCGCCTCTGTTCACCTGGTCGAGCGGCACATCCTGCTCGCTTCCGTCCGGCGCTATCCGGCGCGCCGTTTTCGGGGCCAGACCAAGCAGCGCTTTGATCGCCGCGCTGGTCGAGCTGCGGGCTTTGAGTTCCAGCACCTGACCGAGCAGAACGAGCGTGGTAATTACCGCCGCGGCTTCGAAATAGACGGGCACATTCCCCGTCTCGTCGCGAAACGAGGCGGGAAAGACTTGCGGCAGGAGAGCGGCAAACAGACTGTAAATATAAGCTACAGAGACCCCGAGCCCAATCAACGTAAACATGTTCAGACTGCGGTTCGTGAGCGAGTGCGAGCCCCGCACAAAGAAAGGCCAACCGCCCCAGAGCACTACGGGCGAAGCCAACGCCAGTTCGATCCAGGGCAGGGCTTTCATTGACACCAGGCGCGTCAAAGGAGCTCCGGGAATGAACTCACTCATGCCGATTATTAGCAGCGGCAGACTGAGCCCCGCGCTGATCCAGAAGCGCCGCTTCATGTCGCTCAGTTCGCTGTTTTCTTCCTCGCCGGTCACAACGCGCGGCTCGAGGGCCATCCCGCAGCTAGGGCAAGAGCCTGGCGCATCGCGAATAATCTGCGGATGCATCGGGCAGGTGTATTCGCCTTTCGCGGAACCCGGCTCCTGTTTACCTTGAGTCGGAGTAGAGGTCTTAAGAAACCGATTTGGATCCGCGCGAAACTTTTCCAGACAGCCGGTACCGCAAAAGTAATGAGTTTGCCCGTTGTGTGCGAAGGTCCCGGCGGCGTTCCGCGGATCGACCGTCATCCCGCACACCGGGTCCTTTGCCAGTCGTTTATTTACGTATTCCATGACGTTCACGGCTTCGCAGGTATGCTCTCGTCCTTCTTCATACTGCCATGTATTGCATGCTGGCTCATGTCCATTTTGGCGGGACGGATGCGCAGAAAGAGCTGCCATGATACCGGATTGTTTCCATAGATCGGATTGAGCACGACCGGTTTGGAATAGAACGTCACGTCGCTGCCAATCGCCACAGACAGCTTGCTCGTTTCCCAGATATCCCGAGCGCCGCCGAAGGTGTAAGGGCCGATGCGGAATGACGGATGAGCTGCGGTGATACCGAGTCGCTTACGATCCGCCATGCGAAGCAATTCATTCTTGTCTACCAATTCCAGGCGCGTGTAGAGATAGTTCTTGTCAAAGAAGTTGACGGTTGACTCAGCCGTGTACCCGTTGAGATTTGCGCGCTCACCCCCACCGCTTAAATGATTGCGCCCCCAAATAATCGCCGAAGCCCAATTCCCATGCTTGAAAGGCCTGTTGTATTGAATCGAAGCGGTCGTGCGCCGAATGTCAGTGTTCGGCTCCGCCGCTTCAGGCCTCCGCAAAAAGCCGTAACTGACTTGTGCTGACCAATTCTTATTTGGAGCAAACGACAGACGGGCGGAGCGTGAATTCCAACTGTGCGCCTCAAAATTGTAGCGATTCTCGTCCGGCTCGCGGCCGTTGAAGATCGATCCTTCAAACTTGAACCAGCGATAAGTGAAACCGCTGGTGAGTACGCCAAAGCTGATGTGGGTGGAATCTTGCAGGTGATGTGACAGCGTGGCTGCAGGATTCTCGGACGCCGAAGCGCGATGCATGAAAGCGGGCGGGCCCAGCGCCGGCTCTCCCGGATAGCCAAAGTAAGCAAACCAGGTAGAGCGTTCTCCCAGCGCCAACGTATAGGTGGCCGACAATTCCATCCACAGATCATGTGGGTGCTGCCTGTCTATCAACGGTTGACCTTTGTAGGTTTCACCGGTTTGGAAAAGTAACGGCGAGCCTCCGGGCGGAAAGGTGAACGGCTCAAAGCTGAACATGCCGCGAAGATGGAGTGTGCCCGGACCGACTTTGCGAAAGGCCATCGGCATGAACCAGTTCGCCGACTCGATTTTCGTCACGCCCCGCGGGCCACCCTGAGCGTTGACTCCGGTAACTGCGTTGAAATGAAACATGAACAGCCATTGGCCCGATATCTTGTCCCACATGTTCGAAGGGGTGGAGGAAGGCGACCAGGACGTGCCGGATCCCATCTGCCCCACGAACATGACATTTTTTTCAGTTACGCCGACACGAACGCCCATGTCACTACCCGACATCACCAGCAACGGTCCCGTGTTCATTGGGCCCATGCCCGGCATGTTTTCCAGCGCGCCGGGGGACGCACCCGGGCTCGCGGAAGGCATGGGCATATTCATATCCATCTTTTGAGAAGACGCGCCAGGCGATGCCGCGGGCATGTTCATGTTTTGTGTCGGAGAGACCTGCGATTTTGGTGAAGCTGCGGGCATCTGCATCCCGGGCATATTCATCTCCATCTTCTGCGGCGAAGCAGTTGGCGACGGACTAGTCGCGGGCATTTGCATACCAGGCATGCTCATCGGCATCTGTTGAGGTGACGGCTGAGGCTTGGATGGCCCCGGGGTTTTTGGTGATGGCGCCTGGGTCTTGGGCATCTTCATCCCCGGCATGTTTCCCATTCCCTGTTTCTTTGCCGGCTGTCTCTTTAACGCACCGCGCTGCTTTCGGCGAGTAGGCTTAGGCTTTTGCATTCCGGACATTTTCATTCCGGGCATTTTCATTCCCGCCATGTTGCCCATCTCGCGTTTTTTGGCTGCCGGCTTCTTTTTCCGAGCCGTTCTTTTCTTTTGCGCCGCCGGCTTGCTCTTGCTCATGCCCGGCATGTTTTGCATGTCCTGACTTTCGGCGGTAAGACTCAGGCCAACAATCATAACTGCCGACAACAATCCCAATGCGGTTGCTCGAGTCTTCCGGGAACAAAGATCCTTATCAAACCACTTCATAATTCCCTCTTTCGGTTAAATGAAACTATTCGCCTAATCCCCCCGGGATTGGACGGAGGGATACAGGCGCGGCCTTAACAGCACCGCGCCTGCCGTATTACCCAGGGCCACTTACTTAGGGCCCTGGAGAGTTAGTTGCCGTTGGAGTTTCCGGTTTTCTTGTTAGGCATGGGACACGAATCACCCTTGCAACAACACGACGCCGCGCTATCCTTGCCGGCACAACAGTCGTGAGCATTCTTGCCGTCCTTCTTTTTCTTGCAGCACGACATAGCGCCGTCTTTGCAGCAATCCTTCATATCGCAGCAAGCTTCAGCGCTCTGGTTATTGTTCTGAGGGTTAAGTGTCAAAGCGGCTGCGGAAACAGCCAGCGTCGCTCCCATGGCGAGAGTGATTACGAGTGCGTGAATTTTTCTCATTGTTATCTCCTGATCGAAAGGAATTGCAGTAAGCAATTCTTGAAGTGCGGTGTGACAGCGAACGCACTGTCACGTTGAGCAGGTACACTTCTAGATCAGAAAGACACAACCGCGCAGGTAGGTTTGGTTTTGATTGGGTAGCCGTAAGGGGATTGCGACCGTGGTCGCGATGAAACCGTCAAGGAACGAATCCGCGTTTATGCTCGGCAACACGGTGGTGTCTGCATTGCTAATACGCTGGCGACCAGTCACGACTAACGTGCCGCTGGTCAAAGGACAGCAGTTCATCGCATTCGACGAACCGGGGACTTCGGAAAGTTCTTCAAGATCCAAAGACGATTCAGAAGCCGAACCGTGATTCGCCATTGATGAAGAAACGAGGCGCCCTGAGGCATGACGCGCCTTGCAGCAATCGTGCGCGCCCATCGATCCATGCGCCCGGCCCGAAACACCAGCGCTGGCGCTAAGGGTATCGGCGCCGGCCCCGCTCATCGCGTTATTCGGCTGCCAGTCCGGTGGGCGAGGCGAGGGCCTTGCGGATCAGCTCCGTCGTCTCCTTGCGCCCATAGAGCGCGATGAAGGAGCCGAAGCGCGGCCCCTGATCCTGGCCCAGCAGCACTTCATAGAGCGCCTTGAACCAGGCGCGCAGCTCGGGGAAGGAATGACGCTTGCCGATCTCATAGACCTCGGTCTGCAAGGTCTCGGCATCGGCATCCGCCGGCGCGCTCTCGATATAGGCCAGCAGCTCCGCCAGCGCCTTGCGCTCGATCTCGTTCGGCGCGCGATACTTCTTCGCCGGCTTTACGAAGTCGCGGTAGTAGTTGATCGCATAGCCCACCAGCTTGTCGAGGAAAGGCGCGGTCTGCGGCGTCGCGTCCGGCCGATAGCGCGTGATGTAGCCCCAGAGCTGCGACTTCTCTTCCGCGTTGGCGACGCTGGCGAGGTTGAGCAGGATGCCATAGCTCAAATCGGACGTGAGCTTCGGCGGCTGGCCGTTATGGATGTGCCAGACCGGATTCTCCAGACGCTGCGCCGGCGCTTCCGTCTCGAACTTCGCGCCGAACGTCAGGTAATCGTCGACCGCGCGCGGGATGACGTCGAAATAGAGCCGCTTGGCCGCGCGCGGCTTCTGATACATGAAAAGCGCCAGGCTCTCCCGCGGCGCATAGGTCAGCCATTCCTCGACGGAAAGGCCGTTGCCCTTGGACTTGGAGATTTTCTGGCCCTTCTCGTCCAGGAACAGCTCGTAATTGAAACCCTCCGGCGCGCGGCTGCCGAGGACGCGGCAGATCTTGCCCGCCAGATCGACGGACGCGATCAGATCCTTGCCCGACATCTCGTAATCGACACCGAGCGCATGCCAG
>Ga0137403_10006280_pt1 | contig 13624 bp, 12 predicted proteins | sample CZOMad2_1_16fung_FD_122057 | JGI IMG/M metagenome (GOLD analysis project Ga0137403, IMG submission 122057) | Vadose zone soil fungal communities from Angelo Coast Range Reserve, California, USA - CZOMad2_1_16fungal (Hybrid Assembly) | ecosystem: Environmental > Terrestrial > Soil > Vadose zone... | reverse complement strand
GCGCTTGTTTGGGCCCGTGAAAGTCGGGGACACAATTCAAGTCGAGATCGAAGTTCTCGACAGCAAACCGGTTCCTGCCCGCGGCGGCGGCATTGTGCGCTACCGCCAGTGGGTCAAGAATCAGCGCGGCGAGACGATAATGGAGTACGATGTCGCGCGCCTGATCCGCGGCGCGGCGGAAGACAATAAATGAACGCACGCTTAGCGCGATAAAAAGCGCCCGCTGTTCAAACGTTCAACGTTCAACGTCCCCCCACTCCACGCCTCGAACTTTGAACCTGGAACCTTGAACGAATGGAGAAAAACAGCGACTTCAACATTCTCGCGAGTAAACATATGAGCGATTCACAAGCAAAATTCGGCGTCCTGCTCCCGACCCGCGAAGCGGTCATCTCGGGCCGCTCCGATCCGTCTAGCCTCTTCCAGCTCGCCGAGCGCACCGAGGCGTTAGGATATGATTCCGTCTGGGTCGGCGACAGCCTTACCGCCCGGCCGAGAATCGACGCGCTGACGACGCTCGCCGCGGTCGGCGCACGCACGCAGCGCGTGCGTCTGGGCACCGCCATTTTTCTCGCGGCGCTGAGACATCCGGTGATGTTGGCTTACCAGCTCGCCAGCCTCGACTGGATGACCGGGGGGCGCATCGATCTCGGTGTCGGTTATGGCCGGCCCAAAGAACCCACGCAGGAACATGAGTTCGAAATCTTGGGCCTCAATCCCAGCGCACGCATCAAGATGAGCGAAGAGCTAGTGCACGTGATGCGCCGCCTCTGGCGTGAGAACGACGTTTCGCATGAAGGCAGGTTCACGCGCTTTGAGCATGTCACAATCGAACCCAAACCCGTTCAGCCTGGCGGTGTACCGATCTGGCTCGCGTCCAACAATGTCGAACCGGGTCTAAAGCGCGTCGGCAGGTTGGGCGATGCATGGATCAACAACATCAAGAGTCCTGAAGTCTATCACGAGTGTTGGGAAAAAATTCGAGCCTACGCAGCGGACGCGGGCCGTGATCCCAACTCGCTTCACGCGAGCATTTACTTCACCCTCGCGGCTGGCGGTAAAGAAGCCGTGATCGAGGGACAATCATTTTTGGCGCAATACTACAACCGCTCCTACGAAGCGGTCGCGAACGCGATGCTCTGCGTCACCGGATCCTGGGATGAAGTGATAGACTGGATGGAGAGGTATATCGAAGCTGGCGCTGGCACTGTTGTCTTACGCTTCGCCGCGCGCGATCAACTCGGCGTTCTCGACGCTTGCGCTGAAGCTCTCAATCGGCGCGGGTTGCTTGGTAACACCTCAGATCTCACCTGATCGAATCACCGACTTGAGTCGCTTGCTGCTCAATTCGGTTGAAGGATTTGAACGGCTTGAATGGATCTTAGTCCGAGATCTTTAAGATCACTTTCCCGAACTGCTTGGCCTCTTCCACATATCGTTGAGCGGCCGCGCCGTCCTGCAACGCAAAGACCCTGTCGATGATCGGCTTGATTTTTGTCGCGTTCATGAAACTTATGAGCAATCGAAACTCGTCTCTGCTTCCCAACGTCGAGCCGTAGATTCTTAGCTGCTTGGAGACGAGCGCCGCGATATCATCGACCGGTTGCCCGCCCGCGGTTGCGCCGCAAGTTACCAGCCGTCCCCCTCGCGCCAAAGACGCGAGGCTTTTTCGCCACACTTCTCCGCCGACGCAATCGAGCACCACGTCCACGCCGCGACCATCGGTTAAATCGCTTACAGCCTTTGCGAAATCGGCCTTGTGGTGATTTATGCCGTAGTCTGCTCCCAATTTCTTCGCCCTCTCGAGTTTCTCATCGCTACCAGACGTGACGATGACCCGCGCGCCGATTTTTTTTGCCAATTGCAGGGACGCGCTGGCCACTCCGCCGCCAATACCGATGATCAGCAACGATTCCCCCGGCTTCAGCTCCGCATTGGAAATCAGCATTCGCCAAAGCGTGATGAACACGAGCGGAAAAGCTGCCGCTTCCTCGAAAGAGTATCCTTGTGGAATTGGAAAACAATTCTGTGCCGGCAACTTCACGTACTCCGCGTACGTGCCCTCGATTCGCTCCCCCAGGACGCGCAAATATACACACATGAAATCCTGATCGGTGATACAAAACTCGCAGCGTCCACAGCCGGTTGGCGGATAAAGGCAAACAGCGTCTCCGACATTCACGTTGCCGGATTGCGCGCCAACTTCAACCACCATGCCGGCGCCGTCCGCTCCTAGGGTATGCGGCATCGGCACATTGATGCCCGTTGCGCCCATGCGGTTCCAAATATCGATGTGATTGATCGAAGCCGCTTTGAGCTTAACGATGACCTCGTTGGGCTCCGAGAGCGTCGGTTGCTCCGCATCTTCGAAAAAAAGTTGCTCCACGCCTCCGTAGCCGTGCATTCGAACAGCTTTCAATTTTCCTCCGGGACAAAATCTCGCTAACAAGGCACGGTCTCGTTGTCAAACGAGCCGCGTGCTGCGGACTGAGATCACTGAGCTGACCGAACGAGTCGCGGATAATTGAATTAATCCAATGGCGCGGGGATTCGAATGTTTTTTTTGGAGGAAGGGTGTCCCCTCGTCGGGGACACCCTGGGGTGATAGCCGCAATCATGAACCGAGGAGGAGAGTTCACGGTTGCGCTCGGGAACATTTTTGCCGAGCCCGGCGTCTTAAGAATTTATCTCATTCTGTTCATCGAGTATTGAAGCTTCTTCAGTTCGCTCTGAAGATACATGTCTTTCAATTCATGACGATCCATGTGGGCTTCGAGCAAGTCGGCGGGAAACATCTTTGCTCCGCAGCGATGACACATCGCTGCGTGGAAGGTCTCCTTTGCATACTGGATCTCATGGTAATGGTTACTTATCTCTGGTTCCATTTTGTCCCTCTCTGTCGTTTGTTTACAGCGCGACGGAGTGTCATGCAGCAATCGATATGCCAAAACCAAAGATCGATTGAGCTTCTGTCAACATGTTGATATTTAATGGAATTGCGACGAGTAAGTATTGAGCTGAGCGGCCCATCGAACAAGTCGGCTGGCCCGGAGTGTCCACCGTTTACATTTTTGTGCCCCAATCAATCAGGACCGGACCTACGACGACTAAACATCATGACCAAGCAGAAGCCGTCACTTTCACTTTCTTGGCAGTAAATGGTCAGCAATGATGAACGGTTTTCGCCTCGCTGAGATGCCACAGTCTGTTGCACGTGCCGTCGAGTAGACGCAGCAAGCTTCAGCGCATCAGAGTAGATGCATGCTTCGACAATAGGTCGATCGCGCTAAGTCATCCCAATCCTAGGATCATTCGACGAATTAAGCATGCAGAATCAATTTGGATGTAACTTGGTACCGCGAAATTCCTGGCCCGAATCACTTGACAGTAAAGCCGGGTCCGCGCAATTCTACGCTTGCCTAACTACCATCTGAGAATTGAGAGAAATGATGACTACGGAGATTCTCGAAATCGAATTCCCCGTCATGCGCTATGATATCACCCTGCCGCTCCTCGAAGGCCGGGTGCCCATCGACGGCGTGAAACTGAATCCGGTAAGGACCTCGTCGATGATCAACAAAGAAGATCCTAAGATGAAAGCCGGCGACTTTGGCCTGTGCGATCTCAACATCGGTTACTTTCTGCCCGCCATCGAAGCGGGATGGGAAATCATCGGCTTGCCGGTTTTTTCTAAGCGCAAGCCCGTCTATCAGCTGATCTTCTGTCATGTCGATGCCGAAATTAGCTCGCCCAAGGATCTGGAAAAGAAACGCGTCGGATCGCGCACCTATCGGACCGCGCTCACCGTGTGGGCACGAGGCCTATTGCGTCAGCGCTACGGCGTCGACTTTTCAACCGTCCAATGGGTTTTGCAGGCAAAAGAGGTATTTCCCATCCATGACTCAGAAGCTAAAATTACTTACGTCGACGACACCAAAAATATGTCGCAACGTCTCATCGCCGGCGAGCTGGACGCGATCATCACGGACATTTCGGACACCAAGATGTTCGAAAATCTGGAGAACCATCCCGAGGTCAGGCGGCTGTTTCCAGATTACGTGCAAGTAGACGAGCAGCTCTACCGCGAGACCGGTATTTTCACCCCCGTGCACATGATCGTGATGAGCCGCAAGCTCGATCGCGAACGCCCCGATCTCGCTGCCAAATTTTACGCCGCCTTTGAAAAAGCCAAAGAGATCGCCTGCGACGATGTGCTGAGCGACCGCGGTGGATTCTCCGTAGTGTACCTACGAGAGAGAATGAAAGAACAAATCAAGACCTGGGGCGATCCCTGGAAGTACGGACTCAAAGCTAACAAAAGCACCATCGACGCGTTCATCAAGTACAATGTCGAACAAGGCATGATCCACACGGCGCCGTCTTATGCCGATATCTTTGCTTCTGGCACACTGGATACATAATTGATATTGAAGAGCTTGAGCAGTTCAAATGAAGTGAAAGATTTTAATATTTGCCCCGGCTGAAAACAAAAAAATAAGGGTGACCCCTATGTTATCCAAAGAGGACAATGAACTTCTTACTCGAACAACTCCCGGCACGCCGATGGGAGATTTGATCCGGCGCTACTGGGTTCCTGCGCTGCTGTCGGAAGAAATTCCCGGGCCTGACTGCCCCCCCGTGCGGGTAAAACTGTTGGGCGAGGAATTGGTCGCTTTCCGAGATACTCAGGGCCGTATCGGTGTCATCGGCGAGCACTGCGCCCATCGCGGCACCTCGCTTTTCTTTGGGCGCAATGAAGAATGTGGTTTGCGCTGCATCTACCACGGTTGGAAATATGACGTCGAGGGCAACGTACTGGACACGCCGGCGGAACCGGCCGACAGCGATTTCAGAAAAAAGCTACATCACACCGCGTATCCAACTCATGAAACGAATGGCGTCATCTACGCTTATCTCGGCCCGCGCGCCAAGTTGCCGCTGTTTCCTAATTACGAATGGACTCAGGTGCCGCTTGAGTATACCTACGTGACGAAGTGTTTGCTGGAATGCAATTATCTCCAGGGCCTCGAAGGCGAGTGCGATTCTTCCCATCTTTCGTTTCTCCATCGCGCGTTCAGCAACGAGCGTAGTCAGTGGCTCTACAAGAGCGATACATCGCCGGCTTATGAAACCGAAGACACCGACTTCGGCGTGCGCCTGATCGCGACGCGGGACGCCGATAATCAACATTACGTCCGCTTTTCCGCCTTCGTGATGCCGGTTTATGGTTGCGTTCCCGCCGGCAGACCGACCAACGAGCTCGAAGGCTACGAAATCCACACCTATGTGCCGGCCGACGATACCCATTGCTGGCGCTACGACATCGGTTTTCGCCGCGACCGCACGGTACAGGACGACGAGGTGCACCGGCGCAAGCAGATCCTTCCCGACTACACGCGCATCCGCAATGCGCGCAATAATTATCTGCAAGATCGGCAAATGCAAAGGACGGTGAACTTCACCGGCATCGAAGATTTTCTCAATCACGATGGCTGCGCCACCGAGAGCATGGGGCCGATATTCGATCGCAGCAAGGAGCATCTCGGCGTGAGCGATAAAGCCGTGATCGCTGTGCGCAAATTCCTCTTGACCAGCGTCAAGGAACTCCAAACCGGCAAAGAGCCGCCCCATGTCGTGCGGGACATGGAGCTAAATTGGTTTCCGCACATCGATTGTTTCGCCCACCTGTTGCCTCGCAACGTGCCTTGGCGGCAGCACTTCGATTACCTGACGGCGTCGGCCAAACTCGAAAACCCGTCATCATACGCGGCGCGGCGCAAAGCAGCATCGTAGTTGTAGGAGAAGGTCAAGGCATTTCACGCATGGCAACTCGGAGCAACAAAGTGACGAAGTCGAAAAAATCGCCTAAGCCGAGCGCGCGCGCCGCGGTTCGCCGCGCTGAAGAAGAACTGCGGATCGCCGCAAAGATTCTCGAGTGGGAAATCGGCGACCTCTGGGGCCACGTCGGTGTGCGACTGCCGGACAACAAAGGGATCGCCGTCCAAATGTTCCGCCATCTCGAAGGCACGCAAAAAAACTGGCTGGTTCATTTCGATTATTCGCTCAAAAAACTTTCGGGACCCGGCACGATTCCGCGCGAGTCGGTCATCTATACGGAAATTTTCAAGGCCCGACCGGACGCCAACGCCGCCGTCCATTGTCACGCCTCCATGTGCGTCGCGTTGAGCCTGGCGGAACAACCGGTCGATTGGGTGCATATGCAGTCCTCCCGTTTCAAAGGAGGCACGCCGATCTTTCCGCACCCCATCTACATCCTCGACGAATCCGAAGGCGCCGCCTTGGCCAAGGCCTTGGGGGAGGCTTCAGCCATCATGATCAAAGGCCACGGTATCGTCACGGTGGGCGCGACGATCGATGAGGCCTGTATCAATGCGCTCTATATGGAGCGTACGGCAAAAATCATGGCCATCGCGCGCCTGCATGGATATCAAGGACCGAGCGCTGAATCGATCCAAACACTGACCGGCAGCCGAGAAAAACTTTTCCGCCGACCAAGGGACGAGGTTTTTCACTCCGCCGATTGGAATTACTACGCGGACAAGGTCAAGAAGGGCGAGCGCTGGACACGGGGATGGACGTAAAAACGGTTTCGGATTTCCGATCTTGGGTTTCGGGTGGCCACGTAAGCTGAAACTGGCCACCTAAAACCTTAAAAGTTATTTCGGCAGAAAACCCATCCACAGCAATTACTAAATGATCCAAACCGAAATCGGAGGCGCCCGACGATGTTCGTAAGATGGTTGTATACCGTCCTTCTTCTGCTGCTTTTGCCACCGAACCTCGCTGCGCAAGAGACTTATCTCGTCGCTTACGCCGGTTTCGCTGGCTTTCAAGCGCCGGTTTGGGCGCCCAAGGACCTCGGGTTGTTCGACAAGTATGGCTTCAAAGGCGACGTTGTGCTCGTCCCCGGCTCCGTCCGTCAAATTCAAGCTGTACTGAGCGGCAGCATCCACTTTGCCCAGATCGATGCGGCCACCGGCGTCAACGCGATCAATCAGGGGGCGGATCTCGTCATGTTCTCCGGAACCCTGAACAATTTTCCTTACAGTTTTGTCACACAGAAGGAGATCCGCAAACCCGAAGATCTCGCCGGCAAGAAGATCGGCACTCTGGCCGTGGGCGGCGCGGTCGAAACCGCCACATTTCTCGCTCTCAAGGCGTGGAATATTCCGCGCCAGTCGGTGACCATTTTTCCCGCCGGAGATTCAGCCGCTCGCATTGTCGCGCTTTCCGCTAAAGCGATCGACGGAACGATGCTGTCTTATCCTGACATCAACGAAGCCCTGCGGTTGGGCATGCACGAGTTAGTGAAAATGCCTGATGTCAAAGGAACATCGTTTCCGATGAATGTCATGGTCGCGCGGCGCTCGTTCTTTGAAAAAAATCACGACACGATAAAACGCTTCCAGCAGGCTTATGCCGAAGGCACCTACCAGTTTATGAATCAGAAAGACAAAGGACTGGCAGTATTGTCGAAGCGGTTGAGATTCAAGAACCCCAAGGGCCTCGAGGAAACTTACGATTACTTTGCCAAGAGCTTCGCTTTTCCCACGCGTGTATCGCACGAAGGATTACGCAATACGTTGGAAATCATCGCGCAGCGCAATCCCGCCGTGAAAGTCGACATGAACATCGGCAAATACCTCGACGAAAGCATTGTCGACGAGTTGGAACGCGAGGGTTTCTTCAAACGCTTGTCCGGCAAAAATTGACGCAACTTGCAGCAAGCGCACCACGATCATTGTAGGGCAAGGCGCGCCTTGTCCCCCACACTTGTCCAAAATCTCCCCTGGCCCCCTTTGATAAAAACGAGGGGAGTGGTCTTTGTCTGGCAAATTCCCGCCTTTGATAAAAACGGGGAGACTAAGGGGAGATTTTTCTTAGCGAGCGGGAATATACCGATTGCCGAACCAACCTTGACCGCCAATAATCCGTACCATATAACTCAGCATTAGCTTGCGGCTTCGGTTCATCCGCGGAATCGCGAGGAAGGAATCTCACCCATGCGTAGGATGTCTGCTTCCTTAGTCGGATTGTTGCTTATTCTTTTTACTCAACACGCGTCGGCGCAAAGCACGCAACTCATTGAGGCCGCGAAAAAGGAAGGCGGCAAAGTCATCCTTTACACTTCCATGGAAACGTTCACCGCCGACGCACTCAAAAAAGCCTTTGAAACAAAGACTGGCCTGCAGATGGAATACTGGCGCGGCGGTTCGACCGAAGTTATTGACCGCGTTCTAGGCGAGCATCGCGTCGGCAAACCGCTGTTCGACGCTGTCGCAACAACGGGCGATCATATGCACCTCATGTTCAAAGAAGGAGCTTTCACCAAATACGAATCACCGTCGCTCAAGGGTTTCGCCAAGGACACGATCGATCCCAACCTCGGCGCGCGTTATCGAAACATTTTATATGGCGTCATCTACAACAAAGCCGGCATCAAGGCATCCGAGGCGCCTAAAACTCTCGAAGATATCGTGAAGCCGGAATACCGCGGCAAGCTCGTCATGCCACATCCAGTAAATCACACACTGACGACTCAGTGGCTCGCCAGTCTGGACAAGCTTATGCCCAAGAACCGCGCCGAAAAATTCATCCGCGATCTCGCTGCTGCCAAACCAATTTTTGTCGAGTCCATCGTTCCCGCCGCCGACCGTGTCGGCACCGGCGAAACACCGATCGGCATCACTTTCGTTCGCTTCGTCCTCACCTATAACAAACAAGGCGCAAACCTCGACTATGTGCGCGACTACACGATGCTGGGCGATGGACAGTACATCAGCCTGGCGGCTAAGGCGCCGAGACCCAGTGCCGGTAAAGCGTTTATCGACTTCTTCCTCGATGAGGAAAGCATGAGGATTCAGGCGAACACCGGCGAGTTCGTTAACCGTAAAGGGGTTTATCCACCGCTGCCGGACGCTGACAAGATCAAGTTCGTGCAGATGTATCAATTCGGCAAAGAAGATTTTGAAACAAGGAAGAAAGAGTACCAGAAGATTTTTCTGCAGTAATGTTGCTGCTGTCGGAGAAATATTTTCTAGGTATCATGCTCAGCGCCAGCCAAGTTTTCGTAGGGTGCGCTTGCGCACCAGTCAGTCGGATTGCGCTCGCGCAACAGTACAAGGCCACGCGTTGTCATTTCGACCGACGGGAGAAATCTTTCTTCTCCGCTTTCAGAACGCCAGCTTAAAGTCTACAATTTCTGAGTAAGAAACTCAGGGAGGCAACCATGGCGGCATTTGTCATCGATGCAGACGGGCACATCATGGAAGATCACAAGGATATCTTTGCCCACATCAAAGGAAATTTTTCCGAGATGGACTGGCACTCCACTTGGCCGATGTTCGACGCGGACGGCTGGCAGCGCGGGCTCGCGCGCAAAGGCAAGCGCGAAGATCCCGACGCCGAAGCGTGGATTCGCTTTCAAAACGAGCATGGCATCGACTGCGCCGTCCTTTACCCGACTTCCGCTCTCGCCTTGGGAATGATTCAATTGCCCGCGTGGGCCTCGGCGATCGCGCAAGGCTACAACGACTGGCTCTACGACCGCTTCATCAGCCAATCGCCGCGCCTCAAAGGCGTTGCCCTGCTCGCGCCACAAGATCCGAAGGCCGCCGCTGCCGAATTGCGCCGTTGTGTAAAAGAATTAGGCTTTTCTGCGGGTCTCCTGCCCTCGGTAACCAATAACAGGACTCCACTATACGGTTCGCCCGTGTTCCACGAAATCTACGACGAAGCCCAGCGACTCGACGTGCCGCTCACCATCCATGGCGGGGTTAGCCAAAATCTCGGTCTCGACCGCGTGGCGAGTTTCTTGGAAGCGCATATGCTCGAGCATCCGGTCGGTTTGTTCATTCAGATTACCAACATGATGTTTCAGGGCGTGTTCCAGGAGTTTCCGAAACTCCGCGTGGCCTACCTCGAAGCCGGCGCCGGCTGGGTGCCGTTCATGATGGACCGAATGGAGGAGGACTACGAAAAATTCGCCGCGCGCCTCGCGCCCAATTTGAAGTCGCCGCCGAGCAAGTTTTTCAAGTCGGGGAATATCTTCGTCACCATGGAAGTCGAAGAACGAACTGCTCCTTATCTCGCTGACTTAATTCGCGACGACGTCATCATGTGGGCCTCCGACTTCCCGCACGAGCGCGAACGCGACCAATTCGGCGGCGACCTGCCTCACTTAAAGGCGCGCAACGATTGTCCGATGGATTCAAACGAAAGATGCTCTACGACAATCCGGTGAGATTTTACCGCTTTAGCGAAGGTGATATCGCGGCGGCGAGAAAGGCAAAGGGGAACTAACGTTAAAATTTTGTTTTGAAAAGCTTTTGGCAACCACTAAAGCGCTTTGGCGCCGGGCAGGACGAATCGTCGGGCACACTATAGACCAACACCTCCTATCAGGCTCCCTCTCCCCGTCGTACGCATCAACTGCCCATACAGAAAATCCTGTGCGAGCCCGTCGGACCGTGTACTCTACCGTCCCACCCTCCTGATACGGATCAACCCATGTTCCAAGCAGGCGATGTGTGTGGTTCTTCCGCTTTAGTCTCCCCAAATTGTAATTCGATCTTTGAGTAACGGAGAACACTACGCTACCCAAAAGCTCATCTTCAGGACTGAGAAGGGAGGCATCGAGATGATTTACCGCGAAACGCAAGAAGCCACCCAGATAATACGCAAACGATTCCTCATCAAGGTGCGCAAGACCATCACGACATTCAACTAGCGCGTCCGAAAGCATTGGCCAGGGGATGGCACCATCTTTGAGTCTCTCGGCCTCCCATTTTGGCGTCGTAATGCATCGCGACATACCCTGATCCGCAAGGAGTGCTTGCCGCAAGGATATGCTCGGCATGGGTTTCGCCGGGAACGCCTTAGCAATTTTGATTAGTGCGCCATGTCCATATGTGCCCTAACGCTATACGGCTAAGCCGTAGCGAATAAAGCGAACCCTTGAGGCGACCGTTTTTGATATCAGTCTTAAGCCGCGGGTTAGCTGGTGAACGCGGCAACTATAGCACATACGTGAAAGGGGCCGGAAATGAGAAAATACTGACAAGGATAAGAACGAGCAGGAGCACGTACCCAAGCCCCTGCGGTCTTCTCTGAAACCACGGATAGGCAATTTTTCCGACGAAAACACCCACGAAAACGGCGAATAAAATGCAGAACCCGACCAGGAACCAAGCTCCTATATCAACGGCTTGAAATGAAACACCGCTTTTCCGCAAGAGAACAAACGTTGCAATCACGAAAAGAAAGGCTGAAATCAAAGCAACGTTCCAGCCAAGAAGGACAGCTGAGAGTCGAGCAACCCAACAAGGGGACATTGCAGGATCATCCATCTGCCAGCTAACGTTGTGCTCAGCCGCGCGTACCCCGCGTCGGTCTGAAGCAGGAGGTTAGGCCTAAAAATTCACAATGTCCCCTTTTCTCTCTGCCCTTTTCTTACCCCAGGGGGATTTTGGTTGGGTTTCTTCGCCATCCTTTACCTCCTGGGAACTCTGATCACCCTAGCCGCTTTGAGTTGCTCGACGTATCCTGGAGCATACTGCCAATGAGCCCGGTTTGGTCTTGGACACCTTCGATGCATGGTCGATTGAGACGGGCTTTCTGGATAAACATCTGGGCTCGTTGTGTCTTTGATTGATCAATCCAGATCGGCCTGCCGAAGCAACACTCGAAGCTTAGTCTAGCGGGAAGAATCATGTCACAGGAAGCTGGACCGGGAATGTTTTTAACAAGGACCGAGACAGTTTCCGAAAGCTTATCTGCAATCTTCGGCCAGCAGATAAAATCTGGCGAACTTGTATCAGCCCTCGCGAAATCGATCACAAGAATACCGACCTCCTGAGCCCCAGATAGGCCTGCCTGCCTCTTTTCGAGCTTCTTCTTAACTTTCTGGCCCCAGGAAGACCTCGCAATGACCTCCGGTGTCCTACATTCAAATAGGAGTCGACTATCGGTAGAATGAGTTCCAAAATTGAAAGTAATATGCCGGATTGTAGGATCATCCTCAAGCTTTTCCACTCTAACGTCGATAACGACATCGCATCCCGGGCCTTCTAGTGACCTGTTTTTTTACTAATGAGACAGAAACGGGGTAAGAAAGTGAGTCGTTCCAAGGAGGCAAGGAACGACATGGAAGAGAAGCAGGAGGTAAGGAAGGTGCGGCGGATTTTCACCCCGGAGCAAAAGTTTGAGATTTTAAAAGATATCCAGCGGTGTGCAACGATTAAGGAAGGGTTAGCGAAACACCAACTCGCGCAATCGTTGTATCAGAAGTGGAAGCGGCAGTTGGAGGTAGGAGTACGGGCATCGTTACGTAACAGGCGGCCATTGAAGACAGCCGATCTCAAGCGTTTGGAAGCGGAGAATCGAAAGCTCAAGGAAGTGGTACTGAACCAAGCGCTTTTGATCAGCGAGTTAAAAAAAGAGATGAACTTGGATTGAGAGAGAGCGGGCGGCTGATGGCGAGTCAAAAGCAAGCGGTGCTGGGATTGGTCGAATCCCATCGGGGGGAGGGGCGATCGGTGAGCGAGGTATTGGGGACTGTGGGGGTGGCGCGATCGAGTTACTACCGGTGGAAGAAGGGCGAGGGAGAGAAAAAGGACGAGCGACCCAGTTCATATGAGTTGACGGTCGAGGAGCGCCAGATGATTGAAGCCGTCAAGGAGTCCCATCCCGAGTACCGCCATCGGCGCATTCAGGGGATGTTGCAGCAGCAGGGAGTGTATTTATCGGCATCGGCGATTTACGGGCATTTAAAAGAGCTGGGGCAAGTGGAGCCGTATGATCGGCGGGCCGCGCCGTGGAAGACTGCGCGCTATGAGGTATGGCGGAGAAATCTGATGTGGGGGAGTGACTGGAGCAAGCTCTCGGTGGGTGGGATCAGATGGTATTTGCTGACGGTGATCGATTTCTTTTCTCGACTGCTGATAGCGTACGATGTGGTGCCGACAGTGCATGCAGGATATGTGAAAGCCATTTATCAGGCGGGGCTTAGCAGCCAGGGGATTTCACTTCACAGTGAGACAAAGCCCGAGCTGCGGGTAGATCGGGGATCGCCCAACACTTCGGGAGTCACTCAGGAGTTTTTCGAGAGCCTGGGGGCCGAGTTATCGTTTGCCCGGGTGAGACGGCCCACCGACAATGCGCTGACTGAACGGTTCTATGGGACGGTGAAACAGGAAGAGATCTATCTGGTGGGAAATTATCCCGATGCACAATCGGCGCGCGAGGAACTGGGCCGATACATCGAGTCCTACAATCAGTCCCGGCCACACCAAGCGCTGTTTAATTTCACTCCGGCCCATGTCCATCAGCTCAATAACAAGAGCGTGCTGATGGTGGAACTGAACGAGATGAAAAGAAAGACCCGTGAGAAGCGAAAAGCCTACTGGGCTGAGCAACAAAATCAGTCAAGCGTCTATCGAGGGGGGATACCGAGATAAGGGTCGGATCGAGATCGTCGATCCTGGGGCAAATACGGAAGCCGTTTTTCAACATCACCAACCGGATTCTCACGGTGAGAGTCCCACAACCAAAAACGACTCACTTCATCCTTCGATTTTGTCTCATTGAAAAAAAACTGGACACA
>Ga0137403_10006278_pt1 | contig 13626 bp, 13 predicted proteins | sample CZOMad2_1_16fung_FD_122057 | JGI IMG/M metagenome (GOLD analysis project Ga0137403, IMG submission 122057) | Vadose zone soil fungal communities from Angelo Coast Range Reserve, California, USA - CZOMad2_1_16fungal (Hybrid Assembly) | ecosystem: Environmental > Terrestrial > Soil > Vadose zone... | reverse complement strand
GAACTCGGAGCCGGAGAGGAAGAAGAAGGGCACGTCGGCCTCGCCCGCCACCGCGCGCGCGAGCAGGGTCTTGCCCGTGCCCGGCGGCCCCACCAGGAGCACGCCCTTGGGGATGCGACCGCCGAGCCGCTGGTACTTCTTCGGGTTCTTGAGGAAATCCACCACCTCGATCAACTCCGCCTTGGCCTCGTCCACGCCGGCCACGTCCGCGAAGGTGGTCTTGAGCTCGCGGCGGTCGTAGATCTTGGCCTTGGAGCGGCCGAAGGAGAGCGCCTGGGTGGGCCCGCCGCCGATGCGGCGCATGAGGAAAATCCAGATGCCCGCCATCACGCCCAGCGGCAGCACCCAGCCAAAGAGGAGATCGCGCCAGAAGGTGTTCTCGACGCGCCCCGCGAACTCGACCTTGTGCTGCTCGAGCTCCTTCACCAGGGCGGAGTCGTCCACCATGGGGATGCGCGTGGTCCGGAACACGGTGGGGCCGGGCTCGGCGCCGAAGAAGGTGCGCACGCGGTCTCCCGGTCGTGGGGCCTGAGCCGGGAGCGCGCCCGGCTTGAGCGTGCCCTGGATCTCCTTGTCGGTGACGTTGACGCGCTCGACCTTGTCCTCGCGCAGGAGAGCCAGGAAGCGGCTCATCGGGATCTCGACCGTCTGGGGCGCGACGAGCCAGCTCTGGACGACGGACAGGACCACGGCGGCGATGAGGACGTAGACAAGGGAGAACTGCGTCTTCTGACGGATGGGTCGTTTCATTTTCCCTATCCAGCGGCGCACTTGCACGTCATGCTAGCGGAACCCCCCGGGGCTGTCAAACCGCGCCCTCCTGCTAGTATAGACGGTGCGGTGGAACTCGCCTTGGCCGGAAAAGGGGCCGCCGATCGCGCCCGCTGGCTTCGCCGCGGGGTCTACCTCGAGACCGTCACCATCGGCTGGAACAGCGTGCGGCGAGACGGGCCACTGCGTCAGCAGGTGACGCCGTCGGGGGGCTCGTAGTTCGGGATCTTGAAGGTGGCGGCGAAGTCGTCGTCCCAGATGTCCAGCGCTTGAGGGCCGAGCTCGGTCTGGCCGTCGAAGCCCACCACCCGAATCCGGCGGGCGAAGTCTCCGTTCGGAATCCGCCGCTCGAGGTAGTCGATACCGGTGGCCTTGTCGACGAAGACGGCCAGGCTCTCGTTCACGGGCTGGACGCCCGGCCGCCAGGTCCCCGGCTTGAGCCAGCTCAGGACCAGGGAGAAGCCGTGCACGTTGCTGTCCGACAGCACGTCGTGGACGCCCCCCATGCGGCGCAGCAGGTCTACTCCATAGCGGGAGAACATCGCCGACATCCGCCGGGTCTGGGGCCACGCGGCGAACTGCGGATTCTCCGCCTGGGGAATGAGGATCCAGGTGGAGAAGTAGCGGTCGTCGCCCGGGTCGCCCTTGGGACGCTGGAAGCCGATGCTGTGCTTCTGGACGTCGAGCCAGGGGAGGCATCCCCAGAGGTACTCGGAGAACTTGTAGAGTCGCAGCTGATGCGCCCGGGCCAGGGCCTGGCCCTTCGGGGTGCTATAGCGCTCCAGCGGGATGAGCTTCTCGCGCACCGCCTCCGCGGGCGCCGGCGGCGCCGCGGGAGCGGGAGCGGCCGCCACGCCCACCGCCAGGACGAAGAGGGCTCCCGCTACCCAGCGAACCACGGGGACCGGACCCCGCCTAGTTCTGGAAGATCTGGTCGGGCTGGACGGTGATCACCTTGCCCCACCAGCTCTCGCGCGGCGCCGAGTCCATGTCCACGCGCGTGACCTTCGGATTGGTGCCGTCCATGTTGTTGCGCATCGAGAACCCCATGTGCCGGTCCGACGCGAAGTGGGTACTGTGAGACCGCCAATCCGACCACTGCTCGGAGCTGGCGCAGCCGCCGGTAACGACGAGTACGGCGAGGACGAGAGCCGACCTGACGATGCGAGCGCAATTCATCACAGCCTCCTATAGGACTGCTCGGGTGGAGGGGACTCTGCGAGCCCATGATACCGAGCAGGAACCGAGGGCGTCAACTGGATGCGGGCGCGCGCACCGGCCGACGCGCTTTTCTCCTTGCGGGTCTCTCCCTTCTCGGGCATCCTCGACGGTGAAGCTGGCTCGGACGGAGAAGGTGGCTGGCGAGCGAAGGGACAACCTGCCAACGTGACCGACGCGCTGACGATACACGAAGAACCAGCCCGGTTGCGGCGGCCTATTCTCATCCTGGCCTTCGCGGGCTGGAACGACGCCGCGGAATCCGCGACGGGCGCGGCGCGCTATCTCGGGCAGCTCTGGCCCTCGCGCCCATTCGCCAGCATCGATCCCGAGGAGTTCTACCACTTCGGACTCTCCCGTCCCTACGTCCGCTTCAAGGCGGGCTCGCGCACCGAGCGCGAAGTCGTCTGGCCGTCCACCGAGTTCTCGCTCGCGCAGCCGGACTCGCTGGACCGCGACATCATCGTGGGGGTCGCGGTGGAGCCGCACCTCAAGTGGCGCACCTACTGCGGCGCCCTCCTCGAGCTGGCCCGCCGCTCCGGCGCCTCGCTGGTGCTCACCCTGGGGGCTCTGCTCGCCGAGGTGTCGCACACGCGCCCGGTCCGGCTGGTGGGGAGCGCCTTCGACCCCGAGCTCGCCGCCCGCCTGGGCATCCGGCCCACCCGCTACGAGGGGCCCACCGGCATCGTGGGCGTGCTGAACACGCTGTGCCGCGAACAGGAGGTCCCCACCGCGAGCCTGTGGGCGAACGTGCCGCACTATATTTCCGGCATCGAGAACCCCAAGGCCTCCATGGCGCTGGTGCGGCGCGTGCTCTCGCTCCTCAACACCGAGGCGGATCTCACGGATCTCGAGGAGTCGACGAAGCAGTTCGAGCAGAATCTCGAGGAGATCGTCTCGCAGAACGCGAAGATCGCAGAGTACATCAAGAAGCTCGAGCGGAAGAAGCCCGACGAGGGCGAGGAGGAGCCGCCGGCCGCGCCGGAGACGCGCGACGAGCTGCCGCCCTCCGGCGACCTGGTGGCCGAGATCGAGCAGTTTCTGCGCCAGCAGCGCCCCGACCCGTCCTGATCGCGCTCCGCGCCTCCTCCGGCGCCCCCGCGTACAATCGACCCGTGGCTCCGCGCGCCGTGCTCTCCCTCATTCTGCTGCTCCTCGGCCCCTGGCCCGTGGCGGCGGTGCCGGTGGCCCGTCCCGCTTCCCTCGCGGTTTCCGTGACCCCGCCGTCCCCCCGCCAGGGCGACCTGGCGCTCGTGCTCGTCTCCGGCGCCCAGGGGGCGCGCGAGGTCGAGGGGAGCCTGGGCGGCCAGCCGCTCGCGTTCTTCCCCTACGGCGAGGGCTGGGCCGCGCTCGCGGGCATCGACCTCGAGACTCGTGCGGGAAAGCAGCCCTGGCGCGTGGGGGTGATCGGGGGAGACGGCGTCGCGCGCAAGCGGACCGGGTCTCTCACCGTGCGGGCCCGCGCGTTCCCGGTGCAGCGGCTCACCCTGCCCACCCCGATGGTGGAACTCGACCCCGAGACGGAGCGGCGGGCCGAGGCGGAAGCGGTCCGGCTCCGCGCGCTCTACGACACCCTCACGCCGGAGCGCCTCTGGCAGGGGCGCTTCACCATGCCGATCGCGGTGGAGAGCGCGGGGTCGGGCTTCGGTTCCCGCCGCATCATCAATGGACAGCCGCGCCGGCCGCATTCCGGCACCGACTGGGCGGCGGAGCGCGGCACGCCGGTGGTGGCGAGCAATCGCGGGCGCGTGGTCCTGGTGGGCGACTTCTTCTTCGGGGGCCGGCTAGTGATGCTCGACCACGGACTCGGGCTGTACACGCTCTACATGCACCTCGACCGCGTGGACGTGACCGAAGGCAACCTGATCGGGCGCGGCGAGACGCTGGGGGCGGTGGGCTCCACCGGCCGCGCCACCGGCCCGCATCTGCACTTCCAGGTGCAGCTCAAGCGCGCGCGTGTGGATCCCGCCACCTTGCTGGAGCTGCCGGCCACGGACTAGGCCGGCGCGCTGGGGTCAGGGAAGGCGCAGGCTTCCGCTCAGCACGGTGACCGCGGAGCCGCCCACCCGTACTCGTGGCGCGGTGCCACCGGCTCCCTCCACCTCCACGCGCAGGCGTCCCGGCCGTCCCACCGTGTCGCCCTGCTCCCCGGTGAAGGCGGCCCGTCCCTCGGCGAGCCGGAGCGCCCCCGCCTCCGCGAGCCAGAGCCCTATCGGCGAATGCACCGAGCCGGTCACGATGTCCTCGGGAACTCCGAAATGCGGGATGAAGACGCGGCAGTGCGTGCCCGAGCTCGGCTCCACCGTCTCGCGCGATACCACGCAGGTGCCGCGCAGGCCCTGCGCCTCCGCGACGGCGGCGAGGGTCGGCAGGTCCGGACGGAGCGCGCGCAGCGGGCCCAGGCCCGCGATGGGGAGCAGCAGATCGGTGTCGCCGGTAACGGCAGGCGCGGCCCAGTCACCAAGGTCCCCGCGCGCGAGCCCGAGCGCGGCCAGCAGGGGCTCGAGCGGCGCCGAGGGCGCGCGAAGAGGCGCCAGCGGCGGCGCCAGCCACATCATGGTGGCGTCTCCGGTCGTCTCCACCGTCACCGCCACGGTGCCGGCTCCCGTCTCGAAGCGCGTGGTGCCCGGCTTGATTCGGCCGGCCTCCAGCAAGGTGTGGACGGCGCCCAGCGTGGTGTGCCCCGAGTAGGTTACCTCGCGGGCGGGCGTGAGATAGCGGAGTCGGAACTCCGCATCCCCTCCGGTGGGGCGGGTGACGAAGGCCAGGCCGGGGAGCCGCAGCTCCACCGCCAGCGCGCGCATGTCCGCCTCCGCCAGGCCGTCGGCGTCGAGGATGGCGCCGGCGGGATTTCCCGTGAAGGGGCGAGTGGTGAAGACGTCCGCCTGGACGAAGGGAACGACCCGGCTCACGGCGCCGGGGGCAGGGCGCCGTCCTTCACGATCCCTTCCCTATCGCCGCGCGCACCAGCGCGAGGTTTTCCTCCACCGTGTCCTTCGCGGTGATGGCGCGAAGCACCACCTCGTCCACCGCGCCCTTCCAGGCGTCCAGCGCGCGGGGGATGGCGTCCGGTGTCATCGCGGCGATACCGGTGTCCACCGGCTTCACGCCCATGCGCTCGAAGTGGGCGGCGTAGGCGGGAATGCCGGCGTAGCGGGCGCCTTCCTCGCCCAGCCGCTCGATGGCGGCGGGGCCCAGCGCCACCCGCACGTAGGCGTAGAGCGTGGGGGGCTTGCGCCGCGCCGCGGTGGCGCCCGCGCGCACCCACTCCGCGGCACGCCGGGCGTAGGCCGGGGTCAGCCAGTTGAAGAGCACGCCATCGGCGACCTCACCGGCGAGCTGGCACATCTTGGGGCCCAGCGCGGCCACAATTATTCGCGCTTGAATGTTCGCGCGGATCCAGACAACCCCCTCTCGGACGCGAGCGAGGGAGCGGGGATTCGGACTGCCCACGCCGAGCAGGAGGCGATCCAGCGGGAGCGCCTGCGCCCTCACGCCCTCGACGATGCTCTCGGGCCCGCGCGTGTGCAGCGGAATGACGCCGACGCCCAGCGCGATGCGCGTCGTCTCCTTCGCGGCATGGGCGAGGGAGGCCAGCCCGTCGACGGGGCCCGGGTGATTGACCCAGAAGGAGTCGTAACCCAGGGCCTCGGCTTCGCGCGCGGACGCACGAATCACCTCCGGGGGCGTGGCGGCGTAGAGCGCGAAGCCGTATCCCATTGCCATGGCCTCCTTTTTCCTTCATACAGGGTAGCGGTCATGCCCGCCCCCGGCCGCAATCGTATCCTGATTTGGATGTGTGTGCTCATCGCGGTCAACCAGCTCGGCTTCGGGAGCATCGTGCCGGTCATCGCGCTGTACGCCCGCTCCTTCGGCGTGCTCCAGTCCGCCATCGGGGTGGCCATCGGCGCGTACGGCCTCGCGCGCTTCCTCATCGCCGTCCCCGCCGGGCAGCTCGCGGACCGGCTCGGGCGGCGCAACGTGCTGGCGCTGGGCGGACTCATCACCGCCGCCGGCAATCTCCTCTGCGCCTATGCGCCCGACTTCGCCACCTTCGTGGTCGCGCGATTCATCGCGGGGGCGGGCGCGGCGTTCGTGGTCAATACCGGGCAGATCGTCCTCGCCGACATCACCACGCCGGCCGCGCGCGGGCGGGTGATGGCGGTGTACCAGGGCACGTTTCTCTTCGCGGTGAGCGTGGGCCCGCTGCCGGGTGGCCTCCTCGCCGAGCACTACGGGCTGCCCGCGCCCTTCGTCGCCTACGCGGCGGCGGGGACGCTGGCCGCCGCGCTGGCGTACTTCCGCATCCCGGAGACGCGCGGCCTGCGTGCCGCCGCCGATCCCGCCGCGACCGTCGCGCTTCCCCCGTTCGTCACCCAGATGCGGCTGCTCACCGGCCAGGTCGGCTTCGTGCTCGTGTGCCTCACCAGCTTCATGGGGGCGGTGGCGCGCACCGGCGGGCTCTTCAACGTGATCCCGATCCTCGCCCATGACCGGCTGGCGCTTTCCGCCGGCCGGATCGGCTTCGGCCTGGCGGTGGCGAGTATCGTGGGGCTGGCGCTGGCCTATCCCTCGGGTGTGCTGGCGGATCGCTACGGGCGCAAGACGGTGATCGTGCCCGCCACCCTGATGTCCGGCGTCTCCCTGACCTTCTTCCTGCTGGCTCCGACGTACGTATGGTTTCTCGCCGGATGTGTCGCGTGGAGCGTGGCCGCGGGCGTGGGCGGCGCGGCGCCCGCCTCGTACGCGGCCGACGTGGCGCCGCCCGGGATGAACGCGGCCGCCATGAGCACCTACCGCATGCTCTCGGACCTGGGCTACGTCGTGGGCCCGGTGGCGCTGGGGCTCGCCACCGATCTCTTCGGCGCCGACGCCACGCTGGGGGTGACGGCGCTGCTGCTGGTGGCGGTGGCGGCGCTGTTCGCGCGCTACGCGCCCGAGACCTACCGTGCCCTCCGGCCCTAGCCTGCGAGTTTTGCCGCCGCCCTGCTAGGCCCTCACCCCGGCGGCGGGCCTTTCGGAGCCCGCGCGATCCGCGCCCGGAGCCGTCGCGCCTGCCGGCCCAGCGCGCGCGTGGACCAGACGGTGCCGAGCGAGCGCGCGAGCATGCCGTACACGCGGAGGCGCGGAACCTTGAGCACCACCGCGGGGTCGAGCCAGTTGGGCGTGCGCGCGAGGAGGTCGAGGGTGCGCAGCCCGATGAGGAGCGGCCAGGCGCAGGCCAGCCGCATGCGCGTTTCCGCGCGCGGGATGGCGAAGGTGTACTGCCAGCCGGCTTCGTAATGGTCCAGCGCCACGTTGAGCAGCTCGACGAGCAGGGGCCGGAGCGCGCGGCCCGCGGCGGGGTCGAGGAGATCGCGCGGCTCGAGCCCGAGGAGCGCCAGGTCACGGCTCGGCAGATAGCAGCGGCCCTGCCGGAGGTCGCGGGGGATGTCGCGCAGCACATTGGTCAGCTGGAGGCCCTTGCCGAAGCGAACCCCGAGCGCCGTCATCGTCAGGGGATCCCAGTGGCGCAGCCGGGGCCGGTGGGCGACGTGGATCTCGGTCCAGAACTCCCCCACGCAGCCGGCCACGAGATAGGTGTAGCGGTCCAGCTCCGCGCGGGTCTCCAGCGCGGCGAGCCCGCCCTCGTCCTCGCCCGGGAAGCGGGTGAGGTCCTCCCGCATCCCCTCGACGATGGTGCCCAGCAGGCGGCGTACCCGGGCGGCGTCGGCGGGCGGGAGCGCGCGATACGCGGCGAAGCAGTCGGGCAGCCGCTCGAGGAGCGCGCGCTCGGCCTCGAGCGCCTGGCTCCCCCGCGTGGCTTGCAGCAGGGCCTCCAGGCGGCCGGGACCGGGCCGTCCCTCGAGCTCCTCACGGAACGCCGTGAGGTGGAGGAGCCGTTGCACGCGCGGCACGAGCCGGGTGTCGGCAATGGTGTCGGCGGCGCGGGCGAAGAGATAGGCCAGGCCGACGGTGGGGCGGATCTCCCGCGGCAGCACCGCCAGGGAGAGGTAGAAGGACCGGCTGACACCTTTGAGAAGAGCCCCGGTGAGGAGGGTGCCGGTCAGGTCCGCCCCGGCCAAACCTCTCAGTCCATGTCCATCGGATTGGGCTTGTCCGGCATGTCCTTGGCCTTCTTGATGCCCTCCTGGAATTTCTTGTCGAGGATCTTGCCCTTGTTCTGCTCGGCCTTCATCTGCTCTTTGAAGAGCTCCTCGCGCCGGGCGGCCGCGCCCTTGAGGGTCGACAGCGCGCCGCCGAGGTCGAGCCCGGACCGGGGCCGCGGCGCCTCCTCGTGGGCGATCACCGCCTCGAGGGTGGGGTCGATGGTGAGCCGGCCATTGCAGCAGGGGCAGGTGAGGGTGAAGGTGGTCGCCATGGGGTGAGATTACCACCGTTTCCAGGGGCCGCCGCCCCGGTTGACATTGCCGGAGGCGGTCGGTAATGTCCGCAGCATTCGGCGACCGATGGCTCCCGTTCGCCCCTCATCGTGGAGGTCGACATGGCCGATTCCCCTGGGTTGATGCGCCGTCTCACCGCCGTCGTCGCCGCGCTCGCGCTTGTCGGCGTGGCGCTCCCGGCCGGGGCGGCGCCGTCGGGCCCGCCGATCCGGATCGGCAGCACCCTGGCGCTGACCGGGCCGCTCGCGCCGACCGCCCTCATCCACAAGATCGCGGGCGAGATCTACGTGGAGCAGCTCAACCGGGGCAATGGTCTCCTGGGACGGCCGGTGGAGTGGGTGCTGTTCGACGACCAGTCCAAGCCGGACCTCACGCGCAGCCTCTACGAGAAGCTCATCACCGTGGACAAGGTGGACCTCATCATGGGGCCCTACGCCACCAGCGGCATCCTGGCGGCCATGGGCGTGGCGCAGCGTTACCAGAAGATGATCATCCACCACAGCTTCGGCATGCCGCACCTCGCCACCTACGAGATGCACTTCCCGGTGGCGCCCTTCGGGCCCGAGCCGCAGAAGACGGTCCCCGGCATGGTGTTCGACGGCCTCGCCACCACCAAGACCCCGCCGAAGACGGTGACCATCGTCACCAGCAAGTTTCCCTCCGCGCAGTACCAGTCCAACGGCGCCCGCGAAGTGGCCGAGAAGCGCGGGTTGAAGGTCCTGCTCTACCTGGAGTACGAGTTCGGCACGCGGGACTGGGGCTCCATCGCCGCGCGGGTGAAGGACGCCAACGCGGACTTCCTCTGGGTGGGCGCGCTGGGGCTCGACGGCAATCAGCTCCTGGAGGCGCTCAAGAAGCTCGACTACTCGCCGCCGCGCCACTTCCACCTCTTCCCCGCCCCCGGCCCGATGATCACCGCGCCGGAGGCCCGGCTCGCGCTGTCGAACACGTTCTTCGAGGAGCATCCGCCGTTCACCAACGATCCCGCCACCGCGCGGCTGGTCGCGCTCTTCAAGGAGGGGGCCACCAAGGCCGGGCTGCCGTACACGGCGGTGGATACCCAGGCCGCCGGCTCCTTCGCGGCGTGGCAGGTCCTCGAGGCGGCCATCGCCGCCACCAAGAGCCTCGACGACAAGGTGCTGGCCCAGTGGCTCCGGAAGAACCGGGTGGACACCGTGGAAGGCAAGCTCCGCTTCGACGGCCCCAACAACTACGGCGACGACCTCTCGAAGATGCGCCAGGTGCAGGACGGGAAGTGGCTGGTGGTGTGGCCGAGGGAGTTCGCGGCGCCGGGCGCCCGCATCAACCTGCCGTAGTGCCGAGCGTCACCCTCCTCGGGCAGTCGATCGTGTCGGGGCTGCTCGCGGGAGGGCTCTACGGGCTCCTCGCGCTGGGCCTCAGCCTGAGCTGGGGCCTGCTACGCCTGGTCAACCTCGGCCACTTCGCGCTCGCCTTTCTGGGCGCCTACCTCACCTATCAGCTCGGCACCGCCTTCCACTGGCCCGCCTGGGCCTCGGCCCTCGTGATCGTGCCCGCCTTCTTCGCCCTGGGCGTCGGGCTCCACGCCGTATTCGCCTACTTCCGGGTCACCGAGTTCACCTCGCTGCTCGTCACCTTCGGCATCACCGTCATCCTGGAGTCCCTCATCCAGTGGTTCTGGACGGCGGACTTCCGCCGCTTCGAGACGCCGTACGCGAGCACGTCGAGCCGCATCGGCCCGCTCTTCGTCCCCACCCTCGAGCTCCTCGCCGCTCTCACCGCCACGGCGCTGGCGCTGGCCACCTGGGCCTGGCTGCGGCTGACCTATGTGGGCAAGGCGCTGCGGGCCAGCGCCGAGGATCCGGAGATCGCCGCCGCCTTCGGGGTCAATCATCGCGCGCAGGCATTCCTCCTCTCGGGCGTCAGCGCGGCCTATGCCGGCGTGGCGGGGGTCTTCATCGCCCTCATCTCCACGCTGGCTCCCGCTCAGATCTGGTCCTGGCTCGGCGTGGTCTTCGCGGTGGTGATCATCGGCGGGCTGGCGAATCCCGTGGGCGCGCTCCTGGCCGGCCTCCTCATCGGCGTGAGCGAGTCCGTCACCATGGCGGTGGTGACGCCGGCGTGGGCGCCGCTGGTGTCCTTCTCGCTGCTCATCCTCATTCTCGTGGCGAGGCCCGGCCGCGCGTGAACGCGCGCCCCCTCGCGGCGCTGCTCGCGGTGGGCCTGGGCCTGGCGACGCTGCCGCTCATGGGTCTGCCCGCCTTCTACGAGTCCTTCCTCTATCTGATTTTCTCCTGGGTGGCACTGGCGACGAGCTGGAGCCTCCTGAGCGGCTATGCGGGCTACTTCAGCTTCGGCCACGGCGCCTTCTTCGGCGCCGGCATGTATACCACCGCTACCCTGGCCGCCTCCTTCAAGGTGCCCTTCCTCTGGACGCTCCCGGTCGCCGGGCTGCTCCCCGCGCTGCTGGCCCTGGGCATCGGCGCCGTGGTCTTCCGGGTGCGGCGCCTGCGCGGCGAGCTCTTCGGCCTCCTCACCCTGGCCATCACCTTCGTGCTCGCCACCATCGTGCTCAACACGCGCATCGACGGCGGGCCGGGCGTGTACCTGATCGGCGTGCCCATCCCGCGCCTGGTGGGCTCGCCCACCGGGACCGTGTATCTCCTGGGGCTCGCGCTGGCGACGCTCTCGGTGGCCACCGCCAAGGTGGTGGCGGGGTCCCGGCTGGGGCTGGGACTCTTCGCCATCCACGACGACGAGGACGTGGCGGAGGTGAAGGGCGTGCCCACCTTCCGCTACAAGCTCGTCGCCTTCGCGCTGTCGGCGGGGATCGCCGGCGTGGCGGGCGGCATCCACGCGGTGTACGTGAGCTACGTGACGGTGGGCGAGACGTTCTCGATCACGGTGCCGCTCTATGTCGTGCTCATGAGCATTCTCGGCGGCGCGCGCCACTGGCTGGGGCCCATGGTGGGCGCGGTGCTCATCACCGCCTCGCTGTATCTGTTCACCGGCGGGCAGACCGCGGTGCTCGGGCGCGCGGCGGTGGCCCTGGCCCTCATCCTGGTGATCCTACTCCTCCCCGAGGGCGTGGTGCCCGCGTCGCTGCGCGGCTGGCGCCGCCTTCGCGGGCGACCGGCGGCGCCGGACGCCGCCGCCGTTGCCGCCGCCGCCACCGCCGCCAGCATCGACCGGCCCGCGGGCGCGGCGGGCCGGTTCATGGTCGAGGCCCCGGCCTCGCCGCCTCCGCCCGCGGCGGCGGACACGGCGGCGGCGCGCGGGCTCGAGTGCGTGGACGTCTGGCGCGCCTTCGGCGGCATCGAGGCGCTGCGCGGGGTGAGCCTGGAGGTGGGGCGCGGCGAGATCGTGGGGCTGGTCGGGCCCAATGGCTCGGGCAAGACCACGCTGATCAATCTCGTGAGCGGGCACTACGGCGCGGACCGGGGCCGCATCGCGCTGGGCGAGGCCACGTTGACCGGGCGCTCGGCCCACGAGATCGCGCGGCTCGGCGTCTCCCGCACCTATCAGATCCCGCGGCCCTTTGCCAATCTCTCCGTGCTGGACAACGTGGCCCTGGCCGCCACCTTCGGCCCTGCCGCCAGCGGGGCGGGCGCGGCGCGAGCGGAGGCGCGCGAGTGGCTCGCGTTCACCGGGCTCGGCCGGCGCGCGGCGGCGCGGCCCGCCGAGCTGAACCTGCACGAGCGCAAGTTCCTCGAGCTGGCGCGGGCCCTCGCCTCGCGGCCGCGCGTCATCCTGCTCGACGAAGTCCTGTCCGGCCTCAACCCGGGTGAGATCGCCAGCGCGGTGCGGCTCATCCGGGAGATCCGCGCCGGGGGCGCGTCCATCCTCTTCGTGGAGCACGTCATGCGGGCGGTGCTGGAGCTGTCGGACCGGGTGGTGGTGCTCAACGAGGGCGAGGTGATCGCGGCCGGCGATCCGCGCGAGGTGCTGCGCGATCCGCGCGTGGTGCGGGTGTATCTGGGGACGCGCCATGCTGCTTGAGGCGCGCCATCTGGCCATCGCCTACGGCGACGCCCCCGCGGTGTGGGACGTCTCCCTGGCGGTAGACACCGCCGAAGTGGTGTCGGTGATCGGTCCCAACGGCGCGGGCAAGAGCACCCTCATCAACAGCATCGCCGGGCTCCAGCGGTGGCAGGGCGGGACGCTCACCTTCGACGGCCTGGACCTCGCCACCGTCCCCGCCCATCGCGTCTGCCACCAGGGCATCGCGCTGGTGCCGGAGGGCCGGCGGCTCTTCACGCGCATGTCGGTGGAGGAGAACCTGGAGCTGGGCGCCTATCGGCCGGGGGCGCGCCGCGAGCGGCACGCCGCGCTGGAGCGCGTCTTCGGGCTCTTCCCCATTCTCGGGGCGCGGCGCCACCAGCTCGCTGGCTCGCTCTCGGGCGGGCAGCAGCAGATGGTGGCCATCGGCCGCGCCCTCATGGCCCGCCCCCGCCTGCTCCTGCTGGACGAGCCCTCGCTGGGGCTGGCGCCCGCGCTGGTGGACCAGATGTTCGACATCATCCGCGCGATCCACGGCGAGGGGGTGGCCATCCTGCTCGTGGAGCAGAACGTGACCAAGGCGCTGGAGATCGCGAGCCGCGTCTATGTGCTGGAGGAGGGCCGCACGGTGGCGTCGGGGACGCCCGCCGAATTGCTCGCGGAGTCGAGCATCCAGGAGGCGTATCTGGGCAGGTAGTATAGGGGCGCGGATCGGGGATTGAGCGGATTGGGCCCCGCCACGCGGATCCGGACACGCGAATAAGGAGACCGTCGCTCCATGGGGCAGTACGGGATCGGGCAGGGGATCAGGCGCTTCGACGATGCGCGGCTGCTGAAGGGTGAGGGCCGCTTCCACAACGACGTCAACCTGCCCGGCCAGACACATCTGGTCGTCGTGCGCTCGCCGCATGCCCATGCCCGGATCCGATCGATCAACACCTCGAAGGCCGAGAAGCTTCCCGGCGTCAAGGCGGTCATCACGGCGAAAGACTTCCCCGAACAGAAATTCGAGTACATCGGCCCCGAGCGCGTCGCGGTCAATTTCTGGCATGTGACCCGCAATATCATGGCTCGCGAGAAGACGCTCTATGAGGGGCATGCCATCGCGGCCGTAGCGGCAATCGACGCCGCCACCGCCGATGAGGCGCTCTCGCTGATCGAGGTCGATTACGAGGTCCTGCCGCACGTCATCGATGTCGACGAGGCGATGAAGGAGGACGCGCCGCTCCTCTTCGAGGACATGATCACGCGCGGCGTCGAGCCTACCCCGACCAAG
>Ga0137403_10006277_pt1 | contig 13626 bp, 14 predicted proteins | sample CZOMad2_1_16fung_FD_122057 | JGI IMG/M metagenome (GOLD analysis project Ga0137403, IMG submission 122057) | Vadose zone soil fungal communities from Angelo Coast Range Reserve, California, USA - CZOMad2_1_16fungal (Hybrid Assembly) | ecosystem: Environmental > Terrestrial > Soil > Vadose zone... | reverse complement strand
TCGAGCCGGGCGTTGTCGAGCAGCGCCTGGTCGCGCTCCAGCTGGCCTTCGAACTGGGTCAGCTGCGCCTGGAACGGACGCGGGTCGATCTCGGCCAGCAGGTCTCCGCTCCGGACCATCTGCCCCTCCTGGAAGTGGACGCCGATCAGCTCGCCGTCCACACGGCTCCTCACTGTGACCGTATTGAGCGGGGTGACCGACCCGAGCCCGTTGAGGTAGACCCCCACGTCGCGCGTCCTCGCCGCCGCCGCAACGACCGGGATGCGCGGCGAGGCCGGGACGCTTCCCTGCGCGCCGGCGGTGGATCGCCATGGCCGCGAGAGCGCCAGGGTTCCTCCACCGATCACCGCGATCAGGAGGGCGAACGACCCCAGCGCGTATGGGTGCCGGCGCAGGCGGCTCGCGACACCCATGCCGCGTCAGCGCGGGTCCCGGCCCGGCTGCGTCGAGGCGGCCTTCAAGACCTCGATCTCGGCTTCCCCGGCCGCGTCCGCGAGTAGCATGAGCAGGTAGATCCGATCACCGACCAGCTTGGCCTCCCGCACCGACACCATGGTTGGCGTGAAAGCGACGGCGTGGGTCACGATGTCGTCGACGGCCGCCCGGATCGCCTGCTCCAGGGTCTCCTTGTCCGCGGCCTCGTCGGCGCGGATCGAGGTCAGCACCTCGATGACGTACGCGCGGGCAGGGCTGGCCGTCGCCAGGAGGGCGAGGCCCAGGGTTACCACGATTGAGCGCGCGCGAATCTTCGCCATGTCATCCTCCCCTGATCGGCCGGCTGATGCCCGACGACCGGTCCTCGTGGCCGCGCCGGCCGCGCTGCGACCCACTCCCGTCGCGGCCGGTGCGGACGCATTCGCCCAGCGCTCGCCTCGCACCGTCCGTAGCACGCTTATGACGAACCCGCGCGCATCCCAGTCGCGGCGCCCCATTCTTCCGCAAGAATGCGACAGCCGAGCCGGAACCCTTCTCGCCGTGGCGCCATCACATGAACAGGCTCTCCAGGCGGGCCGCCATGAGTCGTGAGGCGCGCCGTTGTCCATCAGGAACGGGGGTGGCGATGAAGGTCGCGGAGATCTGGAGATATCCGGTCAAGACGATGGCCGGTGAGAAACTGCAGCGGGTGCGCCTCGGGCCGCTTGGCATCGAGGGCGACCGGGTCGTACACGTCGAGGACGCCCGGGGGCAGGTGATCACCTCACGCTCCCATCCGCGTTTCCTGGGTCACAAGGGTGCGCTGGGCCTGGATGGCGAGCCCCTTGTCGACGGCCGGCCGTGGAACAGTCCGGAGGTCGCCGCCAAGGTTGTAGACATTGTCGGGCCTGGCGCCAAGCTAGTGCGCCACGACGGCGTTGAGCGTTTCGACGTGCTGCCGCTGCTGGTGGCGACCGACGGCGCCATCGCCGCCTTCGGTCACGACCATCGCCGCCTGCGGCCCAACATCGTGATCGGCGGCGTCGAGGGGCTGGCCGAGCGCGAGTGGCCGGGCGGCTGCCTGCGCATAGGCAAGGTGCTCATCGGGGTCCAGGATTTGCGTCTGCGCTGCATCATGACTGCATACGATCCGGACACGCAGGTCCGTGACAAGGAAATCACCCGCGACATCTACCGGCGGTTCGACGGCAAGCTCGCGCTCAACTGCTTTGTGATCGAAGCTGGCGAATTCATGGTGGGAGACGAGGTGCAACTGGCGCGTGGTCGTGCCTGCGCTGAGTCTGCAGCGGCCACGGTCTTCGCCGAGTAGGTTGACACGTGCGGCACGATTGACCACAGCTCTCACGGAACCACCGCTTGGAGAAAAGATCATGTCAGACGTCAGCACGTCGGAGCGCGCGCCGGTCCCCGTGCACTACAAGACCGCTCACGTCAATGCCCTCGATATCTTCTATCGGGAGGCCGGTCGACCCGATGCTCCGGCGCTCCTGCTCCTGCACGGGTTCCCGACCTCGTCCAACATGTTTCGGAATCTGATCCCACGCCTTGCCGCCTCATTCCACGTCATAGCCCCTGACTTTCCCGGCTTCGGCCAAAGCAGCATGCCGGATCACTGGAGCTTTGCCTACACATTCGAGAATCTGACCAACGTAGTCGACACGCTCCTCGAGCAGCTCGGGCTCGGCCGCTTCTCGCTCTACGTGATGGACTATGGCGCCCCGGTCGGTTACCGGCTCGCGCTGCGCCGTCCCGATCAGGTCCAGGCGCTCATCGTACAGAACGGCAACGCCTACGACGAAGGCCTCCGCGAGTTCTGGGACCCGATCAAGAAATACTGGGCGGATCCCCGGCCCGAGAATCGAACCGCGCTTCATTTCTTGGTCGAGGCGAAGTCAACCCGATGGCAGTACGAAAATGGGGTGACTGACCGCACCCTGCTGGACCCGACCACGTGGATCCTGGACCAAGTCGGCCTCGATCGCGCGGGGAACAGAGAGATCCAGATGGATCTGTTCTATGACTACCGGACGAATGTGCCGCTGTATCCTCAGTTCCAAGCCTTCTTCCGGAAGTATCAGCCGCCGACGTTGATCGTGTGGGGCAAGAACGATTTCATCTTCCCGCCTGAAGGCGCCGCTCCCTACCGGCGCGACCTGCCGAACGTCGAGACGCATCTGCTGGATACAGGTCATTTTGCGCTCGAAACGCACGGCGAAGAGATAGCGCGTCGCATCGAGGGGTTCCTCTTACAGCTCAAAAAGACCGCGTGAAGGGAGCCATCAATGAGCACAATCACGACGAAAGACAGTACTCAGACCTGCTGGCTTTCCTGAAGACCTGATCCCTCAAGCCACCCCTTTCCGTGGGTAATCCCGGGAAGGGGGCGAGCAGCCGGCTCACAACCACTCCGCCGGCGGTCTGTCGAGCGCCGCGCGATCCCAGCGAGCGAGATCGGCTCCTGCGCTGTACGCGCTCTGATAGAAATCCAGAATCATGTCATCCGGTGAGGATGCCGACCGCACCATGTCGTACGGGAGGATGAAGTCGGCAAGTTCTCGGCTGTAGTAGGCGGCCGCCGGTCGGATCGCGGTCGAAGCGAGGCCAAGAGGTTCGGGGCGCGTGTACGCGTAGAATGTGGGCTCGGCCACGGTACCGCTGCCCGGCCAGAACCCGACGCTGATCTCCTCGTGCGAGTTCGCTTCGCGGAGTACCCACCACTCGGCATCCTTGTGCTTGGGAGCCCGCCGCCCGCTGAAGCGCGTGAGCGCGAGATCGAAGGCGCCCCAGAAGAAATGCACCGGGCTGGTCTTCTCGAGAAATCGCCCCAGGAACCGCTTCATGATTCTGTCGGCCTGCAACAATATGCGAAAGAATCGATGGGCTTGTGCAGAGTCATACGAGGCATGGAGGCGATCCTCAAGGAAAGGAATTGGATGGTCGACCTCTACGGGCACCGGTCATAAGGTCACGACGATCCCGAGACCGGCGAGGACTCCGTGTACTCGCGATAGAAGTCCGCCACGGCCTGGGCACGTAGTCCGATCTCCCGGATCGTCCCTTCGCTCGTCTCCACGACAAGGCGTGAGTATCCTGCCAGTCCGCAAGCGGCAGGCTGGGCCAGGTTCCCTGATCGTCCACGGGAGATGAGAGGGGCACCCGATCCACGGTCATGGCACTCGCTCAACGATATAGTGCTCGATGTTCTTCATTTGCTCGGTCCAACCTCCATCGTTCATTCGGAACGCTTCAGTCCGGCGCGCGCTCGGGATTTTGCCGAAGCCGAACTCGGTGACGCTAAGCAGCGTGCCGTTTTTGGTCTTCTCTAGTCTGAATTCGACGAGCGTGGGCGTCTCCTTTGAGTAATCCACATTGGGGTCGATGGCGTAGGGATGCCACGTGAATGAAAACAGCCTTTCCGGCTCCATTTCTTTCACAACGGCTTCCCACTTGAGGTGCTCGTAGCCGGGGTAGGTGATGTGTCCACGGGAGACCTCACCCGGTACGAAGGGGCCATCTAGTCTTACGCGAAACCACTCGCCAAACTCTCGATGATCCGTGAGCGCACGCCAGACTCGCGAGGGCGGCGCTGTCAGCTCGATACGCTTCTCGATGCGATCATTCAGTCCGGCTTCTGGCGTGCAGAATCCTTCCAGTTGGTCGAGCGTCATCGTCCAACCCTGCTTGGCACCCTTGGTGGCGTGCTCGATCTCAGGCGTCATCACATGGAAGGTCTGGCGGACGTGGACCTTGGTCTGTTAGCCCTGCTCCTCGAAGGTTACCACCGTCGACATCTGGTCGGTGGGGCCGGTTGCGAACTCGCCGGTCCAGGAAAGCTTCGCGGGCGGAACAATCTCGCGGTAAGTCCCGGTGAATGGGGAATCCTCTCCGTTCGGGCCGCGCATCGACATGCTGAACCTTCCGCCGGGGCGGAAGTCCATCTTGTCGACGACCAGCTTGAACGGTTTGGGCGCAAACCATTGCGCCATCTGCTCTGGCGTGGTCCATGCCTCGAACACCCGGGCTCGCGGAGCGTTGATCACACGGCTCATGACCAGTTCGAATGGCGGTTCTTTTGTCGTCGTCATTTGTTCACCTTTTAAGCCTTCGCCAGGTAATTGGCGAGCCGGCCAAACATCTGGGTCCAGCCCGTCTGAGTATCTTCGCGTTCCTTGACGGCTTCGGGGATGGCGTGCCGCAGGGTGAGCTTCGTCTTGCCTGCCTGCTCGGCAAATGTCACCGTTACCAAGGATTCTGCTGGGTGGTCGGAGCTCATTCCGTAGTGGGTAGGCGGGACCGGGTTGCCTTTCTCATCGGCAAAGCTATCCGTGTAGACGATCCGCTCTGGCTCAACGATTTCACGGTAGATGCCTATGCCCCAGATGTCCTTGCCATCGGGTAGCCGCATGCAGTAGTGAAAGCGACCGCCTAGGCGCAGATCCACCTTGCAGAAAGACGTCGTGCATCCTTCCGGCGCCCACCATCGCATCAGATGCTCCGGTTCTGTCCAAGCCTTAAAGACGCGGTTGCGTGGCGCATCGATAACACGAGTGATGACAATGTCATTTTCCACGAACTCCTTGTTGGTGTGTGTCACTTGTTCTCCTTCAGATAGAGTTCGAGAGCGTCGAGCCTATCATTCCAGAATTTGCGATGATACTCGAGCCAACGCTCGGCTTCCTGCATCCGCCTGGCTTCCAGTCGACAGTGGTGCTCACGCCCTTGCTTGCGGCGCGACAAGAGGCCGGCCTCCTCCAGGATGCGCATGTGCTTGGAGATTGCCGGGGCGGAAACTTTGTACGGCTTGGCCAACTCGGCCACGGTGGCCTCCCCGGTCGCCAAGCTCGCGAGGATGCCGCGGCGGATCGGATGGGCAAGGGCCCCGAAGGAGAGGTTGAGTTGCCGCTGACTATAGTTAACCATTAGGTTAAGTAGAAGTCAGGCGATGAGGCTTGTCAATGGCTTTTTACTTCCATGCCTTCTGGCCCCGACGCTCGAGCTTTGGCCATTGCTCGAAGAAGTCCAGCTGCGCCGCCTGACGACGGGCGCGCTGCCGCTTGACGAGCCTGTCCGCGAGCAATCCCGCCGGGCTGCGGCGGTCAGCAGCGACGAGGGCGCGTAGGCGTTCCTCCGCCACAACAGCATCCTGATACTCCCCGAGGATGTCCTGCAGCTTCTTGGTCCTGGCCACGAATCGCTTGGCAGGCCGTCCGACAATCGGCTGGGCCAGCTCAGCGGCGTAGCGGGCCCGCTTTACCTTGATCCGCACGGTGTGGAGGTCAGTACTGCTGGGGTCCTTGAGCATGGCCTTGACAGCCTTGCGAAGCTTTTTGAACTGGCCCGCGGCGACGATGGGCAGCGAGAGGTCCGCCGAGACCACCCTGGGCCGGCGGATAGCCTGCTCGAGCCGATCCAGAAGCTTCGCGTAGCGCTCGCCCTCTAGGGTCGCGACGATTCTATGCTGCGCGCGAGCGCGCTGAGCATCTACGAGGTCGAAGAGACCGTCGCCCACTGCCTGGGCGGCGGGCTTGAGCGAGGTCAACTCCGAACGAAGATACTCGCGGAGGACATCGAGATCCCGGAGACCGCCCAGCACGGTGCCGAGCCAGTCGAGCTCGCTGCGCAGGCCGTCGAGCCACTTGGCATCGAACATGTCCCGCACCGCGCCCAAGATGGCCCGGAGCCGCCGGACGGCCGTGCGCATCTTGTGGAGATCTTCGGGGTCTGTCCAGAGCCGCGTGCCGGCCTCCTTCGCTCGAATCACCCTGAGCTGCTCGCGCATCAGCGCCAAGATCTGGTCGCGGGCCGGGCTGCCGGCCGCAACCCGAAGACTCTTCGCCGAGCGAGCCCGTGGCATGCGACGGAGTATCTCAGGAATGTTACGGCTTGTCGCCCCGAGGGCACAGTTCCAAAAGATTTCGCCACGTTGCGGCGGTTGCGCCTCAGCGGTAAGCTGCTCGACGAGACGCGGGCCACGAGGCTTTTACGTTCACGTTATCTGCGCTGCCTGCGCATAGTTCAGGAAGAACGAAGGGTATCTCGAACGAAGAGGAGCGCTATGAACTTCGACAAGGACGATACCGCTGTAGTGTTTATCGACCCTCAAAATGAGGTCTTGAGCGAAACAGGCCTCGCGTGGCCCCTGGTCCGCGAAAGTCTTCAAGAAAACGACACTATCGCGAATATGGAGCGCATCTTCAAGCTCGCGAAGTCACACCGATTCGAGGTCTTCATCTCTCCTCACTATTTCTATCCGACGGACAAGGGATGGATGTTCAACGGACGCCTCGAAGCTGATGAGGTTGCGTCTGAGTATTTCGCTCGCAAAGGAATCTTGAATCTCGATGGCCTCGAAGGTTCGGGCGCTGACTGGCTGGAGCGTTTTAAGCCGTACATCGAGGACGGCAAAACTATCGTCGCCGCGCCCCACCGGGTGTGGGGGCCGGAAACGAACGACCTCGTCTTACAGCTGCGCAAGCGGAAGATCAGCAAGATCATTCTGGGCGGAATGCTGGCCAACATGTGCGTCGAATCTCACTTGCGCGAGTTGCTCGAGCAAGGGTTCGAGGTAGTCGTGGTGAAGGACGCGACGGCGGCGCCAAAGCATCCGAAATGGGGTTATGGCTATACGGCGGCGCTCATTAATTACGCGTTTCTCGCACACGCGGTACTGTCAACGGACCAAGCGGTCAAGGTGATGGCGGACGGTCAACGAATTCGAACTTCTGGATTGTGATGCGGTAGTTCAGAGGGTCTCTTTGCGGAAGGATTCCTAAAAGGTGGATGCCGGGACTGAGGGTCCTATTCTCGTAACCACCATTGTGGAACTGCCTCGTCAACGCGACCACCCTGGTCGAGTTGAACGCTTACGCCAGGCAGGGCCATGCGTCGGTCGTCACGGATACTGTGAAACGTGTCGGCGGTCGCCCAGCCCGAACGTTGGAGCAGTGGGCGCAGGATCACGCGGCGGCGTTTCGCTAGCGGCATTGGGCGACGGGCCCTTGTTCTACCGGGCATCTCCGCTCACGTTTCTCGGCGGTGGGCTGGTCGCACCGCGATCGAGACGGATCCATCCGGACGTCGGCGTTCCTCTATCGACCCGCGGCATGAGTATGCTGGCATGGCGACGCTGCTTGCCCTGATCGGAGCGATATGGCTCTTGACGATCGTCGTTGCCGGAGCGGCGGGAGTGTTTGAAGCCGGCCGCGGGCGGCCGCCGTTGGCGCTGCTGGCGGCCCTCGTCGTACCGCCGGCGGTATTCCTGCTCGCCTATCGGGTCTCAACAGAGTTCCGGCGCTTCGTGCTTGGCCTGGATCTGAGGCTGCTCACCGCCGTGCAGATCTGGCGCGTGCTCGGCGGCACGTTCCTGTTTCTCTACGCGTTCAACTTGCGCCCGGCGCTGTTTGCCTTCTCGGCGGGGCTGGGCGACCTCGCGGTCGGCGTCGCGGCGGTATTCGTGCTGCTCGCAATGATCGACGGCCACCCGAACTGGCGCCGGCGCGTGCTGCTGCTCAACCTGGGCGGGCTGCTCGATTTCGCCGGCGCGGTCGCGACCGGCGTGCTGACCAGCAATTCCTCGCTCGGGTTCTTCGCGCCGGCGACGCCGATGCCGTCGATGGGGATGCTGCCGCTGAGCCTGATCCCGACCTTCATGGTACCGCTGTGGATCATCATCCATTACGCGTCGCTGCTCCAGCTCCGGCAGGCTCCAGCCCCCGCAACTAGTCGTAGGCAAACAGCCTCCTGATCAGTCGGGAGGCTGTCGCTTTTCGCGCGCCCTCGAATCTCGGCCCGCCGCTCGCCGGTGCTCACCCGGACCGGCTCGCTCGACCCGCGAGGAGGCCGCTAATGTGCGCTGTGCCGTCGGCTCCTGGGGGCGGCCGGTCTCCGAGTCTGGTACCTTATGTCGCGGTGATGGGGCCGCCTGGATTTGACCTCTTTTTTGGACCAGAAATAAGCTCAACTGACGGAGGACCTCACAGGAGGCAAGAAATCCGCAATGAACTCGACCCGTAAATCGGTGGCCGTCGTGGTGGGGGCAACCTCCAAGTGGCAGGCCGATGGCCGCAATACCCGACTGGCACACGGGAAGGTGCTCGACGACAGCGCCCTGCCCGTCGGCGTGCGCTGGGGCGTCGGTGGCGCCATCGCCCAAAAGTTTGCCCAGGAGGGCTTTGTGGTCGTGCTGACGACCCGTCATGCCGCCAATGCCTCGGCGCTGGAGCAGGCCATCCGCGCGCAAGGTGGGGCATGCATGATTGTCGAGCTGGACCTGGTGTCGCACGCCTCCATAGCCAAGGCGTTCGCCACGATTCGCGAGACCGTGGGTGACCCGGAGGTCCTGGTCTACAACGCTGGCTACTTGGAGGGGCGTGACCTGCCGCCCGAGAAGGAATTGCTTGAATACATTCCCGTCGACATGTTCGACACCACGCAGCACATCGCCAGCCGTGGCCCGTTCTTGGTAGCCAAGGAGGTGCTGCCCGCCATGCGCAAGCGCGGCGCAGGCTCGTTCTTCATCTCGAATAACGCAGCGTCCTTGCGGGGACGCAAGCGTCTGACTGGTCAGTCGCTGTACTATCCGCGCGTGATGATGCGCACGCTGGCGCAGGTGCTGACGGAGGAATATTCTGAGCATGGCGTGCACGTGGCCAATGTTGTGATCGACGGCCTGATCGACTCGCCAGGCACGCGAGCCCTGCCGAGAGCCCAACAGCACCCTGAAGTGGTGATGAATCCCGTGAAGATCGCGGAGGCGTTCTACTACCTGCACACCCAAGACAAATCCTGCTGGACGCACGAGCTCCAATTGACGCCCTTTCCGACCAAGCCGAGCGTTTAACCCAAAGGTCGCCGGTTCAATCCAGCCCCAATGCGGCCCAAGGTGAGAGGCGCCGATAGTCAGGTTTTGTGAGGATTTGCGCGAATATTCCTGCCCGACCAATTCGGGGATCCGGGTGATCTGTCCGGCATTGATCTGACCTGGGTCCCATCGGTTAAGCGGGGAGGGGAGGTGAGAGCAGTCGATATCGGGGACTACGGATGTTGGAGCAATGGCAGCGGATCATGCGCCACGCCTTGGCGGCGAATCTCGAAGTGTAGGTGATTGGTCGTGGCATGTCCGGTGCGCCCGACGGCGCCGATGAGCGCTCCTCCTTTCACCCGATCTCCCACCTTGACGAAATTTGCGCTGTTATGCGCATAGATCGTCGTGAGTCCGTTCGGGTGGGCGATCTTGATGACGCGCCCATACCCCGATTGACGGCCGCTGAAGATCACGATCCCCGCGGCGGCGGCGTGGATGGGCGTACCGCGGGGAGCCTTGATATCCACCCCTCGATGCCAGCCCCAGAAACCGCGCCGACCGAAGCGAGAGGTGACTGAACCTTGCACGGGCCAGGCAAAACGAATCCGGTCGACATGGGGCGAGAGCTCCGTGCGCGAGCGACTCGCGATGCGGTCCGGGACTCCGTGGGCTGCCGCAGCATACCGGTCGGATTCACCGGATGAGACACCGGGGATCTGCCACGCCGCGATCAGCCACGCCGTGATCAGAAGGACGAGCGCGGCCGTCTGGCGAAGCCGTCGGTGACCGGCGCGGGCGAGGCGACCCCGGCGAATCGGGCAAGAGCGGATGTTGTCGAGCCACTGTCTGGTCGCCAAGGTATGCACCGCCCTCTCGTCTCAGCTCAGACTCAGACCTGGCGGCCACATCATAGTGGGCGCCGCCCTGCTATGGAACGAGCAAGAGACGTGCCGGATAGGATTCAGATTGTAAAAACCAACCCATGGCACCGCGTAGAAGGTTCCGACTCGTGAAAAGCTCGTGCGTCGCGGATCGGGCGCGCAGAAAGTTCACGGCGGTGTAGAGAGCACCCGAACGCTCACGGGAATCGTGCCGGCGGCAATGGCGCCCAGCCTCCGCGCGGCCGCGTACGAGAGGTCGATGATCCGGCCGGAGACGGTAGGCCCCCTGTCGTTCACGCGGACCTCGACCGAGCGGCCGTTCTGAAGATTCGTCACGAGGACCTTTGTGCCGAGCGGCAGCGCGGGGTGCGCGGCCGTGAGCCGGTACATGTCATAGGGCTCACCGTTGGCGGTGCGCCGACCCTGGTGGCGCTCGCCATACCACGAGGCCTCGCCCGTCTCTACCGTCCCCGGCGGCACAGCAGGCCGTGTGCTGACGGGACCGCGGGTGACGGGACCGCGGGCCGTCGCGCATCCGGCGAGCGTCGCGGTCAGCGCCACCACCACGATCCACGACGGCAGGACCCTCACGCTGATCAATGCAGGAACCAGTCGCGAAGACGCCGCGACCACTCGAGGATCCGATCGGACAACCCGCGATGCTCGTCGCACAGCTCGGGTTCGGTGCCGGCGAGAAACGTCTCACGGATGACGAGGGGACAGGAACTGCGGGCCAACTTGCCGTTGGTCGCATCGATGTCGGCGAAGCTGATGCCACTCGGAACCGCGAAAGCGGGGGCCGGGTAGGCTCCGAGCGCCTGCCTCATGAAGTCGGCCCAGATCGGGAGGGCGGCCTGCGCTCCACTGAGGCCGTGAGCCTGGCCGTCATCGAAGCCGACCCAGACGATGGCGAGAAGGCGGGACGAGTAGCCGACGAACCAGGCGTCGCGCCCGTCGTTGCTCGTGCCGGTCTTGCCCGCTATCTCACCCGAGGTGCCCAGCGACGACACGGAGGCCGCTGTTCCGCTCCGGATCACCCCCTGGAGCAGCGAGGTCATGAGATAAGCTTCGGCGGGGGATATGATGTTCGTCGCGGGCTTGTCCTGGGCGGACAGCACTGGCGTGCCGTCGGCCTGATCTACGGCGCGCACCGCACGGATCGCGTCGGGCCGACCGCCGTCGCCCGCGAACGGGATATAGGCCCACGCCAGTTCGAGCGGCGTGACCTCGAACGCTCCGAGGGCCGCGGCGGGCACGGGCGCCAGGTTCGCCCCAAACCCGAACGCGCGGCCCGTCTCGACGATCACGGGAAGGCTGACGGCCTGGGAGATCCGCACCGTGGCGCTGTTGAGCGATTGCTCGAGGGCGCGGCGGAGGCTCACGCGCCCCGCGTAGCGCTCCTCGTAGTTGCGGGGGCTCCACGGCTTGCCGTCGACCATGACGGTGAGGGGCGCATCGTTGACCATGGACGCGGCCGTGAATCGGGGCTGACCGTCGCGCGGGTGCAAAGCCGCCAGGTACACGAAAGGCTTGAAGGCGGAGCCCACCTGCCGTCGGGCCAGCGTCACACGATTGAACTGGCTCGCCTGGTAGTCACGGCCACCTACCAGGGCGCGGATCTCGCCGGTGGCGGGATCGACCGCGACCAGAGCGACTTGGAGCCGGGCGCGCGGATCTTGGCGGCGGAGCCGGGGAAAGTTGCTTTCGAGCTGGTCGAGCCCGCGCGCCACCGCATTCTCGGCAAAGCGCTGGAGCGGGATGTCGAGGCTGGTGGCGACTCGGGCGCCGGAGATGGATCGTTCCTCGAGCTCCTGGCGGACGTAGTCGGAGAAGTACGGAGCGGCCTGGCCGGGCCACGGTCGCGCGGGAGCGCGCACCGGGTCCCGGCGCGCGCGCTCGTACGCCGCGGAGTCGAGCATGGCCAGCTCATACAATCGTTTGAGAACGACGTCGCGCCGCTCGCGCGCCCGGTTAGGATTCAGTACCGGCGAGTACGTGTTTGGCGCACGCACCATCCCGGCCAGGAGCGCCGCCTCGCCGGCGCTGAGCTGGTGAACCTCCTTGGAGAAGTAGACGCGCGCGGCTGCCCCGACCCCCCGGATCGCCAGGGGACCGCGCTGGCCGAGATAAATCTCGTTCAGATACGCCTCGAGGATTTGCGGCTTCGAGTACCTCCATTCGACCAGAACGGCCAGCCAGGCCTCTTGCAGCTTCCGCAGGATCGTTCGCTGGCGCGTCAGCAGTCGGTTCTTGACGAGCTGCTGTGTGATGGTGCTTCCGCCCTGCACCCCCCGTCCGCCGCGAAGGTTGGACCATGCCGCCCGCGCGACGGACCGCACGTCGAGAGCACCGTGCTCGAAGAACCGATGATCCTCGGCGGCGAGCACGGCGTTGACGAGGGCCTTCGGCGCTTCGGCGAGCCGGATCGGGCGATAGTCCTCTCCGGTCCCGTCGCCCATGCCCGACAGCACCTCACCCTCGAGGGCGGCGCTCTCGACGTCCTTGCCGTCGCGGGTGACGCGCGTGATGCGCTCTCCGCGAATCTCGAGACCGATGTGTCCCTTTCCATCGCGTGGGAAGATGTTCCACGCGGTCGTGGTTCGGCGAAACTGTCCGGGCGCGGTCGGCAAATTCCGGGTCTCGGCGTATCCAAGGCGGGCGAGCGTTCCGGCCAGATCGATCAGGCGGACCTGCACGCCGGGGCCCAACGTTTGTCCGGCGGCGTACACGATCACGGCGCGCCTGGCCTCGACCCGTGCGAACCGGGAGAGCTCGATCGACGAGTAGACAGCCACCATCGTCACTGGAAGGAGGACGAGTCCGGCGAGGCCGAAGGCAAGGGTGGAGGACCTTCCCCACCTGAAGACTTTCATTGAGGTTGAGGCAATCAATCGCCATGCCAGCGCGGACTCGGCCGGGACGAAACCGGGCCCTCCTAAGGTCGCGATTCTGTTCGTCTTCGTGTGAGACACCTGAACAGGAGGCTTCCCTCAAGGACTGATCGGCAATTTCTACACGGCACAGCCAACCATTCTTCTCAGGACCACCAAGGGCGCTCGGATTGATTGGGGGCCTCCTGCTAAACGCCCCTCGGCCCGACGCCCCGCGCTCATGCCGGCGTTTAACGTCACGCGCGACGAGATCGACCGAATGATCGAGGGCGCCGGGATCGCGATTCAGGCCGTCCGGTAGGCGGGAACGGGCCGGGCACGAAGTGATGGCGATTGCCCCACACCACCTCGTGCCCGGCTCTTTTCGTCTAGTTGCCTCCGTGACGCAACGTGAAGCCGAATGACTCGACGTTCACCTGATAGGACGGGCTAACCGGGACGTGGAGATCGAAATACCCACGGCCCCGAGCCGGCACTGTATCGCTGAGGCGCTGAAACACCGTCCTCACCGGCTGACCTGCGGAATTCAGGCCGCTGATCCTTAGCTCGACGTCCTGCGCAGCCTGGCCATAGTCGTTGTAGACATACCCGGTGATCCGGGACATGCCCGCCCGGT
>Ga0137403_10006275_pt1 | contig 13627 bp, 14 predicted proteins | sample CZOMad2_1_16fung_FD_122057 | JGI IMG/M metagenome (GOLD analysis project Ga0137403, IMG submission 122057) | Vadose zone soil fungal communities from Angelo Coast Range Reserve, California, USA - CZOMad2_1_16fungal (Hybrid Assembly) | ecosystem: Environmental > Terrestrial > Soil > Vadose zone... | reverse complement strand
GTGCCGATGTCGACCGGCAACCTCAACGACGGCCTGATCGCGCTCAAGGACGGCAAGATGATCGTGCTGCGCGTCCCATACCCGCTGGGCTTCTACGCCAAGGGGTTCGACGGGCGCATCGACGATCCGGGCGCCGGCTGGAAGGGGCGAGGGCTGTGGACGACCAGCGGGGACCGGGCGCCGTGGCTCATGGAGGGCGGAAAGGGCAAGAAGCCTATTGTCGTCCACTTCCAGCTGCGCCCGGATCCGCTCGCTCACTAAGACTACGTGAAAGCGTCGCCCCCGGCCGACCCGAAGTTGCCCGTCCTGGTCCCCGGCGAGCCGGAGCGCATCGCGCAGGCCGAGCGCGCGCGGACGGGCATCGAGGTCGACGCCACGACCTGGGCCGAGATTCCCGCCGCCGCGGAGGCCGTCGGGCTCGAACGCGCCGAGGCCGCGGCGATGGGCACCTAGAACGGCAAGGTGATCTGGTGCGAGCGAAAGAACGCGGCCGCGGCCGCGGTCCAGAGCGGCGTGCCGGCGGCCGCGGGATAGACACCGTGGCCGCGGTTCTCGGGAAACGGCGGTAGCATCACGAAGTCGCCGCGTCCGCCGGCGGCGCGAAAGCTCTCGAACCAGAGCTTCGCCGCGGCGGGGCCGATGTACGCGTCGTTCTCGGCGTAGAACCACAAGACCGGCACCGCGATGTCCGGCGCGATCGACGCGAACAGCTTGGCCACGGGCTCCGGCGCGCAGGGCAAGCCCGGATGCGTGTCCGGGCGTCCGCCGCGACCGGGCGCGAACGCGAGCACGGCGACGAGCCCTTCCGGACGCTTCGACGCGGTGTAGATCGAGGCGAACCCGCCGGCGCTCTGGCCGACCAGCAACCAGCGATTCGAATCGAGGTCGCTCTGCGTCTTCGCCCACTGGATGGTGGCGAGGAGATCCAGCGCCGCGCCTTCACCCGCGCGACGGAAGTCAGGCCGGGCGCACGTGCCGTACGAGTCGCCGAACTTTTCACCGCCGCTCGCGCCGTAGCCACGCCGCACCGGCACGATCACCGCATAGCCGCGCCGAACCCACTCCCGGATCGGGTTCAGAGATCGATAGCGCCCGATCGTTCGGTTGGCTTCCGGCGTGGGCGCGGTGCCATGGCTCATGACGATCCACGGAAACGGACCCCAGGCGCGCGGACGATAGGTGGTGACCACGATCTTCGCGTTCGCCGCGGCGACCGACACGCTGTGGATTTCTTCGCGAAGCGTCGCGTCAGTCTGCTCGGCGCGGACCGGCGCGCCCGCGCCCGCGCACCCGGCGAGGATGAAAGCCACGAGCAGCCCACGGATCACGACAGCGCCGCCTTGACTCGAGGCGCGGTCACCGGCAGGTGGCGAGCGGCGGCCGCGCCGACCGCGTCGGCCACCGCGTTCGCGACCGCGGCGCCGACTCCGGACGTCCCCGATTCGCCGGCGCCCTTCACGCCCAACGGATTCGAGCGCGCCGGGGCCTCGTGCACGAGGAGCTCGACCGACGGCACACGCGCCGCGGTCGGCATGGCGTAGTCCATGAAGGTGCCGCTGAGGAGCTGGCCGCTCGAGTCGTACACGAGCTCTTCCATGGTCGCGTGGCCGAGGCCCTGAATGACCGCGCCCACCAGCTGACCTTCCACGATCGTCGGATTGATCGCACGCCCCACGTCGCACAGGACGAAATGCGTCTCGGGACGGACCTCGCCGGTCGTCACGTCCACACCGACCACGGAGAGGTGGACACCGAACGAGCCGATCGCATGGGTGGTCTCGTGACGGTACTCCACCTCGAGCGGACCACCGGCGAGCGCCGCGATCTCGCGCAGCGAGCAACGTCGGTCGGGTACGCCACGCACGTAGGCGGCGCCGTCCTCGAGCGTGATGTCGGCGGGGCTGGCCTCGAAGCGCGTGGCGGCGAGCGCCACGATCTGCTCGCGAAGGCGCGTCGTCGCCTGGTGTACGGCGGCGCCGGCCATCACCGCGGAGCGACTGGCCGAGCTGCCCACGCCCTGCGGCATCCAGCGCGTGTCCCCCAGGTGCACGGCGATGTCGCCCGGGGGCACCTGGATGACCTCGGCGCACACCTGCGCCAGCGTGGTCGGGAGCCCCTGCCCGAGCGACGTGGCGCCCGCGGCCAGCACGATGCGGCCCTCCGACGTCAAGACCACCTTCGCGCTCTCGAACGGGCCGGAACCCGACGTCTCGACGACGGCCGCGAGGCCGACCCCGTACCTGACGTCGCCTCCGGCGGCGTTCAGCTCGCGACACTTCGCCAGCCGCGCCTCGTAGCGGCCGGCCTTCAGCGCGTGCTCGAACATCTCGCCGAAGTTCTCGCCGGCGAAGTCGGCGGTGCGCCCGGTGACCGCGGCGGCGACCGTGCTGACCGTGTAGGCTGGTCGTCGGGCCTGGCGAGATTGCGTCGGCGCATCTCGGCCGGATCGAGCCCCGCCCGCGCGGCGAGCAGGTCGACGATCCGCTCCCGCACGAAGGTGCCCTCGTAGAACCCCGGCGCGCGGACGGTGCCGGCCGGTGTCTTGCTGGTCATGACGCACGAGACGCGGCAGCGATAGCTCGGCCACTGGTACGGGCCGGGCAGATACGACGCGGTGAGCGCGGCCGCCCAGACGCCGTGCGTACGCAGATAGCCGCCCATGACGTTGACCAGAGTCGCGTCGAGCGCCAGGAGCCGCCCGCGCTCGTCGGCGGCCGCGACGACCGACCATTGCTGCTCGCGCGAATGGTTGATCGCGAGAAAGTGCTCGCGTCGGTCTTCTATCCACTTCACCGGGCGATCCAGGCGCCGGGCCAGATAGGGGATCAGAAAATCCTCGGGATAGAACTCGCCGCGCGCGCCGAAGCCGCCGCCGACGTCGGATTCGGCGAAGTCGATCTTCGTTTCGTCGAGCGCCAGCATGGCGGCGAGCGTCCGGCGATTGAAGTAGGGAACCTTCGTCATGCCCCACACGGTCAGGCGGCCCGTGTGCGCCTCCCATTCGGCGAGCAGCCCGCGAGTCTCCATCGGCGCGGCGGTCTGCCGCCCGACGTAGAACCGCTCGCGCACGATACAGGCCGCGTCGCGCAGCGTGGCGTCGACGTCGCCGAGGGTCGTGGTCCAGGAGTCGGCCACGTTGCCCTCGGGAAACAGAAGGGGCCCGGCGTCATCGAGGTCGATGCGCGCGGGCAGGACGTCGTACTCGATCTCGACGAGCTCGCGCGCGTCGACGGCAGCGACGCGATCGGTCGCGACCACGACCGCGATCGGCTGGCCGACGTAGCGGACCGTGTCGCCGGCCAGCGGCGGCTGAAGATAGGCGGCGTGCGCCGGCTTGCCGGGCTGGCGCAGCGGAATCTTCGGGACCCCGACGAGATCGGCCGCGGTCAGGCAGGTGAGCACACCCGGCTGCCCGAGGGCACGCCGGGCGTCGACCCGCCGAACGTGGGCGTGAGCGTGAGGGCTCCGGACGACGACCGCGTGCACCGTGCCGGGTGGGGCCAGGTCGTCGACGTAGCGGCCGCCGCCCGCGAGCAGTCGCGGGTCTTCGAGCCGCTTGATCGAGGCGCCGATGAACTTCACTGGAGAGGGGATGGTACCATCCGCACGTGAAGTGGGAACGCACGGTCACCGTGATCGGCTGCCACGTCGGCGGCGAGGATAACCACGTGATCGTCGGGGGAGTCCTGCCGCCGCCGGGCGCCACGATGTTCGAGAAGAAGCGCTATCTCGAGACCCAGGCCGACGAGCTGCGCCGCTGGCTCCTGCTCGAGCCGCGCGGGAAGCCCGCCCTCTGCGTGAATCTGGTGACGCCGCCCACCCGCCCCGACTGCGATGTCGGCCTGATCATCATGGAGTCGACCGACTATCCGCCGATGTCCGGGTCGAACACGATCTGCACCGTGACCGTCCTCCTCGAGACGGGCATGCTGCCGATGCGGGAGCCGGTGACGACGCTCACCCTGGACACACCGGCGGGCCCGGTCCCGGTGGAGGCGCGCTGCCGCGACGGCAAGGTGGAGCGCGTGCAGTTCACGAATGTCCCGTGCTTCGTGACGCATCTGGGCGCCAAGCTCGACGTCGAGGGCCTGGGCTCGATTGCCGTCGACGTCGCCTATGGCGGCGCCTTCTTCGCGATCGTTGACGCGCCGTCGCTCGGCTTCTCGGTCGAGCCGAAAGAGGCGCGCGATCTCGTCACCCTCGGCAAACGAATTGTCGCCGCCGCCAAGCAGCAGCTCACCGTGAGCCATCCGGAGAATCCTGACATCCAGGGCGTGACCTTCGCTGAGTTCGCGATGCCGTTCGCGGGCCCGGACACGGTGAGTCGCAACGCCGTGATCGTCGCGCCGGGCCGCATCGACCGGAGCCCGTGCGGCACGGGCACCTCGGCGCGGCTCGCGGTGCTGCACGCCCGCGGTCAGCTCGGGCTGGGGCAGGGGTTCATCCACGAATCGATCATCGGTTCCCGGTTCGACGCGACGATCGCCGCCGAGATCAAGGTGGGTGGACGGCAGGGCATCGTCCCCACCATCGCCGGCCAGGCGTGGATCACCGGCGTGTTCCAGCACGGCGTCGACCCGTCCGATCCGTTCCGCCACGGGTTCACGCTGCCCGACATGTGGTTCGCGTGACAGGAGGGTCTCGATGAGCGATCCGAGCACGCATCCGGCGCTGGACATCTCTCACACGTCGATGAGCGAGGAAGCTGCGCTGCGCTTCCTCGACGGCCATCGCATCCGGATGGGCAGCCGCACGATGGACCCGAAGGCTCAGATCGTCGGCGAGTTCGTCAAATCGATCCGCGTGCCGGGATTCTTTCCACCGCTGCCCGAGCTGCGCCAGCAGCTCCGGGTCATGGTGTCCCTGATGGACGAGCCGGCCCCGGCGTTGCCGCGTGTGGAGAACATCAGCATCCCCGGGCCCGCCGGGGAGATTCCCGCGCGCGTCTACTCCCCGAGCGCCGCGACGGCGCCACAGCCGGCCGTCGCGTACTTCCACGGCGGCGGCTGGGTGCAGGGGGATCTCGAGACCCATCACGGCCTCTGCGCGCGACTGGCCAAGCACGCGGGCGTGCTCGTCGTGGCCGTCGACTATCGGCTGGCGCCCGAGTACAAGTTCCCGGCCGCGGTCGAGGACTGCCTGGCGGCGTATCGCTGGCTCAGGACGAAGGGCCGCGACGTCGGCGCCGATACCGCCCGCGTCGCCGTGGCCGGCGACTCGGCCGGCGGAAATCTCTCGGCCGTCGTCTCGCAGCTCGCGGTTTCCGGTGGCGTGCCGACCCCGACGTGTCAGGTGCTGATCTATCCGGCGGTCGACTTCTCGCTGGAGACGAGCTCGCACCACGACCTGGCGGACGGGCACGTGATCCCGCGCGACCGCATTCTCTGGTACATGGAGCAATATCTGAGGAACGACGCCGACAAGTCGGACCTGCGCGCCTCGCCGCTCCGCGCGACCAGCCTCAAGGGCCAGCCGTCGACCATGATCGTCACGGCCGGCTTCGACCCGCTTCGCGACGAGGGGCGGGCCTACGGCGATCGCTTGCGCGAGGCCGGCGTGGACGTCGTCCACCGCGAGTACCCCGGGCAGATCCACGCGTTCGTGTCCTTGACCAGGGCGATCCCGCAGGGCATGGCGTGCACGCTCGAGATCGCGGAGTTCCTGCGCCAGCGTCTGGGTTGAGACGCCGATGACCTTCTCGCTCATCGGCCGCTGCGAGCGCACCGGTATGTTCGGCGTCGCGATCTCGACCAGCGAAATGGCGGTCGGCTCGCGGTGCATCCACGTGGCCCCGGGAGTGGGCGCGATCGTCTCCCAGGCCAGCACCAACCCGCGCCTCGGTCATCTCGGTCTGAATCTCCTGCGCGCCGGCCATTCGGCACCGCGCGTGCTGGACGAGATCGCGGCGAGCGACCAGTTCGTCGAGCGCCGTCAGCTCGGCTGCCTCGACGTGAGCGGCCTCGGCGCCGGCCGCACGGGCTCAGGCAACCGGCCGTGGGCTGGTCATCGCGTCGATCGCAATGTGGTCGTCGCCGCCAACGCGGTCGTGGGCGAGAAGGTCGCCGACGCGATGTTCGACACGTTCCAGCGCGGCGCCGACCTCACGTTGTGGGAGCGGCTCCTGCGCTCACTCGAGGCGGGGAAGGCGGCCGGAGGCCAGCCCGACGGTGAGACATCGAGCGGGCTTTACGTGGTCGACCGCGAACCATACCCGATGGTCGATCTACGCGTCGATCTTCACCCCACGCCCGTCGCCGAGCTGCGCCGGCTCGCCGACGCGTATTTCCCGCTGGTCGCGTACTACCAGCTGCGCCCGCGCGATCCGAACGTGCCGCCGGCGGCGGAATGGCTCGCGGGTCAGGGGCGTAAACGCTAGAGATCACGCGAGCATCGCCAGAGCGTGCGGCAGGGTGCGGACGCGCGCGTACATCTTCATCGACTTGTCCAGGCTGTAAGCATGCGCCGCGGCGTCGCCGCCCCAGCAACACTCGCGCACGACGACGGTGTCGAGGTCCATACTGAAGGCCTCACGCACGCTCGTCTCGACGCCGCGATTGGTCGCGCCGCCTCCGATCACGAGCGCGCTGCGGCGGAGCAACCGCAACAGCTCGGCCACTCCGGTGCCATAGAACGCGCTCGGCCGGCGCTTCAGGAAGACGTAGTCCTGTGGCCGCGGCGCGATCTCGTCGGGAAAGCCGGCGTCGGGTGTGCCCTCGACACAGTTGGTGAGTGACGGCACGCCCGTCTCCACGCTGAGATCGGTCGGCAGCAGCACGACGTCGGCGCCGTCCGCCCGGCTGACCGGAGTGGTATAGATGATGGGCATCGCGCGCGCCCGGCAGGCGCCGATCAGCGTGACCCAGGCGTCGAGAACCGGTCGCATCGCCGCCCGGCGCGCGGGATCGGCGGGGGTCAGGGCACGGCGGCAGGCGTCGTAGACGATCAGGGCGGTCCGCGAGGCATCGATACGATCGGCGTTGGCTGTGGTATTCATGGCCGGGATTCTAATCCGGTCCGGGTTTTATCCGGTCCGAGGCGAGGTGATCCGATGACAGAGACGACGCCAGGCCGCGCGCACCTCATCGCCGGTGGCTTTCCCCCCGGATCGCCCGCCGGGCACGATCACGACTACGCTCGCCTGCGCCTCCTCGGCCTGCTGGCCGAGCGCGAGATTCCCGCATCCGTCGCCAACGACTTCAGCGAGGTGGAGAAGTGGCTGCCGGTGAGCCGCCTGCTGATCACCTACGTGGCCGGCCCATATCCCGACGCCGCACAGTGCCGCAGCATCCAGCAGTGGCTCGAAGCCGGCGGGCACTGGCTCGGGTTGCACGGCACCAGCGGCGGCCGCGCCGAGCGAGTCGAGGGCGCGCGACAGCGCCGGACGGTCAAGACCGAGCACCACGCGCTCCTCGGTAGCTACTTCCTGACCCACCCGCCGATCTGCAAGATCAGGGTCGACGTGACCGGCGACTCGAGCCTGACGCGGGGGCTCGGCCCATCGTTCGTGGTCGAGGACGAGCCGTACTTCATCGAGCTCCAGGACCCCAAGTCGACGCGGATACTCCTGACCGCGGACTACGGCCCCGGCGCGACGTCGCCCACGATCGGCACGCTCTATTCCTCGGACACCTCGCTGCAGCCCGATGGGAAGACCCGCGTGCTCGGCTATACGCGCGCGGTCGGCCGGGGCGGCGTCACCTACTTCGCTCTCGGCCACTGTCACAATCCGGCGATCAGGGCGGGGCGCGCGGTCGATCCGACGGATACGACGCCGCTCACGTTCCGGGGCTCGTGGGAGAGCGACGCGTTCATCAGCTTGCTGCGCAACGCGATCGCGTGGGGTGTGGGGGCGTAGTCCGCTTCCTCTCAGCGTCCGAATTCGGATACGTGTCGGGGTGTGGTCGATGATTCTCGGGGACGTATTGCGCGATTCTCGCTTGACAGCCTGCTGCCTTGCATCCCTTGGCGAACCCGAACGTGTGAGATCCTGACGGCGAGGAGAGCGACGATGGCTGACGACGCGCTGCACGCAGAGGTCGAGCGACTCAAGGCGGAGAATGCCGCGCTGAAGGCCCAGGCCACACGCGGCGTTTCGCTCAAGGTCAGCGAGAAGGGCGGAGTCTCGGTGTACGGACTCGGCCGGTTCCCGGTGACTCTCTACAAGGAGCAGTGGACCAAGCTGCTCGACCTGGCCGACGACATCCGCGCCTTCATCAAGACGCACGACGCCGAGCTGAAGGCCAAGGAGCCGCGCTGAATCACTCCAGGTAGTGTCCGGCCGGGACGATAGCAGATTCTTGCGGACTTTCGGCCGCCCGCCTATTGTCGGCGTCGGTAATGGCCGAGAGCGACGCGATCATCGACGGACAGTGCGAGCCCGCGTTCGAGCGGGTGCGGGACGCGCTCGCCGAAGTCCTCGCCTCCGGCTTCGAGGTCGGCGCAGCCCTGGCCGTTTACGTCGACGGTACTGCCGTGGTCGATCTATGGGGTGGCTTCGCCGACGCGGCGCGGACTCGGCCGTGGCAGCGCGACACGATCGTCAATCTCTACTCGGTCGGTAAGGCGATCAGCGCGGTCTGCGCGCTGCGCCTGGTCGACGCTGGATTGCTCGACCTCGACGCGCCGGTCGCTCGCTACTGGCCCGAGTTCGCCCAGGCGAACAAGGCGCGGCTCCCAGTCCGCTATCTCCTGACTCATCAGGCGGCGCTGCCGGCTATTGCGAGGTCGTTGCCTTCGGGTTCGTGGCGCTCGTGGGAGACAATCACCGAGGGGCTCGCGGCGCAGGCACCCTGGTGGGAACCGGGCGCCGGTCACGGATACCACGTCAACACTCAGGGATTCTTGATCGGCGAGGTCGTCAGGCGCATTACCGGCAAGACGTTCGGCGCCTACTTGCGCGAGAGCATCACACGGCCCGCGGGCATCGACTTCTTCGTCGGCTTGGAACCCGAGCTCGACCTGCGCTGCGCCGACGTGCTGCCGATGCAGCCGAGCCCGGAAACGGCCGAGCTCCAGGTCAGCGGCCTGTCCCTCATGCGCTTGAACGCCTACCGCAATCCGCCGGAGATCTCCGGGACGGGCGTCGTCAACACTCGATCATGGCGCGCGGCCGAGGTGCCTTCGACGAACGGCCACGGCAACGCGCGTGCCGTGGCGCGGCTCTATTCGGCGCTGGCCGGCACCGGCGTGCTCGATGGAGTGCGCGTGCTCTCCCCGGAGATCATCGCGCGCGCGGGCGAGGAGCAGGTGTACGGCGAGGACATCGTGCTGCAGCGCCCGACGCGCTTCGGCCTGGGATTTCAGCTCTCGATGGCCGAGCGCCGCCTGGGTCCGAGCCCGCGCGCCTTCGGACACTTCGGCGCCGGCGGCTCGCTCGGATTCGCGGACCCGGATTCACGCCTGGCATTCGGCTACGCGATGAATCAGGGGCGAGGCGGATGGCAGCACAAGCACGTGCGCCATATGATCGACCTCGTCTATGCGGCGCTGGGGCAACGGTGAGTTGTCATGTCATTCCGACGGGTGCAGTATCAGAACGCCTTGAGACTTCGCACCCATCTGATCTTGCTGACGCTGGCGACGGTCGTGCCCGTCGTCTTGTTCGCGGTTGGGCTGATCATCTACCACACGCGGCTCGAGCGGTCGTCGCTCGAGCGCGGCATGCGCGACACGGCGCGCGCGCTCGCGCTGGCGCTGGATCGGGACGTCAACGACATCAAAACCGGCGTGGAGACGCTGGCCGGCTCGCGGTATCTGGACGGCCGCGTCGATCTGCCCCACTTCTACGAAGAGGCGGCCACGATCTCGAAGGGCTTCGGCGGCTGGGCCGTGCTGTCCGATCCGTCGGGCCGACAGGTTCTCAATACGAGCCGGCCGCTGGGCTCCGCGCTCCCGATTCCCACGCTCTCCGGCCTCGAGATGATGAAGAGCGTCGCGGCCGGCCGAAAGACCTTCGTGTCGAACGTCTTCATCGGCACCGTCAGCCGGCAGCCGGCGGTGATCGTGGCCGTGCCGGTCATCCGCGACGATCGAGTGCGCTACGTCCTCGACTTTCCTTTTCCGCCGACACAGTTCACCAACTTGCTCCAGGAGGCGTCGCTCTCACGCGGATGGATCGCCGTGATCACCGATCGGGACGGCGGCGTGGTCGCGCGCGTGCCGGACGCGCCGATATTCGTCGGCAAAAAAGAGGGACCGGAGTGGACGACGCAGACCGCTGGATCCGACGAGGGCTTCATCAAGGGTGACGTGCTCAAGGGGCCGGGGGTCTACGCGGCGTACAAGCGCTCGAAGGCGACCGGGTGGACCGTCGGCGTGGCGGCGCCCATCAAGCTCGTCGACGCGGGAATTCGACGGTCGCTCCTCGCGCTGTCGAGCGGCGGCTTGCTGCTGCTGGCCGTCGGGTGCGGTCTCGCGTTCGTGCTCGGCAAGCGTATCGCGGCTCCGATCGTCGCGCTCGCCAACTCGCTGAAGGCGCAGCCCGTGGCGCCGCTGCCTCCGGCCGAGTCTCGAGTGTCCGAGGTGGAGGATCTGCGCCTGGCCCTCGAGGACGCGAGGACGGCCGGGCGCCGGGCGGAGCTGGCGCACGCCGCGCGCCTGGAAGCTGAGGCCGCCAATCGGGCGAAGGACGACTTCCTCGCCGTCTTGTCCCATGAGCTGCGGACGCCACTGAACGCGACGTTCGGCTGGGTGCGGATGCTCCGGTCCGGGCAGCTGGACGCCGGCGCCGCCGCCCACGCGCTCGAGGTGATCGAGCGCAATGTGAGCCAGCAAGGCCGGCTGATCAGCGATTTGCTCGACGCCAGCCGCATCGTCTTTGGACGGCTCGAGCTCAGCCTGCAGCGCGTCGATCTGCCGGCGCTGGTCGCCGGCGTGGTGGAGTCGGTCCGCCCGACCGCTGAGATCAAGGGGATCATCCTGAAATCGGAGCTCGACGACGATGCCGGGCCGGTGCGTGGCGATCCCGATCGGCTACGTCAGGTTGTCGAGAACATCCTGGGCAACGCGATCAAGTTCACGCCGCCAGACGGCGCCGTGACCGTGCGGCTCGTGCGCGATGCCGACGCGTCCCTCAGCGTGAGCGACACCGGCCGAGGGATCGAGGCCGATCTCTTGCCGCACATCTTCGAACGGTTCAAGCAGTCCGACAGCACGAGCACGCGCGCTCACGCCGGCCTCGGACTTGGGCTCGCAATCGTTCGCCATCTGGTCGAGCTCCACGGCGGGCGGGTGCGCGCCGAGAGCGCGGGCGAGGGACAGGGGGCGACGTTCACCGTCGTTCTGCCGATCGCCGCCGCGGAGCGTGACGGCGTCGCGGCCGGCGATCAGCGCGTCGCCAGCGCGGGTAGCGGTGAGCGCCTGGATGGTGTCAGAGTGCTCGTGGTCGAGGACGACGCCGACACGCGCGACCTCGTCGCGGCGGTCCTGACGCAGTCCGGGGCGGTGGCCTTCGCGGCCACCAGCGCCCATGAGGGAGTGAGCATGGCCCCGCGGGTCCAGCCGGACGTGCTCGTCTGCGATCTCGCGATGCCCGACCTGGACGGGCTCGCCGTCGTGCGCGAGGTCAAGTCGTGGGCGGCGGAAGCCGGCGTGGCGTTGCCGGCGCTGGCGCTGACCGCGTACGCGCGCGCCGAAGATCGAGATCGGGCCCTGGCGGCGGGCTTCGACCTCTACGTGACGAAACCGGTCGATCCGAGCGAGCTCGTTCACGCCGTGGCTCGGCTGGTGCGTCGTTAAACGCGAACAGGAGGCAAGACGATGAGCGCAACAGCCACGTTCGGACGCTATGCCGAGATTCCCGTCGACCAGATGACCGCCGAGCAGAAGGAAGGATATCGGTTCCTGGTGGAGGGGCCGCGCGGCCGGCTGCCGGGCCCCTACAAAGTCTGGGTGCACAATCCGAAGCTGGTACGCGCCGCCGCGCCGCTCGGCCAGCATTTCACGCCGGGCCAGTCATCGTTGACCGAGCGCGAGCGCGAAATCGCCGTGATCGTCATCACGAGCAAGTGGCATTCGGCCTACCCCACGGCCGCGCACGAAAAACGCGGCAAGGAAGTCGGCATTCCAGCGCCTGCGGTGGAGGCGATGATCGCGGGCCTTCCCGCCTCGTTCTCGGACCTTCGAGAGCAGGTCGTCTACGAGGTGGCGACGACCTTGGCCGATGGTCGGCTCGTGTCTCAGGGCCTCTACGACCGCGCGGTCAAGGCGCTCGGACACGAGAGCCTCACCGACATGATCGTCCTGATGGGCTACTACACGGCCGTCTCCCTGACGATGAACCTCTATGCCGTGCCGGCCGGAAGCCCCGGTCTGACCCGCTGAGGAGTGTTCTCCATGACACGACTCAAGATCGCACCGCTCCATCCCTCGCTCGGCGCCGAGGTTGCGGGCGTCGACCTCAGCCACTCGATCGACGCGCAGACGCGGGAGGCGCTGTCACAGGCGCTGGCCGAGCATCTCGCGCTGGTCTTCCGCGATCAGACGCTGACGCCGGTTCAGTATCTGGCCGCGGCGTCGGTGTTCGGCCCGCCGATGGAACAGCACTACTCGCAGCACAACATGCCGGACTTCCCGCTGATCGGGATGATCTGGCATCGGAACGGTCAGCTCCCCGCCGAGCAGTGGCACACCGACCACACCAACCGCGAGCGGCCGCCGGCCGCGACCATCCTGTACGGGGTGGAGATTCCGTCGGTGGGCGGCGGGACCAGCGTGGCCAACATGCGCGCGGCCTACGTTGCCCTTCCTGAAGACGAGCGCCGTCGCCTCGATTCACTGAAGACGCACAACAGCCTCGACAGCGGCAAGACTGACACTCGGCAGCAAGATCGAGAGAAATACGGCAAGGCGATCGAGCACCCGATGGTCCGCACGCATCCCGTGCACGGGTCGAGGGCGGTGTACTTCCACATCTCCAAGGCCACGCACATCGACGGCATGACCCCCGAGGCGAGTCGCGCCTACATGGGCGAGCTGATCGACCGGATGATCCGGCCGGAGATCGTCTATCACCACGTCTGGCGTAAGGGCGACGTGCTGGTGATCGACGACCGCGCGACGATGCACCGGGCGCACGGCGACTACGATCGGAGCCAGAGTCGGGTGCTCTGGCGGGTTATCGTCGAGGGCGATCGCCCTCGACTCTAGTTACATGGGGGGCCTCGCTCTGGACGTTATCGAAAACGGAGGACGATGGGATATACAGATCTGTGTAACCCGACGACGGGGCGGAAAGAAAGAAACATCATGAGGAAGAGCGGGTCTCAGAAAGGAAAGTCTCCATCTCGGATGATAGACGAGAGGATCAAGGAGCTGGGCGACTGGCGGGGCAAGATGCTCTCCCAGCTCCGCACATTGATCAAGCAAGCCGACCCCGAGGTGGTCGAGGAGTGGAAGTGGAGAGGGGTTCCGGTGTGGTCTCACGACGGATTGATCTGCACCGGCGAGACGTACAAGAACGTCGTGAAGATGACCTTTTCCAAGGGGGCCGCACTTGAGGACCCATCAGGCCTCTTCAACTCCAGCCTCGATGGCAACACCAGGCGTGCCATCGACTTCCACGAGGGCGAGAAGATTGACGAGGAGGCATTGAAGGCTCTTATTCGCGCGGCCGTGACGCTGAACGCGT
>Ga0137403_10006274_pt1 | contig 13629 bp, 14 predicted proteins | sample CZOMad2_1_16fung_FD_122057 | JGI IMG/M metagenome (GOLD analysis project Ga0137403, IMG submission 122057) | Vadose zone soil fungal communities from Angelo Coast Range Reserve, California, USA - CZOMad2_1_16fungal (Hybrid Assembly) | ecosystem: Environmental > Terrestrial > Soil > Vadose zone... | reverse complement strand
GCTGGGAGGTCGTTCAATGGTAGGACATGCGGCTCTGGACCGCAGAATCGGGGTTCGAGTCCCTGCCTCCCAGCCAATCCAAATTTCCCGCCTCTAACTTCCCTGAATTCAGCAACTTAGGCTTCCTCTTTGGTGAAACTCCGGCAGGAGTGACACAAACGAGTGACACCTCGCGCTCCTCTGCGGGCACGAGGGGCGAGAGACGGGAGACCGCTTCCCGCAAATGCTCGACTTCCACCTTGGCGTAGATCTGGGTCGTCGCGAGGTCGCGGTGCCCCATGAGGTCGGCGATGTTTGCCAAGGGAACGCCTGCCATCCGAAGGTGCGAACCGAAGGAGTGACGGAGGGCGTGGAGGGTTGCCGCGGCAGGAGTGATCCCGGCCTTCTTGCAGATTTTCTTCAGCTTCGGGAGGAGGTGAATCTCCTGGTTCCCGGCCCGGTTCGCACAGACGAAGCGAGGAGAGCGGCGCACGCGGTGCTCTTCCCGGAGGACCCGCTCTAAGGCGGGAGTAATCGGAACGACCCGCTCGTCGGTCTTGGGGCGCCAGGTCTCCTTGGCCTGGATGAGGATGACCTGGAGGTCAAAGCGCACGTCGGCCCACTCCAAATTGACCAACTCTCCCCGGCGCATGCCGGAGAGAAAGAGGATGGAGAAGATCCGCCGCTCCCACGGGTCAGATGCGGCGAAGAAGGCGGAGAGTTCTTCCGACGTCATGAACTTGGGGATTGCTCTCTTGGGGAGCTTGAAGCGCTCCACGATTTCAGCCGGGTTCGAGAAGATGAGGTTTCGCCGGACAGACCAGCGGAGAAAGGTCGCAAGAGTCTGAAGCTCGTAGTTCACCGTCTTCTTGGTGATGACCGCCTTCAGGCGCTTCCGCCCCAGCCATCCGAACTTGGCGTTGTCCGAGCGCTCGGGGGCGGTTGGCTTCCCTTGAAGCTCCCGCCGTAGCTCCTCTTCCCGGCCGGAGTCGTCCGTGACCTCATCGATCGTCCCACTGACGCGCCCTTCCTTGTACGCTTCGAGGTGGTAGGGCTTGAGGTCCCGGAGAAGCGAGACCTTCGGGTAATGAGTCGGCAGGAAGCACTCGCCGAAGGTCCGCAGTACCCGCAGGTAGCGGCGCACCGTCCCCGGCGATCGGTTGGTCAAGAGGTACTCGCCATAGCGCGCGAGCGCATCCCTAACCGAGATGTCCCCGGGAGGCGCTCCATGAAGAGACTTCTGGCGCAGGAAGGAGCGAAGGGTTGCCTCGGCTTCTTCCTTCGAGCGCCCCGCGACGAAGCGGATGCGCTTGTCGCCCTTCCCTTCGGTCAGCTCCCAGACCACCCCACCCGTCCTAAGTTTCTTCTTGTGAATCGAGGCCATTGTCTTTCTCCTAGCGGGCCGCCGCCCGCCGCTTTGCGTATTCGAGCCTCTCGACCGGAGAGACGAGGAGGGCGTCAAGCCATCGGTCGATGTCCGCCTTCCGGAACCGGAGCCGCCCCCCGAGCTTCACATGCGGAATTCGCTCCCGGCCCTTCTCGGAGGTCATCTTGTACACCGAGCTTCGGGGCATGGCGAGGTAGCGCGCCACCTCATCGATTCCCCAGAGTCCTTGCTCCTCCATCGTCGCTCTCCTCGCGGGGCGAGCCCCCGTCTGAAGAGAGTGTCGGGGCCAAACTCTCTGCCTGTCAAGCACAAAATATTGAAAATGAATGGGTTAGGTCTTCGATCGAGGGTACATACCGCGCTTCTTTGTTGGTATGTATGGGTAACTTTCGAGAGATGGAAGAGCTAAGCCTCAGCACGCGAGCATGATACACCACATCGGACGAGTATGGACCAGCCAGGATGCGCCCCCGACTAGAGCCCTATAGCCTCTCTCCGCTTTTTTCTTTCGTCCTCCTCTCTCTCCACCCGCCCGCCTTTCCCGAGTTGATCCTCGGTAAGTGAGTAGCGGTCGGAGGTAGATGCTAAGATTTTCAGAAGGTCGAGTAGGTAGGAAAGGAGTGGCGGGGCTTGCCCGCCACTAGGCTACTTCTTCGGGGGCGGAGGGTCTGGCGGTCTGGGATTGGGCCTGTTGGTACCCTTCGGTCCCGAGGGATGCGGTCCTGGCTTGTCGACCATTCGAGTTTCACCTCCTCTCAGATAGAGAGCGAGCAAGAAGCGTACCTGTTAACGCCGGCTTCCAGGCATGAATTGACAAGGAAAGAAGCATGAACGTCTTGATTGACGACTTTAAGGGCGACCCGGAAGAGGTCTACGACTTCGTTACCGAAGAGGTGAAGCGGCGGGAGTTGGAAGGCATCACCTTCGACTGGTGGGAAGAGGTCGAGTCAACGAAGCTACTCCGGTCTGGAGCGAAGGCTCGCGCTCTTCGGATCGCCTTCCGGGGAAACAAGTTCAATGTCCTCTGCCTCCAGGTCGGCCGGGGCTTCTTGGTCTCTCTCCGGCAGACACAGAAGCGCGAGGAGGACAAGGCGGGCTTCATCCATGAGATCACGGTAGGGTGCTTCGAGGAAATCGTGAGGCGGGCGACCCGGCGGGCTCTGAAGCGCCACTTGGAGGCGGAGAAGGCCCGGGTCCCCGAGGGTCTCGATCCCGCTGAGGTCTTCTACTAGCCGTGGACGTCGCGCCCCTTTGGCCTCTCCTCGTTCTTGTTCTGGCTCTGCTTCTCGGCATGCTGTGGTCCTTCGTCTCCTGGAACCTGAAGCGGAGACGTGACCATGAGGAGATCCTCTCCCGGGTCAAGGAGCGGCGGGAACTCGCAGAAGAAGAGATTGATGCCCGGAGCGCCACGGCCGCCTGGCTCGCGATCCGGGACTACTTCCCGTTCCTTCAGACCCCCAAAGTCGAGACCCTCTCGGGAGAGGCGATCAGGGAGGCTATCGTCCGGACTCTTCTCTCGCATCCTCATCTCGGAACGTTCGACCGCTCCCTTCCGGCGCCGCTCCTTCCTGCCGAAGAGCGGCGGCGCCATCTCTACGTCGTGGGCAAAACCGGATCGGGGAAAACCACCTTCCTTGAGCACCTTCTCCTTTCCGACCTCACGGCGGGGCGAGGGGTGGGAGTGGTCGGCCCCGAAGGAGATCTCTTTCTTCGTCTCCTCGCGCTTCTTCCCAAGGAGCGAGTGGGAGATCTCGTCTACTTCGCACCAGGGAACAGTGCTTCTCCCCTCTCCTTCAACCCGCTTTTGATCGAGGAGGGAGAGGATCAAAGCAAAGCAGCGGAAGATCTCTTCACCATTTTCAAGCGGACTCTCGACGACAACCTCGGCCCCCGGATGGAACCGATCCTCCAGAACGCCTTCGCCGCGCTGGTGGGACGAGAGCCCCGGACCTTCTGGGACGTACGGCGCATCCTCTCGGACGCGGCCTTCAGGCGGGAGGTAACGGAGAAAGCCGACCCCTATGTCCGCGACTTCTGGCGGGATACCTACCCACGCTTTCCCGAGGGAGCGGCTCTTCCCATCCTCTCCCGGCTTGACCAGTTCCTCCGGCCGCCGACTATCAGGCACTCTCTCTGCCGGCCGCTCTCTTCCTTCTCCTTCCGGAAGATTCTCGGGGGCCGGAAGATCCTCTTCGTCAATCTCTCCGGTCTCTCGGAAGAGGGGCGCCTACTGCTCGGCCAAATGATCCTCTCCAAGTTTCAACTGGAGTTGATGCGCCGGGAACGAGGCGGAGGAGAGGCGCCCGACTTCTTCCTCTACTGCGATGAGTTCCAGTCGTTCGCCGGGTCCTCCGAAGGAGTGTGGCGGGAGCTTCTCTCCCGCGGCCGGAAGTATGGGCTCGCTCTCACCTTGGCGAACCAGTATCCGGGCCAACTTCCGACCGCTCTTCAGGCGGAGATCTTCGGAAACGTCAATTCCCTCATCTCCTTCGCTTTGGGGAGGAAGGATGCCGAGGTCGTCCGGAAGGAGCTACTCGTCAAGCGGGAGAAGAAGGATGGGGTGAAGATTGAACCAATCGAGGGGGAGACCCTTCTTGAGTTGCCGGTCGGGGATGCTGTCGCGAAGCTTGCGGGTGGCCGCGCCGTTCGTCTCTCTTTCTCGCCGCCATTGAAGGCCCGGGAGGCAGAGGGAGAGCGGGTCGCCCGCCTCTCATGGGAGCGCTATCCCGCACCCGAGACTCCTCCTCCAGAGAGCGAGAGGATGCCCCAGATCGCCGAGCCGGAGAGCTTCCTTGAGTAGTGGGGCGAGGGAGAGGCGCCCGCGCTTTCGGCGGGTGAAGCCCCGGCCCTTCGTCCTCACTCCGCGGGATCGGCGGGTTCTTGAGCTGGTCGAAGAGTACCGCCTCCTCTCCTCCGAGCAGATCATCGCGCTCCTCGACGACGGGAGCCCGCAGGTTTTAGTCCGGCGGCTTCAGCTCCTCTACCACGCCCGGTTCCTCGATCGTCCCCGCTCGCAGATCGAAGACTTGGTGCGCTCTCCAGGGTCTCGGCCCATCGCTTACGCCCTTGGGTCGGCAGGAGCCTCCCTCCTCGGTGTCAAAACGCCCAAGCCGGTGAAGCTTCAGTTCATGGACCATACCCTTGCTGTTGCCGAAGTGCTGACCGCTTTCACCCTATCGGCGAGGAAGGCGGGAGATGTCCGGGTCATTTCCTGGCGGGAGATTCTGGAGAGTAAGGCCCCGGAAGAGACGAGGCGGAAGAAGGTGCCTGACTCCTGGCGGGTGAAGATTTCGGGGGAGGGCGTGGTGGGAGTCACTCCCGATGCGATCTTCGGGTTACACTTCCTCTCTAAACCCGAGGGGGCGAACCGCGCCTACTTTTTCCTTGAGGTCGATCGGGGAACCATGCCGGTAGTAAGGACCCGCCTCTCGGAGACCTCCGTCTGGAGGAAGCTCCTCGCCTACCACGCGACTGCGGCGGCGGGACTCCAGGGCGCTCTCTTCGGTATCAAAGCCTTCCGGGTCCTGACGGTCACCAAGAGTCCCGAGAAGAGGCGGCTCTCCTCACTTGTCGAGGCGGCCGGGAAACTTCCCGGCCTTCAGGGGATCTTCCTCTTCACTGACGAGAAGTCGCTTCTTGCGTGTGATGCTCTCTCTCATTCGTGGGTGAGTGGGAGAGGAGAGGAGACAGTTTTCTAGACAGAAAAATGCCCGCTTGGTTCAGGCGAAAGATCGGAGACGTATGGAACTTTCTGCCCAATACCTTCCGATGTATTTAGAGATGTCTCGATATAAGAAGGGGTTACTATGCGCGCTCACAATATTCATGCTCTCATCGGTTCTTCAGGCACTCCCGCTAAATGAGCGAACTCCCTTCAGCGAAGTCCCTGGGAGCTGGCAGGTTACCTCAGCTCCCCTCCCTGTGCATCAAAGAGCCCTTGCACATTACACGATCATTGACACCCTTCCCAAGGGGCTGCCGGTGTTCGTCATCGAAGAAGAAAACGGTTGGTGTGGGGTTCATTACCGTGGCTTGCCTCAACAAGATTGGGGCAATGGATTTTTATTCACTCCATTTACAAAACCTACCCCTTCGCATGGCGGCTATTGGGTGGAGTGCAAGAAGCTTTTGCCGTTCCAGGCGCGTCCTGTGCTACCTGCCAAGGTGGGTACAAAGAGATTTCTCTGGCTCCCAGGCGGGCTGAGCCCTTTCGGCTTTAATCCAGATCATGGAATTCGCGCAACCGAGGCCGAGACCTATTTCGACTTGGTAACAACGGACGGGAGTGTCGAGGACGACGCAGGTAAAGTGTCAGGGGCTACAGTAGTAAACTATGACGGCAACCTTCTTAAGGCCAATGACAAAATACTAGAAGCTGGCAAGGTAGTAACCCTGCCATGGGACATTGCCAATAACTTGCCAATCTATGCTCCACCACCTGAGCCATCGAAGCCTATCTACCAGCGCTACTACCTATTCGTGACGAGTCTCCTGCACGGCCCGCTCGTATGGTTCTTGTTGATCCTTTCTCTCGCCATGGGCTTTTTCATGTGGAAGTCGAAGGACAAGAATTATCAGGACGGGGCGGATAAGACTTCAACTTCTCCGGGAGAAGCAGGGTTTGGTCTTTCATTTTTTCTCGTCTTGATTCTCTTCGTTGGCGCATGCCACAATAGCCTGCTGCACAAAGAGGCGCAGATAAAGTCTCAAATAACGAACCGCGTGCGCGAGCAGTCGAGGGAAGTTTTTCACTTCCTCGCTCTCGACAGCGGAAGAGTTCTGCCATTTAAAAGTGCGTGGCTGCAAGAGCCGGAAGAACCAGTAACATATCTATCTACTGATGTGTTTATAGGTACCATCATATGGGTTCTAGCATTTGCTTTTGCTCATCTCGCGCTAGCGGTCACAGCTCCGTACGTCGTACGAGGTGCTCGTAATGTCCTCGCCCCCAGCCGTGTCGGGCAAGTTGATAGCAGTGCCGACAAGAAGAAGCATGAGTTATACATAAAACATAAGCAAGATAAGAAAATCGAGGTACAGGCAAAAATTGCCAATCTAATGAGACAGCGAGAGGCATTTCTCCAAGCCAATGGTGGCGTGATAACAGAAGAAAGCCAAGCGGTCTTGGACGAAATAGATAAGGTGCTTGCTGTCTTAGCTCGCGAGTTGGCTTGATTGCGCTTTTTAGAGTGACGAAATCCCACCTACACGGTGGGATTCGGAATATCGGCCGTCCGATATTCGTGAAAGAACTCGCTCTCAGAGAATCGCTACCCCCTCTTCAAAGACAGCATCTAGGCGGAGCAGGTACTCTGTGTCACCGCTCTTGAGGATTTTCTCGCGAGTTTCCTCCTCAAGCGCCTGGCGGCGTCCTACCTCTGACATCGGAAGCCCCCTCTCGTTCGCGAACGCTTCCATATCTTGAAATTCCGATTCAAGTTCTTTGAACTTCTCCAACATCTCGGCCACTTCATTAGCCAGCAGTCGTCGCGAGATCCAGGAATACCAGGGCCTCTTTTGTCGGAGTTTAGCTACCAAGCTAACCGCAACGTTGTGGTAAGAGCGGAGCGTGTCCGCGGTCTCGAAGAGGAGTCCGCGCAGTAGTAACACGTCGCCGTGAAGAAATGCTACCTTAACTCTAATATTCATATATCTCTTCTCCTTGGGATCAGGTATGGAATGGCCTAAGCTTGTTACGACACTCCATGCTGATTCCAGAGAGAAATTCAGGCGGGTACTCTGTCGATATTATAACCCAAGCGTAATTTCTGTCAACTTTCTGGATTTCCAGGAGTAAACTTAGTGAGAACGGATTGTTGCTGCACTAAACCCCCTCGACACCACACCATCCACCATGAGCTTGAGGTAGACCTCGTAGTTGGGAAGCGCCGTGAGGTCGTGCACCCCGACCTCCGGAGCGAACTCCCGGGCGAGGAGCTGGGCGTCCAAGGGACCTACCCGGAAGGAGACGAAGGTCCCCACGTTCCCCAGGATCGCCGCCTGGACGCGGGGAGTGAGTTGCGCGAGGTGCTGGTGACCGAGGACCAGGCCCAGCCGGTATTTCCGGAGCTCGGCGAGCATCGAGGCAAGAGAGAGGGTCGAGAAGGTGTGGAACTCATCAAGGTAGAGAAAGAAGTCCCGCCGCACTTCCTCCAGCACGTCCGCCCGGCCGAGAGCGGAGAGCCCCAAGCTCGCCACGAGAAGCGAGCCCAAGAGAGCGGCCGGTCCCTCTCCTATCCGCCCCTTGGAGAGGTTCACCAGAAGCACCCCTCCGGAATCCATGAGACTTCGGAGGTTGAAGGTGCTCCGGGGAGCGGAGAGGATGCGGTAGAGGATCGGATCGGTAAGGAATGCGCCTACCTTGTTCTGAAGCGGAGCGATGACCAAGGCCCGGAGGCTCGGCGAATAGCCCTCGTACTCGGAGAGCCAAAAGGAGCGGACCTGAGCGTTGGAGACTTGCTCGGCGACGCGGCGCCGGTAGTCCCCGTCCTTCAAGAGTCGGGGAATGTCAGCCAAGGTCGCCCCGGGAGTTTCGAGGAGAGCGAAGCAGACGTTCCGCAGGAGATGCTCGAGCCGCGGTCCCCAGGAGTCCGGCCAGATTTTCTTGAAGACCTCGACCAGGCCGGCGGCAGCCAGAGGATGCTTGAGGTGCGGTACATCGGCGAGCGGGTTGAAGCGGTGGAGCTGGTTCGGGTCCGGAGCGTTGAGGTAGACCACTTCCCCTGCCCGCTCCTTCGGCACCCGAGCGACGACCTCTTCCACGAGGTCGCCATGAGGATCGAGAAGGGCGAATCCTTCTCCCCGCTGGAGATCCTGGAGGATCATGGTCTTGAGGAGCGTGGTCTTGCCCGTCCCGCTCTTACCGATCACGTACATGTGCGACCGGCGGTCGGCGCGCTTGATGCCGAAGACCTTGCCGCCTCCTCTATAGTTTGTCCGAGCGAAGTAGGTGATGGGGTTTTCGTTCATTGAGTCATGCTCTTACAGCTCACCTTCTTCAACAAGGCTCCTTTCTTTGCCGCGAACAACAAGAAACCCAGGCGAGCCCGGGATTCAAGTTACATGTGGCGCGGACGAGGATTACTCCTCTTCCGAGGGGAGGGTCCGAAATGCAGTCAAGGCGAAGGAGACGGCATCGAAGATCGACATCCGCTCAGCTTCTGGCTTCCAAGGCTTCCTCGGATCAGGTAAGCGACCCTCAAGCTCGGGGAACCATCGGGAGATCGCAAGGGCGATCTCCTGCTTTGTCGTTCCCGACTCGGCGAAGACTTCCTTGACCTCTCCCCTCGATATTCTCCGGCAATCGACCTGGCGTCTCCAGGCGATAAGCTCAATCTCCCGAATGAGGTTGGCTATCCGCGGGACTCTTCTTGAGCCGGGACCGTGAGGGTCTTCGACGATGAGACCATGCGGAAGGTAGCGGTCGAAGAGAGAATCAATTTTCTCCAGGTAGGCGGCCTCTTCTTTAGCAGAAAGTTCTGCGGTGCCAAAGTCGAGCAAGCGCTCCGGTCCTTCCAGAACGGCAAAGGCATAGCCCTTCGAGGTGGGGTCGATCGCGAGAACTCGCGACGTGTCTTTAATCATAGAGTTGGTTTGATTCGAGAGAAGCGAGCTTCTCCAGGAGCCTCCGTTTCTCCGGGTTGCTCTGGAGTTTCTGTCGCAGTACTTTTGCCCGCTCTCTCACTTGTAAATCGACCTTTGAGAATTTGCCGAGAAAGATCTGTTTGATGGAAACTCCGAAGATCGCCTCCATGGCAAGGGCGGTCTCCAACGAGGGCACTCTCCTTCCCCGCTCGTAGCGGGAGACCTTGGTCCCGCACTCCGCCCCGAGGAGGAAGGCGAGTTCGTCCTGGGAGAGGAGGGAGCGCCTGCGGTAGGTCTTCACATAATTTTCTAGTGGTTTCTCTGACATATTCACGCAAAAAGAGTAGCGGTTGGGCACGTTCCAAAAAAGAAAGCGGAAAATGCCGCTTTGGTCTACCGCTACTCAGGCTTGTAATATGGGCAGATTACCGACGAGGTGCTAGCGAAATGATCACCGGCTGATTAGGCCAAGATTAAGAGGTGGACAATGGGGACATCGGGGACGGAGGATAAGTTATGCAGAAGGTGGAGGAATAGAAAAGCCGCCCTGTGAATCACAGGGCGGCTCGGCTCTTCGGCGTGTTTCTCCCTCCCCCTCGTCCCCGAGGTCTACCCGTCGATTCCGTACTTCTCATATAACCGGGGGAGCTTCGGAAATTCCGAAATCGGAATAACGAAGTTGCCATGGCTCTTCTCCGGTTTGAGGTGAAGACGGCGCCGAAGGATAGACCCGATCCAGCGGGGAGTGACTTTGCGCTCGTACTCTCCGCCGTAGCGATCTGAAAACCAGGAGGCGATGTCTTTGAGGGAGAGCCCTCCCTCAGTCTTGTCTTTCAAGTCCCGGATGACTTCGAGAATCTCCGCTTCGAGATCCATTCCCCGCTCTGTGAGGAGATCCTTCCCGTACTGCCGAGCGAGAGAGCGGATCTTCTCTTGAACGAGAGGGTCATCGACGACGCTCATCAGCGGCGCAAAGACTTGGGCGAGCCGGGGCTCAATGGTCCGGTCTACCATCGCGGCAAGGTTCCTCGGTTTCCCAAGGTTCCGAAAGCGGAAGAGGAGGAGCTTGTTTCTGAGGTGGAGCGCCTCTTCTTTGTGCGAGGCGGGCAGGTTCAAGGGAATGTCATCCCGAAGTTTCGCGCCGCCCATCTCCTCGGTCAAGCATCTCGATTCCAACGCGCGGTCTTCGAATGCGGAACGGGTCGCAACTAACTTCGGGCCGAAAACCGCGAATGCTTGGGGGTTAATTTCCTTGGTCTGGAGGATCTCGCTCCGGAGGACGGGGAACCCCCGGGCGTTTCCATTATTCAAAATCTTTACGATCTCGGCTTTCTCGTCACTCTGGCGGAAATCCGCTTCGTCAACGATGAGGGTTCCCCGGAAGGCATCCAAGATGCGAAAGATGGGCGAGACGGTCGAGGCGCCGGAGGCAAAGATCGGCTTGTAGCAGAGAGAGCCTACCGTGAGGAGGAAGCGACTCTTCCCTGAGCCGTAATCTCCCTGGACCCGGAGGTACGGTAGTTCGTTGAAGTCGTCATAGAGCCACGAGAGGAGAACGTAGTAGGACGAGACCTCCTCGAAGAGGGGCGAGAGATCGACGTAACGGTGGATGAAGGAGCGGATCTCGGAAAGGAGATCTGCCTCCGAGCCGTACTCCTCGGGGCGAGACGGCAGAAGCACCACCTCGTGGAGGAGGAGGTTGTTTCTGGGAGAGTACGGCACGAAGCGCTCTCCGGTGGGGAAAGCGATCTCCTCCTCGCGGGTAAGGGTGCCCTCCCGGGACACAAAGAAGGCCGTAGAGCGCGTTTCCCCCTCATAGACCATCTCTGCTATTCCCCCGTCTGGGAGCGCGAGGGAGACAGCCGGTATGGGGCGCCCCGGCCGCTTCTTCTCCTCATTCATGGCCGGAGTTCTTTGAGGCGATCGACCAAGCCGCCAAGTGTGAGTCTATGAATGCGGCAGAGAAAGGAGAGGGCGTCTCCCTTCGCCCCGCAGGCGTAGCATCGGAAGGTGCCTCTCTCCCGGAAGACAACCATGGAGGGGTGGCGATCGTCGTGGAATGGACAGCGGCCGGCGAGGTTTCGGCCGGCTCCCCGGAGCGCCGTGTAGCGGCGGACTACCTCCTCGATCGAAGTTCTCCCTGTCTCTCCTGCGGGCCGCGGGAGAAGCTCTTTCACCGGAAGAGAGCGGGCCGCTCCGAGAAGGGCCTCGAAGTCATCCCGTGTGCGGCCGAGGCGGACGAAGAAGTCGGTCACGTCTCCCTTTTCACCCACTTCCTCGGGCAGTTCTACGATCCGGGCACGGGGGATGAAGCGCGTCACCCGCACCGCCCCTTGCCGGCCGGCGTGGTCGCGGTCGAAGCAGATAAAGACATCGGGGATGGCCTTCAACTCCTCCGCCCACTCGGGCCTGAAGGAGAAGGCACCCGCGGTCGCGGTCACTGCCGGGAATCCTTGGGCAAGAAGGACCAGGCGGTCGAACTCCCCTTCGCAGATCACCAGGCGCTCTGGCTTCGTCTTCAGGGTGTCCCACCCGTAGAGCTCGGCCGAGCTGCCGGGGGTGGCGAGCATCTTGGGGCCGGTCGGGTGCTCGGGGTCCTCTCGTAGTTTGAAGAAAGCGATCTTCCCATCCCGATTGGGAATCGGGATGGTGATCCGGAAGCCGTTCCAGCCGAGAAGGTGACGATGAATCAGATCGTCAGAGATACCGCGGGCTCGAAGGTAACACCAGATCCGTATGGGGAGGCGCTGGTGGTAGAGGAGCGCCTCGAAGCGAAGGTTTTGTGTTGACATGCGTAGAGCATGTTCGAGGAAGGAGATGTATAGAAGACGGGGAAAGGTGCCGGAGAGGGCATCTTTCATTCTCCCCACTTCATTGCATTTTCATGCTGCTTAGGTTACTATTCAAATGTGCCTGCGGGCGAAAGCCCCTTCTCGGCTAAGGATTCTCCAAAGCTGAAGGCAGGTACGACAGAGTAGCCACCCTAGCGGTGGCTTTTCTGTTTAGTCGTCCTCGATGCCTTCAGTATAGAGCTTCTGTTGATTAAACTTCCGGTGCGGCAGAACGCTCCAAAAGATGATCTTGCCGTCTCCGACCCGGCGTATGACAACAACTATCTTAATCTGTTTTTCACTGCCAACGATGGCGTGAAAGCCCCAGTACTCAACTTCCTTGGTTTTAAAGAATCCATCGCGGTTTCTTTTCCCTACTGTCTCAACTAACCGGCGATATTCTTGAAGTGTTCCGGCCTTCCGAATGATGAGAAGAGCCTTCTTGAGGAGACGGAGCTTCAAGAGTTGTTCTGCTACGATCCGTGGTTGTCGATTGGCCTTGTATTGAAGATGGTTGAAACCGTCAGCGTTCAACGTAACTGGTGCAGAAAAGTACGGACACCAGATCGTCGCTTCTCGTTCATACAGGTGCTTTGCCTTCTCTATGGTTTCGTGTAGTTCGAGTTCCACGTGATGATGAGTTATATATATCTAGCGCTTGTCATTATACCGCAATTGTAACTCCAAGACTATGTGGGCAACTCACGGGTTACTCCCGAGGATTGCCTCGACTCTCCGAATAGCTTCAGCGATCTCATTTTTATGCATTATCAGTTCTGAAAACCAAGTCGTGAGGTCACACATAGGAACAAAACGTGCTGCGAGAAACTGGAATCCAGTTTGACATTGGTAATCAACGACATTTTCAGTAATGGTGAGTTCGGAAAAAGTTGTGCGAATTATCTCTTCTTTTTCCTCAGATTTCCCATTTGAGCAATATAAACAAAGGCTTTTTAGGAGTTCGGAAAGCCGTACGGCGTACTTGACCGTCTCGCGCACGTCAGCATCGGAGTGTTCCCGCTCCTCCAGCATCGAGAGTTCACGACGAAGCTTCGCTTCTTCAACAACGATGCCTTCCGGAGTGTAGGCACCCGTTTTAAGTAGAGTGAGACGGTTGGCATCAAGATAGGCCAAGTCCTCGCGGATTTTCTTTTTCTTTCTCTCGTCTTCGTCAAGTCTCTCCAGACGCTTCCCTTCGCGGAGAGCGGTCTCGGTTTTGGTACTCTCGTCAATCTGCGCAAGTTCATCGTCGGTAAAGAATAATGATCCGATCTGCTGCAACGCTCTCCCTGCAATGAAGTCGAAGTTGCAGTTCCTGAACGTATTGCTACAGCCCGCCGCGCATCGTGAGCCATAGTAGAGGATTCCTTTCCTTCGGTAAGGGGTGTAGAGGCGGCGGCACAAGCCGCACCGCACGAGGCCACGGAGCGGAAGATCGAGCACCGTGAGGTAGTGAGCGCTCCGTTTTTTCCTGGCAAGTTCGAGCTGGACGCGGTTGAACAGCTCCTCCGAGACAATGGCCTCATGGCTTGCGCTCGGTACGTACTGCCCGCCATTGCCAAGAACCTTGCCCGCATAGAAGGGATTGGTGAGAATCTTGTGAATGGTGATGTAGGTAGGAAGGCGAGAGACGGGCTCGATAGATACCTGAAGCTCGTCCTCTTCCTCGGCAAGCCGCTCTTCGTCGGTTCGGCGCCTGCGCATGGGCATCATGGTAAAGCCCTGCTCGATCGCAGAGCGGGCAAGGTCGGCGAGGCTCCACTCTCCCGTATGTCACCGATACGCCTAAATTCCCCCCATCCTCGCCGCTAAAAATCCCCCCCTCCGTCAGGAGGAAGCATGGAGATC
>Ga0137403_10006273_pt1 | contig 13630 bp, 12 predicted proteins | sample CZOMad2_1_16fung_FD_122057 | JGI IMG/M metagenome (GOLD analysis project Ga0137403, IMG submission 122057) | Vadose zone soil fungal communities from Angelo Coast Range Reserve, California, USA - CZOMad2_1_16fungal (Hybrid Assembly) | ecosystem: Environmental > Terrestrial > Soil > Vadose zone... | reverse complement strand
GGCTGCGGGTGTTGCGCGGCCGTGCCGTTCTCTCCTCCAGCATGTGTCACGGCCTCTTTTCTCAACGCCGTGATGGAGCGTTGAAAAAGTCTGGCCAGTGGTTGGCTTTTCCCAGAGATGCTGCTGACGCTTAGAGCCTCACTGTGGCATAATCGCGTGCGCCTGTCCTGAGCATCAAGACGAGAGCCGTGTAGAACCATCGCGGTTAAGAGCAGTATGAAAGGAGTGGACCATGCCTGTCCGTCTCGTCATCACTACGTATGCCAAGCTGGGGAAGGGCACCGAACTAGCCCAGGCCATGGCCGACCGCTGCCGCGCCGTGCAGCAGGAACCCGGCTGCCAGCAGTATGAGGCCATTCAGAGTGCCCTGGACCCCGACAAGCTTGTTCTGCTCGAGCTCTGGGAGGACCAGGCAGCGCTTGATGCGCACGCGCAGCGCAACGCCACCCGGCCGCCGAACTCGGCGCTGGTGGACACGGTTTCTATTCTTTCTCGAGGAGGTAAGTAATGTCGGTGTGATCCCACGCAAGTTTTCCAAGAGACAGCAGGCTAACAGCTCGGACGAACAGATATATTAGAACCCCGCTAATTCCCTGACTATCAAGGTAGGATCCATGTCCATATTCCTCTTTGATCACAAAGCCGTTCTTTTGGCAAAACTCGTGGATACCGGCCCTGGAAACGATTGGATCGTAGAAGGTTCGAAACGGGCCAAAACCAGTCGTTCCAGCCTGTCGAAGGCCCACGATATACTTAACGTAGAAGGTATGAAACCAAAACGGCGTAACTCGGGCAACAAAACCTCGCACGGAATCGCGATCAGGGATTCTTAATATTAGAATACCTCCTGGCTTTAACCAATTGGAAAAGCTTTCCAGTACACCCTCTGCGCCGTCTATATGCTCGAGCACATACGAATTATATATCACATCATATTTGTTCTTCTCCAAATCGAGAAAACGTAGATCTCCAACAACCATCCCATCGAGATCATTGTGTTTGGCCTTTCTAAGATGCAAAACATCTCCGTCAATATCATTACCTGTAAGGGTGAACTGAACATCCTTAAGGTCTAAAGGCCAGTATTGCCCGCAGCCTGCCTCTAGAATGTGCAACGGCACGCCATCAGTTGCTTTTTGCTTGATGGATTTCTCTAATAAGTTACACTCCTGAGCCCAACTTTTAAATAGCTTAATCTTCTTCATTTTACGACTCCTACAATACTGCTTGCTGATTTTGAATTCTTAAGCGATTTAACTTCTGTTGCTGCTGCTAAGCGCTGAGCAGCCCTTTGAACGTGCCATAAGACAGACGCTCGACCCCTGAGCTCGGCGCGTTGCACCTGCGACATCCGTGGAGATGAGAACTGAACGGCGTCAATAAAGACACCATGTTCTAGTATCGCTTCTTCGAAGGAAACCAAAGAATTATTTAACAACTTGAATGGCATGGTATCTTGGGGCTGGCAAGATCGGGCTTCGGTCGCCGCCCTGCTGCCCAACATAGAATCTCGGTAACGAGTTGTGCTTTGCTATCCCAGCTTAAGAATTCTCGCGCATGACGCATGCCTCGTTGGCGCAATCGCTCAAGGAGCTCTCGATCGTTGGCGAGCTTTTCCAGAACCTTTTCGATCTGTAACACTACATCGTTTTCGTTAGTAAGGGGTAGTTTGAAGCCAATGTTGGGATTAATAATGTCCCCGGGTCCACCAAAGTCCGCGACCACTGGTACTACGCCCATTGCCAGAGCCTCGAAGACCACGCCACCTCCAAAGTCGCGAACTGATGGAAAAACCAGCACGTCAGCGACTGCCAGCCGCTGTATCACTTCACGATGGTGTATCCACCCGCAGAAAGAAACAACGTCTGCAATTCCGAGAGACCTAGTGAGTTGCTCAAGGTTCGCCCGCTCAGGGCCATCACCAACAATAGTCAAGTTACCCGCGCCCGTTTGCAGAAGCCGAGCGGCCCCCCGCACGGCGAGGTCAACAGCCTTAACGGGAAAGAGGCCGCCGACGAAAATCAACTGAAGCTTGCCATTACGTTTCGCGGCTCGCAAGCCATCTGAATACAGGGAAGGGTTAATGCCGTTCTCCCCGGGAACAAAGAACAGTTTTTCACGATATGTTGCAAACTCGGTGTAGGTTTGTGAGGAGCCGGCAATGATGGCCGCCGCATCACGATAGGTTGATCGAGCGAAAGGCAGAAACTGGTAGATCCGCCTCAGGCTAGAAATCCACTCCTTCTGCTTGTTGGCCTGGCTGAAACCTGGCGGCCATGGCAGGCCACCATTGATCGGACCAATCACAAAGGGGATCGGCCCTCGCCGGAGAAAGTAAGCGAAAGGACTCGGCAAGACCGCCGAAACAGGCAAGAGGCGCAGCACCACATCGAAATCGCCGGCCCGGATTCGAGCTCGTGTCTGCCGCCATGCGCGCCACTCAAAGGCAAGATAAAAGAAATAATTAAACGCTGTTAAAGCCTGGCTGAAATAGTTATTCCTAAAGATCCAACGAAAACACCATGCGTGGATACGATCGAGCCACGGTAGGCTGACCGCCTCGATCGCCTGGAACGGACCCTGGGCGCGGCGCACAGCTTTCTCATTGTCACGATGAATCACCAGCGTTACAGCATGGAGACGGGCAAGGGCCTCGGCATGGGAATACCCAATGAGATGACCGTGAGTCTTGTCCGGGTTGCTGTCCCGCGCCAGTATCAGAATACGTAGCATATTTGCCGGTTGGTTATCGGAAATCCTTCGTTTCATCTCCCGAACGTAGACCTAAGCCTTACCCGTGATGGGCTAAGTCATTTCTCTGCAAACATCACGTTGCGATTCCTAAGAGATTGAAGTGGAGCGGGGATGAGTCGAACATCCATCGTCGCGCTGAAACAGCACGCTGCTCTACCATTTGAGCTACCACCCCATTTGCCAATAGATTCGTACTTAAGGAAGGCTGCTTCCCTCGTCAAGCAACGAGGAAATCGATCCAAGCGAACGCAAACTCTCCTCCGCACTAATCATGGATTAATACGCTTCTAACGATGGATCAACCCATTCGCCGTCGTGGCTCCAACAATATCTGACATCGCACGATAATTTACCTGTTAGAACCTGGAGCTAAACTTCTCGCCTTAGATCTGAACAAGCGGGTTCTGAGTCTCTTCAGTGGATCCTTGATCTGTCTTGGAATAGCTTCCTTCCAATTACGATGAATGCCGAGCTTCAGAGCCAGCTTTCCTCTGAAAGTCAGCGGCACGAAGTATCGGGGTAATTTGATGCATTCAAAGCCACAATGCCGCTTGAAGTCAGACAGAGAATTCTCGTTCCAGTAAGCGTAAACTAAATAGGGTAATTGCTGTGTCTCGCATTTCTCAATAACCTTAGCAATCAGCGCATTATTGATCGCCTTGTCGCGATGCTTTATCTTCGAAATAATTTGTCCCAGCACGCCGTATTTCCCAGCGTTTGCTAACATGGCAAAACCGACTAATTCGCCGCCATAGTACGCTCCAATCAACTCCTCCCTGAAAAGAAATCGGGAGAATTGCCGCTTAACCGTTTCGAAATCCTTTCCATAATGCCAGAACTGCCGTCCCTGACGCACGGGTGTTTCATTGAAGATATCCGTCATTCCCTGCACAAATGCATCATCATAAGAAGCTTCACGCACCTCAATGCCTGCCTTCTTAGCCTTGCGAACCATGTTTCTCGTCTTATCTTTGATCTGCTTGCTCCACCAATAGTCAAAGCCTTTGATCGGAAGAACAGCGAGTGACTCCCACTCCGTGTGGTACGGGTATTTCGGTTCGACGTCAGGTAAGCGTTGCCAAAACGTGAAAATGTCAGGTCTAGTATCGGACTCGTTCAGCCCAGCGATCACTGAGGCCGGGTCATTTACGTCCTCGTACCAATCGTCTTCAAGGCTCATAACTCTGAGTAAGCCTCGAGTTACACAATAAGTCTGCCCGTTTATTGTTGCACACTCGAAGCCGACGGCCTTCCCATTGACCTCCTTCTCCTTCACATAAACCTCCGCTGGCTGCGGTGAGTTCGAGGCAGTTGTTTCTAGCATACGGTATTGCGGTTATCTCGCGATGTGATCAAGCGCTTAACGCGTGTAGTGATGAGGATTGCATTCGATTCGATTGGATCCCACGTAACCATTGCTCGATCATTACCAGGCTAAACAAAAGCTTGTGGTTGTCCTGGCGGCCAGACTGGTGACCTTCAAGCAGTCGTTGGACGGGTTTAGGATTGAGTAAGCCAAACATAAGAGAGTGTTCATCCATGAGCACTTCCCGAAACGCTCCATTGAGAGACGAGTGAAACCATTGGTCTACCACGTTGGCGGCGAAGCCGCGTTTCTTTCTCTTTAGAATTTGTGGTGATAGGTAGTTCTGGCAGACCTGTCGATGTAGCCACTTCCGAGTTCCATTACGGACTTTAAGATCGGCGCCGAGTCGTTGCACGTACTCCACCACAGTCCGATCCAGGTAGGGCACGCGGACCTCGAGACTATGGGCCATCGAAAGCTTGTCAGCGTACATCAGCAGCTCATCCGGCAATGAACACCGGATTTCCAGAAGCTGAAAGCCTCCAAGCTCATCGGTGTGCTCTATTTGCGGCAGCAAGTCGCGCCAGTAATCGACTAATTCGTGGCCATTCCTCTGGGGAAGATTGCCGTCGCGAAACAGACCATCTATCGATTCCGCAGACGCCAGCGAGAAAACATCCTGATAGCGCTTCAGCCGATCGTTGCTCGCGAGCGAACGAACTCCGCGCTTTAACATTTCATTGCGCGGCAATCGATTCACGGCGAAGCCGGCCATCGATCGGAGACCTGCTGGCAGCCCGCGCCACCAATTTCCGTAGTGAATACCCAGGTGCCGATTGTAACCACCGAATAACTCGTCCGGGCCCTGGCCGATCAGTGCAACTTTTACATCCTGCCGAGCGCGCTGCGAGACAAAGTACATCGGAACGATCGACGATGTCGCAATGGGTTCTTCCAGAGATTCAACGATTTTCGGAAGAGCCCGCTCAAACTCGGTCTGGTCGAGCTTTACTCTTACATGCCGCGCGCCCAAAAGGTCGGCGGTCACGGCAGCATCGGTTAGCTCGTCGTCTTCAAAGCTCTTGCCGTAGCCTACCGTATAGGCCGGCCACGGCCCGCCTTGTTCGTTCATTAATGCCAGCAGCAAACCCGAGTCAAGACCCCCGCTTAGAAGTACTCCGACTGGCACGTCGCTAAGCAGATGACGCTTGACCGCACCTCTGTACAACTCAAGCAGTTCGGAAGCGGCTTCTTCCTTTTTCTTGGGAGTCGGAAAAGGAGTCGGGATGAACTTGTACCAGCGTTCTTCGCGGCATTGGCCTTTCTCCACAACTAGCATGGTACCGGGTGCCAACTTCCGAATGCCTTGAAATATCGTCAAAGGAGAAGGCGTATAGCGGAAACGCAGAAACAGATTCAACGCCATAGGATCGACATCCGGCTGTGATTTTTGCGCAGCCAGAATTGCGCGGATTTCGGAACCAAAAGTTAAGACTCCATTGTCGATCTTGTAATAGATCAGTTTGATGCCCATGGCGTCCCTGGCCAGGATTAGTCGTTCCTTCTGCACATCCCAAATAGCCAGACCAAACATACCGTTGAGGTGATTGAAGACATCAGTGCCCCATTGTTTGTAACCGTGGATGATCACTTCGGTATCAGAACTCGTCCTAAACTGATGGCCCTTGCTTTGTAGCTGGTTCCGCAGTTCTCTGTAATTGTAGATCTCGCCGTTGAAAATTACCCAGACGGTTTCTTGTGCGTCCGACATCGGCTGATGACCGCCGGCGAGATCAATGATCGATAGTCGCCGGAATCCCAAACCGACCGGACCAGATATGAAGAAGCCTTCATCGTCGGGCCCGCGGTGTGCGATGGAACGTGCCATCCGTACAATCGTCTCGCGCTCGACGGGTTCGCGTCGCTGAAAGTTAAACTGGCCTGCGATGCCACACATTGTGCAAGAAGGTTAGATTGTAAGGTTTAGAACACGACAGGCAGACATGAATTGGTAACACGTCGTCGATAACTAATAACTATTGTTTCTTCGTCAAAACAATGTAGTCCATTCCGCTCGACCTGATCCATGGCACATCACGATCAACCAGCTCCTGCAGCCGGTTGTTTAATTTAGTTGAGGTTTGTTCTCCAAAAATTGGTCGACCACGGAACCTGATAGGCGGAAATCCTACTGTCGTTGCTTTGATCTTTAAAAGTCCGACTGGCAAAAGCCACCGGTCGAATTCACGCAATGAATCGAGTCGCAGCGGCAGCCCAGAATCGTCAGGCCGCGCCTTACGAAAGCGCCGAAAGATCGCTCCGATAACCTTTTTCGCCGGTTGCAGCGGAGGACAACTCCATGGATCCAGGACATCATTGAGCCGCCAACGATTGCCTGCTGTGACTAGTAGAAAGCCGCCCGGTCTGAGCACCCGAGCCATTTCGCTCAAACCCTTCTGTGGAAAGTGAAGGTAAGGTATTACACCTATGGCCAAGGCAAGTCCGAAGCTACCGTCTGGAAAAGGGAGATTGTGGGCATCGCCCAAACTGGTCGTCACAGAAGAGCTTACCCCGGCCTGAATTGCATGCTCTTGCGTGGAATTTAGCATGCCGTCTACAGAATCCATCGCGTGGATAATATAGCCGCGCTGAGCCAGTGCTACTGTGCACCTTCCCGCTCCACATCCAATTTCAAGAACCTTTAGTCCCGTCGGAATCGCCAGCTCGTCAATCCATCTCAACACTATATCCAACCGCTTTCGATAAATCGCGCCCTCGACTCCCTCTTGCTCGTAAACATCTCTCCCTTGGGTGACGCGCGAGTGAAAGTGTGTGTCGACGAGGGTCTGGTGCTCGGCGCTGGGCGAAATACCAGGAGAAACAGAGGACGATTTCATCTTTGACCTTTCAGGAATTGTTACAATCAGCAGCAGGAAGTCACAGGCTAGAGGTGGCCAGCACTTTGAATTTCGACTGCATTCTCTTTCAGCATCTCACCTCTCAGCTTTTCACCGTTCTTTGCTGCACAAAGATAAAACGCTAAACTGCGGAACATCTGCGACTGTCCCCAGCGATGCATCGGAACATTGTCCCAGCCCAGGTGCAGCCGACGCGAGCGAAATGAGCCGTCAGACTTAATCCAGTCCTTCAGCATTCCTGCAACCACCGTCTTCAGTGTCGACTCCAGTTGCGGGAAGCGGTCCCGAAGCAGCAAGGATACGTTAATGCACTCAGCCCAATCGTAAAGTTCACGCTTGTAAACAGTCAGGCGTGGCGCTTTGGAAAAAGGTTTAGGAAGGCCATCTTCAGAAAAAAGATTCTCAAGGTAATATTTAACACCTTTCGACAGCGCTTCGAGACATCCCGGATGTCCGGTTAAGCCGTGAATCTTCGCCAAAGCTTTCATCACAAAACAGGTATGATAGTGATCGATAAAATCGCGTACTCCATCGACAGCGTAAAACCACGAGCCGTCTGGGTTTTGATTCTCCAAGACGAAATTCAGATTTCGTTCCGCGATTTTCCAGTAATCTTCGTTGCAAAAAACCTGGGAAGCGCTGGTGAGCAGAAAGGCGCGATAAGCGGCAGCATTCATAACCCCACCTTTGTCGAAAGGCGTGTAGGAACAACTACTCGATTCTTCTGATGTTCTGAAATCCTTGATATCAGCAGCGGCATGTCGCGCAATCGATTCGAGAATTACTTTCCACTCATCCTGTGCAGTCAGTTCGAAGACCTGAAGGAATGCTTCGTAACAGTAAGGAGTCGTCGTAATGAGTGGCGTTTGTTCTTTGATTATGCCGTTGCGGGTGACCCAATTGAAGGGATAACCCCAGCAATATTCCTTGAACTCAACGCAGCGCGATTTTTTGAGCTCGGTTAGAAAGTGAATCGCGTTTTCCAGTTGAGAAGAATCTCCGGTTGCCTCGTAAAGGAAAGCAAAACCCATTGCATAGTGGGCGTCAGCGATGGGAAATCGAATGGGATGATGAAACAGCCGACGCGCGGATGGAAGGAGCGCCTCACAAAAAATCATTGGCGCCACAGCAGCCGTGCCCAAGAGCTCGTTCCGGTAATAAAGTGATTTGGCCCGCCCACTCATAGGACCGGCAAAGAAGCTTTGGTAGTCCCATGACCTTTCACCGTAGGTATCCAGCCATTCTGTAAAATGGACAAGGACCTGGGACACTTCTGCTAGCTGTTTTCTGTCTTCTGTCATCTGATTGCCGCCTCGGTCCCGTGCTTGCCGTGCTGGGATCCGCTTCGCTCCGTTAGCAATGAAAAATTGTCAACCTTCTGGAATCTTAGAAGACGGCGGAAAATCGCTCGCAATTTATTCGTCTGTTCACCACGGTGAAACCGCATCAATTCTCTGGAAACGGGCCGTTCTATCCGCCGTATGGCTCCCCAGCAGTAACCGGAGAGCAACGCCAACCCGTCTGTGGGTTGCTTTGTGGCTCGATAAAACACGCGGCATAGCTGCCACAAAGGCGAACCACCTAAATAGTAATCTTTTTCCCCGTATGAAAAGCTCGCAGCCCAACTGCTTTTCCCAGCTGTGCCAAGGCTCCGATAATGGCGAAACCGCTTTTCAGGAAAGGACCTCGTCTTCCATCCCTTCATGCGTGCTGTCGTTACTGCGATCCAGTCGATTCCTCCCCCACGATTCGGAATGTAACCGCCTACTTCCTCAAAACACTGTCTCCGGAAAAGCTGGCATCCGCCAGCGACGTGGTTCTCACCCTCGAAACTATCCCGCGCAGTGTCATAACCGTCATCCTCGGTAAACGGCGTCCCAGCGACGCCTAGCCGTGGATCTTCTGCAAACTTTCCAATCAAGAACCCCAGGTATTCCGGGTCGAATGAAAGATCGGCGTCGAGATTTCCGACCACGTCGAACTCAAGCGATCGAACCTGTTCCAAGCCGGCATTGAAAGCGTGAACTTTTCCCGCAAAACTTCGATCACTCCGCACCGGTCTCCTGAAGAGTTCGATCCATTGATGGCGGCTCGCATAATCTTCAACGATTTGTGCTGTTCGGTCGGTCGAACCATCGTCCACTATTACCCATCTCCCAGGCAACCGCGTCTGCGCAACCATGGACGCGAGGGTCTTTTCAATGAACGCTTCTTCATTGTGCGCGGGCGTGATTAAAACGTACTTCATTCGATTTGCGAGAGTGATGATTGATCAGTGAGAAGTGACCAGTGAAACATTCGCTTCCTTGTGTTTGACGCTGCCTGTCACCTGTCGCCTGTCCCCAGGCTGCCGTTCGCTGTCGCGATAGATCTGAGAAAATATCTCATCCATAATTCGGGCTGTTAAAATGATTTCGCGGTATGGGATGGGTGGTTCGCCTCGCAGACGGATGCTGTTGTAAAAACGTTCGATGAGCTCCTTCATGCCGAAATCCTGATAACGTCGTCTGCGAAGAACATTGATTACATTGCATCTTGCGTTCCTAAGATGCTCTCTGGCATTTTTCAGCGGCGGAATAAAATAAGTAAGGTAGCTTTTGTACGCGCGACTCTGCTTTCGAATTAAACTTCCGGTGGCAATATCGACTGTTACTGAATTCGCCGGGCCGTAAATGCGCAACTCGTTGAGACCCTTGATCTGTGTCGAAAAACAAAAGAACGCTGTTGTCCCGCTCTTATCTCGGATCAGGACTCTTAACTCGTCCAGGACTTCCGGTGCGCCCAGATTTTTGAGTTGCTCGCTTTGATGTGCTGTGCCGACGATTTCGATCAGATCGTCATCGAGGAATTCGGCCAGTTTGGCTATTCCATGGCTGATGATGTTGTGCAACAATTGTCCCGGTAATTGCCGAACCCAGTGCTGACGATTACCGAGTAGCGCGCTCGCGTAAGTTGTGTCGCCGAGGTCATAGGAGAAATGGCTCTCCAAGTGTGCCGGTTTCCCGCCGAGAAATCCGTGTGCTAACAGTTCGCGCATCTCCAGTGTCTCAGGCGTGAATTGCAGGTTGTGCCCAGCCGTAATTTTGAGATCGCGACGTTCTGCCAGGCGAATCAGCGATTCTGCCTCCGCGGCTGTGATGGTGAAAGGTTTTTCCAAATAAGCATGGCTTCCGGATTCGAGGCATTGTTTGGCAAGCGAAAAATGGCTCTGTGGCGGAGTTGTAATATGAACAACGTCGGGCCGCGCCGCCTCCAGCATTTCCGACAGCTCGGAAAAGCATCCAGAAATCCCAAAACGTTCGCCCAGCTGCTTCGCCATGAGCAGTTCTCGATCGCAAAGAGCGACAACTTCACAATCAGAAATGCGATGGATCGCGTCCACATGCTGGTCCGCAATCTTTCCGCAACCGACGATACCGATTTTTAACATTGTGAAAGGTGATCAGTGATGAGCGACCGGGTTCAACGCTTCAACGGGTTATCGTTTCCGTTCAACGGAAACTGCGCCAGAAATGCCTCCATCGCGTGATCCATCGGGACCCGCGGCTTCCAGCCCAGCCGTTCTTTGATCTTCTGGTTGGAGTAGCGATTTCTTTTCCATTCGGCGGAGCAGCGGCGCCGGTTGAAAACAGGGGGAAGCTGTTTTTTTGACCAGTTGGAGTACTTCTCCCATAGCAGAGACATGGTGTAACCAACAACATAGGGAAGTCTAATCGAACGAAGCGATTTTGCCTTGTTCCTGTAGGCTTTTAGGAATTCGCGGCCGGTCATTAGTTCGTCATCCACAACGTTAAACACCTCGCCATCAATCCCGGCCCTCAAACCGGCTAGCACAATCGCCTCAGCACAGTTATCAACAAAGGTCAGTGGCAAGGACTGCGCGCCGCTCACCTGGACAAAAAGTCCAAAGGTCTTATTACCGACGCGACCGCTCAATTCTCGTTTGCCGGGCCCAAAGACATATCCTGGGCGAAGAATCACGTAGGGCAGTTCGTATTTACTGCCATATTCTTTCACTAGTTCTTCTTGCTTGAGTTTACCGAAACCGTAGGGATCAAAACGTTCCTGGGGCGCATCTTCCAATGGGCACGTCTCATCGAGCAAAGCACCATGTTTCAGGGTCAGGTTTGAGTAGACGGCAAACGAGCTGACATTCACAAAGCGCTTTGGCTTGCCGAATTGGAGAAACCCATCCATCAGGTTACGTGTAGCGATCGCCGAGTTCATAAATGCACCTGCGAATGATTTTTCCATCCCGGCCGCAAGATGATAGATGACCGAAATCCCTTCAGCGGCTGCCCTGCAGTCGTCACGTGAGAGAAGGTCGCCTTTAACAAGCTCAACCTTTGTTTCAGCATCGACTTTGTTCAGCCAGCGCTGGAGGCGACTAAGATTACTAGAGGGGCGAACAAAACAGCGGAGATTGGTAAAGCCGCATTCGAGAAGTTTCTCGGCCACTTTGGCTCCGATAAAGCCGTTAGCTCCGGTGATTAAGATTCGCTGATCCCGCGATATGATGTAGTCGGAATTCATGCCGTCAGCAGGGCGGGCCTTCAACCTGTAGTTTCAGTCGCCGAGATTTTCCTTACCTTCAGCCGTTTCATTGGTCGGGTTTTCTTTCGCTTTTTTTGCCGGTTTTCTTACCCGCTTTGTCTCCTGCTTCTTGCCCCCCCAGGGTCTGCGCAGGGAAGTCCGGGTCGCTGCGGGCGAACTTGACGGTCGACCCGGCGGCGGATTGCCAGTTACCAGCGGATGCGGATAAGCATACTCCGTGTATCCCGGCATCGCCATGTTGTTAGAGTAATTGATGCCCTGCTTAATGTTCGATGTCTCAGCAGCGAAAGTGTTAAACGGCTGTCCGTCACTCGTGTTGTTCCAGATGTAGCAAGCCTCAACCACCTGAGTCCAGTTCGGCGGCGGCGTGGGGTTGTCGCCACTAAGCAGCGTGCTTTGTCCAACGCCCGCTTGGTCGATTGATTGATCTACCTTGTTGATTTTGAACGTGTCTCCTGCCGCGAATGACAGATTGCTATTGAATCCGGCGCTAAAGGTGATGGTGTTCGCAGTATTGCTGTCGATGTAGGCGAATCCGCCAGAGCCAGAAGTTTTCTTAATCGTGTAGCCTGCCCATTGATTAACCGCCCACGGACTGTTTGAAACGGTAACAGTGAGGTTGCCTGCGCTTGCCGCTGTGCCTGAATAGAACGGATTACCGGGATTGTTCTTGTCCCATCCATTCGTTCCGTCCGCACCCCCCCACTGGAAAAACGATGCTGTCATTCTGAACGCGCTAAGTGTTGCTAATGTGCTCGCGCCGCCACAGTTCGTGATGGTGTTGTCGTGGAACAACTCGCCGCCGCCCCTGTCGCCGGACACATAGCGATTAACGTGATTACAGTCGATCTGATTGTTGTAAATCTCCATCGCGCGGCTGCTGCGCCCGCGCCCCGGCGACTCAGTGCCGTGATTCCCGATTACGAAGTTGTTGATGACGTTGTGCCGAACAACGAATCGTGCGCCGTTGAAACCGTCTGTCAGTGTTCCCTGATTTGTCGTTCGAGTGCAAGTGAATGTGTTGTCCTCGATAAACAAGAACTGTGATGATCCGTAGTTCGCTGGCGCGGCCCAACTGCCATCCCCGTACGCAGCCCCGTTCCACACGCTTCCGTATGGATACATCCATTCGAGAACATGATTCCCGACCGTAACGATGTTGTGATCTACGACGCCGATGACTGTATTCGGCACGAAGAAGCCGTTTAGATCAGTCCATTTGCAGTGGTCGAATCTGAACTGGCTCCCGTTCGTGTTGCTTCCGTCAATATGAATGATGCCGCCCGGTGCCGCAGCGGTTGGCGTCCTGCCGCCGTCTTGGAACTCTATCCCTGTGATCCTGGTCAATCGCGAGGCGACAAGCAAGCAATTGATCAGCTTAACGTTGCTGGCATGGTCCTTAATGATGGTCGCGCCAATTCCTGCGCCTTGCAGCGTGATCGCTTTGTTGATTGTCAAGGTCGTTGACCATGTGAACGTGCCAGCCGGTAGCGTAATCGTGTCGCCGTTTAGCACTGCGTTCTGCAGACCTTGCACACTCGCCACCGAACCGTCTGACTGGTACGTTGTGGCCCCGCAGCGTAGAGCAGGAAAGCCACTCCAAATAAGGATAAATAGAACGATTTTTCCCGACACCTTCATAAGCGCGGCTTACCGTTCCTGGCGGTGAGCCGCAGTCACTGCTATCAGGATCAATTCTCATGGCAAGCGAAATATTTGTGTTGGGCAATTTATCTTGGCCTCAGTGGAACCTTCCGCGAAATCCGCGGTTCGTTTGATTATGCTTTCCAAACTTTTCCCGGCGCAAGCGGTACACCAGCCATCGCATTCCGGGTATCCACTATGCATCGCGCCCAGGCGCCCAGCTCGCGGTAGTTCACTGATGAATGGTTTGTCGCGATAAGCACCACATCGAAGTTTTCTATCGTGGAGCGGTTCCAGTCGATTGATTTTCTTCCGGTAAATTGCGGGTGCTCACGGGTTGGTTTGATCACTGGCACATAGGGATCGTAGTACGCCACTTCTGCGCCTCGTTCCGCTAATAATTCCATCAGTACGTAACTGGGCGACTCGCGCTCATCATCTACATTTGCTTTAT
>Ga0137403_10006272_pt1 | contig 13630 bp, 14 predicted proteins | sample CZOMad2_1_16fung_FD_122057 | JGI IMG/M metagenome (GOLD analysis project Ga0137403, IMG submission 122057) | Vadose zone soil fungal communities from Angelo Coast Range Reserve, California, USA - CZOMad2_1_16fungal (Hybrid Assembly) | ecosystem: Environmental > Terrestrial > Soil > Vadose zone... | reverse complement strand
CGACCGGCAGGTCGCCCGGCCGTCGTTGCGACGGATGCGCGGGCGACCTGCCGGTCGCCCCTACGGCGATGGCTATGCCGACGGCCGCCTCTGAGGCATGATCGCGCACCGAGCGCAACCGAACGGCCGTGCCATGACCGCCAACCGCCTCATCCTCGTCACCGGCGCCACCGGCAAGGTGGGCCAGACCTTCATGCGCCGGTTCCTCGGCGATCCCGCCCATGCGGCTGACCGCATCCGCGCCCTCTGCCACAACCGCGTGCTGCCGGCGAGCGAACGCGTCGAGGTCGTCAGCGGCTCGATCGCCGAGCGGGCCGCGGTCGAGCGGGCGGTCGCCGGCGTCACCCACCTGCTGCATCTCGCCACCTGCAAGGAGGCGCCGGAGGACGTCATGGACGTCACGGTGAAGGGCCTGTTCTGGCTGCTGGAGGCCTGCCGGCAGAGCCCGGCGTTCAAGCAGTTCATCCTGATCGGCGGCGATGCCGGCATCGGCCACTTCTTTTACGAGCGGCCCGATCCCGTCACCGAGGCCGTCCGCCACAGCGCCTATCCCGGCTGCTACGCGCTCTCCAAGGTGCTCGAGGAGGTGATGCTCGAGCAGTACTATATCCAATACGACCTCACCGGCTGCTGCCTGCGCGCGCCCTGGATCATGGAGAAGGACGATTTCAAGTACACGCAGTCGTTCGGCGAGGACGTCTTCGGCGGCCCGCGCTGGATCGATCTCGTGGGGAAGGAGCGCGCCGCCGAGTATCGCAAGACCGGCGCTGTCCCGTTGATGCTGGATGCCGACGGCGCCCCCATGCGCCGCAACTTCGTCCATGTCGAGGATCTCGTCGAAGCGATCGTCGCGGCGATCGATCATCCGGCCGCGCGCCAGCAGACCTTCAACATCTGCATGGACGAGCCCATCGGCTATGGCGCCGTCGCCGCGCATATGAAGAAGACCCGTGGCCTGCCGAGCGTCGCGATCGAAACGCCCTACCGCAGCACCTGGCTCGACAACGCAAAGGCCAAGTTCCGGCTGGGCTGGCGGCCGCGCTATGACCTCGCGCGCCTGGTCGATGCCGCCTATGACTACAAGCGCGCGTCCGACGACCCGCGCAAGGTGTGGTATCCGGGTTAGTATCTCTGCACAGTGAATTTGACTGGTTGAACCGAGCGCATCGTGGGGCCGCGCCACCCTGCTAGCTCGATCCATCCGCCGTAGGGGCGAGCGGCGCTCGCCCTTGTTCGTACAGGACTCCGGCGGCTGCGCTTGCGGCAACAAGGGCGAGCGCCGCTCGCCCCTACAAACGATCCGCCGTTCACGGCTGACCGAGACGCCGCCGCTGGATGATCGCTGGACGGGAATTCATAGAGTCATAGCCACTGTACAGCGGTACTAGCGTCGTCGACGGTCGCGGCGAAATCAGGCGCGCCAGAACGGCTTGTCGCCCTCGCCCCCGGCGTCGGCGCGGCTGATGCCGATATCGCTCAGCTGTAGATCGTTGAGGCCAAGCAACGCGCGGCGCTCGCGTACACGATCGTGCCATACCATCAGCCTTGTCACGGCTCCGCCGGCGGCCGCGCCCGCCCTGGCCCACAGCGAAGCGGCCGAAACAGCCCGCCGATGGCCCCTGAAGGAGCCGTCCCGAAAACGATCGGTCAGTGTGGTCATTTTAGATCTCCTTAATATCTTCCGCACCTGAGGGAACGGTATACGTTCGTAAATACGCGCGTTTTGTGAAAGCGACAAACGATCATTTCTCAGTTGACAGTTTAGAATATCTAACATGAAAATGACCCATGAGCCGCCAGCTTCCGCCCCTCAACGCGCTCCGCGCCTTCGAGGCCGCCGCCCGTCTTTTGAGCATCAGCCAGGCGGCCGCCGAGCTGAATGTGACGCCGGCCGCGATCAGTCATCAGGTGAAAGCGCTCGAGGAATGGCTGGGCGTCCCGCTGTTTCGCCGCCTCAACCGCCAGGTCCTGCTCACCGACGCCGGTCAGACCTGCCTCAAGGGCCTGCGCGACGGCTTCGACCGCCTGGCGGCAACGGTGGAAAAGGTGCGCGGTCGCGCGGGCGAGGCCCCGCTCACCGTCAGCGCCGCGCCTTCCTTTGCGGGCAAGTGGCTGCTGCCGCGACTCGAGCGCTTCAGGCGCGCGCATCCGGATATCGAGATGCGCATCGACGCCAATTCGAGGCTGAGCGACTTCGACCGCGACAACGTCGATATCGGCATCCGCTATGGGCTCGGCCGCTATCCCGGCCTGCGTGTGGATCGGTTGTTGGCCGAGAATGTATATCCGCTCTGCAGTCCGCAGCTGATGCGCGGACCGCCGCGGCTGCGCCATCCCCGCGACCTCGCCCGCCACACCCTGCTGCACATCGACATGCCCGTCATGGACGAGGCCGAGCCGACCTGGGAGATGTGGCTGCGCGCCGCCGGCGTGAGCGACGTCGATTGGACGCGCGGGCCGCACTTCAGCGTGTCGAGCATGGCGATCGAGACGGCGATCGCCGGCCAGGGCGTGGTGCTCGGGAGCGACGTGCTGTGCGCTGCCGACCTTGCGGCCGGCCGCCTGGTCAAGCCGTTCGACGTCGGCCTGGCCCTCGACTTCGGCTATTGGATCGTGAGCCCGGAGAGCGCGGCCGAGCGCCCGAAGGCGGTGGCCTTCCGCAACTGGCTATTGGCCGAGGCGCGGGCGCATGAAGCGTCCGAAGATGCGGCGCCACCAAGCCAGAAGATCACGAACCTTCCGGCGCCCAAGGGTCGTAGGTTCCGAAATTCCACAGGTGCCCTTCCGGATCGCGGCAGGAATAGCCGCGGCCGCCGTAGTCCTCGTCCTTGAGGGCGTAGACCACTGTGGCTCCGGCGGCGACTGCGCGGGCGTGGTGGGCATCGGCATCGGCGACGATGATGTAGGGGCTCTGCGTGCCCACGCCGCCGACCTGAGCGGGCGTCTTCTGCAAGCGGCCGAATTCGTCGTCGCGGGCGGAGCCCAGCATGATCATACCGTTGCCGAACGTCAGCTGGGCGTGGGCGATCGTCCCCTCCTCGCCGGGCACCACCAGATGCCGCTCGAACCCGAAGGCGCGGCACAGCCAGTCTATGGCGGCCGGCGCGTCGCGGTAACGCAGGGTGGGAACGATCGTCGGCGCAGCTCGGGTGGGCATGCTCGTTCTCCCGCTCGATGTCCCGGCAGCGGCAGGGGCGGGTCTGAAACCCGCCCCTGCGAGCGCTACCGGATACCCTGATCGATCAGCGGCACCAGCTCGTCCACGTTCTTGGGCGAGAGGGTGCCGGCGGCGGTGTTGGTGGTGAAGCCGCCCATCTTGTACTTCACGGACAGCACGCATTGCAGCACCGGCAGGAAGCCCTGCAGGTAGAGCTGCTGGTCGAGCGTCGCCGTCATGGTGCCGGCCTTCACGGCGGCGACGGTCTTCGGATCGGTGTCGATGCCGCCGAGGATGATGTCGCCCGAGAGCTTGCCGGCCTGCTGCGCCACGTCCGGCAAGAGCGGCGTGATGCCGCCATGCTGGGTGCCCAGCGCCTTGGTGTCGGGGTGCTGCTGCAGGTAGGCGACGAGCTGCGGGATGGCGAGCGGCGGGTTGCCGTTCACCTCCTCCGACATCTCCACGCGGTCGACGACGATGCCCGCCTTCTCCAGCGTGTCGGCCATGCCGGTGTCGGAGAGCCCGCGGTCGCCGCGGCTGAAGTTGCCGAACACCATGGCCTTGTCGCCGGACTTGAGGCCGGCGTTCAGCATGGCGCGCGCGGTGATGGCGCCGCCCTCGTAGAGATCGACGCCGGCATAGCCGAAGCCCTTGTCCTGGTACTTCTGCTGCAGCTCCTTCAGCGGCGCGTTGCCGGAGGTGACGACGATGCCCTGGGCGATGGCGTCGGCCACGAGATCGGCGAAGGCGTCGTTGCCGGGATGGCCCATGATGACGATGCATTGCGGCTTGGCGGCCAGCGCCTCGCGGAACTGCGCCAGCATGGTCTCGGCCTGCCAGCTCGAATACTGCTCGATCAGCTTCACGCCGAGCGCCTCGGCCGCCGCCTTGGCGCCGTTGGTGCGCGGCAGCACCGGCGGCTCGCCCGGCTGGCCGCCCATCTGCATGTAGACGGTGACGTCGTCGCCCAGCATGGCCGCGCCCGCGCCGTGGGCCATTGCGACCAGCGAGGTCGCCATCGCCGCCACGCCTAGTACCTTCGCTATCGTCCGCATAACGATCCTCCTCTTGCTTTGTTGAATGCCGAATGCCCTATCGAATGCCGAACCCCAAGCCCTTCAGCCGCTCCGGCCGCTCCACCAGCATATGCAATATCACCGCCAGCACGAAGACGACTCCGATCACCATGTCCGCGATGTCGCCGCCGAGGCCCATCGCCACCATGCCGATCTGCAGCATGACCACGATGAGGAGGCCGATATAGCTGCCGACGATGGTGCCGGAGCCGCCGAAGATCGAGGTGCCGCCGATGAAGACCGAGGCGATGACGACCAGCAGCGAGGCCTGCCCCTGGGTGGTCGTGAAGTTCTCGGTCTCCATGGTCAGGAACATGCCGGCGAGGCCCGCGAGCGTGCCCATGAGCGTGAACAGCTTCAGCCGCGTCGCCCGGACGTCGATGCCGACCACCCGCGCCACGGTGGCGTTGTCGCCGATGAAGAGCAGCGATTCGCCGAAGCGGTGGCGGTTGAGGATGAACCACAACAGCACGGCGATCGCGAGGACCACCACGGCCTGGATCGGGATGCCGTCGGGCTTGCGCAGCACCACGCCGCTGCTGAAGAGGCCCGTGAACAGGCGGCCGGTGGTCACTTGCCACAACTCGGTCTGGTTGAAATCGCGCAGCGAGAACTGCTTGCCGCCGGCGAGGAACACCGCCATGCCGCGCCAGACGAAGGCGGTGGCGAGCGTGGCGATGATCGAGGGGATGCCGATACGCGCCACCAGCACGCCGTTGATGAAGCCGACGAGCGCGCCGACGCCGAGCGCGGCGACGACGCCGAGCCAGCAGAGCTGGGCCTGCAGCGCCTTGATCTCCTCGGGCGTGCGCCCTTCCGCCAGCCAGTTCAGCCAGAACACGTTGTCGAAGCGGTAGAAGGCCGCGAAGATCATGCTCGAGAGCGTGATGACAGAGGGAAAGGAAAGATCGATCTCGCCCGACGCGATGACCAGCGTGAGGCCGAGCGCGCAGATGATCTGCGGCTGATAGTTGATCATGACGGAGACGTAGGTTCGCCAGCCGAGGAAGGCGTTGGGCGCCAGCGCCATCAGCGCGACCAGCACGACGACCAGCACCAGCAGGATCGGCACGCCCTCGGTCGCCAGCAGGCGGGCGATCAGCGGCCGCCGCGGCGCCGCTCGCCGCCGTGTGGTGGTGTTGGCGGCGGAGGTCATGTCCACCGGCACTGGAGCCGATCGCCCGCGACGGTAAGTGAACCGCAGAGACGCAGAGACGCAGAGAAGCCGCGCCTGCGGCAAAGGTCGGCGGCCGGCCGGCGACGATATCTTGGCGCGGGCCAAGCCCGCGCAGTCACGTCCGCGACGGCTTGCCTGAGCGGATGCCACAGACCGGCTATCTCTGCGTCTCTGCGTCTCTGCGGTGAACCCAAACTCACGCCACCGCCTCCTTCTTGGCCTGCAGCGCCAGCAGGTGGTCGGTCAGCTGGTGCAGGCTCATCTCGCCCCGCTTGATGTCGCTCACGATCTCGCCGCGGTCGATCACCACGAGGCGGTCGGCCAGCTCGTGCACATGGGCCAGGTTGTGCTCGATATAGATGCAGGCCTTTCCGCTCGCGCGGATGCGCTCGATGAAGTCGAGCACCTTGCGCACCTCCTTCAGGGCCAGCGCCACCGTCGGCTCGTCCAGCACGATGAGGTCGGCGTCGAAATGCATGGCGCGGCCGATGGCGACGCCCTGGCGCTCGCCGCCCGAGAGCTTGCTCACCATCGACTCCGCATCGATGCCGACGCCGCGGAAGCCGATGGTGTCCAGCAGGATCTGGTTGGCGATCTCCTTTTCCTTGCGGACGTCGATGAAGCCCCAGCGGTTGGTGATCTGGCGTCCGGCGAAGAAGTTGCGCCACAGCGGCTGCTTCTCGCCCAGCGACTTCTCCTGATAGACCGTCTCGATGCGCATCTCGTGGGCCCGACGGACGGAATAGTCGGACCACGGCACGAGCTGGTCGCGCATATAGAGCCGGCCGCTGGTCGGCTTCAGCACGCCCGTGATGATCTTGATCAGCGTCGACTTGCCGGCTCCGTTGTCGCCGACGAGCCCGACGATTTCGTTCCGGCCCACCGCGAAATCGATGTTGCGCAACGCGACGACGTTGCCGAACGCCATCGACACGTCCTCGAGCCGGACGGCGTGCTGATAGGCGGCCGCCACCGTCACCATGCGCCCCGCGCGGCGAGCATGCAGTCGCCGTAACCGATCATGCTGAGCTCGACCTCCCAGTCGTCCGAACCGGCTTTGTTTAAGTCTGACTTATCAGACGGCAGCGCCACACTCTAGGCGGCCCGCCGGACGCCGGCAAGCGCGGCCGCTGTCGCAGGTCACGGGACGAGGAGATCGTCGAGCTCGATGACGATCTCACCATCTCGCTCGATCAATGTAAGCCGAACCTCGAGGTCCGATCTTCCTTCCTCCGCCGTCCAGAGCGACATGTTCACCGAGTATCTCGGAGGTCCGGGCAGCGTGACCTTAATGACGCTCATATAGCGGACGGCATCATCTGGCAGCTTTACGAGCGTGCGGCCGTATTGTCTGATCACATTCTCCAGACCGCCGATGTCCTCGGCGGAATATCGATCCGCACCGGCCAGCCGAACGAGCTGCCGGTAGTCCCCGGCGACGAGGAGATTGACCACTTTGCTGACCGCGTCGAAGAGTCTTTCGCGGAGAGCATCGTCGCTGGCCGTCATGGGCGCATCCCTCACACCGTACACCATCCGCCATCCACTTTCAGCGACACGCCCGTGACGAGCGATGCCGCGGGCGAGGCGAGGAAGATCACGGCGCCCGCCACGTCCATGGGGTCGCCGATGCGGCCCATGGGAATGCGCGCCAGGGTCTGGCGGTGGAACTCCTCGTTCGCCAGCGAAGGCCGCGTGCCGTCGGTCCAGATGAAGGTCGGCGCCACCGCGTTCACCGTCACATTGTACGCCGCCCATTCATAGGCAAGGCAGCGCGTCAGGTGGTCGATGGCCGCCTTGGTCATGCAATAGATCGACTCGCCCTTGAGCGCCACCGAGCCGGCCTGCGAGCTCATGTTGATGATGCGGCCGGCCTTGCGCCGGATCATGCGCTTGCCGACGGCCTGTGCGCAGAAGAACGTGCCCTTGAGGTTGACGGCGAGCGTCTCGTCGAAATCGAACTCATTGACGTTCTCCGCCGGGTTCTCCGGCCCGACGCCGGCATTGTTCACGAGCACGTCGATGCGGCCGAAGGCTGCCTCTGCGGCTTCGACAGCCGGCTCGATCTGCTCGATCTTCGCGACATCCATCTGCAGCCGCAGGGCGCGGCGGCCGAGCGCCTCGATCTCCGCCACCAGCTGCTTGCCCGTCGCCGCCTTGGCATCGCGCAGGCCGAGCGCGATATCGGCGCCGGCCTGGGCGCAGGCGAGCGCGCAGGCGCGGCCGATGCCGCGCGCCGCTCCCGTCACCAGCACGGTCTGGCCGGCGAGATCGAATCGTGGAAACTGCTCCGTCATGACCTTCCCCCCGTTTGGCGTTTTGCGAAGTCTAGGGACGCCGGCGGTGATCGGCAAGTTTGACGCCCTTCGGTTGTCGCCGCTCGCACGGTCGGATACCAATTCCGGTTGGGGGAAACGCGACGATGACCGAAGAAACCAGCGACGTGCTGATCGTCGGCGCCGGCCTCGCCGGCGCTACCGCGGCCTGCGAGCTCGCCGCGCGCGGCCTGCGCGTCACCGTTCTCGAAGCGCGCGAGCGCGTCGGCGGGCGCGGCTACTTTCGGCCTTTTGCCGGCACCGACGAGGGGCTCGATTTCGGCGGCTCCTGGATCACGCCCTGGCAGGTCGCGATCCGCCGCCTGTGCGAGCGCCACAAGATCAAGCTACGGCCGCGCCATGCCGTGATCGAGCGGCGCTGGTATCGCGACGGCGCCCTCCACCGCGACGGCCCCACCTCGGCCGCCGACCGCGCCGCGCACGAGAAGACGATCGCCCGCATTGCCATCGATGCCATGCTGCTGAAGAAGGGGCATGGCGAGGACGAGCAGGGCCGTCCGCTCCTCGCCCTCAGCCTGGCGGACTATATTCAGAGACTCGGCGCGCCCGCGGCGACGCGCGATCTCATCGGCGCCTGGTGGACCGTCTCCGGCAACGGCGACAAGGCGCTGGTGCCGGCGCACGAGTTCCTGCACAGCTGCGGCTATTTCGACGGCACGCCCGACGGCATCATCGAGGTGTGGAGCGACAGCCTCGAAGGCGGCGTCAGCGCGCTGGTGGCGCGGATGATCGCGGCGTGCGGCGCCCGGCTGGCGCTGAATGCGCCGGTCGCGGCGCTGGAGCAGGGCGCCGATGGCGTCGTCGCGCGCCTCCGGGACGGCCGGGGTTTTGCGGCCAAGGCGGCGCTCGTCGCCACCGGCCTCAATCCCATGGCGGCCGTCGGCTTCGCGCCGCCCTTGCCGCAGGCGCAGGCGGCCGCGGTCGGCCGCGGTCATCTCGGCCGCGCGGTCAAGGTCTGGGCCAAGGTCGCCGGCGTGCCCGTCGGCGTCCTCGCGACCGGCGGCGGCGACGGCCTCGAGTGGATGTTCGCGGAGCGCGCCGCGCGCGACGGCGCCGCGATGATCGTGGGCTTCGGCATCGCGGCCGCCGGCTTCGATCCGGCGCGGCCGGGCGACGTCGCGCAGGCGGTGGCGCGTTTCTTCCCGGAAGGCCACTTGCTCGCCTTCGATTGGCATGACTGGATCGGCGATCCCTTCGCGCGCGGCGCCTGGGTGGCGTCGCGGCTCGGCGCCGAAGCCGACGTCGCCGCCGCGACCTGGAAGCGCACCGGCCGTCTGGCCTTCGCCAGTTCCGACTTCGCGTCCGCCGGCGCCGGCTGGTTCGACGCCGCCGCCCTCTCCGGCGCCGAGGCCGCGCGGGAGATCATCGAAGTTCTACGTCTGAACTAGCTGCGTGGCGATTTCAGCTGGATAGAGCGAGCTTGTCGCCTTGAACCACAGAGACACAGAGGCACAGAGGGTTCACAGAGAGAAGGAAACCACAGATGAACGCAGATGAACGCCGATAAGGGTTCCTGCGCGCCTCCGGCGCGCAATTGAATTTATCTGTGTTCATCCCTTCTGATCTGCGTTCATCTGTGTTCACCTTCCTTCTCCGTGAATCCTCTGTGCCTCTGTGTCTCTGTGGTTCAAGGCCGCAGGTCCGATTTCGGCCGTGCCTGGCATCACTACTTCAGCAGCGCCGGCCGGCCGTAGTTCTCCATGAGGAATTCGGCCACGTCCTTGTCGTTCATCACGTCGTCGGGGTTGTGGCTCGACTTGTTCCAGCGGTACTGGAATTCCTTTTGCACCGCTTCCTGCATCTCCTCGAACTTCGCGCGGTCCTTTTCGCTGAGCTTGTCGAAGCCGCCGCGCGGCAGGTTGCCGAAGAGCACGATGCCGGCCAGCGACGCGGCCGCGATGTCCGCATGGTCGCGCCCGAAGATCTGCAGGAAGAAGGTCGGCGCCGGATTCCCGTTCTGCTGGCTGCGGCGCACCGTCACCTGCACGGCGTTGGTGAAGGGGCCGCCGGCGACGAACTGGCGGCTGCCCTCGTACCAGGTGCCGAACACGATGTCCTCGTCGCTCAGGACCGTGCCGTTCTCCGCGGCCGGCATGTTCTTCTCGGCATACTCCAGCGCCTTGGCTACGGCTTTCTTCTCGTTCGGCAGCTGGCTCGCCGCCGCCAGCGCCGCCGCGTCGGCGGTCGCCGCCATCTGGTTGTGGAGGGCGCTCTGCTGGCCGAGGTCGATGGCGAGGGCCGCGAAGCCCAGGATCACCGTCAGGCAGAGGCCGACGAGCGGCATGACGCTGCCGCGCTGGTCGCGCCCGAGCCGGCCGCAGAGAGCGTGCAGAGCGCGCATGTCGCCGCCGGCCCCGCGCCTATTCCTTGAGCATGTGGAACTGGGCCGTCAGGTTGCCGTCCATGCCGAGCCCCACCATGTTGACCCAGGCGACGTCGGCCTTCGGCACCGTGATGACGACGCTCACGTCATGATCGGGCGCATGGGGCAGCGAGGCCGTGGCCTTGAACCGCGGCGACATGTCCGCCAGCTGGGCCACGGCGTACGCCTCGGCATCGGATTCGTCGGCGATATCGCCGACCGCGAGCCGGCGCGCCGTATCGCGGGCCGTGTCGGTCATGCGGTTCTCGATCAGGAACAGCGAGCCGTACTGGATGATGCCGAGCAGCAGCGTGAACAGCAGCGGCGCGATCAGCGCGAACTCCACCGCGCTGGCGCCGCCCTGGTCCTGCCAAAATCCATTGAATCGGAATCGGTCGCGCATCGCATGCCCGCTGCCGCACTCGATCGGATTAGACGGCACGAGCGTTAATGCCGCCTAACTTTTCATGGTTAATTCGGAGGCGGCCCGCTATACGGCCGGTTCCATGATCCATCGCCGGCCAGCGGAGGCGCGAGCGGATGAAGCCTGTGCAATTCCATGATTTCGCGCCGCCGGCGGACGATTTCCGCCAGGCCGTGCTCGCCGGACTCGCGGAGACGCCGAAGCGGCTGCCCAGCCGCTTCATCTATGACGCCCGCGGCTCGCGTCTGTTCGAGGCCATCCTGGAGGTGCCGGAGTACTACATCCCGCGCGTCGAGATCGCGCTCCTGCGCGCCCATGGCGCCGAATTCGCCGCCCTTGCCGGGCCGCGCGCCTATGTCGTCGACTACGGCAGCGGCTCCGGCCGCAAGGCGCGCCTGCTGCTGGACGCGTTGGCGGCGCCGGCCGTCTATGCGCCGATCGACATCTCGCGCGAACATCTGCTGAGCGCCGCCGAGGCGCTGGCCGCCGACTATCCCGGGCTCGAGGTCCACGCCATCTGCGCGGACTTCCTGCGGCCGTTCACCCTGCCCGTGCCGCGGACCGCGGCGGCCGGGAAACACATCGGCTTCTTCCCCGGCTCGACCATCGGCAACATGACGCCGGCCCAGCGCGCGCAGTTCCTCGGCGCCGCGCGGACGATGCTGGCCGGCGGCGGGTTCCTCGTCGGCATCGACCTCAAGAAGGACCCGGCCATCCTGCGCGCCGCCTACAACGATGCCCGCGGCGCCAGCGCCGCCTTCAACACCAACATCCTCGTGCGCGCGAACAGCGAGCTCGGCGCCGATTTCGATCTCGCCGCCTTCCGCCACCGCGCCGAATACGACGCCGGGCAGGGCCGCATGGAGATCGGCATCGAGAGCCTGCGGGCGCAGACCGTGCGCATCGGCGACGCCGCGTTCAGGTTCGACGCCGGCGAAATCATCGTCACCCAGTACGCCTACAAGTTCACGACCGACGAATTCGCCGCCGCTGCGGCGGCGGCCGGCTTCGCGCCCCGGCAGGTCTGGACCGATGCCGACCGCATGTTCGCCATCCAGTTCCTGGCGGCGTAGCGTGCATCCGCACCGCCGACCCCCTGCCTCATTTCCCTGCGGCAAGATTCACGACTCGAGGTGACCGATGGCGAAGCCGAACGAGCATGACGGAGATGGCCTCTTCTATCTCGACGATCTCCGGGTCGGGCAGCGGTTCGCCGGCGGATCGCATGCGGTGGACGCGGCGCAGATCAAGGCCTTCGCCCGCCAGTTCGATCCGCAGCCCTTCCACCTCGATGACGAGGCCGCGAAGGGCACGCTGTTCGCCGGCCTGGCGGCGAGCGGCTGGCACACGGCGGCGATCACCATGCGACTCCTGGTGGAGGGCGGCGCGCCGATCGCGGGCGGCGTCATCGGCGCCGGCGGAGAGATCGGCTGGCCCCGGCCGACGCGCCCGGGCGACATCCTCCGGGTGGAGAGCGAGGTCCTGGAAATAACGCCGTCGCGCTCGCGCCCGGACCGCGGGATGATCACCCTGCGAACCGAGACCCGCAATCAGCGCGACGAGGTCGTGCAGGTCCTGACCGCCAAGGTCGTCGTTCCCCGTCGCGTACCGGCGGACAGCGCCTGATACCAGCCTTCGCAGTCTCTGACCCATCTCCTACTCCGTGTCATTCCCGCGAAAGCGGGAATCCAGGGCAACAGATCGTTGCTCGCCCTGGACCCCCGCTTTCGCACTTGGGCATGCACATATCTGTTGCGATTGAAGCAAGGCCGTCCAACAGAGTCCCCTCTCCCCTTGTGGGCATAGGCGCTAACATAAGGACCAGACGCTCTGCGCCAGCCACCTTTCCGCTGTCACCCCGGCGAAAGCCGGGGCCCATAATCACCGATGTTGCCGCCGTGCAACGGCTGTCCGCTGCAGTCTCGGGGCACAACCGGCACTTTCCTGATGTATGGATACCGGCCTTCGCCGGTATGACAATGAAGAGGTATTGGGGCCTTAAGTTAGCGCCTATGGGCGAAAGCCGGCGTCCATAGTCACAGGCCCGTGGTTATGGATACCCTAGACTCACAAACGAAGTGCAACACCAAGTTAAGGTGTTGCGATGGGAGAACATTATGATCACGTCACGCTTGAAGACCGGTGCGCGATTGCCCGCCTTCATGAAGGCGGGCAATCGCTTCGGCAAATCGCGGCAGCTCTGGATCGCTCGCCATCGACAGTGTCTCGCGAGCTGAAGCGCAACCGTGGCGCCCAGGTCGGCTACAAGCCCGCTTATGCCCAACAGCAGGCCAGCGCCCGGCGCTGGAAGGGCTCGCGCCTGGAACGCGACGACGCTCTGCGCACCCGCGTCCTGGGCTGCCTCGAACGCGGCTGGTCGCCCGAACAGGTCGCCGGCTGGCTCGGCCGGCAAAAGGCCGCCACCACCATCAGCCACGAAAGCATCTACCGCTTCATCTACGCCCAGATCCGGCGCACCCAGGACGGCGCCTGGCGCCGCTACCTGCCCAGAGCCAAGTTCAAACGCGGGTGGCGCGGCCGCAGAGGCGGCTCCCCCGCCAGCTTCATCCAGGACAGGGTCCCCATTGACCAACGACCTGCCGACGTCCGACACCGGCGTAGCCCGGGACATTGGGAGGCCGATCTCATGCTCTTCGCCACCTACGGTCAGGCCATCCTCGTCGCCCAGGAACGCAAGTCCCGCGTCCTCCTGCTTGCCAAGCAACCCAGCAAAGCAGCTCAGCCGACCGTCGAACAACTCCTCGCCTGGCTCCAGCCCCTCGACGGCAAGCTCCGCCAAACCATCACGTTCGACAACGGAACCGAGTTCGCTCAGCACTACAAACTCACCCGCCAGCTCGGCGTCCGGACCTTCTTCTGCGATACCCACAGCCCCTGGCAAAAAGGCGGCGTCGAAAACGCCATCGGCCGCTTGCGAAGACCCTTGCCGCGCAAGACAGACCTCGCGACCCTCGACCGCGACACCCTCAACGCCTGCGTCGCCGCCTACAACAACACACCCCGCAAGTGCCTCGGATACAAATCACCCGCTCAGGCCTTCTTTGCTCAACTGTTGCACTTCAAATGTGAATCCACCT
>Ga0137403_10006269_pt1 | contig 13635 bp, 10 predicted proteins | sample CZOMad2_1_16fung_FD_122057 | JGI IMG/M metagenome (GOLD analysis project Ga0137403, IMG submission 122057) | Vadose zone soil fungal communities from Angelo Coast Range Reserve, California, USA - CZOMad2_1_16fungal (Hybrid Assembly) | ecosystem: Environmental > Terrestrial > Soil > Vadose zone... | reverse complement strand
GTCCCGGCGCACCCGATGTGATCATCCTCTCCCGTCTGCGCCCATCGCGTGATGTTGTCGAGCAGTGTGGGTCCCGGCCTCCCGCACGCGCACCGCGGCGCGAAATCAACCGTGACCTTGTCACCGCTGATCAGTCCGCCCCAACGCCCTTCGTAGCCCAGGTCCAGAAAACCGAAGCGGCCCTCAGCCAAGCCGCCGCTGGCGTCCGCGGCGGTGAGCAGGCGCTCTCCATCCCGGTCCAACACGAGAGTGATCAACCCGGGTGGCCGGTGATAGCGGCCCGCTTCACAGCGCGGCATGAGGTTCATCAACTCCGTCATGCCGTACCCGGCGGGCCGGATGACATCCCCGAAGAACCGCTGCACCTGTTCGCGGTAGTCCGGAGGCAGGGCAATCCCTTTGATCCCGCCGCCGGCAAACACAACCGACTGCGGGTGAAATTCGCCGTCCTGTATCCCTCGCTCGCGCGCGCGCGAAATCAACACCATGTATTGGGCCCACATGCCCGATATGTAAATGGGTTGCCGCCGGTGGTCGAGGACCTGGTCGATGAGGGCGATCAGCGACGCACGCTGTCTCTGTCCCTTGTCCTTGGCGACACTCTCGAATTGCGCTATCTCACCAGGGGTTGCCTCGCCAGTGGCCATCCTCTTACGCAAGGCCGCCATGCGGCTGACTTCGGAAATCCTGAGCGGCTCGTCGGACAGGGCGTGCACGTTGCCCGGGCGAGCCCAGTTGATTGCGCCGATCTGGGCAGCTTCAACCGCGCTGTTAGGTCCCTTGATGGGACCGAGCCAGAAGAAAATATGATCGCCATCGGCACGGGCGAGGGGCCAGCCCACCGTGTGGCGAAAGTGGCGCTTCTTCAACTCGAAGTCGGCGTCAGTCTGATTGAGGAAGGAGCATTTGCCGGAGGTGCCGCTGGTTGCGAGAACCCGCCGCCCCGCAAGCCACAGCCGCTCGATCCACTCATCGATATCCTTGACGCCGCTGATATCAACGGTCTGGCCACCCGGTACGGACAACGTATCGAGCCATTGCAACAATCGGTCCCAGCGCCCCTGGTCCACGAATGAGGCCGGGTAAGACTTGTACACCGTGTGGGCGAAGAGGAGGGGGACGAGATCTTCGAACGAGCGAATGGAAGTGATGCCGGCATCGGTGGCCCGCCGCTCGAGCAGCGGTATTTGCCGCCTGCGGGTCTCGAATAGCTCCTGCGCTGCCTGCAACTGCAGCGGCTCCAACTCCGCAGGATCGAGTGCGTAGGCGGCGTCCGGATCGACGATCAGATCGAGTAACTTACGACGTAGGCTGCTCACGAGCTGCTCCCCTCGAGTTTGACAGGGACTGTTGATGGACTCGGATCGGCTGGCCGGATGAACATCGTCGCAATGCCTCCACTTGCGATGACCAATGCCATACCCATCCACGACATCGCCGTAAGGCGGTCGTTCCAGATGACAATTCCAAGAATGCTGGTGAAGACCACCTGCGAGTAACCCAGCAAGGACACCAGCAGGGTGTGTCCGCGTTGATATGCGAGCGTCAGCATGATCTGGCCGACGGCGGCAAATACGGCGGCGGCCAGGACTGCCATCGAGCCCGGCAGCGTCATGGCACCCGGACTGCTTGCCAGGAACCACGGCAGGGTGGCTACCGTGATGAACAGCGAGAAATACAGTACCGTCCTGACCGGATACTCCTTGAGTCTGCCCAGCGCCCGGATATTGAGCGCCGTCCAGGCCGCCAACACGGCGGAGCAGAGAGCGACCAAACCGGCGAACCATTGCGACTCGTCAAAGGTCGGACGCAACAAAAGGATGACGCCACAAAGGCCGCCAAGCAGGGCGATGACCTGGGCCCCTGCGGGCCGCTCCCGATGCACGAACGCCAGCATCGTCGCCAGGATCAGCGGCGAGGTGTAGTTCAGGCTGACTGCTGTCGCAACGGGCAGCAGTGCCACCGCGGCCACGTAGGACACCAACCCGCCGTAGCCGGCGGCCCCACGGCGCAAGTGCATTCGCCAATGCGGGGTGCCGAGCGGGAGGTTTCGGTACTTCAGATACGCAGACATCACCAGTACGGAAAACACTCCCCGGTAGAAGATGATGTGAGCGAGTGGTACGCCGCGGCCGGAGGCCAGCTTGATGCTGGCGACCATTCCCGTGAACGCGACGCTGGCACCCAGCATCCAAAGCGATTGTGTCCGCGCGGCGCTGCTGATGGGTCAATCCTCATCGTTCACCCAACGCACGAATCGATGTAGCGGGTAGAATCCGTCGTGGGGCAGGCCGGCGGCCGGTCCCAGGGCCTGGCCGAGAGTCACGACCCGCTGAACCCCGGCGCTGGCCAATGCATCCCGCACCTCGCGCTTACGCGCTGCGGGATAGATCCCCACGGTTTGTGTGGCAACGGTAGCAAACTTGACCGCCGCGGCAAGAGAGCTGACCGGTACGACGTTGACGACCTTGCGGTCGGGATAAAACTCGACCGGCTCACCTGAACGGATGACGATCCCACGGCCATCAAACTTACCCCACACGCGATACTCGGGCGCGAGATCGGTGAGCACCTCGATCTGCTCGCGCAGCTCACCCGTCACGGGCTGGCCGACCATGGCGCAGGTGGGCCGCTCAACACCGAGTTGTGCCTGCAGCAGCGCGCAGTAGCGGTCAACTTCCGCGGTGCTACCTTCGACAAACTGGATCCGGCTCGAGACACAGGCACCCTGGTTGTAGGGAGTAGCATCGTCGCCGGCGAGGCGGGCCACTTCGGCGAGTGTGGCATCGGAGGCGAACGCCTCGTGACCAATGAGCGAAATGGAGGTCTTCGGATCGAAGGCGACCAGCTCAAAACCCGGGCCAACGTATTTCTTGGCGCTGCGCAGCGCTGACTCACCGCCCCACGCGACGAGCTTGTCGAAGAACTGTGGCCGCAGCAGCCGGCTTTCCACTGTCTCATCACCGCCGCGCCAATAGACAGCCGAGAAGGAGCGCACCAGCGGATGGTTCGGCGCAACTTTGGCCATGGCTCTCAGAATGGATGTCGCGCTGAACAGATCGTTGGAGGGCAGCTTCAACAGGTGGACACCCTTCGTGAGCGCACCGCGAATGATGGAGATCGCTGCCACCCCCGGGGCATTGCCTGCCAGTATGTGTACCAGCCGCGGCGGAAACGCGCGCACGCGGGCGGCGCGGCCGGATTCGGAGTGGGCCTCCTTCCAGCCATCCAGAACGGCGGATCCGCCCAGCTCGTTGTCGATCTGGGTCTGCATGCCGCCCCGATGGAACAGGGCACCGAGGCGTGCGTAGTCGCGTTCGAGAACGCCCGGATCGAGGGGACTGGTGCGCTTCATCTGCTCGCAGGCTTGCGCCAGCAGTCCGTCCGGATCGCGTGTGAGCCGCTCTCCCGTGGCGACGAGGAGATCCATGATCTCGGCCACTGGAACATCGAAGGCCGGTCCGGGCAGCGCCCGCGGCCAGATCAACTCATCCAGCTCGAGTTTGGGAGTGGCAAACGGGGCCGCAGCCGACCCGTACCGTTCAGCCATCCCCTCCCGGGTCTCTCCCTTGATGACGTGCGGGACTGCGGTAGGGCTTGAACTCATGACAGGATTCGCGCTCATTGTTCCTTCGGCTCCTGGGGCAAGGCGATCGTCCCGGCGCGGCGACCTCGTCGTTCGGATATGTGAACGACGTATATATTCGGGAACAGGAATGGAATGCTAACGAGCCGGCGCCACTGCTGTCAAATGGGCGGAACTCTGTCGCTTATCTGAACGATGTTCTAAAATAGGTATGATGTAGCGTGCGCCACTCCGGCGCCGGAGGAACACATGAACGCAAGTCCGGGCCGGCAGGCTGGAATCCCGCATCCGTACGCAATCCAGCGCCCCGACCGCATTCCCGTGCAGCGCTACTTCGACCCCGAATTCTATGCCCTCGAGCGCGAGAAGCTCTGGCCGAGGGTGTGGCAGATGGCCTGCCGGCTGGAGGAGATTCCCAACCCGGGCGACTTCTCGGTGTACGACGTATTCAACCAGACGGTAATTGTCACACGTGTCGATGCAAACACCATCAAGGCCTACCACAACGCGTGCCGCCATCGTGGCGTACAGCTGGTGCAGGACCGTGGCAGTGCTCCCGACGGTTTCACCTGCCCCTTTCACGGCTGGCAGTGGAAAACCGATGGCAAGTGCAAATACGTGTACTCGCCCACGCTCTTCGAGAAGGACCAGCTCAGAGGACAGGATCTCTCGTTGCGGGAGTGCCGGCTGGAAACGTGGGGCGGCTGCGCTTTCATCAACTTCGATGAGAATGCGCCTTCGCTGCGTGAGTCCATCGAGCCGTTTGCCACCATGCATGACGCCTGGCACGTGGAGAGTCTTCGCACTGAATGGTGGCTGGCCGCGCGGTTGCCGGTGAACTGGAAGCTTGCGATGGAGGCTTTCATGGAGGGCTATCACGTGATGGCCACCCATCCGCAGCTCCTGCCGCCCGGGGCGGCGCCGGGAGAGAACACGGTCTACGCAAAGATGCCCCCCGAGCTCTCGCCGATGTCGCCGTTCCTGACCACGCTGACGGCACCGATGCCCGATACGGTCAAGTCGCGTGAGTTCATTGAAATGAATCTCTACTACATGCGATTGCTCAACGAGGGCATGGCAGGCATGACGCACGCCAAGGACATTCGTACGGCGGAGGCGCTGGTGGAAGCGCCACTGCCGCAAGACATGCTCGGGGCCATGACGGCCTGGCGAAAAATGTTGAACGACGCCGTGGTTGCGGACCATCGAAAACAGGGCATGGATATCGGCGAGCTGAACGATGTGGATGCCAAGAACTATGCGACCTCGGTGAACTTCTGCTTCCCGCATTACTTCCTGTTGCCGACGTTCGGCAGCGCCTCCTCATACCGGATCCGCCCCCTGGGTCCGGAGGAATGTCTGTTCGAGTTGTGGTCCTTGACGCGATTCCCGCCGGGTACCGAGCGGCCGCCGCTGAAGACCCCGACCCCGATGGGGCCGGACGACCCGCGCTGGCCGCCCATTCCGCAGCAGGACTTCTCGAATCTGCCGCGCCAGCAGCGCGGTCTGCACACTCAGGGCTTCGAGTTCATGCGCCTGTCCAACCAGATGGAGGGTTTGATCAGCAACTATCAGCGGCTGATCGATGGCTACCTGGCAGGCCACGGCTACGACAAGCTCGTGCCGGCCGCACAGAAGGTGTCCGGTTCTATCGACGTACCGGTGGCGGACCTGGGGTTGTAAGCCGGCGCGCGACCCTAGACGTTGAACCGACGGCCGACCTGGCGCCGCCGCTCATCGAGCTGCTGGCGCCGCTGTTGCGGCGATACGAAGGGCGTCGCAGGCGGTAAGTGCTCGCGAACCTCGGCCACCGGCACGAGCTTCGTGGCAGGGACCGGGAACCGGTCGCTCAGGTACCAGCGCCACTGGGCGTACGCCTGCAGGAAACCCGACGTGTCCACCCAATTGGGCACTCCAGGGTCACGGGCAGACAGTACGATCCTGACTTTGCCGTCCGCATCGATCAGCGCCTGCCTGTTGTTGATGGACGATTGATGGAAGCGGTAGTCGAGGGTCTGGTAGAAAAAATCAGCCAGTTGCAGGCTCCAGTGTCTGACCTGCGGAATCTCGCATTCAATGACGAGCGCCTGCTGCGCAGTCAGGTCATACAGCATCTTGACGTAACCGGCCAGAGGATTGCCACCGATCTTCGTTACGTCCTCGGTGGGTAGCCAGAACCGGTTCATACCGACCGCGGCATCGACTTCCTCCACCATGCGCATCCACGTCTGCAGCGAGAACGTGGTTTGATACGCGATGGCCTTCAGCCGCTGCGCGATCTCCTCTTCACTGAGCAACAGGGAGTCTGAGGGCAGCGGGTCCAGCGGCTCGATGTGAATGGTCGCACCTGACCCGACTTCCCAGTCGTCCCAGATGTCACGCACCAACAGGCAGATGTTGTGTGCACCGGGGTCGAGCCGCATCCAGTTGCCCGGGTGCTCGTCGGGTGCGGCAATGATTTCAAAGGCTCCGTCGGCCGAGCGCTCGAACTGGTCCACGTCCCAACTGCCGAGGTTGCTTTGATCCGCGTCGCCCCACCAGCCGCGCTGGGCCTGAATGTGCAGCCAGGGGGTCTGGCCGCGGTTTCCCCAGATACGGTAGCGGCGCGCGCCGTCGATCTTGGTCCAGTGATAGCGGAAGTCCGGACTCGGCGCACCCCAGTTGTATTCGACAGGCGTGAACATCAGATGGGAAAAGAAAGTGGGATAGGCGGTGCGGGGGGCCATGTAGGTGTTGAATCCAAAGGCCTGCATCATCGAGATGAAGTACATGGCCTGGGCCCGCATCTGCGGGGTCTGGGCCCAGCGCCAGCCCAAGGCCGTGGTGCGGGCGGCATCGATCGCCTGGTTGTACTCGGACCAGGCTTGGTCGGACCGCGCTGCATCAGTCATGGATCTGACCTCAATTGAGCCCGAAGCGCTTGCGGTAGTTGGGGAACATCCCGCGGACCTGCTCAGCATCGAATCCGAACGTCTCGAGCGAATAGTCATAGCGTCCGTAGCGGTCGCTGCGGTTGGCCGGATCCTGCAGCCAGCGTTTCATGGAGTTTTCGAACGAGATGGAGTAGGGCAGTCCCCACTGCGAATAGGCGTTGCGCACTATCGCGACAGGATCCGCGGCAATGGCATCGAATTTGACGTGCACGATCCGGGGATCATCGACGATCGGGTCGGTCGCGAGATTCTCGAGCGCGTCGCGCGCTCCATGCACGAACGCCTGGGCCATGCGGCGCGGATCGATGTCCCAGTCGTTGATGCCGCCATACACGACGGTTGCGATGGCGAGTGTCGAGGCCTGTACGACAGCCGGGTCGCGATGGGGCCACAGGCATAGCGCATCGGGAAACGTTTGAAAGAGGCTGCGCAACGCGAACTGATGATAGATACCCTTGGCGGCCCAGCGTTTGCGCGGGGTATTCCACTGTTGGTGCTGCAGGAACTGTTTCTGGAACTCGTGTGCGCCGCGCGGCTCGAACGAGCCGCCCATGACTTCCTGGCCTGGGATGTCGAACAGCAGTGACGGGTACATGTTCTGGAAGTCGAGCGTCGCAATCTCCTCATCTTCGATGAGCGACTGCGCTCCTTCGTCCCAGTAGGGGTGAAGTGTCAGCAGGCCGGGCGTCTTTTGGAGGAACCTCTCGAGCTCGCGCGCGGTGCCTGCGAGACGCTGCGGTGTTACCGGAAGCTCTCCGGGAGGTGGCGAAGGTGAATGGGTCTGCCACCAGCGGGGCGCCCGGCTGTCTTCATCCTGGGCGAGGAGCGAGTGCAGCAAGGATGTACCGGTGCGCGAGAAGCCGATTACGAAGATCGGACGCTCGATGACTTCAGCCGCGATGGCCTCGATACGCCGGCGGTCGCGCTCCAACAGCAGACGGGTGACCAGCAGCGCCCGTAGTTGATTTTCCGCAGCCGCACATGCTTGCTGCGAGCGCACACCCAGTTGGTTGAGCCGCTCGACAATCCGCGCTACGCGAGAGTGCAGCCCAGCGTCCAGTGCAGAGGTGCACCCGGTTATGATCCGCGCGCCCTGCATGATCCGCTCGCAGGACACGCTCCCCATCGGGTCCGCCGCATTCATAAATGTGAACGATCTTCATTTATACGAATAGGATGGTATTGTGGCACATCACTTGCGAGTGCGCCGGGGACATTGGCCGGCAGGTTGATCCATGGCGTCCGCAATCTGGTGGTTGGCGAGCATAGGCTGCGTCGCGCTGGCACTCGTGCCGGCGGGGGCGCACTTGGCCGAGCTCCCGCATAAGTTCAGGCTGAGTGCGCGCGAGTATCTCGTCGTGCAGCAACTTTACGCAGGCTGGTCGCTCTTCGGCGCGGTCGTCTGCGGTGCGCTGTTGAGTACGGGTGTGCTCACGGTGCTCGAGCGGCGGCAGCCGAAAGTACTGGCCGCGGTGTTGCTCGCATTCCTTTGCATCCTGTGTACGCAGATCGTGTTCTGGGTCTTTACCTGGCCTGTCAATCGGGCTACGCGCAACTGGGCCCTGTTGCCGCAGGAATGGAGGCAACTGCGCAGCCGCTGGGAGTACTCGCATGCCGCCAGTGCAGTGCTCAACCTGATCGCGTTGTTTGCATTGTTCTACGCGGCAATTTCGCGCGAAGCGCCCCTGTTTCCCTGATAAATTAACACCGGTTAAGAAAGAGGAAATCGCACCGCGCCGCAGCAGTGATCAGATTCACAGTTCGCGGGGCGCGCGCTTTGCATGACATGCAGCGGAAGGCACTCTCGATCAACGCACCGGGACGCACTGCACGCGTGTAACAATTGCGCAGTGATCACCCGTAATTCATCCGGTTCTGTGCGGATCGTACGGCGGAGATAACTTGCAGATGAGGATGAGCTGTGCGCCGTGTCTGGTGGCGTTGCTGCTGACCACAGCCCGCTGCTGGGCGGCACCCCCATCCGAATACCAGGTCAAAGCCGTTTTCCTGTTCAACTTTGCGCAGTTTGTCGAATGGCCGGCGCGGGCATTTACCGATACCCAGGCGCCGTTCGTCATCGGGGTCCTGGGGAAGGATCCGTTCGGCCCGCAGCTGGATGCCGTGGTTCGCGGTGAGACGGTCAATAACCGGCCCCTGCTGATAGAGCGCTATCGCAACATTGCCGAGGTGCGCAGCTGCAACATTCTGTTCATCGGGCGCACCGAGACGGGAGAGTTACCCCACATCCTGGAAGCGCTCAAGGGCCGCAGCATTCTGACCGTGACCGATGCCGAGGAAGGCGCGCCCGGCGGGGTCATGATCCGGCTGGTCACCCGGAGCAACCACATCCGGCTGCGAATCGATGTGGGCGCTGCCAAGGCCGGCAACCTCGTGATCAGCTCCAAGCTGCTGCGGCCGGCCGAGATCGTGGGCGGGCAGGGCTGACCGATGCGAGGAGCTCCCGCGACAATCCGGCAGACGTTGATGAAGGTGCTCCTGCTGACGAGCGGAGCCGTCATGCTGACCACGGGTCTCGCGTTCGGTGCGTACGACTTTCTTACCTATCGACGCCAGATACTGCACAACCTCGCGACACTCGGTGAAGCGATTGCAGCAAACAGCACAGCCGCTTTGGCGTTTGAAAATCCAGATGATGCCCAGGAAGTGCTGTCCGCATTGAGAGCGGACCATCATGTCGTTGCCGCCGCGCTCTACACTGGGTCCGGCACGCGCTTCGCATCCTACCCCGCGGCTGATGTGGGCATGCGGGCACTCGTGAGCCTTCAGGAGGGATATCGCTTCGAGAGTGGTTACCTCATCGGTGTGCAACCGGTCGTGCAAGGCTCGCGGCGGATGGGCACTCTGTATCTGAAGTCGGATCTCGGTGCTCTTCGCGAATGGTTTGCGAGCTTTGGGCTCATCGCTGCCCTGGTCCTCGCCATCTCCTGCGCGGTGGCTTACCTCGTGGCCACTCGTTTACAGAAGCTGATCTCGCACCCTATCCTCACCCTCACTGAGACGGTCAGCGCGATTGCCGAGCATCGCGACTACACGGTCCGGGCCCGGCAGCTGCAGGGGCACGAGTTCGGCCTCCTGAGCGATGCCTTCAACCACATGTTGGAGCGCGTGGAGCAGACCCAGGCGCGGCTGCAGAGTCAGCTGGGCCGCCTCGACCTGCTGCACCGGATCACGCGCGCGACGGGCGAGCGGCAGGATCTGCCCAGTATCTTTCAAGTCGTGTTGCGCAATCTCGAGGACGAGCTGCCGATCGATTTCGGCTGCCTGTGTCTGTATGACGCCAAGGCCGATTCCGAAGGCCTGTCTGTCGCGGCGATCGGTGCACGCAGCCTCGAGCATCCTCTCGGTCCGGTCGTGAGCCGGCAGGAGAGGGTGCCGATCGATCAGAACGGGCTGGCCCGCTGCGTGGCCGGCCAGTTGGTGTATGAGTCGGATGTCAGTGCGGCCGCGTTTCCGTTTCCGCAGCGCCTGGCGCGGGCGGGGCTGAGCTCGCTCGTGCTGGCGCCGCTGCTGGTCGAGAAGCGCGTGTTTGGCGTGCTCGTCGTCGCCCGCCAGCCGGCCAATGGGTTCAGCAGTGCCGAGTGCGAGTTCTTACGACACTTGAGCGAGCACGTGGCGCTTGCCTCGAATCAAGCCCAGCTGCATGGCGATCTGCAGCGTGCCTATAATGACCTCAGGCAGTCACAACACACGGCCTCGCAACAGGAGCGTTTGCGTGCCCTCGGACAAATGGCAAGCGGTATCGCACATGATATCAACAACGCCATCTCGCCGATTACGCTCTACACGGAATCGCTGCTGGAGCGCGAGCCGAATCTGAGCGAGCGCACCCGCAACTACCTCATTACCATCCAGCGTGCGATCGAGGATGTGGCCGAGACCGTGGCGCGGATGCGGGAATTCTACCGGGCGCGTGAGCCCGATATGAATCTCACCCGCGTCTCCTTGAACCAGCTGGTCAAGCAGGTCATCGATCTCACGCGGGCGCGCTGGAGCGACATGCCGCTGCAGAAGGGAATCGTGATCCGGTTACAGACCGAGCTGTCGGTGGATTTGCCCGATATCATGGGCGCGGAAGTGGAGATCCGGGACGCACTCACCAATCTGCTGTTCAATGCGGTGGATGCAATGCCTGAGGGTGGGGTCGTGACGCTGCGGACGGGCGCCAGCCTGACGAAATCCGACGAGGATGCGGTGCCGATCGTGTATGTCGAGGTGGCCGATACGGGAGTGGGGATGGATGAGGAGACGCGGCGCCGCTGTCTCGAGCCCTTTTACACCACCAAGGGCGAACGCGGCACGGGATTGGGACTTGCGATGGTCTACGGCATGGTACGGCGGCACAGCGCGCAGCTCGAGATCAACAGCGTTGCAGGCAAAGGCACCACGATGCGCCTGTGCTTCGTGCCGGCACTGACCGCCTCGCTGGTGGCTGAACATCACCCACCGGCCTTGAATACGAGTCACGGTTTGCGGCTGCTGTTGGTCGACGATGATCCGCTGCTGATCAAATCGCTGCGAGAGGTTCTGGAAGGGGATGGCCACAGCATCGTGGTTGCGGATGGCGGTCAGAACGGTATCAACACGTTCCAGGCAGCGGTTCAGGGGCCCGAGCCGTTCTCGCTGGTGATCACCGATTTGGGCATGCCGTATGTGGACGGCCGCAAGGTGGCAGCGGCGGTCAAGGCCAGCTCGCCAGCGACCCCGGTGATTCTGTTGACCGGGTGGGGGCGGCGGCTGATCGCCGAGAATGATGTACCCGCCTGTGTCGATCGGGTATTGAGCAAGCCACCGCGGCTGATCGAGCTGCGGACGGCACTAGCCGAGTTGAGCGGGGTAAGCGGGCGAACGCCTGCAAAGGCAGAGGCTTCATGAACGCGTTGGGCACGGCACGGCTGCTCATAGTGGACGACGAAGCGGCACTGATGACAGCTCTGTGCAAGACACTGGAGCTGGAGGGCTACATCACCACCGGGTTCACGTCCGCCCGTGAGGCATTGAAACAACTCGCCGACCACGAATTCGACATCCTGCTCACGGACCTGATGATGCCGGAGATGGACGGCATTGCATTGCTGCGGGCCGCACAGGAGATCGATCGTGACCTCGTGGGCATCGTGATGACAGGTCACGGAACGATTGACACGGCCGTCAAGGCCCTGCAGTCCGGTGCGCTCGACTATGTGCTCAAGCCGTTCCGGCTGGACAACCTGGTCCCCGTGCTCTCGCGTGCCCTGGCGGTCCGCAGGCTGCAGGCCGAGAATATTCGACTGCGTGAGACCCTGTCGATCCATGAGCTCGCGCGGGCGATCACGCGGGGGTTGGAGCACGAAGAGATCATCGAACGCACGCTCGCGGCTGCCATGCAACAGCATGATGCTGGTGTTGTCTGCATATACGTGCCGACCCAGGATGGCCGCTCACTGCGCGTTGCGGGCGCGCACGGCCTCGAACCTTCGGAGGTGGGCAAAGAGTCTCTGGCACTGGATCGATCGATGTCAGAGTGGGTGTCGAGTGCACGTGAGCAGCTCGCCAGCTGGGATGGCTCGGGTCCGCTACCGGCCGTGTTTGAACCGCCTTTTGCCGGACATCAGCGCGGTGTCGCCTTGCCAATGGTGGCCGGCGGCAATTTCTACGGCATTCTCGAATTCAGCTCGCGGGCGACCCGGCGTCGCCTGAGCGCAGGGCAGGTGAAGGCGCTGGATATCCTCGCCAACACGGCGGCGTCCGCCTTCGAGGCGGACTCCCTCCTGACTCAACTGAGGACCATGAACCAGGATCTCGAGCAGCGGGTGCAGGACCGCACCCTGGAGCTCGAAGCCAGCAATGCGGACCTCGAATCATTCTCGTACTCGGTCTCACATGATCTTCGCTCCCCCTTGCGGGCCATCGATGGGTTCTGCCAGATCCTCGTGAGCGAGCATGCGCGCGAACTCTCGCATGAGGCACGTGATTTCCTCGCCAAGGTGTGCGCAGCTGTGGCGCGAATGCAGAATCTCATCGATGACCTGCTGCATCTGGCGCGTTTCAGCCGCCAGCCGCTGGAAACACAACGTGTTCGCATGACGGATCTCACGCGACGTGTGGCCCTGGGTCTGCAGGATCAGACGCGGGATCGCCGCATGCAGCTGGAAATAGCGGAATTACCCGACTGCGAGGGCGATACCTCGCTGCTCGAGCAGGTGTGGATCAATCTGCTGTCCAACGCCTTCAAGTTCACCGCCACGCGCGATCCGGCGCATGTCCAGGTCGGCGCCTTCAGGCAGGACAACGAACAGGTGTATTTCGTGCGGGACAACGGGGTCGGATTCGACATGCAGTACGCGGACAAGCTCTTCGGAGTCTTCCAGCGGATGCATACACAGACCCAGTTCCCTGGAACGGGTATTGGGCTGTCGATCGTACATCGCATCATTCGCCGCCACGGCGGGCGGACGTGGGCGGAGAGTCGTCCTCAAGAGGGGACTACGCTGTATTTCAGCTTGCCGCCGATTGCGACGGAGGCGGCTAGCGCGTGATGTACACGCTGCCCACGGCGTACGTGGCCGCAGGTCACTTCGCGGGCCGGCGCGCATTGCCCAACAGGTAGCGCGGCCCCGGCCCCAGGCCCGCCGCAGCATCCGCCGGATTGGCCAGTTGGCACTGCTTGAGGGATAGGCACCCGCATCCAATGCACTGGGTGAGCCCCGCACGCAGCCGCTCCAACTCCGCAATGCGCTCATCGATCTTCCGGGTCCAACTGCTCCAAGCATCGATCAAAACAATCGTATTCCTCTGCGGTGTAGTCAGGTGCAGCGTTGGGGGCAGGAATTGCAATTTCATTCTCGTCCTCCCATCCCACGTGGAGCTTTGCCCGTCTTTGCTCCTCCTTAACTATCCTATTGGCGACGCTGTGAAAATATATCGCCGGATTACCAACGTATCTGATTCTAAGATCCTTTACTTTCTCGGCAACACGATTAACCGTCTCATCCGCCAAGTCTTCAGCATTGCTACATCCCCGCCATGTGAATATTCTTATCAGGCTGCGGTAAAGCTCCGCGTACTTGAGAGCGGCCTGATCACGATCTGGGTTCAGCCAGAGAAGCAACTCATCGA
>Ga0137403_10002681_pt1 | contig 13636 bp, 14 predicted proteins | sample CZOMad2_1_16fung_FD_122057 | JGI IMG/M metagenome (GOLD analysis project Ga0137403, IMG submission 122057) | Vadose zone soil fungal communities from Angelo Coast Range Reserve, California, USA - CZOMad2_1_16fungal (Hybrid Assembly) | ecosystem: Environmental > Terrestrial > Soil > Vadose zone... | reverse complement strand
GAGATTCTCGGCGAAAGCCGTTTTGATCCGCTTGTGCGCGAATTGGCTCCCGAGGGCTCGCTCGATCTGGTCACGCTGTGTCACGACGAGCATTATGTGAGTGAACTGAGGCGTGTCGCGCCCTCAACTGGCCTGATCTATCTCGACGGCGACACCTCGATGTCGCCAGGCACCTGGGAAGCGGTGATGCGCGGGGTCGGCGGCGCGGTTGCCGCCGCTGACGCTGTGATGTCGGGCGCCCACAACAACGCGTTCGTGGCGGTCCGCCCGCCGGGCCATCACGCGGAAACCGACAAGCCGATGGGTTTTTGCTTTTTCGACAACGCCGCCATCGCCGCGCGCCATGCCCAGCGCAAGTACGGCATTGGCCGCGCCGCCGTGGTCGACTTCGACGTTCACCACGGCAACGGCACCCAGGACATCTTCTGGGCTGACAAGAGCGTGATGTATTGCTCGACGCACCAGATGCCGCTGTTTCCCGGCACCGGCGCCAAAGGTGAACGCGGCGAACACGACAATATCGTTAACGCGCCCTTGGCGCCTGAGGATGGCGGCGCGAAATTTCGCGCCGCGTTCGAAAATTTGATCCTGCCGCAGCTCGCCAAGTTCAGTCCCGAGCTGATCATCATCTCGGCCGGTTTCGACGCGCATTATCGCGATCCGCTGGCCTCGCTCAATCTCAAGGCCGAAGACTTCGGCTGGGTCACGCGCAAGTTGATGGATGCCGCCGAAGCTACCGCGGGAGGACGAATTGTCTCGGTGCTCGAGGGCGGCTATGATCTTCAAGGCCTGAAAGAGTCGGTCGCGACCCATGTCAGCACGTTGATGGGCGCAGATTCCCGTCGCAATACATCCGCATAAATATCTTTTAAGTTCGCTGCGAGATAGCGCATCCTGGAACGCAACATGGCCGAAAACACCCAAGCCGACGTCAAGAAGCTAAGCTTTGAGCGCGCACTCGAAGAGCTTGAATCCATCGTCAAGCGGCTTGAGGACGGCAAGGTGCCGCTTGAGGAATCCGTCACCATCTACGAGCGGGGCGAGGCCTTGAAGCGGCGGTGCGAGGAGTTGCTGCGGCAGGCGGAGGCGCGGGTCGACAAGATCACCACCGACGCGAACGGTCAGCCAAGCGGTACCGAACCGCTCGACGTGCAATGATGCCCCCGCAACCTGCAGCAGATGCCCCGACCGGAGGCTGATGCGATATCTCTCTGGGGAAATAGTTGGGAGCGGAGGGTCTGTCCGGCGCCCGGAACGGGTTCCAGACCTGCGCGAGCAGCCGGGCCGACATCCGCAAATTCAGGCGAAATGGAACCGTTGGCGCCTCTTCGGGTTGAAACAGCCGGTTCCGCGTCATAGGAGCCGCGTCACGACTCTTGCTGGCGGGTTGGCTTTGGCTCGTGCTTTAGTGTAAAGCTTTAAAGGCTATGGGCTGACGAAGGCGATCTCCTATCGAATTCTTAATATGTTAAGTCCTTCAAATAGCTCATAAAAATGATTTGGAAGGGTACAACCACCAAAAGTGATGTACGTCACATTGAACGATCCGGACAGCCACTACGCTACCCAATTGGGCTCCAGCCTGCCGAGGTGGCCTCCGACGTCCGGGTTATCGCTGCGCCAAACTTGCGCAACCCATCTCGCGTCGGGCCGTTGATCCCGACCTGCAAAATTGGAATATCGCTGTGACCGCATTTAGTAAGACGCCGCTACTCGACACGATCCACACCCCGGACGATCTGCGCCGGCTCAAGGTGGAGCAAATCAAGCAGGTCGCTGACGAACTGCGTCAGGAGACCATCGATGCCGTATCGGTCACCGGCGGACATTTCGGCGCCGGTCTCGGCGTGGTCGAATTGACGACCGCCCTGCACTACATTTTCGACACCCCCCGCGACCGCCTGATCTGGGACGTCGGCCACCAGGCGTATCCCCACAAGATCCTGACCGGCCGGCGCGACCGGATTCGTACGCTACGCACCGGCGGCGGGCTGTCCGGCTTCACCAAGCGCACCGAAAGCGATTACGACCCGTTCGGCGCCGCCCATTCCTCGACCTCGATCTCGGCGGCGCTCGGCATGGCGGTGGCGCGCGATCTCTCCGGCGGCACGAATAACGTCATCGCCGTGATCGGCGACGGCGCGATGTCCGCGGGCATGGCCTATGAGGCCATGAACAATGCCGGCGCGATGAATTCCCGGCTGATCGTCATTCTCAACGACAACGACATGTCGATTGCGCCGCCGGTCGGCGCGATGTCGGCCTACTTGTCGCGCCTCTATTCAGGCAAAACCTATCGCTCGCTCCGCGAGGCCGCCAAACAACTCGGCAAGCACTTGCCGAAGGTGATCGCCGATCGCGCCGAACGGGCCGAGGAATATTCGCGCGGCTTCATGGTCGGTGGCGGCACGCTGTTCGAGGAACTTGGCTTCTACTATGTGGGACCGATCGACGGCCATAACCTCGACCACCTGCTGCCGGTGCTCAAGAACGTCCGCGACATGGAGACCGGCCCGATCCTGGTCCACGTCGTGACGCAAAAGGGCAAGGGCTACGGCCCCGCAGAGGCTTCCGCCGACAAGTTCCACGCCGTGGTTAAGTTCGACGTCGCAACCGGCGCGCAGGCAAAGGCCAAGCCGAATGCTCCCGCCTATCAAAACGTCTTCGGCCAGAGCCTCGTCAAGGAGGCGCAGAAGGACGAAAAGATCGTCGGCATCACCGCAGCGATGCCGTCGGGCACCGGTATCGACATCTTCAACAAGGCGTTCCCCGATCGCACCTTCGACGTCGGCATCGCCGAACAGCATGCCGTGACATTCGCCGCCGGCCTTGCCACCGAGGGTTACAAGCCGTTCTGCGCCATCTATTCGACCTTCCTGCAGCGCGGCTACGACCAGGTCGTGCACGACGTGGCGATCCAGAGCCTGCCGGTGCGCTTCGCAATCGATCGTGCCGGGCTTGTCGGCGCCGATGGCGCCACCCATGCCGGCTCGTTCGACAACGCCTATCTCGGCTGCCTGCCGAATTTCGTCATCATGGCGGCTTCCGATGAGGCCGAACTGGTGCACATGGTGGCAACGCAAGTGGCGATCAACGATCGCCCGAGCGCGGTGCGCTATCCCCGCGGCGAAGGCCGCGGCGTCGAGATGCCCGAAGCCGGTATTCCCTTGGAGCTCGGCAAAGGCCGTATCATTCGCGAAGGCACCAAGATCGCGTTACTGTCATTCGGCACACGGCTCGCCGAATGCGAGAAGGCGGCCGACGAACTGGCTGCGCACGGACTGTCCACCACGATAGCCGACGCGCGCTTCATGAAGCCGCTCGATGTCGACATGGTGCTGAAGCTCGCGCGCGAGCATGAAATCCTCTTGACCATCGAGGAAGGCGCGATCGGCGGCTTCGGCTCCCACGTCATGCAGACGCTGGCGGAGCACGGCATGCTCGATGGCGGACTAAAGATGCGCGCGATGGTGTTGCCGGACGTGTTCTTCGACCACGACGCCCCGAACGCGATGTACGCCCGCGCCGGCCTCGACTCCAAGGGCATCGTCGCCAAGGTGTTCGAAGCCCTCGGCAAGGACTTCAAGGTTGAGACGGTGAAGCACGCCTGACGGTTGGCCGCTCTGGAAATTTCTGAGAGCTCCTTCGCTGCTTGTCCGGAAACTCGTCATGCCCGGGCTTGTCCCGGGCATCCACGTCTTGGCGTGCTTGCGGCAGGAACGACGTGGATGGCCGGGCATAGGCGAGCGGAAGCGACGCCGTCCTTCGGACGGCTTTGCGCGGCCGTGACGAAAGAGCAATGAAGATTTATCTGGCTGGCCCCGACGTTTTCCTGCCCGATGCCGTTGATATCGGGCGGCGCAAGGTCGAGCTTTGCGCGCGGCATGGATTGAGCGGACTTTATCCGCTGGACAACACCGTCGACGTTGTAGCCAGAGATGCTTCCATGCAGATTTTCCGCGGCAACGAGGCCATGATGAACGAGGCCAGTGCCATCATCGCCAATCTCACGCCATTTCGCGGACCCGGTGCGGATGCCGGAACGGTCTATGAACTCGGTTATATGGTTGGGCGCGGCAAGCTCCGCCTGGGATACACCAACGATCCCTCCTGCTACGCCGATCGCGTGCGCGAATTCACTGAGGTGATCACACGCAATGGACGCCTGGTCGACGCGCGAGGTTTGGCGGTTGAAGATTTCGGGTTGGGCGATAACCTGATGATGATTGATGTGCTCGATCTGCACGGCTGCGCGCTGGTGAGGCCGCGGCAGAAACCAACGGACAAGCAAGACTTGAGCGCGTTCGAGACCTGCGTGCGCATGGCGGCCGAGCGGCTCGCCGCTTCGCGCCCGCGTGCATCGGGTTGAACTTGGCCAGGCGCAACACCAGCTGGCCGCCCGCCCGCAAGCGCGCGGACCTGTTGCTGGTCGAGCGCGGCCTGTTCGCGAGCCGGGCGCGAGCCCAGGCCGCAATCGAGGCGGGGCTCGTCACCGCCAACGACAAGCAAGTTCAAAAACCCTCCGAGGGCATCCCCGCTGACGCTGTCTTGCAGGCGCAACCGGCGCACCCCTTTGTTTCGCGCGGCGGCGTCAAGCTAGCGGGCGCGCTGGAGCAATATCCGATTCCCATCGAAGATCACGTCTGTCTCGACGTCGGCGCATCGACCGGCGGGTTCACCGAAGTCTTGCTCGCCAACGGCGCCAGCATGGTTTTCGCCATCGATGTCGGGCACGGCCAATTGCATCCCTCGCTGCGCAACCACCCCAAAATCGTTTCCATGGAAGACACCGATATCCGAACCCTTGAGGGCAAACGCCTGCCGGTGCGGCCTGACATCGTCGTGATCGACGTCAGTTTCATTTCGCTCAAGGCGGTGTTGCCGGTGGCGCTGTCGCTGGCGGCGGCGCCGATGGCTCTCCTCGCGCTGATAAAACCGCAATTCGAGGCGGCACGAAAACATTCCAAGCGCGGAATCATCCGCGACGCGACGGTGCATCAAGAAGTCTGCGACGACATCGCCGCGTTCGCGTCTTCGCTCGGCTGCATCGACATCCGTGTGTTTCCGTCGTCGATCACCGGCGGCGACGGCAATGTCGAATTCTTCCTTGGCGCGCGCCGTGGTTGAGCGCCTCACCATCGATCATGTCGGCCATTTTGGCGACGGTGTCGCTTTTGCCGGCGGACAAACCCTCTATGTACCGTACACGCTTGGCGGCGAGACCGTGGAGGTGGCCCCAGGTCCCCATCCCGACCGAAGGCGCCTGCTGCAAGTCGAGCATGCAAGCGCGGAACGTATCGCGCCGTTCTGCCCGCATTTTGGAACCTGCGGCGGCTGCGCGATCCAGCATTGGGAAGGCGGGCGCTACCGCGCATGGAAACGCGAACTCGTGGTCGCGACGCTGGCCCAAGCCAAGATCGCTTGCGACGTGCATCCGCTGATCGATGCCCATGGCCTCGGCCGGCGGCGGATCACGCTGCATGCCCGGATGGGCACCCACGACGTGCTCAAGGTGGGGTTTTCGGCGCCGAATTCGCACGACATCATTCCGGTGGATCGCTGTCCGATCCTCGATCCCGGCCTGAGCGGCGCGCTTGACGCGGCCTGGGCGATCGCCGAGCCGCTGAAACCGACCGGAAAGCCGCTCGATATCCAGTTCACCGCCACCAATAGCGGCCTCGATGTCGATGTGCGCGGCTCGGGGCCGCTGCCGACGGCGATGATCTCAACGCTGTCGCAGGTTGCCGAACAACATCAGCTGGCGCGGCTGACGCGTCATGGCGAAATGGTGTTGATGCGCACACCGCCGACGATCACGATCGGTGCAGTCCAAGTCGCGTTGCCGCCGGGTTCATTCCTGCAGGCTACCGTCGCGGGCGAAGAGGCCCTGGCGGAGTTGGTACTGGACCATTGCAAGCGCGGCAAACACGTCGCCGATCTGTTTTGCGGCGTCGGACCGTTTGCCCTGAGGCTCGCGGCGAAATCGCGGGTGGTTGCATTCGACAGCGACGCGGCTGCGGTGGCGGCGCTGCACAAGGCCGCAACATCGACGTCAGGGCTGAAGCCGATCAAGGCCGAGACCCGCGACTTGTTCCGCCGTCCCTTGGTGCCGCAGGAGCTGCGCGACTACGATACCATCGTGTTCGATCCGCCGCGGCAGGGCGCGCAGGCGCAAGCCCAGCAACTTGCCGCCAGCAAAATCCCCGTGGTGGTTGCGGTGTCCTGCAACGTGGCGACCTTCGCGCGCGACGCACGCATCCTGATCGATGGCGGCTATACCATCGAAGGCGTGACGCCGGTCGACCAGTTCCGCCACACCCCGCATGTCGAGCTGGTGGCGCGGTTTAGGAGGTAAGAAGTCCTCATCCTGAGGAGCGGCTGTCTTGGCCGCGTCTCGAAGGATGAGGCCGCTGCGGGGCCGCATGGTTCGAGACGGCGCTTACGCGCCTCCTCACCATGAGGGACTACCATCACCGTCCCCAGCGATCCTGCCAGATCTTCTCGCCGATCAGACAGGAAACGCGCGGCTCCCTCTCCGCTACCGGAACGATGCGGCGCTCGGGCGTGCGGCCGGCGACTTCGAGCAGCAACTTGGTCCGGATCGCCTCCTTGAACTTCTCGCGATCCTTGATCGGCACCACAAAGGAACCCGGACCGCCGATCACGCAATCCTCGTAATACCAGTCGAGGTTCTCGATATCCATGGTCGAATAGGACGGCTCCTTCACCATGATCGGCAGGCCGTTGATGGTGATGCCCTTGGCAAGCGCGATGTCACGCGCGCCGAGGACGGGCAAGCCATTGTTGTTGGGGCCGTCGCCGGAAATATCGATGACACGCCGCAAGCCCCGATACGGATTGGCCTCGAACAGCGGCATGGCGAAATAAATCGCCCCCGAGATCGAGGTGCGTGAGGCCCGGCGGATTGGCGTTTTCATGATTTCGTCGGCGACCGCGTCCGCGGTTTCCGGGCCATCGATCACCCGCCAGGGAATGATGATCTTCTGATCGCTCGATGCCGCCCATTCAAAATAGGTCACGGAGATCTTGCCGATCGGAAGCGACTTCAGCGCCTGCAGGAATTCCTTCGAAACGATCGCCTGCGCGTAACCCTCGCGCTGGACCGCAAGCTCGTCCATATCCATCGAATAGGAGACATCGACGGCGATAACGAGTTCGACGTCGACCAACGGCGAACTCTCCTTGTCCGCCGATCGTGAGGTCTGCTGATTCCCGGGATTCGGCGCGGCAATGCCCGCGACATCACCCCCTGCGATCGCTCCCGCGACCAGCACCGCCCCGATCGAGACATACCAGCGCATGAGCGGCCCTCCCGTCGTGTCCTGATGATGTTGACACGCAAAGCCGCCGACGAAAAGCGGGAACACGCTGTGACGGTCACATTCAGGTTAGCCGCAAGACTGCCTCAATCAAAACCGCCTCAATCGAGACCACCTCAATCAAAACTGCCCCAATCCGGCGCGGTGACGCATCCGCTCCCGCCAATATCACCAGATTTTGCAGCCGCCACTTTCCCATGCCATACAGCGCCGTTCAAAATGGGGGGCTTCATGTTTCGATTCTACATCGTGCTCTGCCTGTGGCTGCTTGGGGTCTGCGACGCACCGGCGGAATCCCTGGCTGAGCGCGGTGGGTATCTCGTCAATACCATCATGGCCTGCGGCAACTGCCACTCGCCGCGCGACGCGAATGGCCAGTTGATCAAGGAAAGGGAGTTTTCCGGTGGCCTGGCCTTCAACACGCCAGCCTTCACAGCGATCGCGCCGAACATCACGCCCGACGGCGAGACCGGGATCGGCAGCTGGAGCGATGCCGAGATCAAGCACGCGCTGGTCGAGGGAATGCGCCCGAACCATGGCCGCCTCGCCGGCGTGCCGTTGGCCGCGATCATGCCGGCAAATTTCTACAAGGCGTTGCTGCCCAACGATCTCAACGCCGTCGTCGCCTATCTGCGCACCGTCAGGCCGGTCCGCAACGAAGTCGCAGCCCCCGTCTACAAAGCCCCCGTGCACCGCGATCCCTACCCCGATGCGGAAGCCGGCTTCAGCAAGGCCGTGTTCGCCGATCCGGTGAGGCGGGGAGCCTATCTCGTCACCATCGGCCATTGCATGGAATGCCATTCGGCATGGTCGAAGGGCGTTTCCGATTTCAGGACCGGACTGGGCAAGGGCGGCAGGGTGTTCCCGCCGCGCCAAGGGTCACCGGAGGGAACGCCACCGAGCACCGCCGCCAACATCACGTCGGACCCTGCCGCCGGCATCGGCGCCTGGACCGATCAGGAAGTCGGGCGCGCGATCACGCATGGCGTTGGCCGCGATGGGCGGACGCTCAAGCCGCCGATGGCCTATGCTTATTATGTGGGGCTGAAAGAGGCCGATCTGGCTGATATAATCGCCTATCTGCGCACGGTTCCGCCGCTGCAATGACGCGCGCGTAAGATAGTCGCCCCTCCGTCATTCCGGAGGTTGTATTCCAGTAGACTTAAACGTAAGGAGGTGCTGACCGGAATGATCGACACCGTCACCAAGCCGAAGACCAAGGTCAAAACCAAGACCGAACGCCCGCGGCTGCACAAGGTCATCCTCGTCAACGACGACTACACGCCCCGCGAGTTCGTCGTCACCGTGCTGAAGGCGGAATTCCGTATGACCGAGGACCATGCCCACAAGGTCATGATCACCGCGCACCGGCGCGGCGTATGCGTAGTTGCCGTCTTCACCAAGGACGTCGCCGAAACCAAGGCGACACGGGCCACCGACGCCGGCCGCGCCAAGGGCTACCCGCTGCTGTTCACCACCGAACCCGAGGAATAATCCGTATGAGAAATGTCGTGGCCGCCATTATGCTGCTGTTTTCACCGTCGGCGATGGCCGCCACCTTCGTCTCCACACCGGTTCGCGTCGCTCCCGTGGTTCACGTTAATCCGGTCGTTCGCGTCAATCCCGGTGTTCATGTCAAGCCGATAATCAAGCCTGTCGGGACAACGGCCTCGCATTCGCATAAAAAGCCCCTGCCCGTGGTGGTGTATGCCGCTCCCCAGAACCAAAAATGCGCAGTTCAGAAGCCCGCCTCAACGGAATGTCAGAAGAAATGAGTGGCGGCCGGTTTCAACCGGCTGCAGCCTCGTCGGCGAGCCCGTAGACGCGCTCGGCTTTTGAGAATCCCGCAATCGGAAACTCGCCCAGATCGCTCCAGGCGCCAGCGCAGGCGTGAGCGAATGCCGCGGACGCCACGACCGTGCGATGCAGGCGGCCTGCGATCTTTTCCAGCCGCGCGGCAAGATTGACGGCGGGCCCGATGCAGGTGAAGTCGAGCCGGTTGCCGCCGCCGATATTGCCGTAAAGAACTTGTCCGACATGCAAGGCAACGCCGAAACGGAAGCGCTCGATGGTTTCGCCGATCGCGTATTGCATGGCGTCGACTTTGGCGCGCGACTCGCGGGCGGCTTCCAGAACGTCCGTACAGACCTGTTCGGTATCGCCGACCACTTCCGCGATCGGAAACACCGCCAGCAGCCCGTCGCCCATGAATTTCAGGACTTCGCCGCCATGCGTCTTGATCGCCGACACCTGACAGTCGAAATAGTGGTTGAGGATATCCACCACGGTCTCGGCCGGCAGCCGGTCTGACAGCGCGGTGAAGCCGCGTAGATCCGACAGCCATATCGCCGCTTGCATCGTATCGGTGTGGCCGCGCCTGATCTGCCCGCCCATAATCCGCTCGCCGGCGCGGTTGCCGACATAGATGTCGAGCAGGTTCGTGGCGGTGCGGCGCATGCGGGTGATTTCGATGACCCGGGACAGCGGCCGTATCAGCGACCGCAGATTGTTGAGCTGTTCGTCGGTGAAACCGCCCGGCTGCTTGGTCGTCCAGCTCGACGCGTGAACCGAGCCATCGATTTGCAGAATCGGCAGCGCGATATAGTCGGTGACGCCTTCGGCACGCATGTCGTCGAGAAAAGGAAAGCGCTTGGCCTCGGGATCGTCGATGCGATGTCTTACCTCCCGCCCCTCGCCGAACACGATCGCCAGCGGGCTGTTCCGGTATTCCGGCGAATCCAGCATATCGTAATTGGCGGTGCCGACGACCACCTCGGCCCCTGGACGCCAGACGAAATTGACACCGATGATGTCGGGATGCAGCGTGCGAACGAAGACGCCGACGCGCCACAACGGCAAGCCGGCCGCAACCAGCCGCTCGCAGGTTTCCGCCATCATCTGCTGCGGATTTGGCGCGGACCGGGCGCCATCGACGAGCCAGTCGGTCAACTTCTGCAGGTCGTATGCGTTCATGGCCCACACATTTGCGGCGCAAGTTGCGGAAAGGTCAAGGCGCGGTATGCGCGGACCGGAGGGCTAAATTCCTCAGGCCGGACCCAAACAAAGGGTTCTTTATCGTCAGCTCGGATTTTCGCGGGCCAGATTGCTCAACGGAGGCTCGACAAGGGAGAAAGTGACTGCAACACTGCCTTCATAATAAAACAACGGAGGAAACAATGAATATCGATCGTCGCCAGCTGGCCCTGCCTGTGCTTGCCATTGGACTCCTGGGAGTGGTCCCCGCCTTCGCGGCGGCGGATGAAGATGCAGTTGCGAAGAACGTCGAGGCCTTCCGCGCGGCCCAGTTCGCCGCCGACGCCAAAACATTGGACGGGCTCTGCGCGCCGGAGCTCAGCTACAGTCACTCCGATGGAAGGGTCGAGGACAAGGCGGCCTTCGTCACCAATGCCACCGATGGAAAATCGAAATTCCTGTCGCTGGCCTACCAGGACGTGAGTGTCCGCATAGTCGGCGACGCCGCGATCGTACGGTTCCACTGGCTGGGCGAAACTCAGGCCGCGGCCGATGGCAAGAAAAGCGCCACCAATCTTCACATCCTGATGAACTGGCAAAAACAGGGTGCGGATTGGAAACTTCTGACCCGCGCATCAACCAAGCTCTGATCCCGATCGACCTGCTGGCCGCGGTTGATCCACGGCGCCGGCGAGCCTACCTGTGGAAAAGGTTGGTGAGAAATTCGACGACGTCCTTGCGAGCGGCAGCGGTCGCCTCGGCATTATAGGCGATCGTAGCCCCACGTTCGATGCAGGAGTCGTTGGCGGTGGCGGGCTGGCCGGTGTCGTTGTTGATGATCACGCCCGGCTGCTTTTCCTCGAATCGGCATTTGCGCCCTGTCAGCGCCTGCGGGAGCTGCATCGTGCCGGGGATCATCTGATTGTCGAAAGCATGATAAGCGCCGGGATATTCGACGAGGCTGATATCGGCGCCAGCCTTTTTCAACCGTGCGACGTAGTCGCGGCATGGGCCAACCGGGACCCAGTCGTCGGCAAGGCCGTGATAAAGCCGGATCGGCCTCGTGCCGACCTTTTCGTCATCGATCAACGCGACATTGCAGGGCGTGTAGAAGCCGATATAGGCGGCGAAGCCTGCGCCATCAGGGGCATAGGCGCTCTGGAAGCGGTTCATGCTGGCGTAAATTGACGGGACGGCGCCCTTCGAAAAACCCATGACCGCGATTTTGCCAGGATCAATGCGCGGATGCCTCGCAAGCACGGCGAGCGCAGCAAAGGCGTCGTTCATCATCGCGTAAGACGAAAACTGCGATTGATCGGTAACGGTTTGTGTGATCCCACGGCCTGTGAAACTGTCGACGACAAAAGTGGCCAAGCCAGCCTTGTTTAGTTCATCCGCCCACATTCCGGAATTGAAGCCGATACCGCCCGAGCCATGCACGAGGACGACGGCTGGCAGCCGGTCGGTCCCGGGCTTTGGTATTCGAAGTTCGCCCGCGATCATCGTGGGCTTGCCATCTTTCTTACCGAGCAGGAAATCGGCTGTGCCGAGTGTGACTGTCTGCACCGGATAAACCTCGGTGCGGAAGATGGCCTGTGCTGCTACATCTTCCAATGGGAAGGCCGAGCCGGCGATCGTGAACAAGAAAATCAGCGCGCGGGCGAATGAAGTGTTCATAAATTCCTTCCTTGTTATGCGACGTCCCAAATGAGCAGGGATCGGTGCCTCCCTGCGTCATCGTTGCGGCTGATTTATCCGCCCACCTGCCCGCGATGGCGCAGGAAATGATCGGCGAGCACGCAGGCCATCATCGCTTCGCCGACGGGCACGGCACGGATGCCGACGCAAGGATCATGGCGGCCTTTGGTCACGATTTCGGTTTCCGCGCCGCTGCGATCCACGGTGCGCCGCGGCGACAGGATTGACGACGTCGGCTTCACCGCAAAGCGCGCCACCACCGGCTGACCCGTGGAAATGCCACCGAGAATTCCGCCGGCGTGGTTGGAGAGGAAACTGACGCCCTGATTGCCCATCCGCATCTCATCGGCGTTTTCTTCGCCCGATAGTTCGGCCGCGCCAAAACCGGCGCCGATCTCGACGCCCTTCACCGCGTTGATGCTCATCATCGCGGCTGCAAGATCGGCGTCGAGCTTGGCGTAGATCGGCGCGCCCAAGCCTGCCGGCACGCCCTCGGCCACCACTTCGATCACCGCGCCGATCGAGGAGCCCTTCTTGCGGATACCGTCAAGATAGCCTTCGAAGAACGCAGCCTTTTCCTTGTCGGGGCAGAAGAACGGATTGCGTGCGATCTCGTCCCAGTCCCATTTGGCGCGATCGATCCCGTGCGGGCCCATCTGCACCAGCGCGCCGCGCACGGTAACGCCGGGCAGTATCTTTCGCGCGATCGCGCCGGCCGCCACCCGCATCGCGGTCTCGCGCGCCGACGAACGCCCGCCGCCGCGATAATCGCGCAGGCCGTATTTGGCCTCGTAGGTGTAATCGGCGTGGCCGGGACGAAACTTGTCCTTGATGTCGGTATAGTCCTTGGAGCGCTGGTCGGTGTTCTCGATCAGAAGCGCAATGGGCGTGCCGGTCGTGACCTGCACGCCGGTCTCCGGGTGCGCCATCACGCCGGAGAGGATTTTTACGGCATCCGCCTCCTGCCGCTGGCTGGTGAAGCGCGATTGTCCGGGACGGCGGCGATCGAGATCGCGCTGGATGTCTGCATCGGTCAGCGCGATCAACGGCGGACAACCATCGACCACGCAGCCGATCGCGACCCCATGGCTTTCGCCAAAGGTCGTGACCCGGAACATGTGGCCGAAGGTGTTGAAGGACATTTGGACTCGGATCGCAGGAAAACGCCGTGTGGTAACGCGCGCGGTCCCGCCGGTCAAATGCGGGCCGCCCTTAACTATACTTCCTCAAACCCCCGTCGCCGAACACATAGACGACGCCCTGCTCGATGGTCAGGTCGGCGGCGCTTGTGGGGGTCTCGATGCCGAGCGCCACCATCAGCGCCCGCGCCGTGCCGCCATGGGCCACGGCGACGGTGTCGCCCTTCACGGTATCGTACCAGTCGCGCATCCGAGCCTGCACTTCCGCGTAGGTTTCGCCGCCTTCCGGGGCCATCGTCCACTTCGCTGTCAGCCGCTTGGCATAGAGCACGGGATCGGCCGCCTGCATCTCGGCCAGCGTCGAGCCCTCCCAGACGCCGTAGCCGATCTCGCGCAGGCGATCGTCGAGCGCATATTTTTCCGGCGCCAGTTTCAGGGCGCCACGCACCAATTCCATGGTGGCCCGTGCCCGCTGCAGCGGACTTG
>Ga0137403_10006268_pt1 | contig 13641 bp, 11 predicted proteins | sample CZOMad2_1_16fung_FD_122057 | JGI IMG/M metagenome (GOLD analysis project Ga0137403, IMG submission 122057) | Vadose zone soil fungal communities from Angelo Coast Range Reserve, California, USA - CZOMad2_1_16fungal (Hybrid Assembly) | ecosystem: Environmental > Terrestrial > Soil > Vadose zone... | reverse complement strand
GCTTCCTCCGCACGACAACGTTGACCACAATCGCGCGCAAACAATCCACCGCGACAAATTTGTGATTTGCCGAAAGGCGGATTTTGTGGCCTTGCTGGCGACCCGCATCGAGGCAATCGGGGAGCATGACGATGGTTTGGCGCTTGTTTATCGGCGTTGTTGTTGCGTTCAGCTACGTGGCCGCGGCAAGCACGGATGCAGTCGCACAATTCCGGCCCGGAAATTACGGCAACGATCCGGTTGGCGGCTTCTTCGGCTTCGGCGGCGGCGGCTCGCCGATCGCGCGCACCACCGTCAGCTACCCCTCGAATTACAAGCCCGGCACGATCGTGATCAGGTCTGGCGAACGGCGGCTCTATCTCATGCTGGGCAACGGCCAGGCGCTGAGCTACGGCATCGGCGTCGGGCGCGATGGCTTCGGCTGGAGCGGCGTCAAGCGCGTCAGTGCCAAGCGCGAGTGGCCGGGTTGGACCCCGCCTGCGCAGATGCTGCGGCGCCGGCCCGACCTGCCGCGCCACATGGCCGGCGGCCCCGACAACCCGCTCGGCGCACGCGCGCTCTATCTCGGCTCCTCGCTCTATCGCATCCACGGCTCGAACGAGCCCGAGACGATTGGACAGGCAGTGTCGTCAGGCTGCTTCCGGCTCACCAACGAAGATGTCATCGACCTCTACGAGCGGGTGCCGATGGGCGCGACGGTGATCGTGCAGCAGTGAGATCAGTCATCACGGGTAGGATGGGTTGAGCGAAGCGACACCCATCATCTTTTCTTGATGGCGACTGCCGCTCGATGCCAGCGGTGGGTTTCGCTTTCGCTCAACCCACCCTACGATCACCGCTCCAATCCCTTCTCGCCCAGCTCGTCGAGATACGCCTGCCAGTTGGCCGCGCGGTCGCGGCCAAGCTCGCGCAGATAGTCCCAGCTGTAGATGCCGGTCGAGTGCATGTCGTCGAAGCTGAGCCGCACCGCGTAGTTGCCGATCGGCGTCACCTCCATGATCGCGACGTTCTTCTTGCCGGCGACCGTCTTGCGCTCGGCCGGCGAATGGCCCTGCACCTCGGCGCTCGGGCTGCGCACGCGCAGATACTCGGCCGAGAGGTCATGGCTCTCGCCGTTGTCGAAGGCGACGGTGAGCGTCTTGCGGTCCTTGTGCAGCCGCAGCTCCGTCGGCCAGGCGTTGGACGAGGCGTCTGTCATGCGGACTCTGATGCGATCCTTTCGACCCGGACCAGCATGAGCTCGTCCGGGCCGCATTATCTACTATAGCGACAGTGCCGCGCTTAGTCGTTGGTCGCGCGGTGGCCGAGACCGTGATTGGCCTGCCGCTCCGACGGCGGATCGACATGAAAGTCGATGACGCAGACGCCGCCCTTCTTGAGCACATCGACGCCCTTGGCGATCGCGGCGGCCGCATCGGCGGCGGTCGTCACCGGGCCGATGCCAACCGCGCCCTGCGCCTCGGCAAACTTGGCGATGTTGGGAACCGGGTCCTCCATGCGCAGGCCGATCCAGCGGTTCTTGACCTCGCGGCCACGGGTGCGAGCCACACCATCCTGATGCAGCTCATCGTTGAAGTAGGAGCGGTTGTTGTTGATCAGGACCAGCAGCGGAATGCGATGCTTCACGGCGCTCCAGATCGCGCTGACGCCCATGCAGAAGTCGCCGTCGCCGAGCATCGAGATCGCGTAGCGGCCGGGGAAATGGTGATGCAGCGCGAGCGCCGACCCGACCGAGATGCCGGGCCCCGAGCCGAGCCCGCCGCCACCATCCTTGCCCAGATACGACATGCCGTTCTGCAGCGGCCAGATCTCGAACGGCCAGCCGCGGCCGAGCGTGCAGAAGGTGACGTTGTCGGGATCGTTGAACTGATCGCGCAAAGTCCTGGCGATGTGCTCCATGCTTAGCGCACCGCCATTGGCCTGCTTGGCCTTGGCCGGCACCCTCGCCTTCCAGGGATCCTTGCGGCCTTCGCCCAGCGCCGCATTGAGCTCGGCCACCACCACATCGCCGGTCGACGCCATCAGCACGTCGACCGCCGGCAACGCCTGATATTCCATATTGGCGCCGGTGTGCAGATTCTGGTCAAGCGTGGCGCTGATGATCTTGGCGGTGACCGTGCCGGCGTTCTTGGCCTGACGCAATGCGCCACCGAGATCCATCCAGTCGAGCGCGAGGATCACATCCGCCTCGCACATCAGTGCGCGCGCATCATTGCCGAGCACGTTGAACGGCTGCGTGTAGTGCGCGGCATGATCGGTCGGGAACATCGCGCCTTGCTTGAGGTCGGTGAACACGCAGGCGCCGAGGCGCTCTGCGAGGCGAATGCGCGGCCGCCAGAACTCATCGCGGCGCGAGCCGCGGCCAAACATGATTAATGGCTTCTTCGCATTCGAGAGCAGCGCCACGGCCTCGTCGTGCGCGTCCTTCGATGGCCGCGGCGGCTTCGGCGGCGCGAAGCGCTTCACATCCGGCCACTCCGGCTCCTTGTCGAGGCGCGTCTCCTGGAAGCCGGCGTCGAGACAGATGTACACGGGCGCGGTCGGCGCCGAGCGCGTGAGCTGATTGCCACGCACCAGCGACTCCACCAACGAGTCCGCGGAGGTCGGCTGGTCGTCCCATTTGATGATCGAGCGGATGTAGGCGCCCTGGTCACGGGACGTATGGATCCAGTCGATCCACGGCCGGCGCTTCTCGGCCGCGACCGGACCGGTCGCCCCTAGCACGATCATCGGCGTGCGGTCGCACCAGGCGTTGAACAACCCCATCATCCCGTGCAGGAGCCCGACATTGCTGTGCAGCACGCAGGCCATCGGCTCGCCAGTGGCCTTAGCATAGCCATGCGCAATCGCGACCGAATGGTCTTCGTGTAAACACAGAATGATCCCGGGGTTCTCGTTGCCGAGATGGTTGACCAGGCTGTCGTGAAACCCGCGGTAGCTCGCGCCAGGGTTGAGGCTGATGAAGGGAATGCCGAAGCGGCGCAACATCTGCGCCGCGATGTCGCTGCCCCAGGCGACCTTGTCATCAGGCTTTCCCTCAATTCGATCCAGCTTCATTTTTTCCTCTACCTCGTGATTTGACGCAGACAATCTGCGAAAAGCCCCAATCATCCGTCCGTGTCGACCAAACCCCTAGAAGCGACCTACCCGCTGCTCTGTGGCATGCCACGAACCATAACCGTTCGTCACCCGTACCGTTTGCGTTCGCCTCAAACGGCTTTCCCATCACGCAAACTTCTGCTTACATAACGGAAAAGAGGGGTTGGCTACCACGGTTCGGCGGCTCCCACCAGTGGAGCGGTTCTGCGCAGGTCGAGTGCGGTGAGCACGGAGGATCGTTAAAGCTCACGTTCATGGTTGCCGTCTATGAGGTCCGGGCTGCAGCAACTGACGCGTTGCGGCTTCCGCCCAGACGGCGTTCGCTTGCTCGCCGCGTGGGCACATGATTGAACACGGATGCGTTGAGGAGTGATGACGCATTCGTTTGCGGGGCGTTGGTGTGAAACTGGGGATAGCTGAGATATGGATGCAGTAACCGCCGAAATCGCCTTCATGGCGACTGCCGCGGGCAAGGCCTTCGTGATTTTGATGGACCCGGTTCGCCTGATGTATCTGGCGGCCGGCTGCGTCATGGGTCTGGTGCTCGGGATCGTGCCAGGTATCGGCGGTCTGGCTGGAACGGCGATGCTGCTGCCGTTCACCTTCAACATGGATCCCTACACCGCGTTCGCGCTGCTCTTGGGACTTGGATCAACCACCGCGACCGGTGATCCGATTCCAGCGATTTTGTTCGGCGTGCCGGGCGGCGCCGCGTCGGCCGCGACCGTGCTCGACGGCTTTCCGATGGCGAAGAAAGGCGAGGCCGGGCGCGCGCTCAGCGCCGCCTACATGTCGTCGCTGATGGGCGGCGTGTTCGGCGCCTTCCTGATGGCGATCTCGATCCCGATTTTGCGCCCGGTGATGCTGTTCCTGGGCTCGCCGGAGTTGCTGGCTTTCTCGGTGCTTGGGATCTCGATGGTGGCGGTGCTCTCCGGCAATGCGCCGCTGCGCGGCCTGACCGCCGGCTGCATCGGCATCATGATCGCCATGATCGGCACCGACCCGCAGTCGGGCACGCTGCGCTGGACCTTCAACAGCCTCTATCTCTGGGATGGATTGCCGCTGACGCCGCTATTGCTCGGCGTCTTCGCCCTGCCCGAGCTCTGTGACTTGCTGATCGCGCGCACTGCGATCGCCACCGACACCAGTATGGCCAACATCTACAAGGGCCAATGGCAAGGCGTTAAGGACTGCTTCCAGCACTGGTGGCTGATCCTGCGCTGTTCCTGGATCGGTGGCGGCATCGGCTCGATCCCGGGCATCAGCGCCTCGGTGGTCGACTGGCTGGCCTATGGCCACGCGCTCAAAACCGAAAAGGGCGCGGCGCAGACCTTCGGCAAGGGCGACGTGCGCGGCGTGATCGCTTCTGAAAGCTCCAATAACGCCAAGGAAGGCGGCGCGCTGGTGCCGACCGTTGCATTCGGCGTGCCGGGCAGCGCCACCATGGCGATCCTGCTCGGCGCCTTTCTGATCCACGGGCTCGTGCCGGGTCCCGACATGCTGACCAAGAACCTCGACATCACCTACGCGATGGTGTGGTCGGTGGCCTTGGCCAACATTCTCGGCGCGGGCATGTGCTACGCGTTCAGCCCGCAATTTGCGCGGCTCTCGATCCTCCGCTTCAGCCTCATCCTGCCGGCCGTGCTCGGCGTCGTGTATATCGGCGCGTTCGAGGCGACGCGGCAATGGGGCGACCTTTACTCGCTGCTCATCTTCGGCCTGCTCGGCTGGATCATGAAGCAGTTCAAGTGGCCGCGCCCGCCGCTCATCCTCGGCGTCGTGCTCGGCGACACCATCGAGCGCTATCTCTTCATCTCCGTGGAGCGCTACGGCCTCGCCTGGTTGACCCGCCCGATCGTGGCCATCCTGTTCATCATCGCCATCGTTGGCCTGGTGCGGCCGTTCATGGCGGACATCCGCATCCACGGCGGCATCAAGAAGATGCTGACGAGCTTCCAGGGCCCGCGGTTCCATCCGTCGCAGCTGTTCACCATCTTCGTCATCACGATCCTCGGCGCCGCCTGCTTCATGGCGCTGAGCTGGGACTTCAGCGCCAAGATCGTGCCGCTCGTCATCGGCATTGTGGCGCTGATCGCGTCCGGGACCAGTCTGTTCAACGACATGTGCCGAAAGCCGGAAGCCGGCATGGAGAGCCTGGTCGACCAGACTATCCACGAGGTGGAGCGCCAGATCTCGGCAGGCGGCGGCGGCGGGGCAGCAGCAGCGACAGCCGACCAGAAGATCCACATGGACCTGACGTCCGAGACCGGGCATCTGCCGTTGAACATCATCATTACGCGGGCAGCGCGCTTCTTCGGCTACCTGCTCGTGTTCATGGGCATCATGGCGGTCATCGGTCTCATTCCGACGGTCGGTCTCTTCGTGGTGTTCTTCATGCGCTACGAGAACAGTGAGCGCTGGTCACTGGTGATCACCTACGCGACCGTGCTGGTCATCGCCATCACGTTCGTGTTCGAGCACGTGATGCACATACCCTGGCCGCCGACGCTGATGGGGCAATGGTTCCCAGAGCTCAAGAGCATCATCCCGTCGCTTTCGTGATGCATCCAAGACAGCAGAGAGAATAGCCCCATGTTACAAATCGATCCGATGCAGTTCCTGATGCAGGCCGGCGGGCTGTTCGTCTGGGTTTGCATCGTTGCGGTTGTCTATGCAGTAGTGGAGAAGGCCCTTGGTGGCCCTGCCGCTCAGGACGTCCCGACCGACATGTAGCGACGACAAGCGCTGAATGTTGAATAGATCGGGCCGGCCCGCATGCGCGTGGCCGGCCCATTGATTTTCTAAAAGAGCGAGAGACTTATTCAGCGGCCTGCAGCGTGCTCGAGGCGTGTCCCGTCGCTTCAAGGTCGGAGAGATCCGGCAAGCCGTAGTGCAGCAGCATGGTCTCTTCGCTGGCCTCGATGGTGGCGCGCTCATCCGCCTCGACATAGACCGTCGTGTATTGCTTGAGCGGATTGCCCGCGCAGGCGCCGGCGCCCGAAAGCACCAGATAGACGCCGTGGCCCACGGCCTCGAAGCGCGCGCCCTCTTCGAGCTTGAAGAGGCTGGCTTGCGTGCGGCGCTCGGTCCACACGCCGAACAACTTTTCCGACACGCCCTTGGCGCCTTTGACCGGCACCCAGTCGAAATGCGCGGAATCAAGCGAGATCGGCGCGGCATAGCGGCCCTTGGGATAGTGCATCTCGCGCCCGTGCACATGCTCCCAGATCGCCTGGAACGCATCCATGTTGCGCTTGCCGGGAACGCCCTCGCGGCGATGAAAGACGCCGTCCTTGAACTCGCCGAACTGCTTGAGCTCCTCCATGCCGGCCTTCACCTCGCGTGGCAACAGATAGCCCGAGCCGCTGGCGCCGCCGAACTGCAGCACCGCGCAATAGATCTCGGTCTTGTTGACCTGCGGGCCGTAGTGCACGCCTTCCGGATAGTAGCCGAGCATGCCGGCCTTGAGCGGGCCATCCTGGCCGTAGTCGGACCAGCCTTCGATCATGTAGCGGTACTGATCGAAATTGTGCCGATGGCGCGGACCGGAATAGTCGGTGCCAAGCCGGCTGAGCGAGAATTTGAAATTGCCCGGCGTGCCAGGCTTGCCTTCCACGATGGTGCGGGCATGGAAGGTGCCGCCACGATGTTCGAGGCCGCGCACTTCGGGGGTTGTTTCAAGCTGTACGACTTTCATGGAGACGCTCCTGCAATCAGACCTGAAGGGTTACACCCGATCGCACTCTAAAGCCCGCGCCCCGCGATGATCGCCTGGGTGCGATCGACCACGTCCTTGGGCGTGGCCATGATCTGCATGACTGCATGCTGGACCTCTTCGCCACCCATGGGATCGATCTCGAACCCGAACCGCTCGGCGTCTGCCAGGAACACCGGATCTTTCATGGTGGCGTCGAAGGCACGCCGCAACAGGCGCACCCGTTCCTCGGGAACCCCGGGCGGCACCGCCAAGGGTCGGGTGACCGTGAGCGACAGCGACATGAAGCGCGCAATCGGCTCGTACACCGCATGCCCCGCCACGAGGTCGCTGAGGAGTGGCGCATGCGGCAAATCGGGATCCTTGCGCACGCCGATCTGCATCAGAACATTGAACCTGCCGTCACGAACCTCGGCGGGCGAGCTTGCCTTGTAGCTCGCCCAGGTGTTGGCGCCACGGCCATGCAGCTCGCCGCGCGCCATCGCGAGATTCATCTCGGCGCCGCCCTTGTAGCCGTAGATGATCCGGAAGCGCGTTCCCAACAGCGAATTGAGCAGGTTCGGAATCTGCACGGAGATCGAGCCGGCGCCGGTCGAGCCCACGGTGACGTCGCGCAGCTTGGCGTCGTCGATCGCCGCAACGCCGCTGGCATGCCAGGTGACGGTGACGACGTTGGATTGGCTGAGGTTGCCGAGCCACCAGAAGTCCCGCAACGAGACCTGCAGCCCAGGCTGGCCGGTCGCCTCGTGCACCAGCAAACCCTGGCTCACCAGCGTCAGGAAGGTGCCGTCGTGCGGTGCCACACGACCGGCATGATTGAACGCCAACAGCCCGCCGGCGCCCGGCATGTTGACCACCACGATCGACGGCCGGCCTGGAATATGGCGGGGCAGGTGCCGCGCCAGGAGACGGAGATAAGTGTCGTAGCCGCCACCGGGACTGGTATGGGTCGAGATCGAAATGGTCTTGCCCGCATAGAAATCCTCGGCCGTGGCCGGCACGGCCTCCCCGAGGACGGCGAGCGTCAGCGCGAGGCGTATGATCGGCGTCGGCGACTGCATGAGGCTCCCGGCTCTGGCCTGCAGGCGCTCTCACTATAGCGGCACTGCAACCCGCCCGCCAATGCCATCACAGGCACCGAGGCTTGCCAATGCCGGGGAAATATCGCACGAAACTTTCCGGTCGCGCGATGCCATTGTGGTTAAGGCAAGAACGAATTGAGAGCAGATTTGGGGGGAGACGCCGCAAGCATGTTTCGATCGCCCGCAAGTGTCCTGGCGCCGTCCTCGATTGCCCTCGTCGGCGCCTCCGAGCGCGGCCAGTGGCAGGGGATGATCTTCCGCAACCTGCGCGACTACCAATATCCCGGCCGCGTCTTTCTGGTGAACCCCCGCCAGCGGGAGGTCTGGGGCGAGCGCTGCTTCCCCTCACTGCGCGAGCTGCCCGAACGTGTCGATCATGCGATGGTGATCGTGCCGGCGCCAGCGGTCGCGGGCGTGCTGGAAGACGCCGATGCGGCGGGTGTGACGTCTGCCACGGTCTACGCCGCCGCCATGGGCGACGGCCACGATCCGGAATCGAAGAAGCGTGGCGCTTGGCTCAAGGATTTTCTCAAGCGCAGCAAGATGCGCATTGCCGGCCCCAACTGCATGGGCGCGCACAGCTATCACGAGCGTATGTTCGCCTATCCCAACACCGAGCTCGGCCGCTTCCCGGCCGGCTCGGTCGGCGCCATCTTCCAGTCCGGCGGCACAATGCAGTTCTGGCTGCGCACCGGCGCCGATAGGGGCTTACGTTTCTCCTACGGCATCACCTCGGGCAACGAGGCCGACCTCGATCTCGCCGACTACTTGAACTTCCTGGTCGAAGACCCCGACACGCACCAGATCGCGCTGTTCATCGAGGGCATACGGCGTCCCGACGCGTTCATGCACGCGGCCGGCCGTGCGCTCGCAGCCGGCAAGCCGGTCATTGCGATCAAGACTGGCGCCACCGCCAAGTCGCGCTCGGCCGCGCAGTCGCACACCGGCGCGATCGGCGGCGACTACGCGGCCTATCTCGCGATGTGCGAGCGCTATGGCATCGTCAACTGCCGCTCCCTCGACGACATGCTGGAGACCTGCCTGGCATTCGACGGCCACCGGCTGCCGAAGGGACCGCGCATCGGCTTCGTCACCACCTCGGGCGGCACTGTCGATCTCCTCTACGACTACGCCGAGGCCGAAGCCGCGACGATGCCGGACTATGCGCCGCAGACGCTCACGGACCTGATGCCGTTCATGCAGGAAGGCATCGAGCCCAAGAACCCGCTCGACCTCGGCATCCCGATGGGGCTCAAGCACGCCGCCGGCGTCTGCGAGGTCGTGGCAAAGGACCCCAACATCGACATGATCGCTTGGGCCGCCATGCTGCCGAGCAAGGCCGGCGCCTGGGAGGGCGTCGAGGCGCTACAGGCCATGGTGGGCGGCACCGACAAGCCGATCGTCGGCTTCGGTCGCATGAGCTATCAGATGACGCCGGAAGCCGTGGAAGCCCAGAAGGCCGCGGGCTTCCCCTTCCTGCAGGGCCTCGAGCCGACGCTGCGCGCCATGAACGGGCTCTGGTTCCATGCGGCGCGGCGCGGACGCCAACCGGTCGCATTGCCGCCCACCCCGGCAAGCGATCTCACGCCGGCAACGCTCGACGCCACGCTGGCGCGCTACGGCATCGCGCTGCCCAAGAGCCGCGAGGTCGCGACGCCGGCCGAAGCGGCGAGCGCGGCAGAGGCGATTGGTTTTCCGGTCGTGCTCAAGGTCCGCTCGCCCGACATCCTGCATAAGACCGAAGCGGGCGGCGTCGTGCTCGACCTGCGCAACCGCGAGGCTGTGCTCGCCGCCGCCGACGCGCTGATGGCGGCCGCGCGCGCGTCCCACGCAGGGGCACGCATCGACGGCTTCCTGGTGCAGGAGATGATCTCAGGCATCGAGGCCATCGTCGGCGCGCGCAACGATGCGCTCTATGGCCCGATCCTCTTGGTCGGCGCCGGCGGCATCCTGGTCGAGCTGGCGCGCGACGTCGCGCTGCGGCTGCTGCCGGTGACTGCGCAGGACGTGACCGCAATGATTGACGGCCTCAGGCTCAACAAGCTGATCGCGGGCTTCCGCGGCCGGCCGGCTGCTGACCGCCAGGCGCTCGAGGCAGCCGTGCGGGCGCTCGCGCAGTTCTATCTCGATCACCGCGCGCGCATCGAGGACATCGAGATCAATCCATTGATGGTCCGCTCGAGCGGTGCGGTTGCGGTCGACGTACGCGTGATCTGGCGAACGGGGGATGCGTGATGGACTTCAGCTCGTAGGGTGGGCAAAGGTGCGGACCACGCGCACGTCCTCGCCACTCGCATGGCGCAGCACCGTGCCCACCAGGCGAACCGGTACAGCAAGACGGTGGGCACGGCGCACGATGGTCTTGCGCGTGTGAAACGAGGAGTGCCGGCGCCTTTGCCCACCCTACGAGTCTGGCGAACGAAGCAAGGGGATGCGTGATGGAATTCCAGCTTCCAGAAGAGCTCCGGATGTTCAAGGAGTCGCTGCGGCGTTTCGTCAACGCCGAGCTGATCCCGGTCGAGCGCCAGACCGTCACGGCCGAGGGCGAGGAGATCAAGCCGGAGTTCCTGTCGCGCTTCCAGCAGCGGGCCAAGGACCTCGGCATCTGGATGATGGAAGTGCCGGAGGAATACGGCGGGCCCGGCCTGTCGCTGTTTCAGCGCGCCATCGTGGTCGAGGAGCTCTCGCGCACGATCGCGCTGCCGGCGCGCGGCGAAGGCATCACCGGCCCGTCGGTGCGCCATATCCTGTTCACGCTCACCGGCGAGCTGAAAGAGAAATATCTCCTGCCGGTGTTGCGCGGCGAGAAGAAGGTCGCGTTCGCGCAGACCGAGCCCGACGCTGGCTCCGACCCCGGCGGCATGCGCACCACCGCGGTGCGCGACGGCAATCACTACGTGATCAACGGCACCAAGCGCTTCATCACCGGCGCCAACAAGGCGCATTTCATGCAGCTGATGGCGGCGACCGACCGCTCGAAAGGATCGCACGGCGGCATCTCCTGCTTCCTGGTCGACATGGACACGCCCGGCGTGAAGCTCGGCACCTCCTATCAGACCATGATGGGCGACCGGCCCTGGGAGATCATCCTCGACAACGTGCGGGTGCCGGCCACCAACCTGATCGGCGAGGAAGGCAAGGGCTTCGGTCTCGCGCAGAAATGGCTCGGCGCCGGCCGCATCAAGCACGGCGCGCGCGCGCTCGGCGTCGCCGAGCGTTGCCTGGAGATGGCAACGTCCTATGCCAAGCAGCGCTCGACTTTTGGCAGGCCGCTTGCCGATCGCCAGGCAATCCAATGGAAGCTCGCCGACATGTATATCGAACTGCAGGCGGCGCGCCTCCTGGTCTACAAGGCCGCGAGCCGCCTCGACGCCGGCGAGGACGCGCGCGAAGATTGCTACGTGTGCAAGTACTACGCCGACGAGATGGCGTTCCGCGCCGCCGACGAGTGCATGCAGATCCACGGGGGCATCGCGCTCACAACCGATCTGCCGATCGAGAAGATGTGGCGGCAGCAAAGGAGCTACCGCATCACCGAAGGCGCGAGCGAAGTGATGAAGATGGTGATCGCCCGCCATGTCTTGAAAACGTACGGCTGAGCTCATGATCAAGGTACGGCAGATCTCTCACGCAACCTTCGAAACGCCCGATCTCGAGGCGCAGATCGAGCATTACACCAAGGTCACCGGCCTCGTGGTCGCGGCGCGCGAAAAGGATCGCGCGCTGCTCACCAGCAAGGTTGGCCAATTGGTGATGCAGCTCAAGCGCGGCGAGCGGGCGCGTTGCGCGAAGCTCGCGTTCCAGGTGACGCCGAACTCCGATTTCGGCGAGATGAGCCGTTTCCTCACCACGCAGGGCATCAAGAACGAGGAGCGCAGCGACGATATCCCGGGCATGCCCAAGCTGCTCGCGTTCGAGGACATCAAGAGCACGGAGATCGAGCTTCTGTCGGAATGGCGGCACCTGACGCCCAGCCAGTCGACCGCCGGCGTTTCACCATTCAAGCTCGGCCACGTCGCCTTCGTGGTGCCGGACGTGCACGCGGTCGCCGATTTCTATCAGCGCATCCTCGGCTTTCGGGTTTCCGACTGGATCGAGGACGTGTTCGTGTTCATGCGCTGCAACCCCGATCATCACACGGTGAATTTCGTGCGCGGCAAGACCACCAACCTGCACCACTTTGCGTTCCAGCTGCGCGACTTCTCGCATCTCGAGAACGGCTGCGACGTGCTTTCGCAGAACCACATCCCGATCATCTGGGGGCCGCTGCGCCACGGCCCCGGGCACAACGTGTCGATCTATCATCGCAATCCCGATCAGCAGGTCGTCGAGTTCTTTGCCGAGCTCGATCAGATTCTGGATGAGGAGATCGGCATCTTCGATCCGCGCCCCTGGCACGAGGACCAGCCGCAACGACCGAAGGTGTGGAGCCGCGCCAACCGTTCGCAGTCCGGCTGGGGGCCGCCACCGAGCCCGGACTGGCATATGAATTCCGACGAGTAGGGATGGGTCGGTGCCTAGCCATTGACTCGTCATGCCCGCGCTTGTCGCGGGCATCCACGTCTCTCTTTCTCCGCAATGGCAACAAGCGAGACGTGGATGGCCGGGACAAGCCCGGCCATGACGATGTGGGCCTGGTGAAACCGCCCTACTTCACATCCAATATCACCTTGGCGCGCGCGATCACGGCCGGCGATGTATTCGCGATCATGTCAGAGAATTTCTGCGCCTCCTCGCCGGTCGACGCGCTGATGTCCATGCTGGACCTTGCGGCTTCCTCCAGGAATGCCGGATCCTTCATGGTGGCATCGAAGGCGCGCCGCAGCGCCTGCGCGCGATCAGGCGGCGTATCGGGGGTCGTCACATAGGCGCGGTTGATCGGGATGTCGGCCGAGATGAACTGCAGCACCGCGCGGTCGTCGTCGTTCTTCGCAAGCTCGATCATGGATGGCACGTCGGCCAGCTCGGGATGCCGTTTGAGCGCAATCTGAACCAGGATGAAGATCTTCTTCTCGGCGAGCCACTGCGGGTGGGTCGACTTCCAGGAGGCCCAGGAGTTGGAGCCGCGTCCGCCCACCTCGCCGCGCTCCATGGCAAGGTTGACGTTGTTGCCACCCGGATAGCCCGAGACAATCTTGAACTTGGTGCCGACGAGCTCGTTGAGCGCCTTCGGATAGTAGACTGACGAGGTGGCGGTGCCGGGCGCTCCGACAACGAGTTCCCGGGTCATGACATCCTGGATGGTCTTGATCCCGGTGGTATGCCACGAATTGATGACATTGGGTGAATCGGTCGTGTTGCCAATCCAGAAGAACTTGCGGGTGTCGTACTCGACGCTGGCGCCACCCAGCGCCTGATAGGCCGACATGTTCTGCATGATGGCGTGAATGACGGTGCCGTCGCGCGGCGCCACGGTGGCAAGCCAGTTCGCCGCCTGCACACCCACGGCGCCAGGCATGTTGCGCGGGATGATGGCGGGCTCGCCCGGAATGTGGCGCCCGATGTGGCGGGCGAGCAGCCGCGCGCGCAGGTCATAGTCGCCACCCGGAGCGGTCGCGATCACCATGCTGATCGTCTTGCCACGATAGAAATCGGCAACCGACTGGGCCCCTGCGGTTGACGAGCCCAGCGCCGACAGGGCAAGGATGCTCGCACCAATGGCTTCCTTGAACGTGCCCATTTTGCGTTTCCCTCCTCGTCTCGCCGGCATTATGTCCGCCCGCGTGTCATCACAAGATCGATCAG
>Ga0137403_10006267_pt1 | contig 13641 bp, 11 predicted proteins | sample CZOMad2_1_16fung_FD_122057 | JGI IMG/M metagenome (GOLD analysis project Ga0137403, IMG submission 122057) | Vadose zone soil fungal communities from Angelo Coast Range Reserve, California, USA - CZOMad2_1_16fungal (Hybrid Assembly) | ecosystem: Environmental > Terrestrial > Soil > Vadose zone... | reverse complement strand
TTTTCCTCGTATTAACTACTTTGCTACTCCCCCGCGAAGCGGATTCCCGCTATGCTGCGTTCAGTGGCGATGCGCATGACAGTCCTGGCGAGCGGGAGCAGAGGAAACTCAACTGTGCTTTCCAGTGCCTGCGCCAGCATCCTGGTGGATGCCGGGATCTCCTGCCGGGAGACGCTCAAGCGAATGCATACTGCAGGTGAAGATCCGCAAAAACTCAAGGCGATTGTGATTTCGCATGAGCACCAGGACCACGTGGCCGGATTGCAGGTGCTGGCGCGCAAGCTGCAAATCCCCGTTTACATTACTGAGGCCACGTATCATAGCTGGCGGCGCGCGACCAAAGATCCTGAAGGCAAGCCGGCCAAGCTGGAGCGGCGTGAGCATTTCCAGGTGGGGCGCAGCTTTGAGATCGCCGACATTACCGTGACGGCCTTTACTATCCCGCATGATGCGGCTGATCCGTGCGGCTTTACCTTTAAGGCCGATGGCGTGAAAATCGGCGTCGTGACCGATCTGGGCTACCTGCCGTATAGCGTGAAAGACCATCTGCGGCGGTGCGACGGGCTGATGATTGAATCCAACCACGACCTGGAAATGCTGCGCAACGGGCCTTACCCCTGGATGGTGAAGCAGAGGGTCATGAGCCGCGTGGGGCATCTTTCCAACACGGCCCTGGCTGAATTCTTTGAGAAAGACTATGACGGCCAGGCAGCTTTCCTGGTGCTGGCGCACCTTTCCGAGCACAATAACCATCCGGCAGTGGCCCGCGAGAGCGCCAACAAGGCCCTGGGCGGGAAATTGAACCTTTTTCAGGCCTGTGCCCTAACCCTGGCACAGCAGGACCACCCATTGCAGCCTCTCTGCCTGGGGTGAGAAGATACCTGTACAGAATCTTAATCTGGGATGAGAATAGGTTAAAGCAATCCGCCGCTTTGGCGGTGCGAGGCTTTTTGAACAGCAGTCAGGCAAGTCGATGAGCAATATGTGCAGTGATCGCGTGGTTGGGGACATACTCGCCGGCTGGCGGTACGATATCTCAGGGCTGGCGCCAGAGATGCGCGGCGATTACGAAGCGCATCTCATCGAGTGCGCGCACTGCCGCTCCCGCCAGGTCCTGCACCGCACCATTGATATTGGATTAATGATTGTGGCCAGCGTTTCCGCCGTGATGTTCCTGGTAGCTTTCGGCGCGGTACGGCATTTTTCTCCCCGGCACGCTCTGGTATTGGAATTGATCGCGCTGGCCGGCTTTCTTTTCTTCAGCGTGGTATGGCTTATCGTGGCTGTAGCCACGCCCGCGCCTGTGGTTGTAGCGGATGTGGCGCGCATACAGGCCCGCCGCATTCATGACCGGCTGCCCAGCCAGATACGCGAGAAGCTGCCGGAGATTACTCAGGAATTCCTCAAAGAAAGACAATAGGCGCGGCAAGTGAAGCCGGATTCAAGCCTTCGCCCTGGCCGCTTTTTGCCGATCGAATTGCCATTGCGCGAAATGAAAGCCACCTGCGTTCCCGGTGGCTTCTCCAATGAACAAGTTGTCTTTCCGATTTATTGCTGCGTCCAGACGTAGCCGATCGTGCCCTGGTCCTTCCATCCGCGTCCGACTACCTGGTCACGTTCGCCGGCATTCGTCGTGTAGAAGTGGTTGGCTCCATCCGGACTGGTGATCTGATAGAACGGCTGTGTGCCCGCCAACTGCGAAGTGGCAATATATCCAACCGGACCTTCATCTTTGTAGCCCTGGCTCTGCATCGTTGCACGGAGGTTGGGATCGGCTGTAAGGACCATGTCGCCTTTGCCATTGGACAGCCGGTACAGCGGCTGTGTGCCGCTTACCTGCGAAGTCATCAGGTATCCGGTGACACCTTCGGTCTTGTAGGCTCCGGCTTGATCATTGGCCGTGGTGGAATACAAGTGCCCGCCATTCGTGTTGCTGACCGAGCGATACAACGCCACTTTCGTGCCGCTGGCGGTATCGCCTGAACCGGCCGCCGGTGGCGCGGGAGCCGCGGAAGAGGAAGCGTTTACATCCGGCGCGGTGCCGTTCGCGGTCGCGGCTGACTGGAATTGCCCAGAGGTGCGCATGTCGCCGTCAGTGGTCAGAATCTGCCACTCGTAGGTTTTGCCCGGCTCAAGTCCGGTCAGTTGCAGAGAGTGGCTGGTGCCTCCGCCCGGGTGCGTGGCCGTCTTCCAAGCGCTGTTGCTTCCGGCTACGCGATAGCGCACGCGGTTCGCGCCGCTGGAATTTGTGGTCCAATTGATGGTGGCCGAGTTGCCGGAAATGTTCGTGATGGATGGGCCTTGCGTGATCTGGACCGCTTTCTCATTGGCCTGGTCCATTGGTTTCTGTGCAAAGGCTACTGGCGCCGACAACATTAGCGACAAACCTAACAGCGTGAATGTGCGTTTCATACTTTTCGTCTCCTATACACGGGAAAAATAAACCTGATGATTTTCGCGACGAAGCGACTTCTGCTCGTGAAACCCGCACCAGCCGAAAAAGGCATGAATGCGCACGATTTTCAGACTTACTTAGTTCGAAGGATGTAAACAAGAGCGGGTTGCACCTTCAGAGCTGGATAAGCAGAGCTGCTGGTAAGGGGCAGCAGCACGGCACAATTTCGTGCCTCAGCAAAGCAAAGCCGCCATTGCGGCGGCTCTGTATCCAACAAGGTCATCTAGTTCTAGTTCCCGAAAACTACCGCAAAAGCGCCATGTCATACACGCTTCAGGCAGATGTTCCCGCCGGTCGAAGTTGCCTCAACGCCGGTCGTGATCTCTATCTTTGTCGTGATCTCGATCGCGGTCGTGATCTCGGTCGCGATCGCCGTGACCGCTGGTCTGGAACTGTCCACCCTTGCGCAAATCGCCATCGCGGGTCAGGATTTGCCATTCATACGTTCTGCCGGGCTCCAGCCCAGTCAACTGAAGAGAGTGGTGGTTACCTCCACCCTCATGGTAGGCGGACCGCCACGGTTGATTGCTGCCCGCCACGCGATAGCGGACATGGTTGGCGCCGGCGGAACTGGTGGTCCAGTCGATGGTTGCCGAGTGACCTGTAATGTTGTCGATTCTTGGGCCGTCAACAATGCGGACGGCTCTTTCGTTGGCGGAGTCCATGGGTCTTTGCGCGAATGCGATTGTTGCCATCAGCAAAAAGGCCAACAGCGTGAGGGTGCGTTTCATATTTTACGTCTCCTATACAGGGGAAAATGCCTTTGTGAATGTTTGCTGACGAAGCGGCTTGGCTCGCGCCAACGCGGCCGCACGAACAGGCGCGAATGCAAACGAGCGCAGAACTTACTAAGTTCGAGTGGTGTACGCAAGCGCGGGTTGCACGTTCTGAGCTGAATCGGAAGAGATGCTGGAAGGACGGCTTTTAGCTATTGGCCTTTGGCTTCTGGCTGATAGCTAAGGGCCAACAGCTAAGAGCAAAGAGCCTTTTTTACGTCTCCAAAGTCCCGATAATGTCGGTGATGCGCTTCACGCGGTTTTCAAAGCACCAGCGCTGCAGCCCGTCGACAATCTTCTCCGTGGCACAGGGGTCCCAGAAGTTCGCGGTGCCCACTTCCACGGCAGCCGCGCCGGCCAGCATGAACTCTACTGCGTCTTCGGCCGTAGTGATTCCGCCGATGCCAATCACAGGAATCTCCACGGTATGTGCGGCTTCATACACCATGCGCAGGGCGATCGGCTTGATGGCGGGGCCGCTCAAACCGGCGGTGACGTTGGAGATGCGTGGCTTACGCGTCTTGGCGTCAATCGCCATGCCGACAAATGTATTGACTAGAGAAATAGCGTCAGCGCCCGCATTTTCGGCAGACTTGGCCATGGCCCCAATGCTGGTCACGTTGGGAGAAAGCTTCACAATCAGCGGCCGTGTCGCGGCGGACTTGCAACTCGCAACGAGTTCTTCCAGCAGCGCGCGGTCCGTGCCAAACACCATGCCGCCGTGCGCAGTGTTGGGGCAGGAAACGTTGAGCTCATACGCTGCAATCCCCTCGGCCTCATTCAGGATACGAATGGTTTCCCGGTAGTCCTCCCGCGAATAGCCAAAAACGTTGGCGATCACGACAACGTTTTTCTTCGCAGCCAGCTTAGGCAGTTTTTCCTCAATAAAGGCGCGAGCGCCAATGTTCTGCAAACCAATGGCGTTGAGCATGCCGGCAGCGGTTTCAAACAAACGGGGTGGCGGATTGCCGACCATGGGCTCCCGCGAGAGCCCTTTGGTCACAAATCCGCCGAGCTTTTCCAGTGTGACAATGTCTTCAAATTCAATACCGTAGCCAAACGTGCCGCCGGCGGCAATCACCGGATTCTTAAAGCTGATGCCGGCAAAACTTACGCTCAGGTCGGGCTTGCGACTGGTCGCTGTGTCCTGGGTTGCGGTAGCCATTGTTCTCTAGTGTAACAAGCCAAAACCTTACCGCGGATGAACACGGATAAACGCGGACCAGGAATGGGCGCAGGCCTCGCGAAACCGCCATTAATGACCGAGCCTACCAACAAGCACCACTACATATAAATGACGTAAGAGCTGTGCCAGAGAGCGCTGGGCAGGCTGCCGGGTTTGCGCGAGGTGAGGATGACGTTGTAGTCCTGGGAAACGGGAAGCGCGTCAAGAAACTGGGGATCGCGTCTATCGGGCTGGACGGTGGCGAGGTAGCGCAGGAAATCCGCCAGATGCAGGCCGCCATCGTAACAAGATCCGGCATAAGAGAGATCGATGTTTTCGGTGTTGAAGTGGCACGCCAGCGAGGCCGCCAGGGAGACCGCGTGCTCGTACGCGGGCACGGAAACATGGCCGGGCTCAGGATTATCAAAAACCAGGCGCAGGCGGCGCTCGTCTTCGCGGGTAAACTCGCGGACCTTGAGGTGTCCGGTCTTGGCGGTGGCTTTCCAATCGACAAAGCGGCCGGGGTCCTGCGGGGTGGCTTCGCGTATGCGATAAAGTTCTGTACCGCGTCCGCGCATGAAGGAAACAAAGTCGCCGGTGATCATGGGCAGCACGTCAAGAAAATCATCGGGCTCGAGCAGCGAAGGATAGACCACCAAATCGCGCTCCAGCCTGACTTTGCGGCTCTTGATAAGGAATGAGAATGGAAAACGCGTGGCGATGCTGAATCCTTCCTGGCTGTAGTGGCCGCGACGCGGAAACGCCACTTCCAACTCAGTGCCGGCCGTGTTTTGCGCGGCGACAAAGGTGAAATAGACGGGACGGGTCAAGATGCGGGCCTGGAACGGCGGCGGAGCCTTCCGGCTCAGCGTGTAGTCCGGCATCCGCACCCAGCTCTTCTTTTTGGGAAAGACAAATTCGGTTTTGTTCCATTCCCAGCCGCGGCGCTGCTTCTTTTTGTCCACCGGGCTGAAGACTTTCACGGAAAACGCCGGCATCCACAGGCGGGGATTGATAAGGTTTACGCGCAGCTGTACCGGCACCTTGGCAAAAGCATTTTTGGGTACGATGACATCGAGTTCCAACCGCCGCAGCACGGCAGCCGATGCAATCCCTGAAACCACAATCGCGGCCAGCATCGCCGCTAGTACGATAAACAAGAGATTATTGGCGGTGTTGAGCGCGGCTATCCCAATCACCAGTGAGACGCCGAGATAAGCCATGCCTTCGCGCGTCAGTTCATAGTCAAAAGCGTCTTTCATGCGGGCGGCAGCCACGCGACGCGCTAGAAACGGCACCGTCAGCAGACCTACAATAAGTGCTAGAAACAACGCGGAAATGGCAAAAATAGACGTGGCCAGCGTGTTGCCGCGCTCCCGCGCCACCGACGAAAATACTGCCGCGGCAAACGCAAGTCCCAGCCCGGCGACGGCCATAAAAAACCGCTGCCACGCTTCGCGATCAACGCTGTCCCATACCGATTTCAGATATTCACGCATTACTGGCCATGTTTCCTGGCATTAGTGTGGCACAACCCGGGAAAATCCTGGTAGTGCCTAAAGTGCTTTCAAGATCATGCCGGACCGGAGATTGTCATTGCTTGTCTATAAAGTCGAGCACCAGCTGGTTGAATTCGTCGGGTGTCTCTTCAAAGGGCAAATGTCCTGCGTTGTCAATCAGCGCAAGTTCGCACTGGGGCAACACCCGCCGCAGAGCTTCACCAGAGCGCAAATCCACGGCGCCGTCACGGGTTCCCCATATCAACAAGGACCGCGCCTTGATGCGAGGGATGGCGGCGCGCAAGGCGTTCACGTCCTTTTCCCAGCAGCGCAATGTGTTCAGAATGTTATGCACCCTTCCAGGCCGCATTATCAGGGATGAATACCCTTCTATTGTTCCCGCCGGAACGCGCCTGGGATCGCCATACATCCGCTCGAGCACGAGGCGATGCAGCGGCCGCGAAACGGGCCAGGTCATCCGCAGCAGTGTTCCGCCCAGACGACCCTTCAAGAACCGTACGCGTTTTGCCCCCAGGTTCGACCATGGATTGACCGGCGCTGCCAGCACCAGGGAACGTATTCTTCCGGTCTTTCTTTCGCTTTGGGCCGCAAGAAACATTGCGATTGCTCCACCCCACGAGCATCCCACCAAATCCACTTTTTCCAGCTTAAGCTGCTCCAGCAAGGACGAAACACGGGACGCCTGCGCTTGCATGCTGCAGTCCAGATGGCGTGGGGCATCGCTTTCACCAAGACCTGGCAGATCAACCGCGAAAACGGTGTGCTGCCGGGAAAACGCTTCCAAATTCAGCCGCCAACAGAACGATCCGCCCAGCAACCCATGCAGCAGCACAAGCGGAGGCCCTGCTCCCGCGCGAAGATAGCGGAGTTGTTGCCCGTCAATCTCAGCTGTAAGTTTGTCGATCTGCATTCGTCCCAGGAGACAACCGCTTTCCCATTTCAGGCACTCAAATTAAATGTTATCGCCTCTGTCGCTTCCGGTTGCGGGGTTCCTCCAAGAAAGCCCCGCAACTTTTTACGTTTCTACCCATTATTTTTCACAGTCTTCTCCAAAAAATGAAAAATACAAAAAACCACATGGAAATACTGATTTCAGTAGCTTTTTACCATTAAGGTATTTATAATTTTGTAAGTCTAGGGAAACACGACTCTTATTGCCGCTGTCAGGAAACTATATGGCATCCCAGTTGCTCCAATCTAGCCCAACCCCAGCGTCTGCCAGCTTCAGGCCCGGGGTGGAGAGGTTTGGAACGCAGCGGATGCGAAAGGATTCCCTAGTTCGGTTTTCCGCCATCGTGCTGGCTCTGCTGACGGCCACCACCGTCGTATTTGCCATCATCAACTGGCAAAAAGAGTCACAGTACACCACGCCTACCGATGGCGTGTGGTGGAGGGAACAGTCCGGCCTTCTGGTGGCCAAGGGAGTTATTCCAAGCGGTCCGGGAGAAAAAGCCGGAATCAAGGTTGGCGACCGTCTGCTCAGGGTCAACGGCCTTCCCAAAGACCAGACAATCAAAAACATTGTTGAGTTTGAAAAGCATCTTTACCGCAGCGGGGTGTATTCCCGCGCCACATATCTTCTGGATCGTCAGGGCGTAAACGTGGAAGTGGGGCCGGTCATCCCGGTTCCAGCCGATAACTCACTAAAGCTGGGTCAGCGGCTCATTGCGCTCATTTATCTCGGCATCGGCTTGTATGTTCTGTTCCGGCGCTGGACAGCACCGAAATCAACGCACTTTTACGTTTTCTGCCTGATTTCGTTTGTCCTGTATTCGTTTCATTACACCGGCAAACTGAACGCCTTTGACCAGGCGATTTATTGGTCGAGCATTATCGCGTGGCTCTTGCAGCCAGCATTGTTCCTGCATTTTGCACTCACTTTCCCGAAGCCGCGCAAGTTTCTGAGAAAGTATCCATGGGCCATCTCAATGGCTTACCTGCCAGGGACTGTTCTGCTGGGAATGCAGGTGGTAGCCGTTTCCCTGTTTGAGTTTACTGAGTCTTTGCGCTGGGACCTGGACCGTTTGCAGATGGTTTACCAGACGCTGTACTTTGCCGCTGCCGCAGTGATCCTGTGGCGCAGGTACCGGCAGGCCAGCACGCCGCTGCAACAGCAACAACTCAAGTGGATCTCGCGCGGGACTGTGCTGGCGATCGGCCCGTACACGCTTTTCTATGTATTGCCTTACATTGCCGGGGCGTTGCCCACGCCGGCGATGAAGATATCCGTGCTGTCGCTGGTTTTCCTGCCCGTCACGTGGGGCTATGCGATCGTCCGCTATCGGCTAATGGACGTGGACATCGTCTTCAAGCGCGGCGTTGCTTATACCCTGGCCACAGCCGCGATCGTAGTGGCGTACTTTGTCGGAATCGGCAGTCTCGCCGGCTCCATTACCACCAAGTATCCGGGCACGGGGACATTCGGCCTGATCGCGGTGATCATTATTACCGCGCTGATTTTCGAACCGCTGAAGAACTGGATTCAAGTCCGGGTTGACCGCTTCTTCTACCGCAAGCGCTATGACTATCGCCGCACGCTGATCGAGTTTGGCCGCGAGCTCAGTTCTGAAACCGACTTGCACGCCATGTTGACCTCCGTAATCGACCGGCTCTCGCGCACGCTGCTGGTCGATCGCATTGCCATCTTCTCGGCCACGGACGCCGACGCCCACGACTTTGTGATGGAGAAATCTTTCGGCATCAGTTATGCCGGCTCGCTCGATCTCAGCTTCCTGGTGGTGGAACGTCCCGAGCAGTATGCCGGACACATCTTCTTTGACAACACGCGCAAGGCTTTGCAGGAGAGCGTGACCGCGCGCGAAACCATCGCCAAGCTGAACCTGAATTACTACATTCCCTGCACCGTGCAGAACCGCACCATCGCCGTGATGGGCCTGGGCAAGACCATGGCTGGCGACTTTCTCTCAAGCGAAGACGTTGAGTTACTGGAAACACTGGCCGGTTATATGGGGATTGCCATACAGAACGCCCGGCTTTATGCGTCGCTGGAGCAGAAAGTCAGCGAGTACGAACGTCTGAAAGACTTCAACGAGAACATTGTGGAATCCATCAGCGTAGGCGTGCTGGCGGTGGACCTGGAAGACCGCATCGAGTCATGGAACTCGCAGATGGAAGTGATGTACGCGATGCCGCGTTCGCAGGTGCTCAGTGAGCGGCTGAGTGAAGTCTTCCCGGCTGAGTTCATGGAGGAGTTTTACCGCGTACGCCAGAACCCGGGCATTCATAACCTCTATAAGTTTCGCCTGCACACGCGCGCCGGCGATACGCGTATTGCCAACGTGGCCATTGCGCCGCTGGTTACCAGAAAATTCAACGTGATTGGCCGCCTGATCATTGTGGATGACATCACAGAGCGGATGGAATTGGAATCGCAGTTGACGCAGGCGGAAAAGCTTTCGTCCATTGGACTGCTGGCCGCGGGCGTGGCCCATGAAGTCAACACCCCGCTGGCGGTCATCTCCAGTTATGCGCAGATGCTGACCAAGCAGATCAATGGCGACGCCAAGCTGGGGCCGCTGCTGGAGAAAATCACGCGCCAGACGTTCCGCGCTTCTGAGATCGTGAACAACCTGCTGAATTTCTCGCGCACCAGCGCCACGGAATTCAGCGCCATCGATCTGAACAAGATCATTACAGAAACGCTCACGCTGCTGGAACATCAGCTCAAGACCTCGCGCATCAAGGTTGAGACGGAACTCTATCCCGGCCTGCCGCTGATCCATGGCAACTCCGGCAAACTCCAACAGGTGTTTCTGAACCTGTTCCTGAACGCCAAAGACGCCATGGCGGGCAAGGGCGGCACGCTGCACATCAGCACGGCCAATGGTGACAGCGTTCAGGTGAACATCAGCGATAGCGGCGCCGGCATTGCCCCTGAACATATCAACAGGATTTATGACCCGTTCTTCACTACCAAGAACGTTCCGCGCGAGGGCCAGTCACGCGGCACGGGCCTCGGCCTGTCAGTCACGTACGGAATTATTCAAGAGCATGCAGGCAAGATCCGCGTGGATTCGCAACCTGGCCAGGGAACAAAGTTCCAACTGGAATTTCCAATGAGAAAGGCAGTCAATGTCTGAAGCCGCGGTCTTAACTCGCCCCCGGATGGACGTCTCCCATGGCGGTTCAATCCTGATTATTGATGATGAAGCCGGCATCCGCGAGTCGCTGGAAACCTTGCTCGAATTTGAGGGCTACAGCGTGGAATCGGCCGAGACCGGCGAAGACGGACTGGCCCGCCTGAGCGAGCATACCTTCGATCTGGTATTACTCGACTTTGCCCTGCCTGACCGCAATGGCCTGGAAATTCTGGCGGACATCCGCGCGCGCGATTCCCAACTGGCCGTGATTATGATTACCGCCTATGGAACGCTGGACAACGCGGTACGCGCCATGCAGAAGGGCGCCACCAACTTCATCCAGAAGCCCTGGGACAACGAAAAGCTGCTGGCGGACGTGCGCGCCGCGGTGGTCCGCCGCCGCGTGGAAGAAGAAAATGAGCAGCTCAAACGCGCGCTGAAAGAGCGCTATAACTTTGAGCATATTGTCGGCAAGTCTGATTCCATGCTCAAGATCTTTGACCTGGTGGGACAGGTCGCTCCCAGCCGCTCCACTGTGTTGATCCAGGGCGAAAGCGGTACCGGCAAGGAACTGATCGCCAAGGCCATTCACGCTAATTCGACGCGCAAGAACCATCCTTTTGTGCCGGTGAATACCGGCTCCATGCCCGCTGATCTGCTGGAGTCAACGCTTTTCGGACACGTGAAGGGCGCGTTCACCAGCGCCATCTCTTCCAAGAAAGGCCTGTTTGAAGTGGCCGATGGCGGCACCATTTTTCTGGACGAGATCGGCACCATGAGCATGGAAACGCAGGCCAAGATTTTGCGCGTCCTGCAGGACCGCAAGTTCATGCATCTGGGCGGAATCCAGGAGTTGCAGGTGGATGTGCGGGTGATCGCGGCCACGAATATCGATCTGCATGTGCTGGTGCGGGAAGGCAAATTCCGCGAAGACCTTTTCTATCGCCTGAACGTAATCACGGTGGACCTGCCGCCACTACGCAACCGCGGCGAAGACGTTCCCCGGCTCGTCGGACATTTTCTGGAAAAGTTTTCCCGCGAGAACGGCAAGTCACTTATTCATATCGCGCCGGAAGCATTGCGTCCGTTGATGGATTACGCCTGGCCGGGGAATGTCCGCGAACTGGAGAACGTGATTGAACGCGCGGTGGTGCTCTGCAATGGGCCAGTGGTCGGCATTGAACTGATTCCTGACCATATTGTGGGGCGCGGATCAGAAGGCAGAATGCTGGAGCATCGGCCAGACGCGTCACTGTTTGAAATTGTGGAAGACTGCGAACGCCGGTTGATCGTGAACATGCTGGAGAAGTGCAATTGGAACCAGACCGACGCGGCTGAGCGCTTCCACATTCCACTATCGACGCTGAACCAGAAGATCAAGCGGCTCAATATTGAGATCAGGAAGAAGGGCGCGCGGGATTAGCAACATTCTTGCGATGCCATCTTCTCTGCCAGATGCGCAGTGCCAGCAATACAAAGATGAAGGCGTATGAACCCGCAAGAGGGTTGAAGTAAGACGCTGCCATGGCCGCGCCCAGGGCAATCGGAAAAAACATGATCTGCTGCCCCATCAGCGTGCTCGCGCGTGGATCGTCTTCATTGAGCAACTTCTTTTTCTTGGCCACCAGCCATTGCGCGGCCAGCAGGGCCGCTGCCACAAACATGTTGGCAAAGTAAATTTCCTGAGCCGCACGGTTGCGCAGGAAATGTCCCAGCAGGCCGCACGAAAAAGGCATAGTGGAAATCGACATCAGGAAAACCAGGTTCAACCACACCAGCCCGATCTGCAGATGGCGGACAAAATGCATCGCCAGATGATGCATCACCCACAGCAGCCCACAATAAAGAAATGAAAGCATGAAGCTGAAAAGAGAGGGCCCCTCCTCGCCAATCTTAAGCAGCAGTTCAGTGGCGCTGGCATGCTTCGGCAGGTCGGGGACTTTTAGTTCGAGCACCAGCAGCGTCATGGCGATGGCAAAGATGCCGTCGGTCAGCGCTTCCATGCGTCCCTTGGAGAGCAGAATACTGTGAATTAGCTTTCTGGCTGAGAGGGGCGATGTGCTCATTTGGGCTGAGATTGTAGCGGACAGCTTTGCCCAGTACAATCGGCGTTTGCCGCGCATTTGGGCGCAGGCTTATGCTCTGCTATATTGCCTCTTGAGTGGAACTGACCTCCCCATTTGATTTCGCGAAGCGCAGTGTCCTCGCGGTGCAGGAATACGCTTACCTTTCCGTCCGTTCGCTCGCCAACTTATTTCGCAAACCTCTTTACATGGCGGACACCATCCAGCAAGCCGACCTCATCGGCGTGGGGTCGCTGCCGATTGTGGTGCTCACCGGAATGTTCACCGGCATTGTGCTGGCGTTGAATACCTCCAAGACGCTGGAACAGTTCGGATCGCTCTCTCTTACCGGACGGCTGGTTTCTTTTTCCATGGTGCGGGAACTTGGACCGGTGCTTACCAGCCTGATGGTGGCGGGCCGCAACGCGTCCGGCATGGCCAGCGAACTGGGCTCGATGAAAGTTACGGAACAGATTGACGCCATGCGCGCCCTGGGCACTGACCCATATAAAAAGCTGGTGACGCCGCGCGTGATCTCCACCGTCTTCATGATGTTTTTTCTCACCATCATTTCCGACCTTGTAGGGCTGGTCGGGGGATGGATCATTTCTTTTTCCATGCTGGGGCTTGACAGCACGCAATACTGGAACGCCGCTTACCAGGCCCTGCACTATAACGATGTAATTACCGGTCTGGCCAAGCCTCTGGTGTTTGGCTTTATCATCTCCACCGTGGGTTGTTATTTCGGCATGACCACCAAAGGCGGCACGCAAGGGGTGGGACGCTCCACCACTGAGGCCGTAGTCTGGGCCTCGGTGATTATTCTGGCGGTCGATGCCGTGCTTACTCAACTCTTCATCACCTTGAGCTGACCTGATGCCTCCGCTGGACGCTTCCATGCCGCCATTCGATGACAGAACTAATGATCGGACTTTCGACGGCCGAACGAATGACCGGTCTAATAATGATCGAAATCCAGATACGGTGCACAAGGCGATCATCTTTGAAGACGTTGTCATCGGCTTTGAAGACGTTCCGGTTCTGGATGGCGTTTCTTTCGAACTCAGGCGCGGCGAAACCAAGGTGATCCTGGGCGTGGCCGGCTCGGGCAAAAGCACGATCCTGAAACTCTGCCTGGGGCTGCTCAAGCCGGACAGCGGGCGCATCTACGTGCTGGGCCACGATGTCACCACGATGACGGAAGAAGAGCTGTTTGATCTGCGCAATAAAGTCGGCATCGTGTTCCAGGAAAGCGCGCTGTTTGATTCGCTCAATGTGCGCGACAACGTAGCTTTTCGGCTGATGGAGGAACACCTTCCGGAAGCGGAGGTGGAAAAGCGGGTGCGCGAGTCGCTGAGTTTCGTGGAACTGGAAGCCGCCATCGACAAGCTTCCCTCGGAGCTTTCCGGAGGAATGCGGCGCCGCGTCGGCATTGCGCGCGCGATTATCACTCAGCCTGAAGTGCTGCTCTATGATTCGCCTACCGGAGGCCTCGATCCCATCACCTCCACAACCATTATTGAGTTGATCATGAAACAGCGCGACGTTTTCAAGACCAGCGC
>Ga0137403_10006266_pt1 | contig 13642 bp, 10 predicted proteins | sample CZOMad2_1_16fung_FD_122057 | JGI IMG/M metagenome (GOLD analysis project Ga0137403, IMG submission 122057) | Vadose zone soil fungal communities from Angelo Coast Range Reserve, California, USA - CZOMad2_1_16fungal (Hybrid Assembly) | ecosystem: Environmental > Terrestrial > Soil > Vadose zone... | reverse complement strand
GTGGCATCGTAATTGTCGCAATTGATCCTGATTCCACCGCAGACGGTTTTTGGGCAGCCGAGGTCAAGTTCTTGGTGTGTAGGCTGCGGCTATTTGCTGGAGCTCTTCAGTCGCCGACCCCCGCCATAGGCGGTGTGTATGGAGCGACTGACATTCCAATATTCCCTCTTAGTACAACCAGCTAGTAAACCCGGTCCTTTGAATTCCCACAGTGCGCCACTTGTGTGCCCCTTCTACGCGTTCTATCGTTGCGCTAACTCAAGGAAACATCCAAAACATAGCTACGAATATCAAAGGCGTATGGCTGGGATTATTCGCGCGCAGAACGGCCGAAATAAGCGCCGTATCCCGTATCACCAAGTACTGACAATAGTCGTGCTTTTTGTTTCTTCAGCGCCTGGATTTCTCGCTTCCCAGCAGTTTCTGGATATCAAGATCTTGGTCCCACTCCTCTTTATTGCAGCCTTCAGCGGGGATGCATTGGGATACTATATTGGTGCCAAATTCGGGCCTAAAATCTTCAAGCGACACCATTCCTTCCTCTTCAATCCGGAGAATGTCGAGAGGATGATCTTCCTCTCCCCTATCCCGCCGTGGTTTCATCGGCCGTGGCGGCGGCGACACAGGGGAGCATATCGTCGCCGTCACGACCGTATCATGGGAAAGCCAATCTACTGGGCCATGCCAAGCCCGACCAACCTCCAGGCTATACGACCGCCGATGTGCCGCCGTCGATGTTGATGGCGACACCTGTCAGATAGCTGGCCCGCTCCGAAGCCAGGAAGGTGATGACGTCTCCCGCCTCCTGGGCTTCGCCAACTCGACCCAATGGCACGCCGCGGTTTTTCACGCTTTCGGCGTAGACCTCATCAAGGGTCAGGTTGGGATTCGACTGCTTCTGCCGAGCATAGCGCCGCTCATGCTGGCCGCTTTTGATGAGCCCGATGCAGACCGTATTGACCAGAATGTTGTCTTTGGCTAGATCTTTCGACAGGCCTTTGGTAATCGCGATGCCCGCCGCTCGGGAGATGGACGTTGGCATGGAGGACGGCCCAGGGGTGCGGCCACCCAGGTTGGTGACGTTGATGATCCTGCCGCCGCCGACTTTGCGCATTTCAGGGATGACGGCCCGGATGAAGCGGACCGCACCCCAGACCTTCAAGCTGAAGTCCGATTCCCAGTCGTCATCGCTCACGGCTTCAAAAGGCTTGGCCATTGAGACCCCGGCATTATTCACCAGGATGTCGATGCGTCCAAAGTTGTCGAGCGTTGTCTGCACGACACGCGTAATGGTCGCGGGCTCAGCCACATCACCCTGGACCGGCAGCACGGTGCCCTTCGTCGCCTTCTGGATCTCCTCCGCCGCCGCCTTCAGCACCTCGGGTCGCCGGGCCACGATGACCACCCGCGCGCCTTCCTCGGCCATGCGCTGGGCCGCAGCCTTCCCAATGCCTTCACTCCCACCGGTGATGATCGCCACCTTATCCTTCAGTCCTAGATCCATACCACTTCCTCCTTGGATGTATGCCGACATTGGCGGCCGATTATACCAATATTCCTCACATGGTGGTAGCCGAGCGGCGTGCGATCGCTGGCACGACCAGCGTGACCGGACTCGCAGCGATGCGCCTGACCTGCTAGGGACCGACACCACGTACCCCCTTGAATGATAGGATGCATGGCACATCTGCTGGTCATGGCTTACCCATGTCAGGTGGATTGATTTCAGGCTAGCCACGTGCCCAGTGAACACAGTACGATGGCATGGGAAAATGTCACGTGTGCCGCGGTCGGGCTGACCGCATGTGCAAGAACGGAGGCAACGCATGAAATTTGGGATCTATAGCTCGATTGCCAACCCGCCACGCGGGGAGCGTTTGGATCGCTGTATCGATGAGGTCATCGCCGAAGCCCAGCTAGCTGAGGAGTGTGGGTTTGATGCCTGCTTCTTTGGCGAGCACCATCAGGACAAAGACGGGTTCCTACCCGCGCCGCTGATTGTGGCGACGGCGGTGGCGGCCCAGACGCACCGTTTGAACGTCGGCACCTCGGTCATTCTCCTGCCCCTGCATCACCCGGTGCACCTGGCAGAGGATGTGATCACGCTGGATCTGGTCTCCAAAGGGCGCGTCATCCTAGGCGTCGGGATCGGCTATCAAGCCGCTGACTTTCAAGCGTTCGCCGTCCCCATGGAGCACCGCGTGGCGCTGTTCGAAGAGGGTGTGGAGATTATCCGCAAGTGCTGGAGTGGCGAGCCCTTTTCGTTTCACGGCGCGCACTACCGTCTGGACAACCTGCACATCCGCCCCCGGCCGTTCCAAACGCCGGCTCCGCCGCTGTGGATCGGTGCCAGCGTCCCTGCCGCCGTGCGCCGAGCGGGACGCCTCGGGGACGCCTTTGTGGCTACCCCCAGCGCCGATCTGGAGAGCACGCTGCGCTTGATCGACGCCTACCGGCAGGCTGCTCGTGGGGCTGGACGCCAACCCCAGGTGGTGCTGATGCGGGACGCCTGGGTGGCCGAGACCCGGGCTGAGGCCGCCGCGGTGTATGGACCGGAGGTGATGACGGCCTATCACTACTACTGGCAGAACCGCCTCGCAGAGTTCCGCAACATCGGCCCAGAAGTAGAGTTTACGTTGGAGAATCTGGCCCCCAATCGCCTCATTCTTGGCGATCCTGAGACGTGTGTACGCGAATTCCATCGCTGGCATGAGGCGACGGGGGCGGACTATTTTCTCCTGCGGCTCCGCCATGCCCACTCAGGCGGACCAGCGCACGTGAAAATCCTACAGGCTCTCAGGCTTTTCGGGGAACGAGTGCTGCCATTCTGTCGCTGAGCAGCGCCAGAGGAGTTTCTTGCCGATTACAAACTCCCCAGCAGATGCACTGGGCCGGTGGGTTTGGGCACGCCTCCGGCCGGTTCGCTGGTCACGGCAAACCTGTCATATCGCTTGGCCCTCGGCAGGGGTGGCAGTCGGAGGAAGCCGTGTCCCGCCTCATCCACCTGAAAAATCCCTGCCGGCACGGGTTCCTTACCGACAAACGCCCACAATTCGTAGACTCTGTCGCGGGGGACTTGGGGCAGACCGGAGGTCAGGAGCACACCCGCTTGGGCTGCAGGATTCCACAAGAGATGAGCGTTCGCGCGCGGGCTAGGCGATAGTCCAGCTAAACGCACCAAGTTCACTTGTGGGGCCGAGAGTAGGCGAAGTGCTGCATCGCGCTCGCCGAGCTCGCCCTGCAGCGTCGCCACGACGCGCTCGACACGCTCTCGTTCACGCTGTTCGGCCTCAAGCGTTGCCTCACGTTTGGCCAGCTCAGCCCGAAGGGTCGCGACCATCTCGGTGGCGCGTTGCAGCTCATGCCGCTCGGCCTGGAGTGCTTCTTCTCGCTCCGTGATGGTGGTTTGCTGCGAGGCCACCAGCCTCTGGAGGCGCTGGACCTCCTGCTGCGTCTGATACAGCTTGAAGCTTAGAGCCACAAGCAGGCCGGCCGCAGCCAATGCACTCACCCCTATCCACCACCACCACCGCCTGGGGAGACGCGTGACCGGTTGCTGTATGGCAGCCTCAGCGGTGATCTGTGCCAGCAGTCGTGCTTTGACCGTCGGCGGTGGAGTGACCGGCTCCAGTGCCTGCGGCAGAAAAGTGAGGGCCTCACGTGTCTTGTATAGGTGCTGTTCGCACTCGGGACAGCCAGCAGCCAGGTGGGCCTCGAAGGCGATGAGCTCGTCGCCGTCCAGCGCCCCCAGCGCATAGATGTCTGCCTGTGCGAGCCAATCCTGGTGATTCATATTAACCTGGTGATTCATAGCAACCTGCCAGTAGGTTATGCCCCCAGGAACCCCCGGAGACGTTCGAGCCCAGTCCGCATTCGGGTCTTCACCGTCCCGAGCGGCTCTCTCAAGCGAGCCGCGATCTCAGACTGGGTCAATCCATCAAAATACGCCAGCTCCAGCACAGTCCGTTGCGCCTCCGGCAGTTTGGTCAGGGCGCCTTGTACCGTGAGCTTGGCCTCTAACGCCTGAGTTGGAGGCGCTACTTGCGTACCCCCTTCGAGGCGCGCCGGTTCGTCTGGAGATAACGGGCTCAGATCTCTGCTACGAATGGAGCGTACCCTGTCGATTGCTCGACTGCGCGTCATGGTGATGAGCCAGGCCTCGGGGCTACCGCGCTCCGGGTTATAGCTTTGGGCCTGACGCCACACACGTAAGAACACCTCCTGCAACAGATCTTCCGCATCTGCGCGGGAACCCAGCAGCCGGAGAGCAAAGGTAAAGACAAGCGATGCATAACGATCGTAAAAGCGACTGAACGCTTCACCATCGCCACTCACTATCTGCTGCAGAAGCGCAATCGGATTGTCCAGCAGATTAGCAGCCATGCCCACTCTTGTACCACGGAGCGGCGGCGGTCGCAATGCGACCGACGACGGTTGCCAGCCAGCGAGCCTCGCAAAAGAATGCTGACGATGCTCACGTGCCACCGCGCCAGCATCGCCGCATCAGACGCTGAGCCAGGACCCTATTGCTAAGCTCTTCCCTATCATATTGGGATACGTGCGATAAGTGTCTGCGGATTTCCCCTGTGCAAGATTTTCCTCTCTACTCCGGCTGCAGGGTTAGTGAGGAGCGTGATCGTTGCCGCGGACACGGGATCTGGGGCCTACACCAAATTTTTTGGCGGCGCGACAATCCAAACCATCGGGATACACGTAGAGGGAGATGACACCTGCAGTCATGATGCGATGCACACGCCGGCACGCTTCGCTTGGGCTGCCGACGCTGCAAGCGTTGTGGCGGTGTCCACCCCGTCCTGGAAGCACGGCAGGTCGGGAGCAAGGATCTCAGTCACCCGCGCGCTCATATCAACGGCAATGTAGTTAGATTGGAGGGAAGCAGAAATGAAGAAGCCGCATCGGACCTTTCGCATCATCGCCGCACTGATGGCGGGGCTGATGATCGCCACCAGCGCTCCAATGACCTGGGCCGCCAGCCATCGGGAGGCACCGCTCATCGCCCTCGACCCGACGGCGGACATCACGGACGTGTACGCCTTTCGGAGCTGGGAGGACCCGACCAAGGCCATGTTCATTATGAACGTGATCCCGTCGCAGGTACCAGCGTCGGGGCCAAACTTCTTCAACTTTGATGATGATGTCTTGTACGCCTTCCATTTCGACATCAACGGCGACGGCAAGCCGGATGATGCCAAGGTTGAATTCCGCTTCAGCACTGAGATTCGTCCACCATTCGATGGTCTCCCCCTCGCCTATGCCGGCGTTGATCCCGTGCCGGGGTTGCCCCCGGCGATTACGGCCCTCGACGGTAATGGCTCCGCCGGGCTCGGATTGCGGCAGCGCTACAGCGTGCGGGCCGTGAATGGCAGTGGGCAAGAGTTCTTTAACCTCTCCACCGATAGCAGCGGCAAGCCGCTCATCGCTGTGCCATCCAACGTCGGCATCCGGACGATGCCGAATTATCCTGCCTTGGCCACACAGGGGATCTTCGATCTCGGTGGGGGTATCCGGGTTTTTGCGGGCCAGCGCAAGGAGACATTTTACATCGACCTGGGCTCGACATTCGACACGCTGAACTTTCGACGCAATCCCCCTGTGTTGTCGGATCCCGAGGATGCCGACGATGCGTCCAATCCTTTTGGGCTCAATGATTTCCAGGAACTGAACATCAACACCATCGCCATCGAGGTTCCGATCGCCGTCTTCCCGCCGGTGGTAGGCATGTATGCCTCTACCAGCCGTCGGAAGGTGGAAGTGCGGAAGAAAGATGGCACCTCTGCCACTGTAGGACATTTCACGCAAGTGGCACGCATGGCCAACCCGCTGGTCAATGAACTGATTATCGGCACCGGCTACAAAGATCGCTGGAACGCGACCGATCCAGCCGCGGAGTCACAATTCCTCGACTTCTACCAAACTCCCAGCCTAGCCGCTGTCTTGAACTTGGCCTTCGGCATCCCGATCCCGGCGACACCGCGGAGCGACCTCGTAGCGGTGCTGCTGAAATACGCCGGCCAGGATCCGAATGGCTGTTCGAAGGACAATCCGTGTTCTGAACTGCTACGGCTGGACCTCACCGTCGCGCCGACACCTGCGGCAGACCAGAATCGTCTGACAGTGCTGGGGCACGACGCGGCTGGCAACCCGACCACCGACCCAGCCGGCTGGCCCAACGGGCGACGCCCCAACGATGATGTCACCGACATCGCCATCCGCGTGGTGGCAGGCGTCCTCGTTCCAGGTCCAACAGCAGGATTCCCGCACAACCGCCTGGGCGACGGCGTGAATTTCAGCGAGGTGCTATTGGGCACTCCGGACGTCACACTAAACGGCATTGCTACGAAGTTCCCCTTCCTACCAACGCCAATTGGGGGGCGACGGTAAGGCCTGCAGCGCCCTCCTCCGGCTCTCTCTTCTACTGGGCAGAGGCGCCAAGATAGGGGTAGAAACAGTCAGTGACACGCCCTTTGCTCCCTCTCCCACCGGGAGAGGGCCGGGGTGAGGGGGGCGAGAGGAAATAAGCTGAGTGAGAGGTCATCGCTCTTTGCAAACACGGGAGGGCACGTGATGCACGCACTTCGCTACATGGCCATGACGATTGTCGCGCTTCTACTATCGCTGGCGGTGCCGCCAAACCTGGTGTGGGCCCAGTCCACGGCCGCGGATCAGTCCATCCTGCGCTATCAACGCCTGCTGCAACGTAATTCGCGGGACGCCACGGTATACTATCGACTGGGCGATGCCTATATGCAAAAAGCTCGGGAGACCGGCGATATCGTGTATATCGATCTAGCCGAGAAGGCCCTGCAGAGATGCCTGGAGATCGCTCCGGAGCACAGCGGGGCGGCGCGGCATCTCGCTTATGCCATGTACATGCGCCATGGCTTTGACGAGGCCGCCGCACAGGCGCAGAAAGCCGTGACCCTCGATCCCACCGATAGTCATGCCTACGGCATCTTAGGCGATGCCTACCTTGAGGTCGGCAAATACGAGGCAGCCGCCCACACCTATCAGCGTATGATCCAACTGCAGGGGGATCTCTATGCCTACAGTCGCCTATCTGGTCTGAAGAGTCTGCAAGGAGATACGGCAGGAGCTATCGCCGATCTCGAACGCGCCATTCAACTCGGGCAGGTACAGGAACGTCCACCCGAGAGTATCGCCTGGGCCATGTGGCAACTGGCGAACGAGTCCTTGGCCCTGGGCCAGCTGCCGGCGGCTGAAGCGAGCTATCTGGAGGCCCTCAACACCTTTCCGGACTATTACCGGGCCCTGGCTGGGTTAGCCCAGGTGCGCGCGGCTCAGCAACGTTATCCGGAAGCGGTCGATCTCTACCGCAGGGCCATCGCCATCGTGCCCTTGCCCGATTATGCGGCGGCCCTTGGCGATGTCTATACGAAGCTAGGACGCCCCGAGGACGCTCAGAAGCAGTACGACCTGGTGGAGTACATTGGCTACCTGAATACACTCAACAAGGTGTTGTACAACCGGGAGCTGGCGTACTTTTATGCCGATCATGACCGCAAGCTACCGGAAGCACTCGACCTTGCCAGACGAGAGCTGGAGGTCAGACAGGATATCTACGCCCACGACGTCCTGGCCTGGGCGTTGTATAGGAATGATCGGCCCCAAGAAGCCCTCACAGCCATGACCGAGGCGTTGAAACTGGGCACCAAGGATGCGCGGCTGTTCTTTCACGCCGGGATGATCCATCATCGCCTCGAGGAACACGAGAAGGCGCGAGACTATCTGCGGCGTGCGCTGGCGACAAATCCCTCCTTTCATATCCTGCATGCGGAGGCAGCGGAGCGCACCCTCAAAGCGCTTGAGGCGCAGCTCGGCATGGCCGTGCTCCAGGAGCAGACCGATGACCGATAAACCGGTGTGCTGGTACCTTTGCTTGGCGGCGCTGGCCGTCGTTGTCCTGGCTACGCCACATCTCGGCTCGACCCACCCGTTGGGAAATTTCAGTATCAGCCATTATACGGCTATTCGTCTCGACTCGGATGCCGTGGTGCTGCGCTATCTCATCGATATGGCCGAGATCCCCACCTTCCAGGAGATTCAGGACACGCAGATCGTGCCGCAGGAAGGACATCCGAGCCTGCCGGCCTATCTCGCGCAACGGGTTGATGGCCTGCGCGCCGGTCTTGTCCTGGAGCTCGACGGTGTGCGTCTACCCCTCCGTTCCGAAGGCAGCGAGGTAATCTTCCCTCCCGGTGCCGGTGGTCTGCCCACCCTCAAGCTGGGAATGCGCTTTCGTGCCGCACTCGACAATGCCGCTGTGGCCACCGCCCATGAGCTGCGCTATCGCGACACGAATTTTCCAGGACGTGCTGGCTGGAAGGAGATCATCGCCACCGCGGGGCAGGGCATCATCCTGGTAAGCAGCACTGTGCCCGAGCGCGACCGCAGCCAGGGGCTGGCCGATTACCCCACCGATCTGCTGAACAGCCCGCCGCAGGATGTGGAGGCACGGGTGATCTTCACACAGCAGGCGTTGGCGCCTGAGGTGGTGGCGGTCGGACCACCTACAGCCCTTTCATCAGGGACCATACAGCGCCAATGGCCCTCCTCCCCCCTGGTGGGGGAAGACCGAGGCGGGGAGGAACAGCAACCCCAGTCTCACACCTCCTCCCTGACCCTCCCCCGTCGAGGGGGAGGGGACTCCGCGTTAGGTGAGGTTCGGCTGCGTATTGAACCGGTTCGGCTTGAAGCCAACCGTCAGTGGACTCCGCGCAGTTCGTTCACCGAACTGGTCACCGCTCCGCAGTTGGGCCTCGGCCTCGTCCTGGTGGCGATGGCTGTTTCCGTCGGTCTCGGCGCCTTTCACGCCCTGGAGCCCGGCCATGGCAAAACCGTGGTGGCGGCCTATCTCGTGGGGTCACGGGGAACTGCCTGGCATGCTCTCATGTTGGGATTGATCGTCACCGTCACGCATACAGCGGGGGTGTATGTCCTCGGCGCCGTCACGCTGTATGCTTCGCACTCTGTAGTCCCCGAGCGCCTCTATCCCTGGCTTGGGGTCACATCCGGGCTGATCATCGCGGTCCTGGGGTTGTCGCTTTTTCTCCGACGGTATGCTGGATCGAATCATCCTCAGTCCCATACGCATACACACGGACATTCTCACACCCATGATTACCATCATGATCATGCCCATGACCAGGGACTCGAACATACCCACACGCACGACCATCATACCCACCATCATCACCGTCCACCGCCAACCGTCTCGCTCCGTGAGCTGCTGGCGTTGGGTGTAACCGGTGGCATTGTCCCCTGTCCCGCGGCTCTTGTGGTGCTCCTCAGCGCCCTGTCGTTGAATCGGGTAGGCTTTGGGCTGTTGCTTATTATGGCTTTTAGCATCGGTCTGGCCGCGGTGTTGATCGCCATCGGCATCCTGATGGTGTATGCGCATCGTCTCATGGAGCGGTTTCAGGGCAATGGAGTGCTGATCACCCGTTGGCTGCCGCTCACTTCGGCGGCGGCGATGACAGGGTTGGGGCTGGCCATTGCTGTTCAGGTGCTCGTCTCTGCCAATATTCTCCGGATACAGTTGTGAAGCACCTCACAGCATGCGACCTTCTGCCATTGCCGGAACCATCCATGGCGGCACGTATAGCCAGGACGGGTGCACGTTCATCCTCATCGCCTCCGCGCCTGAACGACTCCCTGAGGCATCAGACGTTGCCGGATCGCAGGCGGATTTGTTGGTTGTTCGGGCTTCAGAGGGTGCTTGGAGGGATGGCCCAACCGACGGGGTCGCCATGAAACCCATCTTCTCCGATCCAGCGTGCCAGGCGTATACATCGCTGGTGCGCATGCGACCCGGCGCCAGACTGCCACGACATCGCCATCTGACCACCGAGCAGGTATACATGATCGAGGGCGACGGAGATGTCGCCGGCCATGTGCTTGGGCCCTGGGATTACTACCAAATGCCTGCTGGTTCAGTTCATGAGGTCAGCTACACCGAGGGTGGATGTGCTTTCCTCCTGATCGCCTCCCGCGTCGAAATTCTCGGATAAGTCTCCCTTAAAACCCGAATCGGGGATACCCACTGCACTTGCTAGGGGCGATGTATAGGAGTGCGCCTCTCGCACCAAACATGTGGTAGTTCTCTGCACCCATTCATCACTGCGGCATTCTATCCCACTCCCACAAGATATATGGAAACAGCCTCATTCTGGATTGAGGGGAGCGGACCCTCACGAGTATTACTAGATGGCGGTCAATAGCGCCGCTCGCTGCTTCGCCCGGGTCAAGGCCACGTAGATGAGTTGCGGGGCCACCTCTCCTCGATCACCCTTCCCGACCGTTGTGCTCGTCACGATAACGTTCTGAAACTCCAACCCCTTCGCCCGGTGCATCGTCGCAAAGAGCAGGCAATTGGCCTCGGCTTTGACGCGTGTGTCCGCTTCGATTGACTCCACCGCATACCCGGCTGAGCGCATGGCAGACATCAGCTGATCACGTGCTGACCTCGACTCCGCCATGATGCACGTCGCGCCCAGGTCCACCGCATCTGGCACCACGCCCCAGTCAGCCAGAATCGCCTTGACACGTGTGACCAGGTCTTCCCAGGACAGATAAGACTCCTTGATGGGTGCCGGGCCATGGGAGAGCGATTTGTAGCGCGAATTGTCGTCCGCCCCGTCGTCGAGGTCATCCACCTCTACGCCCTCCAACAACGCCACGGCTTGACGACGAATCTCGTCGGTGGTGCGGTAGTTGATATACAGCTTGCGGGCCCGGCCACGAATGTCGATCCCGCTGCGACTCATGCCTGCCTTGTTGCGATGGTAAATGCGCTGGTGCCCATCACCGACAAAGAACAGGTCATTCTTGCCGGGCTCGATCAAGGCCCTGAGCAGACGCAACGCCTGGGGGCCGAAGTCCTGGGTTTCATCGACGACAATGGCTGAGTACAGGTAATGCCTGTCTTTCGCGATGAGCTGCGCCGCATCACGGTAGGCATCGTCGACCTCCTTCAGACGACGGCTCGCCAGCTGGGCCCGGTACTCCTCGAATACCGGCCAGACGGCATCGCGCTTCGCCCGGTTCAGCATCACGCCCCGCCCCACCCGCCGCGCCGCGCGGTAGGCGTCGAGCGTCGCCACGCCCTGGGCCAGTACCACCTGCTCAAATTCGGCGGCATAAAACTCGTCGTCGAGTCCGAGGGATGCGTCCTTGACAGTCAGCGCCCGGCTCCAGCATTCGGTCGCCTCGTTCTGCCGCCCGTAGACAATGGTCTGTTCATAGCGCTTGCTGCGCAGGAAGCGTAGCACCCAGGCATCCAGGTTGCGCACTTCGATACGGCTCATGACGTCCTGCGAGCACAGCGTGTTGAGGTTCGTTTCGATATCGATGGCGAGGTTGCGGGTGAAGGTGGTGACCAGCACTTTCATGTCAGGAGGGGTCGCATGTTCTGCCAGCCATTTCGCACGGTGCATGGCCAGGACCGTCTTGCCAGTGCCAGCACCGCCGAGCACACGTACTGGCCCCGAGCGGTCATCGATCGCCAGTTTCTTCTGGATGGGGTGCAGGAACACCCGCCACTGGGCCAATGGCGCGTTCATGATGGCGCTCAAGGCCTCGTCGTTGTTCACCACGACGAAACGGGACTGCGATTCGGCGGTTTCGACAGAGCTGGCAAAGTCCTTGGTGTCGATCGGGCGATCCACCTGGGTTTCGCGTGCGGATAACACCTGGCTCACGGTGTCCCCGGCCGCCACCAGGAAGAGTCCTTCATAGGCCTCGATGGGCAACGCCTGTTGCAGGGCATCGAGTTCCGCTTCAGAAGTGATCTGTCGCACCCGGGATAGTAGGTCTTCGGGCGTGCCGAGGCTCAAAAGATCGGTGTCGGACAGGCCGGCGAACAACGGTTGACGCTCGACCGTGTCGCTGAGCGCCGGCCGCGTCGCAGTCACTGCCGGCTGTGGCGGCGCTTCGACCTCCTCCAGCAGCACCACCTGCATGGCGCCGGTGACGGGGTTGATGGTCAGCTTGCGTTGCGCGGCCCAACGATAGGCCTGATCGTGGTGATCCACGTACAACAAAATATAGAGATCACTTCGGGGCGGCACGAACACAATACCCCGCCAGTCCCCATCGATACGAATAGACTTCAAGTTCGCATCTCTGCCGGCCCGGATCTTTTCGTAATTGAAGCCGCTCGCCGTGGGATCGGTCTGGAAGCGGATGGCCCATTTCAGTACCTTCCCCTGCACAGCGGCCGGGAGCCTGGCCAGGTTCAGTAAAAAATCTTGGGAGAGGGCGACTTTTGGTTTGAGGCTCATAGGTGTGCTCCCGCCGTATTGAGCTTTTCTTGCACTGTGACCTCCCATGCCTCCCGTGCCAGCACGGTGGTCCAACCCTGCGCCTGCCAGATGGACGAGAACTCCACCTGTGCCTCGGTCAGCACCACCACCTGGGCGGCCAGCCAGGCGGCTTCTGCTTCGGCATCCACGTCGCCCCTATCGTTGGCATGCTCATACCCCACCTCGTCGGGTGGTGGTACATCGGCTTCCATGAGCTTTTGCATGCCTGCTTTGACCTCCGGCAGCACCCCGTTGAGCACGCTGGCCCAGGCCTGCGACGTCGCGTCTGTGGGTTGCGTTCCGGTTGCGCGCGTCGCTGCCGGTGTGATGTTCCCGTAGTCATAGTGCTGCAAGCCCTCCGTCGTTGCCAGCAGCACACCCGTCAGGGTCTGGAAGGTGTTGTACAGATGCAACCAGCGCCGCCAGCGGATGTGCCGTGTGGTCTCGTCGGCGGGCTCCACATCGTCGAGCACGAGGACGCCAGGGATTTGCAGGTCAGGCGCTATGCCGTGTGTGAACGCCGCGGGCCAGCGGCAATACATGGCCGGCTCTGTACCATCCCGGCTGCATGAGATGGCATGGGGTTCCGAGACGTCTTGCGCCCAGCCTGGCAGCCGCGCCCACATGTCGCAGAGCCGAGTCTCTGCCCGGGCCGCGTCGGGTGAGCCTGGAGGTGCCACCATCACGAAGGTGGCCCAGATGGCGTTCTTACGTGGCTGATCCATGGCTGGGTCCGCAGCATCGGCGTCTGGCTTGCTCAGCAGCGTCAATAACTGGGCTACGGCGTGCCGAGAGTATGCCTGCGGCTCGGCCCTGGGGAGAGACGGCGGGGCCCACTCGCCAGCGTGATAGTTCATTGAGGTGAGCGGGGATTCCAGATCGGTACTGATCTCGCCGTCCAGGGCCGCCTTGACGTCGTCGCTGGTCACCGACCACACCCAGAAGCGCCCGCTGGCAACCAGGGCGCTGCGCTTCTGCGCGTCCTCGCGCGCCGTATCTCTGTGGTACATCCAGCCGTCACAGAACACCGCCATGGGACGCCGGGATGACGACGCCTTGCCCGGCCAGATGACGAAATCCGGCTTGCAGGCTGCACTGACGCCATCGGTGTCGGTCAGTTCGACCTGTGGTTCGACCCAGTAGCGCTGGCTGGCCACTTCCAGCAGGTATCCGGACTTGCCGTTGACGATGTCCTGCACCAGCTTGACCGTGGGCAGGCCCTCACATCCGCTCAGGTGCCGCAGCGCCTCGATAAAGCGGGCCTCCAGCGCCGAATCGAAGTTGGGATTGATGAAGATGTC
>Ga0137403_10006264_pt1 | contig 13643 bp, 14 predicted proteins | sample CZOMad2_1_16fung_FD_122057 | JGI IMG/M metagenome (GOLD analysis project Ga0137403, IMG submission 122057) | Vadose zone soil fungal communities from Angelo Coast Range Reserve, California, USA - CZOMad2_1_16fungal (Hybrid Assembly) | ecosystem: Environmental > Terrestrial > Soil > Vadose zone... | reverse complement strand
GGCGACGAGTCCCAGGGTGCCGGCGCGCGAGGGGCTCACGGCTTGCTGCTCTTGGTCTCGCCGGGCTTGGCGGGCTTGGGCGCGGGCTTGGTGGCCACCGGCTTCAGCTGGGCCGCCACCGCGGTCCGCCGCGCCTTGGCCCAGGCCCGCAGCTCCTTGTCGGGCGCGTCGGCGGCGACCTGGTCGTAGTAGCGGAGGGAGTCCGCGAGCTTCCCCTGCTCCTCCAGCGCGAGCCCGCTGCCGGCGAGAGCCCGGAAGCGCACCGCCGGATCCTGGGCGCCCGCCGCCTCGGCGGCAGCCTGGAAGGCCTGGTGCGCCGGGCCAGGCCGTTTGAGCTTCAGCTCGCTCTCGCCGAGGAGGAGCTGGGCCTGGGCGCGCACCGCCTCGTCGTCGCTCTTCACGGCGCTCCGCGCCAGCGCGGCCGCGTCCTTGAAATTCCCCCGCCCGAAAGCGCTCTGGGCGAGATCGAAGGAGGCCCGGATGGCGAGCGGATGGTCGGGGAAGTCCTTGCGGAGGGAGGCCCACGCGGACTCGGCGTCACGTGTCCGGCCCAGGCGCGAGGCGATGAAGCCGGCATCGTAGACGCTCTCGGCGGTGCGCGGGGACTGGGCCATCAGCGTCCTGTACTCCTGCGCGAGGTCGTCCTTGCGGCCCTCCTTCACCAGACGGTCCGCGATGGTCCGCCGCGCCTGGTTGGCGAGCTCGTGGCCCGGATAGGCGCTGACGAAGGCGCGCAGCTCGGCGAGGCCCTCGCTCGATTGGCCCGCGCCCAGGCTCGCCACCCCGAGGAGGTAGCGGGCGTCCGGCACCAGCTTGGAGTCGCGGTAGCGCTCGGGGAAGGGCCGCAGCAGCGAGATCGCCTCCTCGTGGCGCTTGCCCTCCACGAGGACCCGCGCGAGGTGATAGGTCGCCGACGGCGCGGTCACGTGCTCGGGGAACGCCTTGAGCAGCTGGCGAAACGCGTCGATGGCCGCATCGCGGCGCTTGAGCTCCAGCTGGGACCAGGCGAGACCGTAGAGCGCGTCCGGCGCGAACGGCGAAGCGGCGTTGGTGGCGATGAGCGCGTCGTAGACGGCGCGGGCGGCGTCGTAGCGGCCCATGCGGAACAGCGTCTCCGCTTCCCAGAAGCGGGCCTCCTCGGGTTTGCCGGGTGGCGGCGTCAGCGTCTGGGCCCGACGGAAGTCGGCCAGCGCGGGCTCGTAGCTGCCCTCGGCCAGGCGCACCTTGCCGAGCAGCAGGGTCGCCTCGGGGATCCTCGCATCGGCGGGGTAGCGCTGGGTGAGGCGTTCGAGGGAGGCGTGGCTGACCGCGTAAAGCTTGTCCTCGAATGCCCGCTCACCGACCAACCATAGACGGCTGGCTTCGTCGAGGGCCGCGGCTGGCCCCGGCGCTCCGGCGAGGAGCGTCGTCCAGGCCGCGCACGCGAGGAGGCGAGCGAGGAGGCCTGTCCGCGTCATGCCCTTTCACCGTACCACGGGGCGCCCGGGGCTTCATCCTCAGAACTTCAGCCGGACGCGATAGGTGAGCTTGGCCGCGCCCTCCTTCGGCACCGCGATCTCGTACTTGAGCGTGTGGGCCTCGACCTTCTCCCAGGCGTGGGTGGAGGTGAGCACCTGCCAGTCGCCGGGCACGGGCTCGATCACGGTGACGGTCTGGGCCTCGGTCTTGTGGTTGCGCAGGGAGATCTCCCACTCCACCTCGTAGAGGTTCCCCCCGATCTTCCGCCAGTCCTTCTGGGTGCGCTCGGCCACCACGTCGAACGCGTTGCCGAGCTTGATCTTCACCCGCTCATCCTTCGCGGTGTGGTCGATCCAGTCCTCGCCGATGAACTGCTGGCTGCCGGCGCTGTCCGCCTTGTAGACGCGCACCTTGCCCTTGGGCAGCGGCAGGCCGAGCCGGTTCTCCTTGGTGTTCCGGATCTCGAGGTAGGCGGCGACCTTCTGGTTCGACACCGGCATCCCGTAGGCGTTCCGGTAGTATTCCTGCGCGCCGTAGTAGATGAGCTCCTTCTTCACCGGCACGTCCGCGGCGGACATCAGCGTGAGCTGCTTGGTCTGGTTGTCCTTGATGGTGGTCCGGCCGTCGAGGGTGTAGAGGTGGTACTCGAAGAATCCTTCGGCCGCGAACTCGCGGCTCGCCGCCGCCGGGGACGCGGCCTTCGCCGCAATGTCCATCATCCGGCCCTCCAGGCGGGCATCGCGGGCGCGGTTGACGTCGCCCGCCACCAGCTTGAGGGCGGCGTTGCCGAAGGTCGCCCCGCTCTTGTTGTCCACCGTGACCCAGCCCGTGAGATCGGTCTTGCTGTCGCCCGCATTGATGACCATCACGTAGTCCGCCCGCCAGGTGATGCCCCCGGTGAGATAGGAGGCCTCCACGCGCTGCGGCCGATCCGCCTGGTTGCGCAGGAGCCACTTGAGAGTGGGCTGGGATACGAGATTGTCGGGAAGGGCGGGCAGCACCACGCGGCCGTTGTGGCCGAGGTGGATCTGCCCGTTGATGTCGTAGACCGGCCCATTGGTCGACAGCAGGGTGGCCTCGTGATAGGTGCCGTCGTTGCCGTACAGCCGCACCTTGCGGCCGACGTACTTCTCGAGGAGCTTCTGGCTCGAGATGAGGTCGTACTCGTAGTTCTGCTCGAGGATGCGGAGACCGGTGGGATCGGTGAGGGAGCGAAGATGCACCGTGGTGGGGTCGATCTGCGCCGCCACCTCCATGAACTGCACCTCGTGGAGACCGGCGGGCAGCCGGATCTCACGCGAGTCCTTCACGAGGCCGAGATTGCCGTTGTAGATCGTCACCATCACGTCCTTCTGCGTCTCGCGCGTGATGGGAATCGAGGCCGCGGCCGCGACCTGCGCGGTGGCGAAGAGGTAGATCAGGGCGAGAGCCGCCAGCTTGCGCTTCATGGATTCGTCCTCCCGGTTCGATTGGGCTCGAGTACGTCTGCCCAGTTAGACCGGGCGGGCCAACGAAAGTTCCCGCTCAGCTCCCGACGCGGACCTGGACGCGGACGCGGGAGGGCAGGGTGGCCGGCTCACGATCGGCCGTCCAGCGACCGATGCCGGCGAGGCCGCGGACGAACTCGGCATAGACCTCGCGCGGCACCATCCACTCGATCAGCGCGCCGTCCGGCTCCTCCCGGCGGAAGGCCTGGGCCACCCCCAGCCGCCCGCCCAGATCGGCGAGCGCGCGATCCGCCGCGGCGCGGTCGCCCACCGTCAAGCGACCCGACGCGTCGGGCGCGGCGAAAAGGCGGGCCGGGGTCTGCCGGACGCCGGCCGGCAGCTCCCCCGACTTTGTCTCGGGCCGGGCGCCTTCGATTTGTCCGGGGGCCTGGGAGCGGGACCGCGCCGCGCTCTTCTCGCGGGCCTCGGGCGCCGGCGCCGCGGGCGGCGTGGCGGTGGGTGGCGCGGCCGCCGGCGGCGCGGCCGCGATCGGGGGTGAGGTGATGGACGGGGGCGGGGCCGCCGGTGGAGGCGGCGCGGGTGCGGCGTCCTTCATGAGATTGGCGGCGCCCGAGACCGTACCGGCGGAATCTGACCGCCCTTGCGGCCTCGCCGCCCGCCCCTTCTGCGCATCCGCGTTCTGCGGAGGTTCAGGAGGCGGAGCCGTGACGGGAGCGGGCGCCTCCGAGGGGGCGCCCTCGCGCTCCTTCTTGACGGTCCGATCCAATTCCGCGCCGCGCTGGGAAGGCTCCGCGAGGGCATTGTCCGACGGCGCGGGAGTCCCGGGCGCCGCCGGCACCGGCGCCGGAGCCGGCGTGGCCGGCGGCGCTACGGGCACCGGCGCCGACGCCGGCGGTTCCTGACGCGCCGCCTGCTGGAGCTCCGGTGTGCTCTGGAAGACATACACGGCACCGAGCGCCACCAGGACCACCGCGGCCGCCTCCAGCGGCAGCTTCACGTGCCGAGGCTGGAAGAGCCGTCGCCCCCACCGACGATGCCAGGGCATGGGCCGCGCCGCCTCGAGCACGCGGTCCACGAACCCGAGCGGCGCGCGGGCCGCGGGCAACGCATGGAGCATCCCGAGCGTCCGCGCCAGGGCGGCCAGCTCCGCCGTGCACTCGGGGCATGAGGCCAGATGCGACTCCACCTGGGCGCGCTCGTCAGGCGCGAGCTCGCCGTCCAGGAGGGCGGAATGGAGCAGCCGGTTGTCCGCGCAGCTCATCACAGGAAGCGCTCCAGCTTCTCCTTGAGGTCCAGCCGCGCTCGGTGCAGCCGCGAGCGCACGGTGCCAAGCTCCAGCGACAGGGTCGAGGCGATCTCGTCGTAGGTGAGACCTTCGAGATCGCGCAGCACCACCACGATGCGCCGCTCCTCGGGCAGCTCGGCGATGGCACGGTGAAGCGCCGTCTCTCGCTCGCTCCGCTCGAGATCGGCCCCGGGCTCGCCGCCCTCACCGGCGGGAAGCCGGTCCAGCCCCTCCATGCGGGCGCGTGAGATTCGACCCTCGCCTGAAGCGAGACGATTGAGGCAGAGGCGCGAGGCGATCGCATAGAGCCAGGTCGAGAGCTTGGCGTCCCCGCGAAAGTCGGCCAGCGCCCGATGCGCCCGGAGAAACGTTTCCTGGGCCACCTCCTCGGCCTCGGTCGGACTGCCCAGCATCCGTACCGCCACCCCGAACACTCGATGCTGGTAGGTCGTCACGAGCTCCTCGAAGGCCCGGGCTTCTCCCGCCCGCAGCCGGTCCAGCAGCTCCTTGGGCTCAGAAGAACTCTCACCACGCACAGTTAGACCATACCGCCCCGGGAAAGTTCCGCGGGCCTAAAAGTCCTTGACGCAAGGGGTCATTACTGTCATAGTGGCCTAGGACATTAAGCCAATGGAGGCAACATCATCATGAACGTCCACATCGAGGAGTACCTGGCCCACGAAAAGCTCGCGGAGGCGCGGGCTCGGGCCGCCACCTATCTCCTGGTCCAGGCCGCCGACCCCGGGCGCCCCCGCTTTCGCGTCGCCCTCGGCCTGGCGCTGATTCGCACCGGCCGCTGGCTCGCGGGGCCCGCACCCCGGTCCGCGAGGCAGGCCAGCCGCACCACCGCCTAGGCCCCAAGCCCGGTGGCGCGCGAGTCGTCGACCATAGTCCCGCCGTCGGGGCTCCAGGTGAACCGGCAGAGCAGCGTGCCGGTGCACGTGCAGCTCACGACGCAGATCCGGCACCTGATCGAGGCCGGGCATCTCAAGCCGGGCATGCAACTGCCCACGGTGCGGCAGCTCGCGGGCTTCCTGCGGATCAACCGCAACACCGCCGCGCACGCGCTCGCGGATCTCCTCAAGGACGGCTATCTCGAAAGCCAGCAGGGGCGCGGCACCTTCGTGGTGGAGCGCCCGCCCACGCGCGAGGGGCGCGCGGCGCGAAGCCTGGAAGTCCTCGTGGAGGAGACGCTCGATCGCGCCCGGCGACTCGGCTTCACCCACGAGGAGCTGCTCGTGACGGTGGCCGCGCGCGCCCCGCATGCCAGCACGAATCCCCGACCCGCGCGCGTGCGCACCCTGCTCGTGGAGTGCAACTGGGAGGAGCTCACGCGCTATCGCGAGGAGCTCGAGACCGCCCTGCCCGTTTCGGTGGACCGCGTCCTCGTCGAGGAGCTCCCGGCGCGCATGGCCCAGGAGCCCGGTTTCCTGACCGGCTACCGCGTGGTGGTCACGACCTTCTTCCACATCCACGAGGTCAAGGCGGCCATCCCCGCCGACGGGCCGCCCGTGGTCGCGCTGCTATCCGAGGCCAATATCTCGACGCTCTTGCGCCTCACCGAGCTGGCCCCGGGGGCCACGGTGGGCCTGGTGTGCACCACCGCCACCGGGAGCCAGAACCTGCTCCGCTCGCTACAGTCCGCCGGCCTCTCGGACATCACGCCCGTGCTCGCGTCCGCCGACGATCCCTGGTCGCTCAGCCGCATGCTCGAGCTGACCCGGGTCGTCCTCTGCTCCGAGCAGGGCGCCGCGCGGATCCGCAAGACCATGCCGCCCGATGTCGAGCTCATCGTCTCGGACCGCACGCTCGACCGCGGCGGCCTCGAGCTCTTGCGCGATCTCCTGACCCGGCTCGAGCAGACCCCCGCCTAGATCAAGGGGAAAGGCCTTTCACTTGAGGACGAAGTGGACGGGCAGGCGCACCCACATGCCAATGGGCTCACTGCCGCGACGCCCAGGTTCGAACTTCCAGCGGCGTACCGCCTCGGCGGCCGCACGGTCGAGATCGGGATGGCCCGCGGACTGGTCCACCTCGACGTCGGAGACTCGTCCGTCGGCGGCGACGTAGACTCGCAGCAGGGTCGTGCCCTCGACGCCCAGCCGGCGCGCCGAGGAAGGATACGACGGCCGGACCTGATAGCCGCCGCTGGGCGTCGCCAGACGAGTGATGCCCGCGTCGGGCGGCGCCTTGGCCATAGCAAGCGGGGGAACGGGCGCGGCCGCGGGCGTGGCGGGCCGTCCAATCGCCGCTGGAAGCTCCGCGGGCGCAGCCGTCGGCTCGCTGGCGGCCACCGAGAACGGCAAGGCCTCGCGAGGGGCGGCCGGCGGGGGCGCAGGCGCGACGGCCGGCGCGGGTGCCGGGACGTTCGGCGGCTCCATGGCCTTCGGCTCCTCGACCCGGGGCTTCGGGGCCTCCACGAGCCGTGGCCGCGTGGCCGGCGCGAGAGGTGCCGGGCGCGCAGCGGGCGCGGCCGGCACCGGCTCGGGCTCGATGAGCTGCGCCTCGAGCACGGGTAGCAGCGGCGCCACCCAGCTGGGTACCACCGCGGCGGCGAGCCCCACGATGACCACATGGAGCGCGCACGACGCCGCAAACGGTCCCAGTCGCGTGAATGGAATCCGAGCGACCATCGAGCGGATGATTCCCTCCCCGGGGCCGATCGTGACCGACGCGGAGCGACACCTCGCGGGGATTGTCCCACAGGGAACGCTCCGGACTCAACCGCGGTTCCTCACGCATGGATCGGAGCGTATGATGAGTCCCGCCATGATCAGCCGGCGCTGGGGGGTGTTGGCGACGCGGGGCGGTCTCGTCCTCGCGCTCATGGGGGCGCCGACCGCGGCCATCGCGCATCCGCCGAGCAATCCCCTCATGTCGACCACCGCCGGGCGTGCTCACCACCATGCCTGGGACATGCTGGCCTCCGTGATGACGGAGGTGCCGCCGACGGAGCTCGGCGCCCTCCTCGCCGCCGTCGCCGGCCTCGGCCTCGCGTGGGCGCTGCGGCGCCATCGTCGCGCCTGGCCGATCGCGCTCGCCGTCATCATCGCCAGCGGCGCGTTCGAGGACGGTCTGCATAGCGTCCACCACCTTGCCGATCCCGAGGGCGCCGCCAAGTGCGCGGTCGCGGCGGCGTCCACCCACTCCGAGGGAGTGTCCGCCGAGAGCCGGCCCATCCCGGCCCCCGAATTCGCCCTCCGCGGCGCCGTACCCGCGCGCCAGGACTCGCTGCTCCTCCTTTCGCTCCACGCCCTCCCGGACGGTCGCGCTCCCCCGCTTCGCTCCTCCACCTAGCCCGTCCCTTTCACCGAGAACAGGCTGCGCTGCGCCCGCCGTCCACTCGACGGTCGGGCCGCGGCGCGTGGAGGAACCATGGCACGACATCGATGGGCGATCCTTCTCTTGCTTCCGATCCTGGCGCTGGCCTTCCCGGCGCTGGCGTCAGCCCACGGGCTCGCCGGGCAGCGCTTCTTCCCGGCCACCCTCGCCGTCGACGACCCGTTTGTCGCCGACGAGCTGTCCTTCCTGACGGTCTCGCACATCAAGCTGCGTGGCTCCGAGGAGGGCCCCCCGACGCGGGAGACCGGCTTCGGTGCCGAGTTCTCGAAGCGCCTGACTCCGAATTTCGGCGTGTCCCTCGCCGGCACGCTCAAGGTGCTGGACCCGGATGAGGGCCGGACGGTCTCGGGCTTCGACAATCTCGAGGTCGCGCTGAAATACGTCTTCCTCAAGAGCGACCCGCACGAGACCATCCTCGCCCTCGGGGTCTCGTGGGACGTGGGCGGGACGGGCCGCACGAAAGTCGGCGCCGAGTCCTTTGACACCGTCACGCCTCAGCTGTTCTTCGGCAAGGGCATGGGAGACTTGCCGGAGGCCGTGCGCTATCTCAAGCCCTTCGCGGTGACCGGCGTGGTCGGCCTGGCCGTTCCGACCCGCGAGCACAACAAGCACTACGGGCTCGACGACGACGGCAACGTCGAGATCGAGCGGGAGCCGAATCCGAACGTGCTCCAGTGGGGGCTCACCCTCCAGTACAGCCTCCAGTATCTCCAGTCCTACGTGCAGGACATCGGCCTGCCGCGTCCCTTCAACCGGATGATCCCCATCGTCGAGTTCGCGATGGAAACGCCCACCCAGGGCCGGGAAGCCGGCCGCACCACGGGGACCATCAATCCGGGCATCATCTGGTTCGGCCGGTACTTTCAGATCGGCATCGAGGCGGTGATCCCGGTCAACGAGCGCTCGGGTAAGAACGTGGGCGTGATCGGGCAGCTCCACTTCTACCTCGACGACATCTGGCCAAAGATCTTCACCTGGACGCCCTTCCACGGCGTCCTCGGTCCGACCCAGCCGCAATAGCCATGCGGCGGGCGGCGGCACTACTGGTCCTGGCCGCGCTGACGGCGCCGGGCATCGCGGGGGCGCATGCCTTTCCCGATCACTCGGAGCCGCGCGTCGGCCATACGCTGGACGCGCCCCCGCCCGCCGTCCGGATCTGGTTCGACGGCGCCATCGAGCCCGTCTTCAGCCAGATCCGGGTCGAGGACGCCTCCCAGCGGCGCGTGGACAAGGGCGACGCACGCGTGAGTCCGACGGACACGACCCTGCTCGAGGTCGGCCTGCCTCCGCTCGCCCCCGGACGCTACACGGTGATCTGGAGCGTGGTCGCCCGCGACGGGCATCGTACCGAGGGACGATTCCCGTTCCGGGTGAAGTGACGTGCTCCTGGCGGGCCTGATCAGGTGGGCGGGGTTCGTGGCCCTCGCGGCGCTGGTGGGGAGCCTGGTGCTCGAGATTTTCGTCCTGCCCCCGGTGCCCGCGCTCGAGCCGGCACGGAAGCGGCTGGCGCGCTGGCGCAGCGTCGCCGCGGCCACACTCCTCGTCACCACCGGTGGCGAGCTGGTGATCCGCGCGATGACCATGGCGCAGGGGGGCTTGGGATCGGCCCTCGTCGCGATCCCGGCGGTGCTCACGCATACACACTTCGGCGCGATCTGGATGGGCCGCGCCATTGCGCTGGGCGTGCTCTTGCTTTCGCTGTTGCGGTCCGCGCCGCGTCTCGGCCTGATGGCAGTGCTGGCCGTGGCGGCCAGCACTGCCATCACCGGTCACGCGGGAGACTGGGGGGATGTCTCGGCGACGGCGTTCGCCGACTGGGTCCACGTCGTCACCGGAGGCGCCTGGACGGGCGGCCTGCTGGCGCTCGCGTGGCTCCTTTCCGGCGAGGCGGGCAGGTGGCCGCGCGAAGCCCTCATCCCGGTTTGCCGTCGCTTCTCACGACTCGCGGCCTGGTGTCTCGCCGGGGTGGTAGGCACCGGCGTGTGGAATGCCTGGGTCCAGCTCCCGGAGGTCTCGGCGATGTGGACCAGCGGATACGGACGGACGCTCGCCGCGAAGGTGGCGCTCGTCACCGCCCTCGTCGCGTACGGGGCCGCCAATCGCTATCTCGTGCTCCCGCGCCTGGTCGGGGACGGAGAGACAGGTCCCGTCCTTCGACTGCGTCGTTATGTCGCGCGCGAGGCCCTCCTGGCCCTCGCCGTCTTCGCCGTCACCGCGGCACTCACCGAGGCGACGCCCCCGCGACACACCGGGCACACCGACCATGTGCAGGACCAGCAGGATGCCACCGAGCAGCCGCCGCGCCCCGTCTCCATGGAGGACCTACACCGCGCCGGGGGCGTGCCGACCGGATGGCGCTTCACGCCCCCCGCGGGCGACCCGGCGCGCGGCCGCGAAGTCTTCGCGCGCCTCGGCTGCTTCGCCTGCCATCGCGTGGCGGGCGAGCGCTTTCCCGGCGCGACCGGCCCCGGTCCCGACCTCACCGGCATGGGCCACCATCACCCGCCCGGGTATCTCCTCGAGTCCGTCCTCAACCCGAACGCGGTGGTCGTCGAAGGCCGCGGCTACACCGACAGTATGGGCCGTTCGACCATGCCCGAGCTCGCGCGAGGTCTGACCGTCGCCGAGCTGCTCGACCTCGTCGCGTATCTTGGAACACTCTGATGCGCCGTGGTGGGGACCTTTGCTAGGCTGACCGGCGTGACCGCGCCCGTCTGCGTCTTCGACCTCGACCACACCCTCGTCGATTCGCCCCTCGACCTCAAGGCGGTGGGGCGCGAGATGGAGGCACTGATCCGCGCTCGGGGCGTGCCCCTGCCCACGCGCGAGCTGCGCTGGTCGGGTCCCGAACTGCTCGCGGTGGTCCGGCGGGACGCCCCACTCCTCGAGGCAGAGCTGATGACCATCCCGGTGACCCACGAGCGCCGGGCGATGGAGGCCGCGGTCCTCATCCCGCACGCGGTGGAGGCGGTGGCCGCGATGAAGGCGCTCGGCTACGCCACCGCGATCTGGACCAACAACGATCGCGTGGTGGCCGACTTCGTCCTCGCGCGCTTCGGCCTCCTCGCCCATCTCGACCTGGTGGTCACCCGCGACGACGTCCGGCACTTGAAGCCCGATCCGGACGGGCTTCGCGTGGTGCGCGCCCGCTGGCCCGACGCGGCGTGCATCGTGGTGGTCGGCGACTCCTGGGTGGACGGCGCCGCCGCCCAGGCCGGCGGCGTCCCCTTCATCGCCTACCGCGCCGACCACGATGAGCTGGCCCGCCGAGGCGTGACCGCCACCGCGGTGATCGCCTCGCTGCTGGACTTGCCCGCCGCGCTGGCCTAACCGCCGCCCGCCCGGAGCTGGCCGTTCATGCCCAGCGCCTGGTGCAGCTTGCAGTGGAAGGCGAGCGTCCCCGAGGCGGGAAAGGTCACCGTCAGCTTCATCTTCGACTTGGGCGGCAGGTCACGGTCGATGCCGAGCCCAGGGATGCTGAGGTTGTGCAGCGTGCCGGACTCGTTCTCCACCTCGAGCGTCACCGCCTGGCCGGGGGTGCCGCGCAGGAAAGTCGGCTTGAAGTAGTAGTCGTCCGCCTCGAGATGGACCTCGCGCCGCCCCGCCACATCGCGAGTCCCGTGATCGGCGTACGCGACGTCGCCGATGCGCACCGTCTTCGGGGCGGGCCGGCCGGCCGCCGCGGGCGCCGCCGGCGCCGAGGCGGCCAGGACGCCCGGCTGGACGGCGATCTTGCGCGGCGCATTTCCCACCGCGATGGTCGCGATCACGCGCCGACCCGGGAGGTCCACCACCGAGACGTCATTCGACGCCTCGTTCGTGACGTAGGCGATGCGGCCGTCCGCGCTGGCCGCCGTCCAGTGCGGGAGCTTCCCGACCGCCACGGTGCCGAGCACGGTGTCCCGCCCCGCGTCGATGATGGCGAGCTCGCCCGGGCCCTGGCTCGGCACCAGCGCGAGCCGGCCGTCGCGGGTGAAGGGGGACTGATGCGGCGAGGCTCCCACCGGGATCTGCGCGACTACCCGGCCGCTCGCCACGTCGAGAACCTGGACGGCGTCGACGCCGGCGAGGGTGAAGTGGACGCGTCGTCCGTCCGGGCTCGCGTCCACCGCGCGCGGTGTCTTGTCGAGGGGAAGGCGGCCAATCTCCCGGCCGGCCTCCAGGTCGAGGGTCACCAGCGCGGCCGCCCCTTGCTGCTGGGACGCGACGTAGGCGCGGCGCCCGTCGGGGCTCAGGGCCGCATTGTGAGCCTGCGCCACGGGGATGCGCGTGGTGACGCGGTCGGCGGCGGTGTCCACCACGAGCGCCTCGCCGGCGCCGTAGGCGGCGACGAGCAGGGTGCGGCCGTCGCGGGAGATGGCGAGGCCATGCGGGTTCGCGCCCACCTCGATGCTCCCCACGATCCGGTCCGATGCCGTATCGATGACGCTCACCACCGAAGCCCCGTCGCTCGACACGTACACCTTGCGGCCGTCGGGCGTCATCACGAGCCCGTGGGGCCCCTTGGGCACGGGGATGGTGGCCACCATCCGAGCCTGGGCGGGATCGATCACTCCCACCGCGTCGTCCTTGAAGAGCCCGACGTACACCTTCGGGCCGGGCGCCGCCGCCGCGGGCATCCCCGCGCCACCGAGCCACGCCACCGCGAGCGCCGTCACTGTCACGACCACCGCCAGCCATCTCTTCGCCATGGGAGCGTGTCCTCCTCGTCAAGGGGTTCACTTCCGCCAACGCCCAAGGTCCTCCGCCGTTCCCAGGAGGAATAAGATCCGCAGCGTGGAACGAAGCGGCCGCTCGCGCGTTGCGCTGGTCGCAGGTCCTCCTCACGAGTCAGCGGGCGCCGCCGAACCTTACCGGTTGCCGGATCGCCTCCGTCGGGCGAGACTGTCTAGTGTCTCGAGCCATCGGCTCACACGGCCGCCACTCCGGGGAGGATCTATGCGCGGAACGGGGATCACGCGGGCTTGGGGAATCGTCGTCGTGGCCGGCCTCGTGCTCGTCGCCGCGGGCGTCGGCGCGGGCTGGGGCCTCGCGCGCGCCCAGCACGTGCACAGCCACGGCGCGAGCGAGGGGCCCGGGTGGCTCGTCGCGCTGAAACCCGACGCGCGCATCCCCGCCATCCAGCGCCAGCTCCGCGGCTTCGACACCACCATGGCCGAGGTTTCGTATCGCTATAGCGAGATGTACTTCGGCGGCGTGGAGGGCAACTGGGACTACGCGGCCCACATGGCGATGACGCTCGAGCGCGCGCTCCGGCTCGGGCTCGAGCGGAGCCCGAGCCGGAAGCCCAATGCCGAGAATCTCTTCCTCAAGGGACCGCTCCCCCAGGTCGTCGACGCCATCCAGAAGAAGGACGCCGCGCTGTTCAAGCAGCGCATCGAGACGATGCGGGCCGCCTGCACCGCCTGCCACGCCGCCGAGAACCACGCCTTCATCAGGATCGGCGTGCCCACCGCCAAGCGGAATCCCGTCGAGTAAGGCGGTGGATCTCTTCGACCCGCCCGCCGCCGCGCCGGCGACCCCCGCGCCCCCGGGGCCGCTCGCCGACCGGATGCGGCCCCGAACGCTGGACGAGGTGGTCGGCCAGGGCCATCTCATCGGGCCGGGCAAGGTCCTGCGCCGGTCGCTCGAGGAGGGCCGGCTCCACTCCATGATCCTCTGGGGCCCGCCGGGCACCGGCAAGACGACGATCGCCCGGCTGCTCGCCGACGCCGTGGGCTACAGGTTCAAGCAGATTTCGGCGGTGTTCTCGGGCGTCGCGGACTTGAAGAAGGTGTTCGAGGCGGCGCGGGTCGAGCGGCTCAGCGGTCACCGTACGCTGCTCTTCGTCGACGAGATCCATCGCTTCAATCGGGCGCAGCAGGATGGCTTTTTGCCGGTGATGGAGGACGGGACCATCACGCTCGTCGGCGCCACCACAGAGAACCCGAGCTTCGAGCTCAACGCGGCCCTCCTGTCGCGGGCGCAGGTGCTGCGGCTCAATCCGTTCACGCCAGAGGAGCTCGAGCTGCTGGCGCAGCGGGCCGAGACGGCGCTCGGCGGAAAACTGCCGCTCGACGACGAGGCCAGAACGGCGCTCTACGAGCTGGCGGACGGCGACGGCCGGGCGG
>Ga0137403_10006263_pt1 | contig 13650 bp, 13 predicted proteins | sample CZOMad2_1_16fung_FD_122057 | JGI IMG/M metagenome (GOLD analysis project Ga0137403, IMG submission 122057) | Vadose zone soil fungal communities from Angelo Coast Range Reserve, California, USA - CZOMad2_1_16fungal (Hybrid Assembly) | ecosystem: Environmental > Terrestrial > Soil > Vadose zone... | reverse complement strand
GATGTGACTGTCGTGGGCGGAGGCTTGGCCGGAAAGGCGGCGGCGCTGCATTTGGCCAGGGCCGGTCTGAAGGTCGTATGCATCGAGCCGCAACAGGCTATTCGGCCGCCGGTGGGAGAGTCGCTCGACTGGTCAGCTCCCGATCTTCTAAATGAGCTCGGACTGTCTCCCGACAGTTTGATCGCAGGCCGAATTGCAACCTGGAAGCGTCATGTCACGCTGAAAATGCGCGACGGCTGTGAGGCGCATTACGTCCCCTCGGCCTGGCTGGGTGGCCCTCCTTTCCATGTCAATCTCGCGACCCTGCATGTGGAGCGGACGCAGCTGGATGATGAAATCCTAGAGGATCAAGGTGTCACGTTTGTGCGCGACCGGGTGGTTGATCTCGAGACCGACAACAGGCAGATTCGCTCGGTCCAAACCGAAGGAGGCGCGCGCGTCTACTCTCCTTGGTTTGTTGACGCCGTTTGCCCTATTTATGGGAACGGCAATGAGCGTCACAGCCTTTCCGGTTCTCGCCCGGATTTTGAAAGAGCGCGACCTGCTGGGAACCGGACTCGGAAGCATGGCGATTTCTTGCGCCGCCATTGACGACATCAGCGCCTGGTTGCTGCTGGCCGTTCTCACGGCGATGGTGCGTTCTGCTCAGAGCTGGCAGCACTTCGCGGCCACGCTACTTTTGCTGGTAGCTTTCGTAGCCGTGATGCTAGGTCCCATTCGCCGCGCCGCATCTTTCTTTGAGTCGCGGTATCAAGAAAACGGTGCGGGGATGGAGTTCATTTCTTCTCTGATCCTCTTCATGCTCGCAGCCAGTTGGACGACCGAGCGGTTGGGAGTCCATGCGCTGTTCGGGGCTTTCCTGGCGGGCGTAGTGATGCCCAGACACAGCGAGTTATCACGAGAGCTCTCGCAGAAGTTCGAAGCGCTCATAGTTGTGCTGCTGCTGCCGATCTACTTTGCGCTTACGGGATTGCGCTCGAGCATCTTTCTGATCACGGGTGCGAAGATGTGGCTCTACTGCGCGGTGATAATCGTGCTGGCGGTCGTCGGCAAGTTGGGCGGATCGATGTTCTCGGCTCGACTGAATGGAATGACGTGGCGTGAGTCGGCGGCGGTCGGCATCCTGATGAACACTCGCGGGCTTGTCGAATTAGTCATTCTCAACATCGGGCTCGATCTTGGGATTCTCTCTCCGGCGCTGTTCTCTATAATGGTGCTGATGGCTCTGGTCACGACGTTGATGACTACGCCGCTGCTGAGATGGGTGTATCCGCAGCCGATCACCAGCGCGTAGGATTAGCGCTCTCCCTGAATACCCCCAACGGCAGTTGGGGGTTGCTTCAAGTACAACCTACATCGAGACGGCCCACTGCGCTTCTTGAATACCCCCAACGGCAGTTGGGGGATCGTTCAAGCACAGCCTACATCGACACGGCCCGTTGTGCTTCTTGAATACCCCCAACGGCAGTTGGGGGATCGTTCAAGCACCAGCCTAGTTGCTCGCGAGACTTCTTGTCGGGTCGATATGCCAGGTGTATCGTCTCGCCATGCAACTCGAACCGTTGGCCAAGCTACACTGGGCGTTTCAGCTTCATTACCTGCTGTGCTTTCGCACTAATCGGCGGCGAACGTTCTTTACCGAAAACGGGCGTACGGCTTTCCTCTCAGACTGGCTAACCGAAATCTGCGGTCGTCATGATTATCACCTCCTGGAAGCCGAGCCTCATACGGACCACCTTCGCTGTCTGCTGAGTCTGCGCCCGAATCACGTCATCTCGAATATGATCCAAACAGTCAAGACGAACCTTTCGCGCGAGTCTTGTATAGCATTCGCACTGACGCCACCGGTGTGGGAGCGAGGCTATCTTGCGCGGACGGTCGGGCGCGTGCGAATAGGTGCAGTGAGAAAATATCTTGACGGCCAGGCCGAGCATCACGGCTACGCCTCCCGTCTCCGGCCACCGGTGTTTCGCTATGTAGCACGCGAGCCCGTGTCACTGAAAGCTGCTCACGCCGTTTTCGATCTCAACCATCATCTGGTGTTTGCGACCCGCTACAGGCGCGCGATTTTCGACTCGAGAATCGGAGGCGAATTGAGCGGGTACTGGCTGAGGGTCGCAGAGAAACGAGGCTTCGCAATAGACCGGATGAGCGTTCTGCCCGACCACGTTCATCTCATGCTGAGAACCGTACCGAAGATGAGCATCGAAGTTTGTGCGCTTGCGCTGATGAACAATGCGCAGCATTGGATGGCCGAGCGGTTCGCGCCCGTGCTGGTGAAAGAGAAGGTTGATCAGCTTTGGCAATCGTCAGCCTATGCAGGGACCTGCGGCGAAGTGACTACGGCATTGATGAAATGGTTTCTGCGTAAAGGGGATTAGGCTGTACTTGAACGAATCCCCCAACTGCCGTTGGGGGTATTGGGAGAAGTCCCAACGGCGTCCTATGTAGGCTGAACGTGAACCATCCCCCAACTGCCGTTGGGGGTATTGGGAGAGGCGCCAACGGCGTCCTATGTAGGCTGTACGTGAACCATCCCCCAACTGCTGCTTTTATGAGCGTCTCCAAAGCAAACATATACATCGACGGTTAATAACGGAAGAGACGGTGACCCTTGAGCGTTATCGATGAAGCGAACCATAACCCCTTGCGGCTTTTCTTTTTCCTTTGCCATCAACTAGAATCCATCCCTCGATGATTCATTTGAGGACTCCGTACGTTTTTGTAGAAATTCGTTTCCGGGACGCTTATGACAAAGATCAAGACAATTCTCGTTGCTTTATTCACGACATCGCTGACTCTGTCAACGGTTGCCGCCGAAGACTGGTCGCAATTTCGCGGGCCTAACGGCACAGGCGTTTCAATCACCACCGGGCTGCCAACTGAGTTCGGGCCCGAGAAGAACGTCGTCTGGAAGACGCCGCTGCCGCCCGGTCATTCGTCGCCGGTGCTCACGCGCAATCGCATTTTCATCACCGCGCACAGCAACGAGAAAGAGAACCATAAGCTGTTTGTCATCTGCCTCGACCGCCAATCAGGCAAGCCGCTTTGGCAACGTGAAGTGCCTCGCTCCCAAAAGGGCCGCTTGCAACTCGTCAACGGACCCGCCTCGCCGAGCCCAGTCACCGACGGCGAGAACGTCTACGTCTTCTTTCAAGAGTTTGGTATGATCTCTTACGACGGCAGCGGCAAGGAGCGATGGAAGCTGCCGCTCGGGCCGTTCAATATGTTTTATGGCTTCGGCGCGTCGCCGATTCTCGTTGATGACAAGGTGGTCCTGCCGGTGGATCAGGACAATCCGAACTCATTCCTGATCGCGCTGGATAAGAACAACGGTCGCGTGCGCTGGAAGGTCGATCGGCCCGAAGTCATCTCCGGGTATTCGACGCCGATCATCTATCAGCCGAAGCAGGGCGCCAAACAGATCATCGTTCCCGAATCCTTTCAGCTCTCGGCTTATTCGGTCGAAGACGGCAAGCGAGTCTGGTTCGTGCGCGGCCTCGCATGCGAGATGAAATCGATCGCCAGTCACGACGCCGAATATTTGTACGTCAACGGCTGGGGCTTTCCGCAGAATCAGCCCGGGCAACAGGTGAAGACGATCACGTTTGCCGAGGGTTTGGCGAAGTACGATGTGAATCATGACGGACTGATCGCCAAGTCTGAGATCTCCGGCAAGGAGATGATGGACAAGATGCTCAGCGGCGCGTTCGAGGCGTTTGACGCGGATCGCGACGAAAGGCTCAACGAAAAGGAATGGGGAATCTTCCGCGCTATGTTGGCGGCCGAGAACGGATTGCTCGCGATCAAGTTTGGCGGCCAGGGCGATCAGACCTCAACAGCAATCCGGTGGCGATACACGAAACCGGTTCCTCAAGTTCCTTCGACGCTACTCTACAAAGGCGTGTTGTATATGGTGAACGACGGCGGCGTGCTGATCTCTTTTGATCCGGCGACGGGCGCCGTCATCAAGCAAGGGCGGCTCACCGGCGCGATCGACAAATACTTCTCTTCGCCCGTTGGGGCCGACGACAAGGTCTTCCTGATAGGCGAAGGAGGCGCGGTGTCGGTGCTGAAGGCGGCGGGCGAGTGGGAAATACTCAAGGTGAATCAGCTCGACGATGAATGCTTCGCGACGCCGGCGATTGCGGACGGCCGAATCTACATTCGAACGCGAAGCGCTCTGTACTGTTTTGGCAGCAAGAGCTGATTGTTCCTTGCGATCTTTGCGGATCTTGGCGTCTTCGCGCGAAATCTGACTTTCGCAGTAAATCACTATCCGGTTGCGGGCAAAGACGCCAAGATCCGCAAAGACGCAAATGCGGAGAGGGAGAGTTCGTGGCTCAAATCAAAAAGGAGCAAAACAAATCTATGATCTGGGTGATGTTCGCTTTAGGCGCGGCGCTGTCCTGGGGACTGTACGGCCCGATCCTGCACAAGGGTCAGACAGAGTTGGGGAACCCGTTTCGCGCGCTGCTCTGCGTGGGAGCCGCGTACTTTCTGATCGGAGTGCTGGTCCCGGTGATCGCGTTGGGAGCGCAAGGCGGGCTGAAAGACTTCAACAGCGGAGGGATCACCTGGGCGACGCTGGGCGGCGCACTCGGCGCCGCCGGAGCGCTCTGCATCATATACGCGTTCAAGAGCGGCGGAATTCCGACCTACGTGATGCCCCTGGTGTTCGGCGGCGCTCCGATCATCAACGTGGTGTACTCGATATGGCAGCACCCGCCAAAGACGGCTCCAAATCCGCTGATCTACGTTGGTATGATCCTCGTCGCCCTGGGTGCAGGGATCGTGTTGTACTTCAAACCACAGGGATAACACTCGTGTTAGTTATGAAGAGAATCTTGCTCATTTCGCTGACGACTATAGCGCTCCACGGCATTGGTTTCGCGCAAGCCAGCGGCAATGCCGCTTATTCGCAATCCGGCGGCAACACCAGAGCCAAACTAAACGAACGAAGCAAGCATGTCTTGCAGCCGGGCGACCTGCCACCGAGCCCGACCAGCATGTTCCTCGAAGCCAACGTGCTCATGAACGTGAAGGCCGATGAATACGTCGCAGTATTCGGTGTCCTGCAGGAAGGTGGCACGGTGGCCGAATGCAATCAGAAGATGGATGCCACTGTAAGTGAATTCTCCGCTGAGCTGAAGCAACTGGGAATAAGTGGCGATGATGTCTTTGTCGATTTCGCGGCGCAGAACAAGATTTATGGCTTTCAAGTGACCGGCTCTATTGCTAAGGAGAAGCTTGTTGGTTTTGAACTGAAGAAGAATGTAGCTGTTCACTACAAAGACAAACTGCTGCTCGACAAGCTGGTGATCGGAGCATCCAAATCGAAGATCTTTGATCTGATAAAGGTGGACTACGTTGTGAAAGACCCCGCTGCGATTCAGGGCAAGCTCATGGATGACGCTACCCAGGTCATCAAGCATAAAGCGGCCATGTACGAGAAACTACTGGGCATCAGACTTCAGCCCCCGGTTCAAGTCTACGCGGAAAAACCGAGCATCTACTTTCCCACCGAATTGTACGACTCATACGCGGCCTCGGAATCAGAAGAGATAAGCAGTGACAGCGATCGGCAGAAATACACGATTCAGGGCGCGCGCAAGAGCCGCACCTTCTACTTCAACGGCTTGAATGCAGATGGTTTTGATCACGTTACAAACCCAATCGTTATCGAACCAGTCGTGCAGTTCACGCTTTATCTGAAGGTGAAGTACGAGATAGAACCGAGCAAGAAATAGGATAGAATCAATTCATGTCAGACCAGGCCGTGACGGCGAGGCGACTGCTGAACCACCAAAGCGTCGGCGTGCTGTCCTCGCATTCGATTGACGTTCCGGGATACCCGTTCGGCTCGATAACCCCTTACATTCTCAACTACGACGGTGAGCCGGCGATACTCATCAGCGACATCGCCCAACATACCCGCAATATCAAACAGAACAACAGAGTCTCACTGACTGTGTTTAAGCCGGACACGGACGATCCGCAGGCAGGCAGCCGACTCACCTGGATCGGAGACGCCGAGCCAGTCGATCCGTCTGACAAAGAGACCCGCGATCGCTACCTTCGTTATTTTCCATCGGCGGAATCGTACTTCGAAACGCATGACTTCTCGTTCTATCGAATCGGTTTGCGGAGAGCGCGCTTCATCGGCGGGTTCGGACAGATATTCTGGATCGAGCCAGACGACATGCTAATAAAGAATCCTTTTCGTGAGACCGAGAAAGGCATCGTTGAGCACATGAATCAGGACCACCAGCAGGCGTTGTTTCACTACTGCAAAGTCTGTGGCCGAGCTGAGGTCGAAGCCATAACGATGACCGGGATCGATAGCGAAGGATTTGATCTATTAGCTGACAACCGCAAGTTGAGAATAGACTTCGACTCGCCTATACACACCTCTGAAGAAGCCCGAGCCAGTTTGGTGAGATTGGCCAGGAAGTAGAGAGATGAGGCGATTAACTCGCTAGGGCTTCTCGCCTTTTGGGTCTCAGCAATCCCCCGAGACATCGAATCACGCCGCCGAAACTCCTCACTCTTGCCCACTGTACTACCTCGCTTCAAGAAGGACATGCTATGATGAGCCGCTATGGATTACACGACGATCATCACCATTGAGCCCGACAAACGGAGCGGCAAACCATGCATTCGCGGCACGCGGATGACGGTTACGGATGTGTTGGAATACCTTGCGGGTGGAATGTCGCCAGAAGAGATTGTCGCTGAATTCCCTGACCTAACTCTCGATGACATTCGCGCGTGTCTTGCCTTTGCCGCCGATCGAGAACGAAGGCTGGCCAGTCTTCCAGCATGAAACTCCTGTTCGACCGGAACCTCTCACCTCGGCTTCCGCGTTTGTTGGAGGATCTGTATCCTGACAGCGCGCACATCCGGGACCTCGGAATGCGTGACGCGACAGACACTCAAATCTGGGAATACGCTAAAGCGAACGGCTTCGCGATCGTCTCAAAAGACTCAGACTTTCAAGCGCGCAGTCTGCTGCGAGGTCATCCGCCAAAGTTCGTTTGGCTCCGTGTTGGGAACTGTCCGGTAAGCACCATCGAGGATCTGTTGCGAAAGCAGTCGGCGGCGATTCACACCTTCGATCTCGATCCAACACAATCGCACTTAATGATTCCTTGAGAGCGAAGAGAACTAGACTCGGGCCGTCTTTGAGCCCTTACTTCTTTCCGTACTTCGCGATGTAGTTCCGCGCGAACTCGGTCAGGTGGGGCGCTTCGCGGAGGCCGATCTTCCTGGCTTCTTCTTCCGCGGCTTCGAGCGTCCACCCGTCTCGCAGAACGCGACGGATCATCCAGAACGCGCCGACTCGAATCGCCGCCGTGCAGTGAATGAACACCGGGCGGTTTGCCGGATCGTCAGTAATCTTTAGGAACTCGGTGGCCTGTTCGTCCTTCGGGTCCCTGTACACAACCGGAATGTTGAAGTATTTGAGGCCGAGTTCTTTCGCCTTAGCTTCTTCGTCGGCGGCGCGGTGCTCACCGGGTGTTCTGAGGTTGATGATCGACTTCACGCCTTCCGACTTCAGCTTTTCCAGAGCCTCAAGCTTCGGCTGCCCACCCGTGCAATACTGATCGCTCACGCGGGTGAAGTTGAAAATGGCCGGTTGTTCCGGTTGAATCTGAGCGTACACTGCAAGCGCGCAGAATACTGCTATCAGAATGACGCCTAGGTTCTTCATAAGTCTCTCCCAGCAGCCATGACTCCACATGGTATTCTCCAAAACTCTGTGGTTGCGGTACAAGCGGTTACCTCCGGAATAACCGGTGGCCTGGCACTCTCGTGGTCGGGACGGGGGGCTCCGGAATAACCGATGGCTTGGCACGCTTGTGGTCGGGAAGGGTGGCTTGCCCCCGCCCGATTAGTTCGCCAAGGAAGACGGCGGGGGCAAGCCACCCTTCCCGACCACGAGCATGCTATTGGCTACTTGCCTTACCCACTTAAGCCTTTGAAGCTCCGCCCTTCGTGATCCGATAAAGCTTTGAAGCCGTGCGAATGATCAGGCTCCCGCGCACAATCGCCGGCGTAGCCATGCACATCTCGTCCAGCGAGTTCTTGCCCAGCAGCTTGAACTCCTTGCCCGCTTGAATCACAAACGTGTCGCCGTCTTCGCTTAAACAAAAGATCTTTCCGTTGTAAGCCCACGGCGACGACGTGAAGGCATTTACGCCGGGATCGATTCGTACTTTGGGATAAACCTCGCTCCCGCTCTTCGCATCGTGACAGGTAAAAAGGCCGCGATCGTACAGCGTGTAGTAATAGTCGCCGTAAACAATCGGCGACGGATTGTAAGGCCCGCCCTGCGGCTGATACCATGCGATGTAGTTGTTGCTCGTCTCTCCCGGTTTGAGCGAAATGTCACCCGACGCGCCAGGCTTGATCGCGTACACCGGCCTGAGCTGATCTCCGACGTAGCCCGATGCGATGTAGACCAGTCCGTGCCGCGAAAACGGCGTCGGTATCGCGATCGAAGACATCCCGCTGAACTCCCAAAGTGTCTTGCCGTTCAAATCATAAGACCTGACCTTCTTTGTTCCCGGCGTGATGATCTCGGTCCTCCCTGCGTTCTCCCACACATAAGGCGTAGCCCAGTTGGTGCCTTGCTCTCTTTCAACCCGCCAGATCTGTTCGCCGGTCTTCGCATTCAACGCGACCATGAACGACTCGGTGTCGTTGTCGTTGACGACGTAGAGCCGGTCCTTGTAGAGCACAGGCGACGCGGCCGTGCCCCAGCCGTAGCGAGTCGCGAAAGGCCCCCACTTCTTTGACCACAGCAGCTTGCCCTTCATGTCGAAACAAAACAGACCGACGTTGCCGAAGTAAGCATAGACACGCTCACCATCGGTTACCGGAGTCTCGGAGGCATAGCTGTTCTTCAAGTGGCGCGAGATCTCGGGCGGGCCCTTCTTCACTTCCTGCTGCCAGCGAATCTTGCCGGTCTTGAAGTCGACGCAGTAGACCATCCACTGGTGGATGTCCGTCGCTGGTTTGCGTTCGCCGCCAAAGTAAAGACCTTTCTTTGGCGGTTCGCCCGCGACCGAACTGACGACTGAGGTCAGGAAGATGTTGTCGCCCCAGACGGCCGGTGAGCTCCAACCCGTGCCTGGAATGTCGGTCTTCCACGCGACGTTTTCAGTAGTGCTCCAGGCGTCTGGAAGGCTTGGGTCTTCAGCGACGCCAAGCGAGCCGGGCCCGCGAAACTGCGCCCAGTTGTTCTGAGCCGTCGCCGCCGTCGTGAGTAACACGCCTATTAGTATGACCGTCGTCATCGTTTTCTTGATCATTTCGATTCTCCAAAAGAATTCCGCCTGGTTGAGATTTCAGAGTCCAAGCTCAGAGTTCAAGCTTTAGCTTGCCGCTGTCTCTCCACTTTGTCAGGCGATAACGTTTCCAATTCTGCTTGTCTTTTCGCTTCCGAAATGCGTTTTCGCCACGATGGTAAGGGCAACGGTCACATATCCCTTCTTTTCTGGTGATCAGTAATTTGTACGCCTTGTTCAACACACTGCGGTTGTCTGTAGCGTCGTAAAGTTCTTTCAATCCCATATAGCCTCCTAGACAATTTGTCTAGAGGCCGCCTGGTTGTTGCCAGAATATGTAGTTCACAATCACTCCCTCGTTAATATCCATTCAAAGGCGCTGATCTCTCATCCGGTCTCAACGCGACACTCGCTTACCGATACAGTAGAGATACTGTGCGGTTCGCATGAATATCTGCCCGTCCGAAACAGCCGGCGAGCTCAGCGTGTAATCGTTCAAGTTGTTCTCGGCCAGCACCTCGAACTTCGGGCCGGCCTTCAACACCGTCGTCAGTCCTTCTTCGTTAGTCACGTAGAGCTTGTCGTCGGCCAGCACCGGGGATGAACTATAGGTCGCCGGCTTGATGCGCTGCGGTCCCCAGATAGCCTGACCCGTCTTGGCGTCGAGGCACCACATAACGCCTCGGTCATCAACGACGTAGAAGAGCTTGCCATCGGTCACCGGAGTCGGCACGTCAGGACCGTGAGTAAATGCCCAAAGCTTGTGTGACTCGGTCACGTCGCCGCGCCCACCGCCTCGAATCGCGAGAAGCGGTTTCTCTCTTGTCGGCGCGTACACAACGTCTTCGAACACGACGGGAGAAGCAATTATTCGAAAGTTAGGATTGTTGTCCGGGTTGAGCCCGTTCGCGCGCCACAGTTCTTTGCCCGTCGCGGGATCGTGCCCCGTTACGCAATCGCCGCCGGTGATAACGATCTCGACGTTCTTGCCGTACTTCAGGAGCGCGGGAGTTGTGTAGGAGTCAGGTGACTCTCTGATCGCCTTCGTCTCGCGCTCGACCTTCCAAACAGTCTTGCCGGTCTTCTTGTCGATGCGCATCACGTAAGACGGATCGTCGGTCTTCATTCCGTGAAGCACCTGAACGAACAGCGCGTCTTCAAACAACAACGGTGAGGAAGCATAGCCCCAGTTCAACCCGAAGCGACCGTAGTCCTTCTGCACGTCACGCGCCCAAAGCTCGGCGCCGCTGAAGTCGAATGCCTTGAGGATGCCGGTCCCGGTCATCACCCAGACGTTCTTGCCATCGGTGACCGGCGAAGGAGAGGACATATTCTGCTTGCGCATCTTGACGTTGCCGGCGCTGAGATGCTTCTTCCAGAGAAGCTCGCCCTTTGTCCTGTCGACACACCAGAGATACAGGTTGTCCCCCTCCGCGACGTTCAAAAAGATGCGTTCGCCCCAGATGATTGGCGTCGCGCCGGTCCAGCTCGGCATCGCGAGCTTCCAGGTGACGTTCTCTTCAGCGCTCCATCGAGTAGGGAGGTTCTTCTCGCTGCTTATGCCGTTTAGAAACGGTCCGCGCCATTGCGGCCAGTTGTCGGCAAACGCGGATCTGATCACCAAGAGAGCAGCGAAAAAAGCTAGAAGAAGTCCTTTGCGCACCTGTTTCCTCCCCGCGTGGAATGGCCACTAATATTAGTTCATTCTGAGTGAAACAAGAAGCCGGACAGGAGTAGAGCCTGCCATTCGGCCGGCGCTTACTCGAAACTCAACAATGCCAGGCTCGAGGCGTCCTTGATCAACACGCTATTGCCGATCAACACCGGGTGAGCCCACGTTGGACTGGCTGCCACCGAGTATTTCTTCAGCACTTCGAACTCCTTCGCGTCGCTTCGCACAACGATCAACTCAGCCCCATCGGTCAGCAAGAATAAGAACTGTCCGGCGGCCACGATCGCGGCGTTGTCGCCTTCGCGACCGCTGCTGCTCCACAAAGTCTTACCCGTGCGAGCATCGAGACAGAAGAACTGGCCCTTGCGCTTGTGCGAGAGCCCGTAAAGATAATCCCCACTCACAACCGGCGAGTTCATGTACATCGATACTTCCGGGTTAAGCCAAACCTGCTCGGTCTCCCACTTTTGTGCGCGTTTGATCACTCTGATTGCCATCGTTCCCTTGTCGAGGCCCGAGAAGATCAATGTTTGCCTGTAGACAACCGGCGTCACGATGTTCTGAACGTATTCGGTCTCGAACGGAATCCGCCAAAGCTGTTCCCCGGTTGCGGCGGAGAATCCGGCGATGGACTTTTGAGTCTGTGTGACGATTTGAGCGGTCCCGCCGCTCCCGAAGACTATCGGCGAAGCGTAGGCGGGGCCGTCGCCGGTCCAGGTCCAACTCACATCTCCGGTCTCGGCATTGAAAGCCGTCAGTGCGCCCGAGTCGTGACCGCCAACGTGCACGATCACGAGACCGTTGTGCACTATCGGCGAGGTCGCGGCGCCGAATAGAGGTGAGGTCGCTTTGAACTGTTTGGAAAACTCTTTGCGCCATCTCACCTTTCCACTCATGGTGTCGTAACAAGAGAGAATCCCGCTTATGCCAAAGGTATAAAGATTGTTGTTGTAAACGACGGGGGTTGATTTCGGGCCCTTGCCATGAGATACCGCGGCGGGGTTCATCATGTAAGGAGTTGGATAACTGTCGCGCCACAACTGCTTTCCGGTGTCGAGATCAAAACAAGCCGCGACTTCATTCTCTTCCTGCCGCGAGTGTAGATAGACTCTTCGGCCAACGACTACTGGAGATGAGTGCCCGATACCAACCTGCACTTTCCATATTGGCTTCAGCTTATCGGGCCAGACTTTCGGAGCCGCAAACGAAGCGACCACTCCGTCGCGGTTCGGGCCTCGCCACTGCGGCCAGTCCTGGGTAAAACAAACCTGACTTGCGAGCGCGACCGCAATGCAAATGCGCAACGCGCTTTTCGAGACAATCGTTGTAGTCATACATCCCAATCTACTCCGAGCGCAGAGCCGGGAGCAACGGCGTGCGAAGTGCTGCCACTGTTGCTGCCAGCGACGCAAACAGCCCAGTCACAAACACACTCAATAACAGCCACATCGACAGAGCGGGAAAGTTACCGCCTCTTGAAACAAAAGCTGGTCCGATGGCGACCAGCGCCGAAAGCGATCCCGTCGTAAGACCGCAACAAACTAGAAACGCATTCTCGATGATGACCATCAACGCGAAGTGTCCAGAGTTGTAGCCGATCGCCCTGAGTAGCGCCAACTCTCGCCGGCGCTCCAGAACGTTTCTTAGCAACACTGTCGCAAGTCCTAATGTGCCCAGAACCAGCCCGAGCCCGCCCAGCGTCTGGAAAGTCGACAGATAGGTGTTCTCCACGCGATGAAAACTCGCCAACCGCTCCGAAGTCGAAACGACGTCAAAGCCAAAGTCCGCGAGCTGCTCTTCCAAAACACCGGCTGCCACGGAAGAGGCTTCTGGAGCCACTTCCAGCAGAAAGAAGCTGTAGCCGCCTTGCTCCGGGAAGAGTCGCAGGAAGTTCGCATCACTCATTAGCAACTCGCTCTGGAAGATGCTGTCGGCCAGCGCGGCGACCAGGCGCAGGCGCGCCGATTCACCGTTGGACCCGCTTACGACGATCTCGTCTCCGAGCTTTCGATGAAGCACGTAGGTCATCGAATTCGCATCCGCGATCACCGGGATCGCGCCATCCGGAAGCTCCAGATCGAGAAGCAACCACGGATTCTCTTTCTCTTCTTTTGTCTGGGCCAACCACTCCTGAAAAGAGAAGCGGCCGCTTTGAATGAATGGGTCGCCTGCCCCGAGTATTCTCGGATTGCGCGGCTGATAGAGGTTTAGACAACTCGCATCATCGCCCGGTCGAACTCTGAAGCCAGTGAAACTCACGCTCGCTGGGTTGAGTCCTTTCTGAGCTACCAGGCTCAACGCCTCTCTGCCTTCGTTCGTGTTCGGGTCGTGATAAAGAGGCAACTGCGACTCGGCCAGAAGCGGAAATCCTCCGTTGCCGGACTTCTTGGCGAGCGTCGCTTCGCTTGGGTCTCGCTTGAAAGCATCCACCGCGACGATGATAAACGATGCCGATGCGATGAGCGCGATGCATAGAATGCTGCGGCCCGGACGATATGTCGCGTTTCTGAAACCGAGTTTCGAAACGGACCACCAGCCGCTGCCGCGAATCAGGCTCCTCGCCTTCCCTCTGAGCCAGCCGTACTCGAAATACAAGAGTCCAACAAGTAGTAACGCTCCCGCGCCGAAGAACCCCGCGGTCTTTCCTATCCGGTTTAGCGAAGCGGAGATGAGCAGCACCGCTCC
>Ga0137403_10006262_pt1 | contig 13651 bp, 8 predicted proteins | sample CZOMad2_1_16fung_FD_122057 | JGI IMG/M metagenome (GOLD analysis project Ga0137403, IMG submission 122057) | Vadose zone soil fungal communities from Angelo Coast Range Reserve, California, USA - CZOMad2_1_16fungal (Hybrid Assembly) | ecosystem: Environmental > Terrestrial > Soil > Vadose zone... | reverse complement strand
AATGAATGGTTCATGCCGTCGGTACGGGTGGCGGCGATGGCCGGCTCGCGATCTTTTGCGTTCGGCTCAACCATAGCCATACGGCGCCAAGTCCTCGCGACCATCGGCGGCTTCATGGCGATCGCCGATCAATTGGCGGACGATTATCGGCTGGGAGAACTGACCCGCCGCCGGGGATTGCGCACGGTTTTTTCCGAAGCCGTGGTCGAGGTCTGCGTGACCGAGCCCGGCTTCGGAGATCTGGTGCGGCACGAGCTCCGATGGCTGCGCACGATTCGTGCGCTCCGGCCGATGGGATACGGGTTTACCTTTGTCACGTTCGGGGTGCCGGTGGCCGCATTCGGAGCCCTGCTGGCCGGGGGTGCGGCACCGGTCGTCGGCATGCTGGCGATCACCGCGCTGGCGCGCGTCATGCTGCATTTATCGGTGCGCCAGCGGGGCTCGTCCGCACTGCAGCTCGCCGTTCTGCCGCTGAGGGACGCGCTCAGCCTGGCGCTTTGGGCTTGGAGTTTCGTTACGCGCCGGGTGCAGTGGCGGGAGGTTCGCTACCGCGTGACTCGCGACGGATCGGTCCAGCCCGTCGCGAGGACTTGACGCGAAAGCCCGATGAAAAAATTCTTGATCGTCACGGCCGATGACTTTGGACTGCACGAAGCCGTCAACGAGGCGGTTCAGCAGGCAAGTGCGGCGGGGGTTCTCACGGCGGCGAGTCTGATGGTGGCGGCACCCGCCGCCGCCGACGCGATTCGGCGTGCGCGCGAGCTGCCGAACTTGCGCGTGGGTCTGCATCTCGTTCTCGCGGACGGCAACGCAATGCTGACGCCGGATCTCATCCCGGCTCTCGCCGACGGAGCCGGCCGCATGAACAGCCGGATGTTCGTCAACGGCGTACGTTTCTTCGCGTTTCCCGGGGTGCGCAGACAGCTGGAGGCGGAGATCCGCGCACAATTTTCGGCGTTCGCGCGTACCGGCCTGACTCTCGATCACGTGAATGTGCACAAGCATTTCCATCTGCATCCAACCCTGCTGGAGATGCTGCTCCGAATCGGCCGCGACTACGGCGTCAGGGCGGTGAGGGTGCCCGATGAGCCCCTTTGGTTCGCGGCGCGGGCCGGCCATCGGTTCTCAGGCGCCAATGCCGCGCTGCTGGCTCCGTGGATTGCGCTCATGAAGCGTCGATTGCGCTTGGCGCAAGTGCCGTATAACGACCGCATATTCGGCGTCGCGGCGAGCGGCGCCATGGACGAGGCGAAGCTGCTCGCGATTCTCGAGCGGCTGCCGCAGGGCGTGACGGAAATCTATCTTCACCCCGCCACCGAGTCCGGAAGCGCGATCGCTTCGTCGATGAGCAAGTATCGCCATGCCGAAGAGCTGGCCGCGCTGTTGAGCCCGCGCGTCCGTGCCGCCGTCGCGGCCGCCGGCATCGGCCTTGGCGGCTTCGCGGATGCGCTGCGCGCGCGCCGTCTGCATGCGGCGTGACATTCGCGAGGCCCCTAGGCCGCGCGGCCATTGGCCGAAAACCCCGGACCATGGTGCCGTGGCCGGCGGCGTGATGCTGACTACACCTGCAGGTGTCCCAACGGAATTCGGGCCGTGCGCTTGACCGTGGCGAGCACCACGCTCGACTGCAGGTCGCGAACATTGGGCACTCTGATGAGCTTCTTGAGCACCACGTTGCTCAGCGCATCCAAATCCTTGCCGTAGACCTCCAGGATGAAGTCATAGCTTCCGGTCATCGCGAAACACTTGGTGACCTCGTCCATGAGCAGAATTTCCTTCTCGAACCTCGCCACTGTTTCGTCGGTGTGCTCGGTCAATTTGACCTGGACGATGGCGAGCACTCCGAGACCGATGCGCGCGGGATTGAGGATGGCCGCATACCCTTCGATGGCGCCGCTCGACTCCAGTGCCTTGATTCGCCGCGCACAGGGAGTGGCCGACAACCCGATGGCCTCGGCAAGTTCCACCACGGATAGACGGCCGTCGCGCTGCAAGGCAGAAAGTATCCTGGCGTCAAAGCGATCAATCTCCATGGTTTAGCTCCAAAAGACCCAGATGTTAGTGACTATCACCAAGAAGTATGCCTTTTTGGAGCAATTTTAGCGATTCTAGTTGATGGGTGTGGACTAGCCTTAGCTCGTCCACAGGCAGCGAGATCGCCATGAATGCAAGTCCCAAGCTAGTCCGGGAGATGCCTGGGCTCGGCTCCCTCGATTGGCGCGCGGTGCTGCGTCAAATCGCCACGTCGCGCGCGCTCGATGACCTTGAAGAATGGACTCTCCTGCCGGGACGCAAGGTCCTCTATCAGTTCTCGGCCCGCGGACACGAGCTCACGCAGGTGTTGCTGGCCAATCAGCTCACCGGATCTCGAGACGGGGTGGGCGCCTACTACCGATCGCGACCCTTGCTACTGAGCTTGGGTTTACGGCTCGAGGACGCTCTGGCGTCAACCATGATGCGCGCCGGCGGGATGAGCGACGGGCGCGATATCGGCGTGGTGTTCAATCTGCCGCGGCAATCCGGTGCCTGTGTGCTGCCCGTGTGCGGCGGAGTGGGCACTCAATACACCCCCGCCGTGGGTTGGGCACAGGCCCTGCGCTACCGCGGAACGGTGCTCGGCGACAAGGAATGCGAGACCAGCATCGCCGTTGCGCACGGCGGAGATGCCTCGACGGCCACGAACGGCTTCTGGGCCGCCCTCAATATCGCGACGACCGAACGGCTGCCGCTTCTATTCTTCATCGAGGACAACGGCTACGGCATTTCGGTGCCTTCGCGGCAGCAGACTCCGGACGGCAACATCGCGAGGAACCTCGCGGGCTTTCGAGGACTTCGTGTGCTCGACGGAGATGCCTCAGACCCGATGGCTGCGGCGGCGCTCATTGAAAATGCCGTCACGAGCGTTCGATCGGGCGGGGGCCCGACATTGATCAGATTGGTGGTGCCGCGGCTTTCCGGGCACTCGGGACAGGACACTCAAACATATAAGAGCGCAGGCGAAATCGCCGCCGAGAAAGCGCACGATCCACTCTTGAAGCTGCACGCTCAGCTGGTGCCGAACGTCGTCTCCGCTGCCGATTGGGATCTCGAGATCGCGCAGGGCCGCCAGGCCGTCGCGGACGCGCTCGATGCCGTCGAACGGCGGAGTGCTCCCGATCCTGGGCGGGTTCGACGCTATCTGTTTTCGGAAGTCGCAGCCGACGGCTCCATTGAATTGCAGCAGCAGGGCGGAACGTACGCCGAGGGCGTGGTGCCTTCGCCGGGCACTCTGCATGCAAGTCCGCAAGGTCCGCGCATCAATCTGGTCACGGCGGTGCGCCGCACGCTCGAGCATGAGCTTGCCGTCAACCCTCGAATGCTCATCTTCGGCGAGGACGTGGGCCGCAAAGGCGGCGTGCACGCGGCGACTCTCGGCTTGCAGGAGAAATTTGGAACGGAGCGCGTCTTCGACACCAGTCTTTCCGAGGAAGGCATCATCGGCCGCGCGGTCGGCATGGCCGCCGCCGGACTCATGCCGGTGCCGGAAATTCAATTTCGAAAGTATGCGGATCCTGCCGCAGAGCAGCTCAACGACTGCGGAACCATGCGCTGGCGAACCGTGAATCGATTCGCCGCACCGATGGTGGTGCGCATCCCCGGAGGTTATTTCAAATGCGGTGATCCCTGGCACAGCCAATCCAACGAGGTGCAGTGGGTGCACGGGCTGGGTTGGCGCGTGGCGATGCCCTCGAACGCCCAGGATGCGGTGGGACTGCTGCGAAGCGCCCTGCGCGGCAATGACCCGACGATTTTCTTCGAACATCGATCGCTGCTCGACGGCGGCTGGGCGCGGCGCGCATACCCCGGCGACGAGTTCGTGGTGCAGTTCGGCAAGGCCAGCGTGCTGCGTGAAGGCACGACACTGTCCGTGATCAGTTGGGGTGCCATGGTCGAACGTTGCGAGAAGGCCATCATCAACACCGGAATCTCCGCCGACCTCTTGGACTTGCGGACCCTGTCGCCCTGGGATCGTGACGCGACGCTGGCATCGGTGCGCAAGACTCGCCGCTGCCTGATCGTTCATGAAGACACCATGACCGCCGGCTTCGGCGCGGAGATTGCGGCGGTGATCGCCAAGGACGCGTTCTTCGACCTCGACGCGCCGATTGAACGGCTCGCCATGCCGGATGTTCCCAGTCCCCATAGCCCGGTGCTGCTCGACGAAGTCCTGCCGAACGTCGAAACCATTTCTCAGGCAATCATAGCTCTGGCTCAAATCTAATCTGGCTGAAATCTCATGTCCGACCTAGCCGACGTGTTGGTCCCGCCCAACGAGGAAGGAACCCGCGCCACCGTGTTGCGGTGGTGCAAGGCTGTGGGGGACACGGTCGTCAAGGATGAACCCCTGGTGGAGCTCGAGACCGACAAGGTTACAGTGGAAATCCCGGCGCCCGGCGACGGCACCTTGATCGAAGTGCTCAAGCAGGTGAATGCCGAGGTGAATCCGGATGAGGTGCTCGCGCGCCTGAGTCTCAGCGGCGATTCAACGGCGCCGCAAGCTGCAGCGTCGTCGACGGCAACCGAGACGCCTGCCGGGGCGCCGACGGTTTCCGAGGCGCGCGACTTGCGCAAGCCGTTGAGTCCCGCGGTGCGGGGGCTGCTCAAGGAACATTCAATTGCCGCCGGCGACATCGAAGGCACGGGCCGCGATGGGCGCATCACGGCACAAGATGTGACTCGTCATGCGGCGGATGCGGGCGCCGAACTCGCGCCGGCGCGAGTGCCCGCACACGCGCCGATATCGCCGTCGGGCGGTACGCGGGTTCCACACACGGCGATTCGCCGGCGCGTGGCCGAGCACATGGCGCGCAGTCTCATGGAGGCGCCGCACGTCACCACCTTGTTCGAAGCGGATCTCACACGAGTACTGGCGCACCGGGCGCGCCACGCCGCGGAATTCGAATCTCGCGGCGCGCGCTTGACGCTGACCGCCTATTTCGTCGGCGCCTGCGCACTGGCCTTGCGCGCCCACCGGGAAGTCAATGCCACCTTTCATCCCGAAGCGCTCGAGCTGCACGAGGACGTGAACATCGGCATCGGCACGGCTCTCGGCAACAAGGGGTTGATCGTGCCCGTGATCCATCGCGCTCAGGGACTGAACCTCTTCGGCACGGCACAGCGGCTCGGCCGGCTGGTGGAGGCCGCCCGCTCCGGCAGGCTTTCGCCCGAGGACGTACGCGGAGGCACCTTTACGATCTCGAACCACGGAGTGGGGGGCAGCCTACTTGCGGCGCCGATCGTCATCAATCAACCGCAGGTCGCGATCCTTGGCGTGGGTAAGGTAGAGCGCCGAGTGTGTGCGGTCGAGGTCGACGGTGTCGAGGCGATCAGCGTGCGCTCCATGTGCTACCTCACTCTTACCATCGACCACCGCGCTCTCGATGCCTTTCAAGCCAATGCCTTCCTGAGTTCGGTGGTCGCGACGCTCGAGCGGTGGCCCGCGGACGAGCCGTGAGTCCCCGTCCCGCCGAAACGCGTCGCCTGTAATTCTCAAATCACTGGTAGTCCTATGCGTTAGCATGGATCACCCGTGTCCGCGAGACCGTGCGATGTGTAACCTATTTGTAATGGCGATGCGTGCGAACCTCGCGAAACAGTTTTTGCGGCGTAACGCCGCCCTTGTCGCAGGTCTCGCCATGGTTGCCGGCATCGTTCACGCCCGGCAGGACTTGACGCCTCGTGTGCTCGATCTTCCCACCAGCAAGCAGTTGATGACACCCACTCCGGGTAATCCACGGCGCACCAACAGCTTGCCGATGTCGCTGGCAGTCTCGCCGGATCGTCGCTGGGTGGTGTCTTTGAATGCGGGCTACGGCACGTTCGAGTCGGGCTACATGCAATCGCTGGCCGTGCTCAATGTGCGCACGGGAGAAGTGAGGGATTTTCCCGATGCACGCACGCTGGTTGACATGAAGCAGACGTTCTTTTCGGGGCTCGCGTTCAGCGCCGACGGCGCCTCGGTCTATGCGAGCCTCGCCTCCTCCAGCGATCCACGGGGCGATGGGGACAAGAAAACCGGCAACGGCATCGTCGTGTACGCATTCGCGGGGGGTGTGCTGACGCCCGAACGGTTTTTGCGCTTGCCTCCCGTGACCCTTGCAGCCGGACGTCGTACCAGCCTGCTGAGTAGCGACGATCGAACCGTCAGCCCCTATCCCGCGGCACTGGCGGTAGTGCCCGGTATACCTGAGCGCCTGCTGGTCGCAGAAAACCTGTCCGATACGGTTGCAGTGCTGGATACGCACGCGGGAGCCGTCGCGAGGCGCTTCGATTTGTCGGTCAGCGAGAACGTGCCTGCGACCTATCCGATTGCGCTGGCCGTCACCAAGGACGGCAAGCGAGCCTTCGCAGCCTTGTGGAATGTCAGTGAGGTGGTGGAACTGGACCTCGTCGAAGGCACGGTGGTGCGCAATGTGAAGTTGATGAAACCGAGCGCAGCGACCGCGCCGGGGACACATCCGTGCGCGCTGCTGCTGGACGAGCGCGCGGGCGTGCTGTACGCGGCGCTGTCGAACCGCGATGCGGTGGCGGCGATCGAGATCGGCAACAGTGACCCGGTGCATCGGAAACTCGAGGTGAAGGGCTACTTCGACACGCGGCTGCCGGGACAGAGCTACTTCGGCGCGGAGCCGAGTGCGCTTGCCGAGAATGAAGATGGCTCGCGGCTGTACGCGGCGAACCTGGGATCGGACGCGGTGGCGGTATTCGACCCGCGCAGGTTGCGCCGGATGTCGCCGGGCCATGGCATGACCGAACCGATTGGGTTCGTGCCGACTGAGCTCATGCCGATGGCTCTGGCATCGGTTGACCGCACGTTGTACGTCGCAACCGCCAAAGGTCAGGGGACCGGTCCGAATGACATGGCGCAGCGCCCGACCGAAGCAACGAAGGGCAGGCGGCTGGTGACGCGCAGCTTTACGTACGCTCCGACGCTGCTGTACGGTTCCCTGGCGGCGCTCAAGGAGGCGGCGATCGAGTCCGAGCTGAAGGCATCGACGGCGGTGGTGCTCGAGTCGAACCGCATGAAGGCAGCGCGGGAGACGATTCAATTTGCCGATGGCGGCAGCCCGATAAAGCACGTGATCTACATTTTGAAGGAAAACCGCACGTACGACCAGGTACTTGGCGATCTGGCAAGAGACGGCAAGCCGGTTGGCAACGGCGACTCTGCGCTCACCATGTATGGAGCGGCGGTAACGCCCAACCAACACCTGCTGGCGCTGCAGTTCGGCGTGCTGGATAACTTCTTCGACTCCGGGGAGGTGTCGGGCGACGGCCATGTCTGGTCGACTGCCGGCATCGGCACGGACTACCTCGAGAAAACCTGGCAGCAGAACTACCGGAGCGAGCAGCGCACCTACGACTACGAGGGGATGGTAGCCGACGGTTATCCGCTGCTGCAGCACATACCGGATGTGTCCGAGCCGGCCAGTGGATATCTATGGACGAACTTTGCGGCTCATGGCAAAACGATCTATCACTTCGCCGAATACATCTCATCGATCTTCTGCGGCGATAAGAAAGTTCCGAAGCGTGTCGGCGATCCGAAACTCGGGGCCATGTCGGGCGGTGTAGCTCAGTGCGCGTCGCCCGCCATCGAGCCGGGCGGCTCGATTCCGGAGGAGTGGGGCGGCGGCACGAACCTGTGGCCGTGGGCCATTCCGCGATTGGCCGACAATATCGCAACCAAGCCTGAGCTCGTGGGCCACTTCGCGCCGGAGTCGCCGGATTTCAATCTGCGTGTTCCCGACCAGATTCGCGCCAATGTGTTTCTTCGGCATTTCGAGCGATGGAAGCGCGATCGCGGAGCCGGCAATGACACGATGCCCAATTACATCCAATTGCGGCTGCCCAATGACCACACAGAGGGGACCAAGGTTGGCGGTCCCACCCCGAAGTCGTCCGTTGCCGACAATGACCTGGCCGTCGGCCGTGTGGTGGAAGCGATCTCGCACTCGGCGTTCTGGAACGATACGGCGATACTGATTCTGGAAGACGATGCGCAGGCCGGAGCGGATCACGTGGACGCCCACCGGTCGCTCGGGATCGTGGTGAGCAAGTATGCGCCGCATCCGAAGGCAGGGGAGGCCGCCGTCGTGGATAGTCGATTCTATTCGACCGTGAGCATGCTGCGCACGATGGAGACTCTGCTGCAGGTGCCTCCGATGAACAACAACGATGCGTTCTGCTCGTTGATCTCCACGTTGTTTACCGGACCGGGCGATCAGCCGCCGTTCGTGGCGGACGTGTCGAATCGCGACAACGGCCTGATCTACGCGGCAAATACCGCGAAAGCGCCGGGCGCGGCGCAGTCCGAAAAAATGGACTTTCGCCATGCGGACCGCGCGGACCCGGGCAAGCTCAATCTGATTCTATGGCAGGACGCCATGGGCGCGCAGCCGCCGCCGGCGATGTTGCTGGCCAAGCGTTCGAGGATGAAAAAAGACGACGACTGAATCGACGCGGTGCGGTGTTGCGGGGAATTTGATCCGCGCGGCGCAAGTGCCCGCTTTGCATTGCAAGTACAAGCTGCCTGAAGACGCTCCGTTAGTGAGCGCTGGGATTTGCCGGACCCTTGCCGCGCAGTTCGCGGCGAATGATCTTTCCGGTCGCGGTCATCGGCAGGGACGGAACGAATTCAATTTGCCGTGGATACTCGTGCGCCGAGAGACGGGATTTGACGTGGTTCTGCAATTCACCCACCAGCAGCTCGGTTGCGTCGATGCCGTCGTGCAATACGATGAAAGCTTTTACGATTTCCGTTCGCAGTGGGTTCGGTACTCCGATAACCGCCGCAAGCCGCACAACAGGGTGGCCGAGCAGGCAATCTTCCACCTCGCCCGGACCAATGCGGTACCCGCCGCTGGTAATCACGTCGTCGTCGCGACTGATGAATCGAATCTGCCCCTCGGCATCGCATTCTCCCAGATCGCCCGTCAGCAGCCAGTTGCCCACGAACTTGCCCGCGGTAGCCGCTTCGTTGTGCCAATAGCGGAGGAACATGACCGGGTCAGGGCGCTGCACGGCGATATTGCCGGCGACGCCCGTGGGCGCGACGCGACCCTCGGCATCGACGATGGCGACGCGGTGGCCCGGGACCGCCCTGCCCATTCGTCCCGGGTGCGCACGCATGATTCGCCCACAGGAGGAGATGACCATGTTGCATTCCGTCTGGCCATAGAACTCATTGATCGTCAGCCCGAATGTCCGGCGCCCCCAGTCGAGCAGTTCGCGGCCGAGGGATTCTCCGCCGCTTGCAATACTTCGCATGTTGAGGCGCCAGCGCGCTCGGGGATTAGGTACGGAGCGCAACATTTTCAAAGCCGTGGGCGGTAGAAACGCATTGCGCACGCCCAGATCATCGATCAATTGGAACGCTGCTTCTGGGTCGAATTTTGCAAATCGATGTGAGACGACGGGCAACCCATGATGCCACGCCGGCATCAGCACATCGTACAGGCCGCCGATCCATGCCCAGTCCGCCGGGGTCCAAAAGCGGTCGCCACTTTGAGGGGCGAAATCATGCGACAGCTCGACACCCGGAAGGTGACCTAATAGGACACGGTGCGCGTGCAGTGCTCCCTTCGGGGTACCGGTAGTGCCGGATGTGTAGATGATCAGCGCCGGATCATCGGCGCTCGTGAGAACGGGCTCGAATTGGCTGCTCTGGCGCGAGATACCGTCGTGAAAACCGACCGTGTCAACGCAAACGCCGTCAATCGTATAGATGATGTTGAGTTCAGGCAGCCGATCGCGTATCGCTCGAAGTTTTGCAGCGCCCGCGAGGTCCGTTACCACCGCTTTGGTGCCGCTGTCTGCAAGACGATATTCAAGGGCCTCGGTTCCGAACAAACTGAAGAGCGGCACCGCGATCGCGCCGATTTTGTATATTGCGACATGGGCAATCGCAGTCTCGGGCATTTGCGGGAGCAGAATCGCAATCCGATCACCGCGGCTCAGGCCACCGCTCTGCATCAAGTGTGCCGCTTGATTGGACAGCCGGCGGATGTCGGCAAATGCGTACTCGACGCTTTCGCCGACCGGCGGCTTGTGGATCAGGGCGATGCGGGCGGGTTCATGCGCCCATTTATCGCATACGTCTACGCCGATGTTGTACCGGTCGGGCACATCCCATGAAAATGCGGCGGCAACACGCTCGAAGTCGTCCCCATCCTGTGGCTTTGGCAGCATACGAGACGGCTCACGCATCCGCTAGTAAAGGGGCCAAGGCGGCTGCCGGATGCGTCACTTGCCCAGGTGGTAGGTAACGGTCACGCCGTAGAGACGCGGCGGTGCATACACGCCCAGATTCCACCCGACGGATGACAGATCCAGATTGTACTGCCGGTATATCCTGTCGAACAAATTCTTGGCGTACAGCGAGACATCCCAGGCGCCGCCGGCGGTTTTGTAACCGAGGCGCGCATTGGTGACGGCATAGGACCGTTGCAGATCGACCGGCGCGTTGATCAGTTCCAGATACTGCGCCTTGTTCCATTTCGCGTCGGCGTCCAGAGACATGACACCTCTGCCCAACGCCCATTCGTACTGGGCGGCCGCATTGACGCTCCATTTCGGTGCCTGCGGCAGCTGCGTGGTAATCAACCGCCCCGACGGTTCCGGCACATCGAAAACCCGGGAGCCGATGCTCGATACGCCCACTTGCAGATTCACGCCCTTCGCCGGCACCACCGCGAATTCGATCTCGCCGCCGTAATCCTTGGCATTGACGTTCTTGACGTACGAGGCGAGTCCCACGAGAAAGAACCCCTGGTAATTCTTGTAGTCATAATAGTACAGCGAGCTGTTGAGCCGCGCGGCACCGTCCCAGAACGTGGCCTTCTCGCCCAGCTCGTAACTCGTGAGCTTCTCCGGCTGGTAGGGCAGCTGGCTCGGATTGACCAGTCCGGAGTTCGGCGCCGACCAGCCGCCGCCCTTCGCGCCGCGGCTGACGCTGCCGTAGAGGAGCAAGTCGCGATCGGCTTTGTAGTCGATTTCGGCCTTCCAAGTAGGTAAGTTGAAATTCTTGGCTGCATTCGGAAATGTCCCCGGATAGTAATTGAGTCCCTGCGGCTGAAAGTTGTAGTCGAAGCTCTTGGCGTCATAGGTATAGCGCGCACCCCCGATCAAGGTCCAACGATCGCTCAATGCGTACTCCAGCTGGGCGAAGGCCGAAGGCGAGTGCGTCGACAGCGAGAAATTTCCGTAGCTGTTGCCGCCAAACGCGGGTATGGCATCGACGCCGATGAAATTGCTGGTGAAGTAATCCAGGTAATAGACGCCCGCGATCCAGTTGAGCGGACCGTGCGTGCCGTTGAGCCGCAGTTCTTCGGAAAGCTGGTAATAGTGCTGCAAGGTGTTGTAGCTGAGCGTGCTCACCGGGGCGAGGGACGTATCCTCGCCATAGCGCTTCTGCATGGTCAGGTAGTCGCTCACGGAAGTCAGGGAAAATGCATCGAAGTTCCAATTGACGTGAACGTTCGCGCCCCAGACGGTGCGGTTGAAAATACCGTCGCCGTTCTCCGACTGAACGAAATAGCTGTTGCTGGTATTGCGGTAGCCGGAGTCGTCTGCGCCGGGCGTGCAGCCGCCGTTGACCTGTGGGCAGTTGCCCACGTAGTTGGGTCCGACGAAGTAGCCCTGGCCGAGTCGGTTCGGTTGCGAAGGGGCCCAGGAATAAATGCCCCCGCTCTCATGGTCGTTGTTGATGCCATGGAGCTTGATCAGAATTTCGCCGGCCTCGGAAAGCTTGATCCGCAGTTGCAACCGCGCGGCCGCTTGCCGCTGATTCTCGATGGAGGTTCCGGTCAAGTTGGTGATATAGCCGGTGTGATCCGCCGTGGAGAATGAAGCTCTACCCGACACCGTGTCGGTGAGCGGACCGCTGAGCGCGCCCTCGCTTTCGACGTCGCCGAAATTGCCCGCGGTTGCCTGAAAATAACCGTCCAGCGCATCGGTGGGCCTCTGGCTGACGTACTGAATGAGTCCGCCGGTCGCGTTGCGGCCGAAGAGCGTGCCCTGCGGGCCCCGCAGCACCTCTACTCTCTCCAGGTCGAACATCGGTCCGGCAAAGGCGCCGGGCATGGCGACATATGCGTCGTCTTCGTAAACCGCGATGGGGGCTTCTTGGTGATCGCTGAAGTCGTTCTGGGATACCCCGCGAAGGTTGAAGACCGTGACCGTCGCGCCGAATTGATTGTACTGAAGACCGGGCACCTGCATCGCAAGCTCGGTCACGTCCCTGAGTCCAAGTTTGGCCAAGGCCGCGGAATCGAGCGCGGTGACCGACGTGCCGACATCCTGCAGGTTCTGTTCCCGCTTTTGCGCCGTGACCACGATCTCTTCGAGCTTTCCTGCTTCGTCGCCGGACGCACCGGTAGCGCCGGCGGCGGGCAATCCAGCCATGGCGGCCAGCAAGATCAAAATCATCCCACCGAGGCGCGTCGACTTTTCCGCATGCATGTTGTAGCTCCCGAACGAATTTGTGAACCGAAGTATCGGCAGCGGCGCTTGCGCCGAATGCGTGGGGCGTCGCCGGATGTCATCCCATCTTCAGTTGCGCCCGCCATACGGCTTATGTTTTACTACTAAACACGTGCTGAATAAAGAATTATTTTTGACGCCCGGGAATCAAGACAAACTCCGGGGTCAGTCAGGGAGGTGGAGCGATGTCTACTGTAAAAGAAATTCAGGATTCCCTGCGGAGTCAGGGTGTCAAATATTTTGTCGGCGCATTCGTCGACGGACTCGGCATTCCCAAGTCCAAGATCGTGCCCATCGAGGCCTTCGCATCCGCCGCAGCCGGGTCCGAGCTTTATACCGTCGGCGCTATGGAGGCCATGGGGGACCTCGGTCCGAACGAAGATGAATGCGTCGGTATCCCGGACATAGCTCATACCGTGGTGCTGCCGTGGGACAGCCGCTATGCGCTGGCGCCCGCCGATCTATTGTTCAAGGGCGCCCCCTACACCCATTGCTCGCGCACCGTCCTGAAGCGGCAAGTCGCCGCCGCTGCCAAAGACGGCTACACCTGCAATATGGGTATCGAGCCGGAGATTTACGTGCTGAAGCAGACGGCAGCAGGCTGGCAGCCGTTCGTCGACGAGGATAAATGGAATGTGCCGACCCGGGGCTACGACGTCGACACCACCATGCTCGCCGACAAGTTTCTCGAGCCGATGGTCAAGTACATCGATGCGCTCGGATGGGAAACGTATTCGTTCGATCACGAAGGAGGCCAGGGACAATATGAGTTCGACTTCCGCTACACCGACGTGCTCGGCATGGCGGATCGTATGGTGGTTTTCCGCCTGATGAGCAAGCACGTGGCGCGTACTCTGGGGTGCATTGCGACGTATATGCCGAAGCCGTGGTCGGAGGCTTTCGGGTCTGGCGCGCATGTCAACATGAGTCTGGCGCGGGACGGTGTCAACGCCTTCACGGCGCGCGCGGACGGCGGCGCGGCGCAACGCCGCGGCTACAGTGAACTCGCCTATCAGTTCACTGCCGGCGTGCTGCGACACATTCACGCGATCACCCTGGTCGCCTGCCCGACGGTGAACTCGTACAAGCGGCTCAACCCGCGCGGAAAGATGAATGAAATGTCCTGGGC
>Ga0137403_10006261_pt1 | contig 13653 bp, 13 predicted proteins | sample CZOMad2_1_16fung_FD_122057 | JGI IMG/M metagenome (GOLD analysis project Ga0137403, IMG submission 122057) | Vadose zone soil fungal communities from Angelo Coast Range Reserve, California, USA - CZOMad2_1_16fungal (Hybrid Assembly) | ecosystem: Environmental > Terrestrial > Soil > Vadose zone... | reverse complement strand
GTTCAGAAAACACCGCTGCGCCCGTTCTTCTTCGGCCACGGTGTACCAAGTCCAAGGGGCTTCATAGCTATAGCCTGTCGGCACGCCCTCGTGCGATTCACCGCAGGCAGAACAGACCCACGAATCCATCCCTGATCAGTGTCTTATGGAATAAGGACGCCGATCACGATCGAACGTCCGCCCGTACGTATAATCGGGGTTCTAGACGGTTCTAGACGTAGTGTTTTTTGACCTGAGACGGCGCGGAGGCCTGGATGTCAGACAATTGGGATTCCTACTTCGCGAATGTGAACGACGTGGTTGCATCGCTCTTCGTTGATCTCGGCATTCGTGATTCGATTCCAGATGAGGAGCGGCCATGGCTCCTGTGGAGCTGGGTGTACTTCGGCAACCCTCGTGACGACGGGCTTTCAAGCTTGGAGGAAGAGCCGATCCTGCACCAGATTGAGGATGCCTTGACGAAAGCAGTGAAAGCGGCCACGGAAGCCGAACTGGTAGGCCGCATCACGACTGACGGCCACCGCGAGTTCTATTTCTACGGGCCTCAGACAGACCGTTTCGAAGAAGCGGTGGCGAGCGCGGTCGCGCTGCTCGAAAAAAATAAGCTGCCCGGCACGCTGATGATCGACACCAGCCACGCCAACAGCGGCAAAGATCCCGGAAAGCAGCCCGAGGTCGCGGCCGATATCGCGCGCCAGGTCGCCGCCGGCGGCCGCTCCATCTTCGGCGTCATGATCGAAAGCTTTTTGGTCGCCGGCCGCCAAGAAATCACCGAACACGCCAGCATGACCTTCGGCCAAAGCGTCACCGACGGCTGCCTCGCCTGGGAAACCACCGTCCCGCTCCTCGAAGGCCTCGCCGAAGCCGTCCGCACCCGTCGCGCTCGCGCCTGACGGGCTAGGTCCCCGCATTTTTCGACGCCTTTGGGTCCAGGCGCGCAGCTGAAAGATCCGGCTAAAGGGCAGCCGGGCACTGGGCCTAGCCCAAACGCCGACCGGAGCGATTCGCGCCCGCGCGCATTTCGCGCCGCAAGTCGTCGAGGTAGCGGTCGAAGTCGACTTGCATGGTGTGACGGCGCGTGGCGACGAAGCGGCGCCGCACGTATTCGCGCTCGCGCTCGGTGCGACGGCGCATTTCGTCGGGGTCGGGCAGCTCGTAGTCGCCGCTGAGGTAGGCGGCAAATAGACGGCCCTGCGCTTCGACCAGCGGCATGATGGCGCCGAGCGGCTGCGCCAAGCCCGCGAACATCAAGCCGGGGTGCTCGGGGTGGAAGCAGCGCAAGAACAGCGCAAGCTCGTTGTTCGGCGCCGCAACGAAGCTCGGGTCGAAGAACGGAAACGTCACGCGGTAGCCGGTGCAGTAAATCACCGCGTCGGCCCCGACGTCGCTGCCGTCTGCGAAGCGCACGTTGCGGCCCGCAAAATGCGCGATGGCCGGCCGCGGCGCGATCTTTCCGTCGCGCAAGAGCGGCAGCAAGTCGTCGGAAAGCGTCGGGTGCGCATGACCGAGCCGATGATCGGGCGCCGGCAAACCGTACGGCCCCGGCTCGCCCACCAAGAGCTGGTACCAGAGCTCGGCGAGGCGGGTCTTCGCGCCGTCCGACAGCCGCTCGGGAATGATGCCCGGCTGATCGATGGGGCGGCCGAAAATGAATTTTGGCAGCACCCAAGCGCCGCGCCGCACCGAAAGCACCACGCGCGCGCCCGCGACGGCCAGCTCGCTGGCGATGTCGACAGCGCTGTTACCGATACCGACGACGACAACGCACTTTTCCGAAAGCGCGTGCGGCTCCGTCGGGCTCACGTAGTCGTGCGAATGCATGACCATGCCGTCGAAGCGTCCGGGCAGCGCCGGGTCCGGGTACGCGGGATCCCAATGGTGCCCGTTGGCGACGACCACGGCGCCGAACTCTTGCTCCGCGCCGTCCGCGGTTCCGACCACGTAGCCACTCGCGGTCCTTTCGACCCGTTGCACAGCCGTACAAAACCGAATGCTCGGCCTGAGACGGAATGCCTCGGCGTAGGCCTCGAAGTAGCGCGCCACCTGCTCGTGGCTGGCGTAGTCAGGGTAGTCGGCCGGCATCGGAAAGTCCGAGAACTGCATGCGATCTCGAGACGTGTTGATGCGGAGCGAGCGGTAGATGCGGCTCTGCTGGTTGTCGTTATCGAAGACCCAGTTCCCACCCACACGCGACCCGCGTTCGAAACACACGGCCGGTAACCCGGCTTCGAGCAATGCCTTCAAAACCGTCAAACCCGACGAACCGGCGCCGATTATGGCGGTAGGAAGCACGCGGCGGGTATAGAAGCCCGAAGGCCCGAGCGCCAGTCGTCTAGCGGGGGTGGGGCCCGCTCCACGACCAAAAACCACAAAAACAGACTGCGCGTGGAAATGGCCCGGGATGGTATGCTGACCCTCAATGCGCCGGGTGCTGCTCGTCGAAGACTCCGCCAGCATGCGCGCTTTCGTGCGGGCAGCGCTGACGTCCGCCGCCGCGCTGGGCGAGCTCGAGATCGCCGGGTCGCGAGCCAGGAGCGGGGCAAACGGCGCCCGCTCCGACGGCATCCGCTGATCCTCACGGCGGCTAGACTCCGCTGAGTCTGCCGGTGACGCACAGGCACAGCCGCCCGGACGGAGAACGCATAATGGGCGAGAGCGAGAGCGAGCGCGAACAGCCCCAGGGTGCGAGCGGGCACCCAGCGTGGTCGCGCGAGGACGGGCTCGTCGATCTGCTGTTCTTTCCCACCGGCGGCGGAAAGACGGAAGCCTACCTGGGCCTGGCCGCGTTCACGCTAGTTTTGCGACGCCTGCGGAACCCGGGTTTGAGTTCGGCTGGTGTTAGCGTCCTCATGCGCTACACGCTGCGCCTCCTCGCTTCGGTGCGCCTGGCCACCTCGGTGGATCAGCTGGTGACGCGCGACGGCGTGGCGAGCGTGGCGGGAGATCCGTCACGGAGCGTGAGCTACGGCGAGCTGGTGGGCGGCCGCCGCTTCAACCGGCCAGTGACGCGTGACTTCCAGACCAAGAGCCGCGAGGCCTACCGGGTGGTGGGGACGTCGGCGCCGCGCCTGGACATCCCGGGCAAGGTCCTCGGCCGCTGGGACTACGTGCACGACGTGCGGGTGCCGGGCATGCTGCACGGCCGCGTGGTACGGCCCCAGGCGGTGGGGGCGCGGGTGGCCGCGGTGGACGACGCCGCGGCGCGACGGCTACCCGGTTTCGTCCAGACCATCCGCCAGGGCGATTTCGTCGGCGTCGTCTGCGAGCGCGAGGAGCAGGCCATCGCCGCCGCCCGCGCGCTCGTAGTTACCTGGCGGGGCGGGGGCGGGCTGCCGGCGCTGGCCGAGCTGCACGAGACGCTTCGCCGCGCCCCGGCCACCACCCGCGTGCTCGTCAATCGCGGCGACGTGGACGGCGCGCTCCGCGGAACGACGGACGTGCTCGAGGCCGAGTACCGCTGGCCCTTCCAGCTGCACGCGTCCATCGGGCCATCCTGCGGCGTGGCGGACGTGCGCGCGAGCGAGGCGACGATCTGGACGGGGAGCCAGAGTGTCTTCGAGCTGCGGGGCGCCCTGGCCGGGCTCCTCGGTCTCCCGCCCGAGCGAGTCCGGGTGATCTTCGCGGAAGCCTCCGGCTGCTACGGTCACAACGGCGCCGATGATGCGGCCGCCGACGCCGCGGTGCTCTCGCGCGCGGTGGGCCGGCCCGTGCGCGTGCAGTGGATGCGCGCCGACGAGCACGCCCACGAGCCCAAGGGGCCCGCCATGCTCATGCGCGTGCGCGGCGCCCTCGACGCGCAGCGGAGCGTCGCCGCCTGGGACTACGCGGTGTGGACGCCCACCCACTCGCGCCGGCCCGGCGGCCGCTCCGGCAACCTGCTCGCGGGCGAGGAGATGGGCGTGCCCGAGCCGCCGCCGCGCGCCGTCGGGGGCGAGCGGAATGCCCAGCACGGCTATGCGTTCGGCGCCGACCGCGTCGTCGTGCACACGCTGGATCGGGTGCCGCTGCGGGTGTCGGCGCTGCGGGGGCTCGGCGCGCCGCAGAACACCTTCGCCAACGAGTCCTTCATGGACGAGCTGGCGGCGGCGGCCGGCGCCGATCCGCTCGGCTTCCGGATCCGCCATCTCGGCGATCCGCGCGCGGTGGCGGTGCTCGAGGCGGCGGCGCGCGCGGCCGGCTGGCAGACGCGCCCGTCCCCGGCGCCGGGCGCGCGGGCCGCGGGCCTCGCCCGCGGACGGGGCATCGCCTTCTGCCAGTACGAGGGCGAGCATGCCTATGTCGCCACCGTGGTGGAAGTCGAGGTGGACCGGGCCACCGGCGCCATCCGCGTGTGCCGCGTGGCGGTGGGCCACGACTGCGGCCTCATCGTCAATCCGGACGGCGTGCGCAACCAGATCGAGGGCAATGTGCTCCAGGCCATCAGCCGCACCCTCAAGGAGTCGGTGACGTTCGACGCCGCCGGCGTCACCGCGCTCGACTGGGCCGCCTATCCCATCCTCACCTTTCCCGAAGTGCCCGACGCGGTGGAGATCGTCCTCATCGACCGCAAGGATAAGCCGCCGCTCGGGGCGGGGGAGCCGGCGACCTGCCCCATCCCCGCCGCCATCGCCAACGCCGTCTTCGACGCCACGGGCGTGCGCCTTCGCACGGTGCCGTTCACGCCCGCAGGCGTCCGCGAGGAGCTCGCCCGCCCATGAACCATCGCCTCGACCGTAGCCAGGCGCACTACGAGTGGAACAACTCCCTGCCGCCGCGCCTCACCATCACCCCCGGCGACACGGTTTCCTTCGAGACCCGGGATGCCGCCGACGGCTTCTACAAGCCCACCTCCACCCACGAGGACGTCATCAACCGGGGACCGTTCCGCGGCCACCCGCTCACCGGGCCGGTGCGGGTGGAGGGCGCGCGTCCCGGCGACACGCTGGAGGTGGAGATCCTCGAGGTGAAGCCGGGCGCGCCCTTCGGCTGGACCGCCATCCGCCCGGGCCGCGGCCTGCTCCCGGAGGCGGACTTCCCCAAGCCCTATCTGCAGATCTGGGACGTCTCCGACGGGAAGTTCGCGCGCAACGCGCGGCGGAAGATCGCGGTGCCGATCGAGGCGTTCCCCGGCGTGATGGGGACCGCGCTGCCCGAGCCCGGCGGTCACAGCACCATGCCGCCGCGGAAGAACGGCGGGAACATGGACATCAAGCAGCTCACCGCCGGCACCACGCTGTCCCTGCCGGTGTGGGTGGACGGCGCGCTCTTCAGCGTGGGGGATGGGCACGCCGCGCAGGGTGACGGCGAGGTATGCGTCACCGCGGTGGAGATGGCCGCCGAGGTCACGCTGCGGTTCGGCCTTCGGTCCGGGCGCGGGATCCCCGAGCCGCGCTTCCGCACCCGCGGGCCCATCGGGGTGGCGACCGGTCGCGGACCGTGGGTGGCGACCACCGCCCACGGCCCCGACCTCTTCGCCTCCGCCCAGCAGGCGGTGCGCTACATCATCGACCACATGGTGGAGGAACGTGGCCTGTCACGGGAGGAGGCCTACATCGTCGCCAGCGTGGCGGTGGACCTCAAGATCAGCGAGATCGTGGACGCGCCCAACTGGATCGTCTCCGCCTTCCTGCCCGAGAACATCTTCGAGTGAGCGGCGCCGCCATGGCCAGACGCATCGAGATCGTGCATCACGGTGACCGCCGTACCGACGTGCACATGCCCTATGCCCCGGGCATCCTGGTGGCCCAGGGGCGGCTGGTCTTCCTCTCCGGCGTCACCGCCGCGCCGGTGTACCACAGCCACCCCCACCGCGACGAGGAGTTCGACCTGCCCGACAGCATGCGCGAGCAGGCGCGGCTGACCATGGAGAATCTCAAGAAGACGCTGGCGGCGGCGGGCTGCACCCTGCGCGATCTGGTGTCCGCCACGCGATACCTGACCGCGGTGGAGGAGCAGGACGATCTCAATCGCGTCTGGGCCGAGTATCTCGCCGGCCACCTGCCCACCACCACCACGGTGGAGGTGTCGCGGCTCGCCACCCACCCGCGCTGCAAGCTGGAGATCAGCGCCATCGCGGTGGCGGACGGGTGAGCGGCACCGCGGCGATGATCTTCGCAAAGGGGGGCCGCTCGGTGTACACTCGCGGCGGAAGATGAGCGTGACCACGTACCCGGGTTTCCCCGCCGCATGAGCGCCCGCCAGAACTACGGCTTCGAGCGCCGCCGCAAGGATCAGATGCGCCGCGCGAAACAGGAAGAAAAGCGCCAGCGGAAGACCGATCGCGAGGCCGCCGGCGAGACGGGCCCCGAGATGGGTGAGGCCCAGGAGGCGGCGGCGCCCGCGGGGGTGTGGGAGTGGTTCTCCCCCAGCCGGGGCCGGACGGTGAGCGTGGCGGCCGGCACGCGCCCCCCCGCCGAGGGTCCCGACGACTGGATGCTACTGACCGAGGTTCCGCCCGACGACGTCCCGCCCGCCTAGCTACGGCGGGGTTACTGCGTCAGCTTCGCCACCGGCCCCGTGATCCCCACCAGCTTGAGCGCGGCGAAGACCTTGATGAACACCCAGGCCGGATCGAACTCGAAGCGCCCCACGCTGAACTTCGGCGAGCGGGGATACGCGTGGTGGTTGTTGTGCAGGCTCTCGCCCCCGGTGAACCACGCGAGCACCCGCGAGTTGTAGGCGGTGTTCATGAAGTTCTGGGCGCCCCGCCAGTGGCCCAGGCCGTTGATGAGGGGCGAGAGCACGAAGACGTAGAGGATGCCGTGGGACACCATGGCGATCACGCCGGCCCAGAAGCCGAGCAGCAGGCACAGGATGGAGGTTCCCAGGAAGAGCCCGGTGAAGCCCCACGAAAACACGAACCGATCCCAGCGGTCCTCGACGACGTCGGGAGCGAACTTCTTGACGATGTCCGGATCCATCGCCTCGCGCGCGTAGTAGTACACGTTGAAGAGCTGCACCTTCCAGAAGCCGAAGAGGAGCGGGCTGTGCGGGTCGCCTTCCCGGTCGGTGAAGGTGTGGTGCTTGCGGTGCACGGCCACCCACTCCTGGCGCCGCATGCCGGTGCTCAGCCAGAGCACCGCGCGGAAGAGCCAGTCCAGCAGCGGATGCACGACGAGCGCCCGGTGCGCGAGCGCGCGGTGCAGATAGATGGTGGTGGCGAGCACGGTCGCCTGGGTCACCAGGATGGCGGCAACGACGACGAGCACGGCGTGTATGAGCACGGTATCCCCTATTCGCGTATGTTTGGCGGCTCGATGGTCACGTGAGGATCAGCAAACTCGGGCAAGTATACACGAACTCCCCCCGGGCGCCCTAGGGTTCAGGCGGGCTTAGGGTAGGCTAACCAGCATCGACCTGCAAGGGGTGTTTCAGCCGGTCGCCGGGCCGCAGGTTGAGGACGGCCTCGGGGAAGATCTCGGCCAGCCACTTCACCACGTCGTTCACGGTGATGATGCCGATCGGGCGCCTTTCTCCGTCCACCAGGGGGATGGTGCGGAAGCCGGCCGTGCTCATCCGGTTCACCGCGAAGCAGATGCGGTCCTGGAGCGTGAGAGCCTCCGGGTTCGGCGTCATCACCTCGGCCAGGGGGGTGCGCACGGGGTCGCGGCGCTCGCCGAGCACCCGGATCAGGACATCGCGCTCGGTGAAGATGCCGCTGAGCCGCCCCTCGTTGTCCACCACCACCACCGCCGCGCGGTGCTGGGCCACCATGCGCCCGATGGCCTCCTCGACGCTGGTCTCCCCGGTGAGCTTGATGGGCTCGCTGGGCTCGAGCAGGCGCACCGTGTCGTTGAGCAGGGCCCCTTCGAGCTTGCGGAAGTCGCTATCGAGGGTCTCGGAATACTCGTCTTCGAACTCGCTCATGGCCTGCCCCCCCTTCCCGGCGGGATCTGGCAGGAGCATAGGCGGGCGCTCCGGGGGGTGTCAAGGCCGACGGGAACCCCCTCGGCCGCCCCCTCAGTCGATCAGGGCCACCGCCCGGACGGGGGAGCCGTCGGCCTGGTCCAGCGCCAGGGGCAGGGCGAGGAACCGGCAGCGGGCGGCGCCGATGCGGTGCAGGTTCGTGAGGTACTCGATCACCGTGATCCCGGCGGGAAAGAAGATGTGATGGGTCGTGCAGTCTTCCGGAAGAACGCGCTGGGTCGGCTCGAAGATGCTGATCCGGACGGAGAAGTCGGGTGGATAGTCGTAGCCCACCGCCTTGACCCCGCGCGCGACCAGCCAGTGGCAGGCGTCCGCGGCGGTGAAGGGGGCATCGCGCCAGAAGCGCTCCTCGTCCACGCTCACGCGCCGCGGCCAGTCCGTGCGCAGCAGCGCGATGTCGCCCGCCCGCACGTGCCCCGCGCGCCGCTCGAGATCGGCGGCGGTGACGGCGTCGTTGTCGGCAAGATGGGTGAGGTCCACGACCGCCGCCTCGCCCACCCACTGATCCACGGGCATCTCCGCGATGTGGCGCGCGCCGGGCAGGAAGTGCTTGGGCGCGTCCACGTGCGTGTAGGCATGACAGCCCAGGGTCATGATGGAGGACTCGAAGTTGTCGCCGGCGGCATGCGAGGCGCGCACCTCGCGCGCGACGCGCCAGCGGAAGTGCGGCCGGATCGGGAAGGAGAGATCGATCATGGGCATGGGGCCCATATAGAGGCGCGCGCGCCCGCTGTCAAGAGGCCGGCGACGGGAAGAGGTCGGCGAGCGCCGCCACCGCGCGGTCCACGTCGGCGGCGTCGTCGGAAGCGGGGAGCGCGCGCGCCCGCGGACCCCACGGCGCCCAGCGGGCCAGGGTGGCCGTCGGATAGAGGATGATGGCGGCCACGCCCGCGGCGGCCGCCAGATGGCTGACGCCGGAGTCGCCGCCGAGATAGGCGCGCGCCCCTGCGAGCACCGCCGCGAGCGGCTCGAGCGCGGGTGCGATGAGGCGCGCGCGGCCGGCGGCGGCGCCGAGCGCGTCCAGGCCGCGCTCCAGCGCGTCCACCGCCTCGCGGTCCGCCGGGCCCTCGTGGAGCAGCACCGCGCCGTCGGCGGCGCGCGCGATCACCTCGGCGAAGCGCTCGGCCGGCCAGCGTTTCCACCGGCCACCGGCGCCGGCATGCGCGACGAGAAGCGGCCGCTCGTCCACGAGCCCCGCCGCGGCCACCGCCGCGCGGCCCCGCGCTCTCCACTCCGCGGGGATGGCCAGTGGCGCCGTGAGCGGGCCGGTAGCGCCCGCCGCCCCCGGGTCGGACGCGCCGAGTGAGGCCACCGTCGCGAGCAGGTGCCGCCAGACCGGGGGGGCGGTGGCATCATCCTCGGGCGGCGCCGACGGGGCCAGCACGACCCGTGGCGCCAGCGCGGTCAGACGCTCCCCGTAGGAGGGAGCGCGGGCGCCGAACCAGGAGACGATGGCGTCGAAGCCGCCGAGTCGCTCGGTCAGCGCCGGGGGCAGGGGCTCGTCCGCGAAGAGGGCCGACAACCCCAGCGCGTCGAAGGACAGCGCCTCGTCCACCACGCCCGCGCCCGCGAGAAGCCGCGCGAGCCGCGGCTGGGCGGCGAGGCTCAGGTGGCGACCGCTCGCGTCTCCGCGCAGCGCCCGCAGCGCGGGGACGGCCTGCAGGACGTCTCCGAGGGCGCCCGGATGGATGACGAGAAGACGACGGGCCGCGGTCATGGCCGGAACCGCCGATATGGTACGCTCGTGACAGTCCAAAGGGAGGGCCTCATGAAATTCGCGTTATTCTCCGGCCTCGGCGGCACCGCCTGGAATGACCTGCTCGATACCTGGCGGCACATCGACGCCACGGGCTGGGACGCGGCCTGCGTCACCGACCATTTCATGCCGAACACCAAGGACCGGGTCGGCGACACGCTGGAGTGCTGGACGGCGCTCGCCGCGCTCGCGGCGGAGACGCGGCGGATGCGCGTGGGCACCATCGTGTCCGGCAACACCTACCGCCATCCGGCGGTGCTGGCCAAGATGGCCACCAATATCGACATCATCTCCGACGGCCGGCTCATCTGCGGGATGGGCGCGGGCTGGCAAGAGAACGAGCACACGGCCTACGGCATCCCCTTCTACACCGTGGGCGAGCGGCTGGCCCGTCTGGACGAGGCGTGCCAGATGCTCAAGCTGCTCTGGACCCAGCCGAAGACCACGTGGAAGGGCAAGTACTACGCGCTGGACGACGCGCCGCACGATCCCAAGCCCGTCCAGAAGCCCCATCCCGAGCTGATGGTGGGCGGCGGCGGCGAGAAGGTGACGCTGAAGATCGCCGCCCGCCACGCCGACCACTGGAACGTGTGGGGCGGGCCGAACACGCTGGCCGCCAAGGGCAAGATCCTCGAGGGCCACTGCGCCACGGTGGGCCGCGATCCCAAGGCCATTCTCCGCTCCGCCGTCATGGTGCTCGCCATGACCGACGACGCCGCCGAGGTCGAGAAGATGCGCAAGGTGTACATGGCGCGCATGGGGGCGGACGAGGAGAAGGCCCGCGACACCGTGCTGAGCGGGAGCCGGGCGCAGATCCAGGACACGCTCGGCCGCCTGCGGGACGCCGGGGTGGGCCTGCTGTTCATCCCCAGCTTCTTTCTCGGCGCCGACAAGAAGAAGACGCTCGACCGCTTCATCACCGAGGTGGCGCCGGCGCTCCGCTGAGCGCGCCGCGCAGCATGGCCGCGGATCCCCGGACCGCCGACCGGATCCGCCGGCTCGAGGAGAGCGTCGGGCGCGCCCTCGTCGGCAAGCCGGAGGCGGTGCGGCTCGCCGTCATCGGCCTCCTCGCGCGCGGGCACCTCCTCATCGAGGACGTGCCCGGCGTGGGCAAGACCACGCTGGGCGCCGCGCTCGCCCGCTCCATCGGGGGCGGCTTCCAGCGCATCCAGTTCACCTCGGACATGCTGCCCTCCGACGTGCTCGGCGTCTCGGTGTACCAGCCCGATCGCGGGATCTTCGTCTTCAAGCCCGGCCCGCTCTTCACCAACATCGTGCTCGCCGACGAGATCAATCGCACCACCCCCAAGACCCAGTCGAGCCTGCTGGAGGCGATGAACGAGGCGCAGGTCTCCCTCGACCACACCACGCACGCGCTGCCGAAGCCCTTCATGGTGCTCGCGACGCAGAACCCGCACGAGTACGAGGGCACCTTTCCGCTGCCGGAGTCGCAGCTCGACCGCTTTCTCCTGCGCATCCGCATCGGCTATCCCGACGGGCCGGACGAGAAGGTGATCCTCCGCGGGGGCGGCGGCATCGCGCTCGCGCTCCTCGAGCCCGTGCTCGACGCCGCCGCGGTGCTGGAGCTGCAAGACCAGGCGGACGGCGTGCGCGCGGAGGAGTCGGTGCTCGACTACCTCATGGCGCTGGTGGCGGCGACGCGCGCCTCGCCGCTGCTGTCCCTCGGGGTGAGCCCGCGCGGCTCGCTCGCGCTCCTCCGCGCGGCGCGGGCCCGCGCGCTCGCCGACGGGCGCGAATTCCTCGTGCCCGACGACGTGAAAGCGCTCGCGGTGCCCGCGCTGGCCCATCGCGTGCTCGCCCGCGCGGCGCCCGGCGTCGCCGGCGGCGGCCTGCACAGCGAGGCCGTGATCCGCGCCCTCGTCCAGGACCTGCCCGTCCCGCGTTGAGCGGGACATCCATGCGCCTTTCCCACTGGCTGCGTCGGCTCTGGCACCCACGCCGGACGATCTGGCCCACGCGTGACGGCTGGTGGACGCTGTTCGCGGCGGTGGGGCTGGGGGTGGCCGCGGTCAATACCGGCAACAATCTCCTCTATCTCCTCTCGTCCATGCTTCTCGCCCTGGTGGTGGTCTCCGGGATCCTCTCCGAGGCGGTGATCCGGCGGCTGCGGCTGGCCGCGGTGCTCCCCGAAGAAATACACGCGGGCCGCCCCGCGCTGCTCGGGGCCACCGTGACGAGCCTCAAGCGCTGGGTGCCGTCCTACTCGATCACCCTGGAGGTGCTGGACGGCGGCCGGGCCGTCCGCTTCATCTATATCCCGCGCGTCCCGGCCGGGGATGCCCGGCTCGTGACCTGGGAGGCGACCTTGCCGCGGCGCGGGCGCCACCGGCTCGGTGGCCTGCGTGTCACCACGCGCTTCCCCTTCGGCATCTTCCTCAAGGCGGGGCAGCCCACGCTGCGGGAAGAGGTGCTCGTCTTCCCCGCGCTGTCGCCGGTGCCGACCCACCGGCTGGGCCAGCTGAGCGCGGGCGGCGCCGTCGCCGCGCGGCGGCGGGGGCGGGGCAGTGACCTCCACAATCTCCGCGACTATCGCGCGGGCGACGACCCGCGGCTCGTGCACTGGAAGTCCAGCGCCAAGACGGGAACGCTGACGGTCCGCGAGATGGAGGCCGAGACGACGCTGGACACGCGCATCGTGCTCGGGGGCGGCGGCGATCCCGCGCGGCTCGAGGAAACGGTCAGTGAAGCGGCCTCCCTCGCCGCGCACCTGCTGCGCGCGGGCGCCCAGGTCGAGCTGGCCGGCCGCGGCCTCTGGGTGCCGCCCGGGCGTGGGCCCGCCCAGCGCCGCCGCGCGCTGACCGCGCTGGCGCTCTGGGAGCCGGCGGCCCCCACCCCCGAAGGCGTCGCGTCCCCGCTCGCGCCGCCGCTTCGTCCCGGCGTTCGCGAGATCCGCGTGGGGCTCGGCTGATGTCGGTGGCGCTGGCGGTGCGTCTCGCCACCTATCTGCTCGTGGTCGACGGGATCGTGGCCCTCGTCCTCGCCGGGCTGCTCGGGCCGGCGGGCATGGTGGTCGTGGCGGTAGCGCTGGCGCTCAGCTGGGGGCAAGAGGCGATCCGCGCGCGCATCCGCACGCGGGGCCTGGGCGCGGCGCTGGTGGGCGTGGCCGCCGCCGCCTCCGTGGTGGATCTGGTCTATCTCGCGGAGACCGTGCTCGACGGCCTCGTCCACCTGCTGCTCTTCCTCGTGCTCGCGCGGCTCTTCACCGCGGACGCGCGGAAGGATGCCCGGGTCGTCGCCTTCCTGGCCTTCTTCATGCTCGTGGCGGCGTCCTCGGCGGCGTTCGGGGTGGGGTTTCTCGGGGTCTTCATCGCCTTCCTGCTCCTGTCCACCTGGCTCCTGCTGCTCGAGCACGTGCTGGTGGAGTCGGCCCCCGCGCCCGACCGCGTGGTGGCGAGCGGGGCGGCGCCATGGGCGAGCCCGCGCATGCTCATGGGGCTGGCGGCGGCGGCGTCCATCGCCACCTTCCTCTTCAGCACCGCGCTCTTCTTCGTGATCCCGCGCGTCGGCCTGGCGGCGCTGCCCTTCCGGGGGAAGATCGGCTCGCTCGTCACCGGCTTCTCGGACCGCGTGGAGCTGGGCGCCTACGGCCAGATCCAGAACGATGCCAGCATCGCCATGCGCGTGCACGTGGCGGAGGGCACGGTGGAGCCGGAGCAGCTCACGTCACTTCGCTGGCGGGGCATCGCCTTCGACGAGTTCGACGGCCGCGCCTGGTCGGTGGGCCGGGCCCATCGAATGACCCTCCGCCGCGCGCCGCCCAGCGACTACCGGGTCGGCCCCTATCGTGGGCGCGGCCCGGTGCTCGTCCAGGAGGTATTTCTGGAGCCGATCGGGACCGAGGTCATCTTCGCCGCCCCGCGCGCGCTGCGCCTCGAGACGCGCGCCGCCGAGATCACCCTGGACGACATGGGCAGCATCACGGTGCCCTCTCCCGCCGCACGCTTGCACTATCGGGTCGACTCGGAGCTGGA
>Ga0137403_10006260_pt1 | contig 13654 bp, 9 predicted proteins | sample CZOMad2_1_16fung_FD_122057 | JGI IMG/M metagenome (GOLD analysis project Ga0137403, IMG submission 122057) | Vadose zone soil fungal communities from Angelo Coast Range Reserve, California, USA - CZOMad2_1_16fungal (Hybrid Assembly) | ecosystem: Environmental > Terrestrial > Soil > Vadose zone... | reverse complement strand
CATTCCGTTGATGCAATACTCGACAAAGCCGTGACTTGCATCGTGAATTAAACGGATCGAATGCAGCAGATTGTGAATCATCACCGGCTTGAAGACGTTGAGTTCAAAGTTGCCTTGCGAGCCGGCGAAACCGACCGCCGCATCGTTGCCCATCACCTGCACGGCGACCATGGTCATCGCTTCGCTCTGCGTCGGGTTAACTTTGCCCGGCATGATCGACGAGCCGGGTTCGTTCTCGGGCAGGGTCAATTCCCCGAGTCCGCAGCGCGGCCCCGACGCCAGCCAGCGAATGTCGTTGGCGATTTTCATCAAGCTGGCAGCCAGGGTTTTCAGCGCGCCGCTACAGAAAACGATTTCATCGTGAGCTGAAAGCGCGGCGAATTTGTTCGGGTGCGATTTGAAAGGCAGACGCGTGAGTTCGGCGATCTTTTTCGCGGCGCGTTCGCCGAATTCCGGATGCGCATTCAAGCCGGTGCCGACCGCCGTGCCACCGATCGCCAGATCGTAAAGTCCCGCGAGCGTGTCTTTCATCCGATCGATATCGCGTTCCAATAAACTCGCCCAGCCCGACATTTCCTGGCCCACCGTAAGCGGCGTCGCATCCTGCAAATGCGTGCGGCCAATCTTCACGACGTCTTTGAATTCTTTCGCCTTCGCATCGATTGCGCTGTGGACAGTTTCAATCGCCGGGATGAGCTTGTTCATCTGCTCGGCGGCGGCAATGTGCATCGCAGTGGGGAACGTATCGTTCGACGACTGTGACATATTCACATCGTCGTTGGGATGAATCGGCTTTTTGCTGCCCATCACGCCGCCGGCGATTTCAATCGCGCGATTCGAAATCACTTCGTTGGCGTTCATGTTGGTCTGCGTGCCGCTGCCCGTCTGCCACACCCGCAACGGAAAATGCTCGTCGAGCTTGCCTTCAATTACTTCGTCGCAAGCCTGCACGATAAGCCGGAGCTTATCGTCAGCCAATTTCCCTAGTTCATTGTTGACCTGCGCCGCGGCCTTTTTGAGGATGCCGAACGCCCGAATCATCTCGCGCGGCATTACGTCGTTGCCTATATTGAAATGGAGCAGGCTGCGCTCGGTCTGCGCTCCCCAGTACTTATCGGCAGCTACTTCGATCTCACCCATCGAATCGGTTTCGGTGCGGGTGTTTTGTTTAGTGGCTTCTTGAGACATTTTAGGTTTTGCAGTGTTGAGCCGCGTAGGGACGGAATATTTATAGCTCCGAATGAGTTAGAAAATCCAAAGCCCAAAGGAGCGACACCGCTTTGTGTCGCCCATAAATGGGCTTGATTGGTTGCGCGGGCTTGGAGCTATAAACATTTCGTGCCTACGGCACTACGGAAAGCCTAATCATAACATCTCGCTGTGTGTTGAGAGTCACGCTTTAAGGCTTCACCGGTTTCCGCACCGGCGGCACGGCTTTCGGAATATCACCGTCGTCCAGATTGAGTTGTTGGCTGTTTTGCTGCTCTTTTAATTTTGGAGCAGTTTCGCCACGCAAGCCCGGAAGAAGTTTCGGAGTGGGAATCTTCATGGTGGCCAGGGCTTCGGTGCGGCGGAGGATGGCGCCGCCGCGGCCGGCTACCCAGGCGTTCGCGCCGCCGTGATAGGCGACCGCGAACAGCGGCGAACTCGTGACGGTCGGCTGCGTTTCCCAGGTTTGGCCGCCGTCTTTCGAAGCCAGCACGCGGCCTTGATCTCCGGCAATCATGACATCATCTCGGGCGGCGACTGAGACTGCGAAGAGGTTTGTCTTTACGCTGCTCTCTTGATCTTTCCAGGTCAGGCCGCCGTCGTCGGTGCGCAAAATAATTCCTTTTTCGCCGACCGCATATCCGCGTCCTTTGTCGACGAACGCCACGGCGTACAGCCACTCGCGCACGTTATGCGAAACGTCTTTCCAGGTGTCGCCGCCGTCTTCTGTGCGCAGGATGGTGCCGCCTGATCCGACGGCGACGCCGTGCTTCTCATCCACAAAACGAACGTCTTCCAGCCAGGCTTTCGTCACGGCAGGAACCAGCAGCCAGGTTTTACCGCCGTCCGTCGTCTTGAGGATGTTGCCGCGCGCGCCGACGGCCCAGCCCAGTTTTTCCGAGACAAAACACACACCCAGCAATTCCTGTTGGGCATCGTTGTCCTGGGAGTGCCACACGATCCCGCCATTCTCAGTGTGCAGAATCGTTCCTTTTTCGCCGACGGCCCAGCCGTTGTTTTCATCAACGAAGGTGATCGCGTCGAGACGCACGGTCGTGCCCGATGGCCGCACCGTCCAGGACTTGCCGCCTGATTTGGTCTCGAGAATTTTCCCGTGCTGCCCGACGGCCCAGCCTCGCGAATTGTCCAAAAAGAAAATGTCCGCCAGATCGTCGCGTCCGCCGTCAGTCAGACGCTGCCAGCCAATGCCGCTATCATCGCTGCGCAGCACCAGGCCATCACTGCCGGCGGTCCAACCGGTGTTCTCGTCCGCAAAGTAAACCGTCACCAACTTTGGATTAGTCCGAATGCTCGCGGGTAACCAAAGCTTGCCTCCGTTTGCGGTGCTTAACACCACGCCATTGTCGCCGGAGATCCAACCGTGTTGCTCGTCTGAAAAAAAGACCGAGAGCAAATCGTTGGTCATCAGAATGTCGAAAGGTTCCCAAGTGACGCCCGCGTCGTTACTCAAGATCACCCGTCCGCCGTAGCCCACCGCGATGGCCCTTTGCGGCGTGATGAAAGTGACACTGGTAAAAGGTTGCGAGCCCAGCTTTACGGCTTCTTTCCAATGATGGCCGCCATCAATCGTTCGCAGCACCGTGCCGCGATCGCCGGTAGCCAGGCCGATGTTTTTGTCGGCAAAAGAAACTGTGTAGAGGTGAGCGCGAGTCGGACTCTTCTGGACGCTCCAGGTCAGCCCGCCGTCATTCGTCGTGACGATGCAACCGTAAGTACCCACCGCCCAACCATGAGTGGGACTGTCGGGAGCGAAAGTAATCGAGAAGAGATGATCCTTTGTGGGCGCGCGGATCTCAGTCCATCGCACTCCGCCATTTTTCGTTATTACAACCGTGCCGCGCGCGCCGACCACCACCGCGCGCTTCGGATCCTGAACGTAGAGCCCATTGAGACTTACGACCAGACGCGTATGCTGGCTCGTCCACTGAAAGCCACCGTCGGCGCTGTAGAGAATCACTCCGTCGGCGCCCACCGCCCAACCATGGAGCTTGTCTTTGGCGAAACGAATGGCGCTGATGGCGTTGCCTTGCGGTCGGGGGTTCTGCCATTCCCAGCCGCGGTCGGAGGTCTGAGCGAGCACAGGTGTTGCGATAAAGATCAGGAATAGAAATATTCCCAAGTTTCTTAAGACAGAAAGATTTGAACGCAAAGGACGCAATGGTTTTCGCAAAGGGCGCGAAGGAATTGAGCTTTGCGTCCCTCTGCGGCCTTCCTTTGTCGCCTTTGCGTTAAGACTAATCGATGCGTTATCACTCAACAAAATCGAATAAAAGCCTTGAAAAGTCTTACGTCTCTGCGCCAAACAGAGAAAGAGCGGCCTGCGCTGACTAACTGATTTTGAAGAATGTGGTAACACGTGCTCTCGTTGAGAAGTGACGCCCGGGTTTGTTGGTTGCCTGATTATAGATTCGCAGCGGCCGGAAAGCGAGAGCGATGGGAGATAAGGCGAGCGTCCTCAGATTGCACCGAGGTCACAGATTAGCCGAACTCAATTGGACTCTTTCGGTTTCGTGTTTTCCAGAACGATCCACCAAGTTACACGAAGCAACACTAAGAGGAGGTTGTTTTGTGATACTTCGTGGATCGTTTTATCTGTGAAATCGGCGTAATCTGCGGATCAAACAGTCTCAAAACAAATCCGCTTCTGCGGCCGGTTCTGCAAGCTCAGTCACGCCCACCCGATCGACTGCGTCCTGTAGCACGCTGGGCTCGACATGACCCAACGCTGCGATCTTGCGCGCGGCGCGATCGGCGGCTTCCTGAATCAAGTGGCCCGCATGGCCTCGCTCCCATATCCACTCGACCTGATGCCGGTCTACGGCGCTGTCCAGACGCTTCCACCATTCGTGATTTGTCTTGCGCCGAAAACGGCCACACATCGTCTCGACCACATAACGCGAGTCGGTATAAAGGCGCACGACACAAGGTTCGGACAAGGCTTCGAGGCCGAGCGCGGCGGCCGCAATCTCAGCCTGCTGGTTGGTCGCGTGGCCCAGATAAGTTCCGAAGGCCCGCCACAGTCCACGAAACCCGAGCAGCGCCACTGCCGCGGCGCGCGTTTCTTCGCGGCCATTGCCGAGGCTCGATCCATCGCAATAGATGGTGACAGATTTCACAGGCCTGCGATTCGAATTAGTTTTAGTCACCCTTAAAGTTTTAGAGATCCGAGATGCTCAGTTTCGAGTCCGCGTTCTTCCAGGCAGTTTCAAATTCCTTTTGCGCGGCTGCCGCAGCTTCACTCTTCTTTTGCGCCTTCAGACTTTCCATCAATCCAAACAGAGAACGCCCGCTGTGTTTGTTTCTTTCCAAATCGTTGCGAAAGATTCCTTCGGCGTCGACGTAGTTTCCGCGCCGCAGCAAGTAGCCGCCGAACAATTCGCGCACCGGATGAAACCATTGTGGAGGTTCATCATAGGCCAGCGAGTCTTCGTCTTTGATTCCTTTAAAGAAAAGATCGAGCGCCTTCTGATAATCGTGTCTGGCTTCGGCAATGCGAGCGCCGAGCACATCTGCCGCGATCAAGAGGACCTTGCTGGTAGGATTCAACGATGACATTGAATCAGGCGGAACTGACTTGGCAGCTTCCAGGAAAGACTTCTGTTCCGATTCAGCGTTGCCCACCTCGCCCCGCGCAACAAACATCATTGCGCGCGCAAAATGCCAAACGGCAAGCGTTGCCGGCAGCGAAGCATCGGGCTGTGGCGCTTTCATGATTTCGTCCCACCGATGAAAGCGTTCCCACATGAGGATTGGTTTTGCCAGAATCGGCTCGAACATCGGCATGCCTTTAATCAAAGGCCGGGTGAAGTCAGCCAGCTTGTTCGCGGCGTCGATCGCCTCGCGATAACGGCCCTGCATGCTATTGGCAATCGCCAGGAAGTCGAGGTTGTGCGCGTAATACATCGAATAGTATCCCTGCATTCCGGTCGCCTTGAAATAGGCCTCATCCGCGGTGGCGGCCTCTGCGTTGCTGCGGGCGGCTGACTGATAATCGCCGACGCGTTCATAGATGTGCGCGGGCATGTGCACCAGGTGACCGGCCATGGGCATCAACTGCGGCAGCTTGGGCGCGTAAGCCAGCGCTCGCTCGGGATGCGGTGAAGCTTCGACGGTATGAATATAGTAGTGAATCGCGCCGGGATGATTAGGATTTCGCTTCAAGACCGACTCGAGCACTGCGACGATTTCTTCCGTGCCTTCGGCAGGTTTTCCGTCCGCGCTCCAAAGCTGCCACGGCCGCAGATCCATCATGCTCTCAGCGTAAAGCGTGGCGGCATCGAGATCGTCTGGATATTTCCTGCTCAGCTCGCCCATCGCATTCTTGTAATCGACGGCGAGCTTTTTCAGATCTGCTTTCGGATCGTTCGAATAGCGTTTCGCGAGCGCCTCGATGTAGGCACGTTCATTAACAGGCGCATCCTTTGTCAGTGCGAGCGCCTTTTGCACTGCGTCAAATGCCGACCTTTCGTGATCGGGATCGACTTCGTAATTAATGTTTGGACCGAGCGCGTACGCCACACCCCACCAGGCCATAGCCATCTGCGGATCGAGTTCGGCGGCGCGCTTGAACGAACGAACTGCCTCTTCATGATTGAACCCGTAGATCATTCGGAAGCCCTGATCGAAATAACGCTGGGCTTCAGGGTTCGTCGTCGAAGTAGGATGGTGCAAAGAGCCGAGGCCTGATAGAAGAGTCACGGGCGTCTCGGTCGGCATCTTCATGTCAGGTTGTTGGGGGAAAATGGTCGTGGAAGACAACACGATGAGGGCGAAAGCTAATTTGGTTTTCATCTCGAGACCTCCTGGTGCTCTTACAAGACCGCTGCGAAGCTGCGAAACAGCGTTTTAGCACGAATGTGTTTGCGGAAGAAACTGCAAGAGACGATTACCGCGAGGGACTTGAAGCTGAAATGAGATCTTATCGTAGATGGGAATAACTTGCCTGAGGTTCTTCAAGTGGCGAGTTCGCGTTTTGAGGCAGCGAAAGCCGCCTCTTCAATGTCGATCCGCTCAGACACAATTTTCTTAATCCACTGTTCGAGGTTAGGCTCTCTATGTAGTCGTGCGAAAAACGCTGCACGAGCTGCCATTTCAGCCGGAAGAGAAACGGATTCGCCCTTGGCGCGCCTCACCCGCACTGGCTTTTCCCATGTCGCATTGTCATCAGCAGTGGCAATAACTGCCTCGTCAATTTCGCGACCAGTCTTTATACGTTTCTTTTTCATATCGTCCATCCTGTGATTATTCTAACAATGCTTTGGGGCTTCAATTGAAAAATGATTTTGAGCTTTCTACCGCCCAGCGTTCTACCAAGCAGTTGATAGCGATCACGATACCGCTTATTCCGGCGAACCTCAAAATCTGAAAAGAAACACTCGACGGCTTCCTCGAATGTAACGCGGTGTGCGGCGAGCTCATCGCGCTCGAAATCGTATTCAAAATCCTGGGGAGTAAATTTACTCCAATCCATCACTCATTCACCTTCAACACCGCCAAAAAAGCCTCCTGCGGAATCTCCACCCGGCCGACTTTCTTCATGCGCTTCTTGCCTTCTTTCTGTTTCTCGAGCAGTTTGCGTTTGCGCGAGATGTCGCCGCCGTAGCATTTGGCGATCACGTTCTTGCCCATTGCTTTTACCGTCTCGCGCGCGATTATTTTCGCGCCGATGGCCGCCTGGATAGGGACTTCGAAAAGTTGTCGCGGGATTAGTTCCTTCATTTTGGTTGCGAGGGCGCGACCCTTTGCGGCCGCGGTGTCGCGATGCAGCACCAGAGACAGCGCATCGACTGGTTCACCGGCCACCAACACGTCGAGCTTGACCAGATCGCTTTCCCAATACCCGGCCAGGTGATAGTCGAGCGACGCGTAGCCGCGCGAAGTCGATTTCAAGCGATCATAAAAATCCAGCACGATTTCGTTGAGCGGCAACTCGTAGGTCAGCATCACGCGATTCGACGTGATGTATTCAAAGCCTTTCTGCTGGCCGCGCTTTTCTTCCAGCAACGCCAGGATTCCGCCCAGGTGTTCTTCCGGCGTTAGGATCGTCGCGCGAATTGCCGGCTCTTCAATTTTGTTGATGCGGCCGGGATCGGGCATCTTGGCCGGCGAATCGATTTCCGTCACCTTGCCGTCGGTCGTGGTCACTACGTAACGCACGCCCGGCGCCGTGGTGATGAGATCGAGATCGAATTCGCGTTCCAGACGTTCCTGCACGATCTCCATGTGCAATAGACCGAGGAAGCCACAGCGAAATCCAAAGCCGAGCGCGGTGGACGACTCAGGCTCGTAAAAAAATGAAGCGTCGTTAAGCCGCAGCTTGTCCATCGCGTCGCGCAGCTCTTCATACTGATTCGTGTCGACGGGATAGAGGCCCGCAAAAACCATCGGCTTGATTTCCTGATAGCCAGGAAAGGGTTCTTTGGTTGGCCGAGCTGCTTCCGTTACGGTGTCCCCGATTTGTACGTCGGCAACTGTCTTGATCGAAGCGGTTAAGAAACCAACTTCGCCGACGCTCAAGTGATCGATTGGAGTGGGCCCGGGGCGATTTACTCCCAACGTTTCCACCTGGTAATCGCGGCCGGCGTTGAAAAAGCGAATCTTCATGCCCGGCCGAATCGTGCCGTCGATAACCCGAAACAAAACGATCACGCCGCGATAAGAGTCGTACCACGAATCAAAGATCAGCGCCTTGAGCGGCGCGTCCGGATCTCCTTTGGGCGGCGGCACGTCGCGCACGATCGCTTCCAGAACCTCAGCTACGCCCACGCCGGTCTTGGCGCTGGTGAAAATCGCGTTGTGAGTTTCCAGGCCGATGAAGTGCTCGATCTCTTCGATGACTCGCTCGGGTTCAGCGCCCGGCAGGTCGATCTTGTTGATTACCGGAATCAGCTCGAGATTATTCTCCATGGCGAGATACGTGTTGGCCAGCGTCTGCGCCTCGACGCCTTGCGAGGCATCGACGATCAGCAGGGCGCCTTCGCAGGCTGACAGCGAACGCGAAACTTCGTAAGAAAAATCGACGTGGCCGGGGGTATCGATCAGGTTAAGGACGTACTGCACGCCGTCCTGAGCTTTGTAATTGAGCCGCACGGCGTGGGCTTTGATCGTAATGCCGCGCTCGCGCTCGAGATCCATGTCGTCGAGTATCTGGGCTTCCATATCGCGCCCGGTGACCGCGCCGGTCAGTTCGAGCAGACGATCGGCCAGCGTCGATTTGCCGTGATCGATGTGCGCGATGATCGAGAAGTTGCGAATGCGGGATGGATCCATTTGCAGTCGTCAGTAGTCCCTGGTCAGTTGTCAGTAGTTAGTTAATGGGAACGGAGAGGATTTTGCAACCGACGAGTGGCAACAAAGAACAGGAGTTACAAAACAAGAGTGAATTTCATGAAGCAGGGCTGAATTAGGGCCAGAAGTTGTAGTGAAGTTCCATCCAATACGACACCGCCTTGCCGTCCTTGATAGCTGGCTTAAACTTAATGTTCTTTCCGGCCGCAATAGAAGCTTCGGTGAGTCCATAAGGCAACCCGGAAACGACGTGACAGTTCTTCACTTCTCCGCTTGCAGCAAAGACGCAGCGGAGAACGACCCTGCCTTTAATCCGATGTTGTTTAGCTTCATCGGTATATACTGCTTCGGGCTTACTCTTCACGACCGGCCGTTTATCCACTTCTTTGACGCTCTTATAGATAGGTTCTTCTTCGTTGCTCTGAATAACCCTTCTTACAGTGCCTTGGATACTGGAGTCGTGGCCAAGCGTTGGAGACAAAGCAACTCCTGACAGCCACACAATGAATATGATTTTACGAGTGCGCTTCATGTTCCTGGCGTGTTGGTGTGTCTCAGAGATCCTCGATCACATTATCAATCTGCGCGCGTTGCAGCTTGCCGCTGTAGTCAACGTAAATCGATTTCCATTCCGAAAAGATGTCCAACACCTGTGTGCCGGCTTCGCGGTGGCCGTTGCCGGTGGCTTTGGTGCCGCCAAACGGCAGATGGACTTCGGCGCCGATGGTGGAAGAGTTGACGTAAAAAATTCCGGTGTAGGTTTCGTTCATCGCGTGGAAGGCGCGGTTCACGTCCTGAGTATAGATCGCCGCGGACAGTCCATAGCGCACGCCATTCGCAATCTCGATCGCTTCGTCCAGAGAGTCTGCGGGAATTACAGAAGTCACGGGTCCGAAGATTTCTTCCTGGGCGATGCGCATGTCGGGGGTCACGTCGGTGAAGACAGTCGGTTCGATGTAATAGCCGTGCCCGTGCTCGCCTTTGGTCAAATGATGCCCGCCGCAAGCGAGCGTGGCGCCGTCTTCATGCTGGCCGATGTCGATGTAACTCATGATCTTGTGCACGGCTTCAGAATTGATTACCGGGCCCACTTCAACCGCTCGATTGGCGCCGTTTCCTACCCGCAGGCTTTTCGCCCGCTCAACCAGTTTCTTCGTAAACTGTTTGTAGACTTTCTTGTGCACGATCAGACGCGACGAAGCGGTGCAGCGCTGGCCGGAAGTGCCGAAAGCTCCCCAGACCGCGCCCTCGAGCGCGTTGTCGACATCAGCATCATCCAGCACGATGATGGCGTTCTTGCCGCCCATTTCAAGCGAACAGATCGCGTTGCGTTCAGCGCAGGCTGAGGCCACCGACCGACCGGTGTCGGTTGAACCAGTGAAAGAAATCAGACGCAAAGAAGGATGGCCGGTGATTCCCGCGCCCACAGTTTCACCGTAACCGGTGACCAGATTAACGACGCCGGGTGGCACGCCGGCTTCTTCGCAGGCTTTAACCAGATTGTAAGTTGAGAGCGGTGTGTCTTCAGCGGGTTTGATTACCAGGGTGTTGCCGCAAACCAGGGCGGGGATCATTTTCCATGAAGGAATCGCCATTGGAAAATTCCACGGCGTGATCAATCCGCAGGGCCCGATCGGCTGGCGCACGCACATCGCGAACTTGTTCGGCATCTCAGCCGGCGTCGTAAATCCGTGCAAACGCCGTCCCTCGCCGGCCGCGTAGTAGGTGCAGTCGATCGCTTCCTGAACATCGCCACCCGCTTCTTTCAAAACCTTACCCATCTCGCGGGTCATGTCGGCCGTGTATTTTTCTTTATCGCGGATCAGGATCTCGCCGACGCGAAACAGAATCTCTGCGCGTCTTGGCGCCGGCGTCCGTCGCCAACCGTCGAACGCAGCTACGGCCGCGGACACGGCGGCGGCCACATCGTCACTGATTGAAAGTGGGAATCGACCAATCAGGTCGCGCGTATCGGCGGGATTTCGGTTTTCCAGCCACTGGCCGCTTTTACTCGGCACCCAACGGCCGCCGATGAAGTTGTGATAGGTCTTGCTGCGCGCGCGTTTGCTAGCGCCGGCAGCGGTGCGCGATTTTTTTGCCAGAGCTTTTTTTGCTTGAGCCATAATGATGAGGGTTTAGGGGGTTGGGTTTAGGGTAAAGTGGGACAATTCCAACTACACCCTAAACCCTCTCCCCTACACCCTTATTGGTAGGTGAACTGAACGATTCGCTGGACCACTCGGTTGGGATTGGACGTGCGGTCAAAGCGGGCCAGGTTGAGCACGATTGCATCGCCCGGCTTCAACGATTCGACGACGCGCTGAAAATCAGCCAAGGTGGCCACCGGCACGCGATTGATGCGCGTGACAACTTCACCGGCGCTGATTTCCAGCGGGCGGATGTCGGCAGCCAGTCCGTTGGGGTCGACTTCCTTTACATAGAGTCCTTTCACGCCGGTCAGATGCTTCTCAGTGATCTGTTGCGGTGTGAGTTCTCCCAGGGTCAGCCCGATGCGGCCGGTGCTGGTCTTGATCGTTTCGGCTTTGTCTTTCGCGCCGACTACTTCTACGTTTCCGTCACGCCCAAAAAAGTTGGGGCGTTCGGCTAAAGTTACGTCTACGATACGGCGATCGAGTCTGCCGTCAATGTCGCGCAGAAAGGTCAACCTTACTGTTTGTCCGACGGCCGCGCTGGCGACCTTAGCAATCAAGTCATTCTGATCCTGCACCGCTTGGCCATTGAACTCGACGATCACGTCGTTAACTTGCAGACCGGCCTTGGCCGCCGGCGAGGGTTGGTCGTTGCGTTCCGGCGGGACGTCGGCGACGACTGCGCCTCTGGCCTCAGCCAGGTGGTACACCTGCGCAAACTCGCCACGCACGGGTTCGAGAGTCACTCCCAAATAGCCGCGCTTAACTTTTCCGTTGGACAGAATCTGTTCGCAAACGAACTTTGCTTCGTTTGAGGGCAGCGCAAAGCCGATGCCGTTGTAATCTCCGGTGAGGGTAGCAATCTGAGAGTTCACCCCGATGGCTTCGCCGTGCATGTTGACCAGCGGACCGCCGCTGTTGCCGCGATTGATCGCGGCGTCAGTTTGCAGGAAGCGTTGAAAGTTGGTGAAGTTTTGCGAGTCGCGTTCTTTCTTTGAGATGATCCCGGCAGTCACCGTCTGATCCAGGCCGAACGGAGAGCCGATAGCCAGCACCCAATCACCCACTTGGGCTACGTTCGAATCGCCGAACTTCATGATCGGCAAATCATGCGGAGCATCGATCTTGATTACTGCCAGGTCGGTCTCCTTATCTATGCCGATCACTTTGCCGCGAAATCTCTCCCCGCTCAGCAGGCTAATCGTGATTCGCGTAGCTCCATCGATAACGTGATTGTTGGTCAGAACATAGCCCTTCGGATCGATGATGAAACCACTGCCTACGCTGCGTTGCGGGCGCACCGGTGGCCGGCGCAGCATGTCGTAAAGCGGATTGCTCGGGGTGCGATCAGCTTTGTCTTCGTTGTCGGTTTCGGCGATGTCGGTTGAAACCATCGTGTCGATATTCACCACGGCGGGTTCAACCCGGCTGGCGATTTCGACAAACGAGGCCGAGAGAGCTTCCGGCGCCCGCGACACGGATTGCGGTCCATTCTGGGCGACCGCCGGACGGCCCGCCAGGATGGCGCCAATGCCAATACCGGCCAGCACACAGACAAAGGCCATCACGGCGATCCAAACGCGCAGTTTCCTGAGCATTGTCGTTTCGGCGTCAGTAGTTTGTTTGAAAGACTCGAACATAATTCACCGCCTTAGAAATCTTGATCAGAGTTTCACTCAAGGGATCGATCCCGCGTTCCTTCCAGCTTCAGGGGGAGCAGGTTTTGGCAGTATAGCGAAAGGTGTCGGGAAAAACTAGAAGTCCGAAACGGCTTTCAAGGACGCAATAGAACTTTCAGCACGCCCGGTTCACTCGCGCGCTCGATTGCCCGCAGTCCGTCGGCCAGCGCGCGTTCCTCGCTGATCAGGCTTTCGACGTCAACCGCGTTGGCTTTCAATAGTTCCAGCGCCGGCAAAAACCGCCCGCAACGCGACCCGACTACGCTGATTTCATCAACTACTATACGGGCAGCGTTCAAATCCGTGGTGCCTTGGAAAGTAGATTTCAGCACGAGCGTTCCGCGTGGACGCAGCAGGTCGAGCGCGAGATTGAATCCGGCGGCTGAGCCTGAGGCCTCTACGACTACGTCGAACTTGCGCGGGCGCAGCCTGGCATTGTCGACCGCGATCGTTTCGATCCCGCGCCGGGCGGCGATTTCCAGCTTGTGCTGATGCTTTCCAACCAAGGTAACTGCCGCCTCGGTGCTGGCCAGCACTTGTGCGCAGAGCAAACCGAGCTTGCCGTCGCCAATGACGGCAACGCTGGTATCGTTTGTAATCTGCGTGCGCTCGAGGATGCCACAGGCCGCGGCGAGAGGTTCGGTGAACACCGCGCGCTCGTCAGAGATTTCGTCGGGCACCGGTACCAGGTTCACGACGGGTAGTTTCAAAAACTCAGCGTGCGCGCCGTCGCGTCCGACGATGCCGAGGACCGTGCGCTGCGCACAATGACGCGGATCGCCGGCAAGACAAAGGTCGCAGTTCCCGCAACCGGCGTTGATCTCACCGACGACGCGCTGGCCAGGTTTCAGAAGCCCGACCTTGAGAGAGGGCTCGCTGCCAATGTGAGCCTTCCCTGACGGCCGGGCTACTGCCACGGGTTCCGGCAGGCTCTCGATCACGCCGACGAACTCATGCCCAATCGTGCCTTGGAAGCCGGCATAGCCGCGGGTGATCTCCAAATCCGTGTTGCAAATTCCCGACAACGTCACGCGCACCAGAGCTTCGCCGTCCGCGTTGGGTTTGCCGACCTCGATCACTGAGAGCTTCTGATTCTCGTACCGCAGAGCCTTCATTTTCAACTCGTGAGTTCGCCGTGATCAGCGGAGATTGTTAGCTAATAACTCCTGAATTTGAGTCGGCATCGGAAAGCCTGGCTCAACAAGTTGGCGCAGCCAACGAAATATCTATAGCCCACAGCGCAAGCTGTGGGTAACAGTACGACCAGAAACCGCAGCCCCAGAGGGGCGACATATATTGATCGTCGCA
>Ga0137403_10006259_pt1 | contig 13654 bp, 18 predicted proteins | sample CZOMad2_1_16fung_FD_122057 | JGI IMG/M metagenome (GOLD analysis project Ga0137403, IMG submission 122057) | Vadose zone soil fungal communities from Angelo Coast Range Reserve, California, USA - CZOMad2_1_16fungal (Hybrid Assembly) | ecosystem: Environmental > Terrestrial > Soil > Vadose zone... | reverse complement strand
CGCCCTCGGATTCGCGGATCACTTCGCCGAACCAGCGCACCATCATGAAGACGAGGATGGCGAGCCCCGCGAAAACGATGTAGCGCCCGGGCTGCCAGCCGTTGAACCAGCTCGCCGCGCCGGTCGCCATGCACAGCAGCGCCGCCGAGCCAAAGATCATCCAGTGAGAGGGCTGCGGAACGTAGTAGTGCTGAGCGCGGTCGCTCATCTTGCTCTCCTCAGATTACGCGGCCAGGCCGACGATGAACTTCACCAGCAGGACCAGACTCAACACGAATATCGCCGCGCCGATGAGGCCGGCGATCACGACCTGAACGGGTCTGATCCGCGCAAGATCCTTTTCGTGCTCGGCGCGCTTTCGAATGCCGAGAAACGACCAGAACACGGCCCTCGCGACCTGCAGCGGGGACGCGGTCTTGAGCTCGGGTTCGGCCATCGCCCTCACCCCCGGCCATCCTGCGCTCCGTTCACCTCGAAAAAGGTGTACGAGAGCGTCACGGTATTGATCTCGCGCGGCAGTTTCGAATCGATCACGAAGACCACGGGCATTTTTCGAACTTCGCCGGGGCCGAGGGTCTGCTGCTGAAAGCAGAAACACTCCATTTTCTTGAAATAGAGCGCGGCCTGCTGCGGGCCGTAACTGGGAACAGCCTGCCCCGTCACCGGCCGGTCGAGCGTGTTGGTGACCTCGTAGAGAACCTGCGTGACCTCGCCGGGGTGCACCGAAATGCTGGCCTGAAGCGGCTTGAAGGTCCACGGCAGGCGCCGCGTGTTCGCGTCGAACTCGATCGACACATCGCGCGTGGAATCCACCTGGGTGTTCTCCGCCGCGAGGGCATCCGGCTGAAATACGTTGCGGATTCCCGTCACCTCGCAAATCTTCTCGTAGAAGGGAACCAGCGCGAAGGCGAAGCCGAACATCACGGCCGCGCAGACGAGGAGCTTCCGGAGGAGCGTCCGGTTCGCGGTCGCACGATCTTGGGCCGCGTCGGTCATTTGAGAAGGATGTACTTCAGCATGATGCCGACGAAAAAAGCGAGCGCGATCGAACCGAGCACCAGGGCCGTCCTGAAGTTTCCGCGCCGCTGCGCTCCGTGCGACATCACTTGACCACCGGCTGCTCGTGGAAGCTGTGGTAGGGCGCGGGGCTCTCCAGGTGCGTCCATTCCAGGGTATCGGCGCCCTCCCAGGGGTTCTTGCCCGCCTTCTCGCCCCGCCCGAGGACGGTCACCTTCAGGATGATCCACAGGAAAAGAATCTGCGCGAGCCCGAAGCCGAACGCGCCGATCGAGGCGACCTCGTTGAAACCGGCGAACTGCAGCGCGTAGTCCGGTATCCGGCGCGGCATGCCGGCTAGGCCGAGGAAGTGCATCGGGAAGAAGGTGATGTTGAAGAAGATCATCGACAGCCAGAAATGCCATTTCCCGAGCGTTTCGTCGTACATCCTTCCGGTCCACTTGGGCACCCAGAAATAGAACCCGGCGAAAAGAGAGAACAGCGACCCGGCGACGAGCACGTAGTGGAAGTGGGCCACCACGTAGTAGGTGTCCTGCAGCTGGATGTCGATCGGCATGATCGCCAGAATCAGCCCGGTGAACCCGCCCATGGTGAACACGAAGATGAAGCCGACCGCGAAGAGCATCGGCGTCTCGAAAGTCATCGACCCGCGCCACATCGTCGCCAGCCAGTTGAAAACCTTCACGCCGGTGGGCACCGCGATCAGCACCGTCGCGTACATGAAGAACAGAATACCCGCGGTGGGCATGCCGACCGTGAACATGTGGTGCGCCCAGACGATGAACGAGAGGATCGCGATCGACGCCGTCGCGTAGACCATCGAGGAGTAGCCGAAAAGGGGCTTGCGTGCGAACGCCGGGATCACCTGGCTGACGATGCCGAAGCCGGGCAGGATCATGATGTAGACCTCGGGATGCCCGAAGAACCAGAAGATGTGCTGGAACATCACCGGGTCTCCACCGCCCGCGGCGTTGAAGAACGAAGTGCCGAAGTGGCGGTCGGTGAGCACCATGGTCACCGCGCCCGCGAGCACCGGCATGACCGCGATCAGCAGGTACGCCGTGATCAGCCAGGTCCAGACGAAAAGCGGCATCTTCATCAGCGTCATCCCGGGCGCGCGCATGTTGAGGATGGTGGTGATGATGTTGATCGACCCCATGATCGAGGACGCGCCCATGATGTGCAGCGCGAAGATCCCCAGGTCCATCCCCGGCCCCATCTGCGTCGAGAGCGGCGCGTAAATGGTCCAGCCGGCCGCGACCGCGCCGCCCGGCACGAAAAACGACGAGACCAGCAGCGTGGCCGCCACCGGCAGCAGCCAGAAGCTCCAGTTGTTCATGCGCGCGAACGCCATGTCGGGCGCGCCGATCATCATCGGCACCTGCCAGTTCGCGAACCCGACGAACGCGGGCATGATGGCGCCGAACACCATGATGAGGCCGTGCATGGAGGTCAGCTGGTTGAAGAATTCCGGGTGCCAGAACTGCAGGCCGGGCTGGAACAGCTCGGCGCGGATGCCGAGCGCGAGCATTCCGCCGACCAGGAACATGGTGAAGCTGAACCACAGGTACAGGGTGCCGATGTCCTTGTGGTTCGTGGTCGTGATCCAGCGCATGATCCCCGAGGGGTGATGCTCGTGGTCGTGCGCGTGGCCGTGGTCGATGACTGCGCTCATGAGATGCTCCTGATGCTCGTTTCTATTGGGTCTCGCTTTCGCGCGCTCACTTGCGCGCGGCCCTAATTTCACTCGGCTGGATCACCTCGCCCGTCTTGTTGCTCCAGCTGTTGCGCTCGTAGGTGATTACCGCCGCGATGTCCGTGTCGGAGAGCTGCTTGCCGAAAGCGGCCATCGCCGTCTTCGGCCTGCCGTTCAGCACGATCTCGATGTGACGGCCTTTCGGCTCCTTGATCAACGGCGACCCGTCGAGCGCGGGGAAGGCGCCCTTCACGCCCTGTCCGCCGGCCTGGTGGCAGGCGACGCAGTTCGCCGCGTAGACCTTCTCGCCACGCGCTTTCAGGTCGGCGAGATTCCATTTCTTGTTCGGATCGTCCGCCGCGGCTGCCGACTTCTTCCTCTGCTCCGCCACCCAGGTCGAGTATTTTTCGGCCGACACGACTTCGACGACGATCGGCATGAAGCCGTGGTCCTTGCCGCAGAGCTCGGCGCACTGCCCCCTGTACGTTCCCTCTTTTTCCGCCCTGAACCAGGTATCGCGCACGAATCCCGGAATCGCATCCTGCTTCACGCCGAAGGCCGGAACCATCCAGGCGTGGATGACGTCATTGGCCGCCGTAAGGATGCGAATCTTCTTGTCGACCGGCACCACCAGCGGATTGTCGACTTCGAGCAGGTAGTGCTCGCCCTTGGCCTCCTTGCCGGTGATCTGGGACTGCGGCGTCGACAGGGCCGAGAGGAAGCTGATCCCTTCGCCCTCGCCGCGGAGATAGTCATAACCCCATTTCCACTGATAACCCGTGGCCTTGATGGTGATGTCGGGGCTGGTGGTGTCCTTGAGGTTCAGGATCGTCTTCGTCGCCGGCCACGCCATGAAGATCAGCACCAGGAAAGGGATGACGGTCCAGAAAATCTCGACGGTCGTATTTTCGTGGAAATGCTCGGCCTTGTGGCCGATCGACTTCCGATGGGCGTAGATCGAATAGAACATCACGCCGAAGACGACTACGAAGATAACAACAATGATCCACATCATGATGATGTGGAGATCGTAGATCTCGCTGGCGATCCGCGTTACCGGCGTCGGCAGGTTCAATTGATAGGCGGCGTGCGCCGCTCCCGAAAGCGCCAGGAGCCCGGCTGCCGCGATCCCTTTTTTCATCTTGTCCCTCGTAATTTCTTCGCTATCGTTTGGCTAAGCTGCACCGCAGGCGGGCGGCGAGGGATGCCCGCCGCTCCGCGTCCAGATGGCGCCCGATCTCGATTTCGTTCCCGCGCGAGCGCAACATCAGATGCAGCTCGCGGCCGAGATGCCGCTCGTCAAGACGCAACCACTGCGGGTCGAACTCGTGGCGCTCGATGCGCCCGGCATCGCTGGCTTCCACCAGGAGCCTGCCCTCGGCGAGGGCGACGCGCTCGTAGTCCGCCGCATGCCGGCCGTTCAGGTAGAAAGCCGTCGCGAGCGCGAGCATCTCGATCCCTGCAAACGGCAGCACGGGCCACGCTCCGAAATACGCGAAGACCACGGCAATCCCCAGGGAGACGCACATTGCGAAAACGAGCACACAAAGGAGATCCTGCGGCGAAATCGAGCAATTGCGCTTAAAGGTTAGATCGAGCCCCGGTTCCGATGCCGCCGTGTACACGCGAGAGTCCACTCAAAACGCGCTTCGCACTCGCAGTCGGCGAAACGCCTGCCTGGAAGGATGCGGAGATTCGCAAAAAGCCGCGGTAAATTAACACACTATCCCCATGCCGGGCAAGCCGACTCGCCGAGAGAAACTCTCTCTCAGCCGGAAATTTTCGTCGCCCACTTCACGATCTGTCTGCCGTCGGCAGCGACCCGCGGTTCCCCCTTCCAAGCGTGGCCGTAGACGACCTCGATCGTCGCCGGAAGTCGTCCGTTCCTGCGCCCGCTCTCGTACGCGGCGAGCATGCGACGCCAGGTACCCCGGCCCGTCAATGCGCGGGACCGATCTCCGGCGGCACAAGTCTGCCCCGAGGCCCTCAGATCGCGCGCGAGGTCGTCGACGCGCGCATAGGTCAGGGTGATCGTCTCGACATCCATGACGGGCATCGCGAAGCCGCAGGCGACGAGCGTGTCGCCCACGTCGTGCATGTCGACAAAGGAATGAACGCGGCGTGCCGGCGAGGCCGCGGAAAACGCGGATTTCAGCTCCTTCAGCGTATCGGGTCCGTAGCTCGAGAACATCAGCAGACCGCCGGGCGCGAGAACGCGATGGAGCTCGCGCAGCGCCGCAAGCGGATCCTCCACCCACGCCAGCGCGAGGTTCGACCAAACGAGATCGAACGCGCCCGAGGTTAGCGGCAGTCGCGAGAGGTCGGCGCAGACGTACGCGCGCAGCACCCCGCCGAGAAAGCGCCGCAGGCGCGCGGCCAGGGATTCCGAGCGCGACGCCGAGCGGACCGCGGCATGCGCGAAATCGACACCGAGCAAATCGGCCTGGGGATAACGCCCGCGGAGCAGCCCGAGACCGCGTCCGGTGCCGCATCCCGCGTCGAGCACTCGCTTCGGGGAAAGACGCACGTACCCGAGACGCTCGAACATTCGGCTTTCGACTTCGCTCTGTAGCACTGCCGCATCGACGCCCTTGCGCGCGGCGCGTTCGAACGCGCGCCGCGCCTGCCGCGCGTCGACGCGAAAAGCGTCCATGCTCAGAGCGGGTGAATTCCCAGCTTGTCGAGCAAAGCGCGATCGCGCTCCGCTTCGGGATTGCCGGTGGTGAGAAGCTTCTCCCCGTAGAAGATCGAATTCGCGCCGGCGAGAAAACAAAGCGCCTGCACGGACTCCGGCATCTCCGCGCGTCCGGCGGAAAGGCGAACGAAGCTTGCCGGCATCGTGATCCGGGCGCAGGCGACGGTGCGCACGAACTCGCTCCAGTCCAGCTTCGGCAACCCATGAAGCGGGGTGCCTTCCACCTGGACGAGGTCGTTGATCGGTACCGATTCGGGCGGAGGAGAAAGGCTCGCGAGCTGCGCGATCAGGCCCGCGCGCTGCGCGCGTGATTCGCCCATCCCGACGATGCCGCCGCAGCAGACCTTGATACCGGCGCGGCGCACGCGCTCCAGCGTTTCGAGACGATCGCCGTATTCGCGCGTGGAGATGACCTCGCCGTAGAACTCGGGCGCGGTGTCGAGGTTGTGGTTGTAGTAGTCGAGCCCCGCGGTCTTGAGCAGCTCCGCCTGGCCCTCCCGCAACAGACCGAGCGTCGCGCAAGTTTCCAGGCCAAGCGCCTTGACCGCGCTCACCCTCTCGGCCACCTGCTCGAGGTCCTTCTGCTTGGGCCCGCGCCAGGCGGCGCCCATGCAAAAACGCGTGGCGCCGTTTTGCTTGGCTGCCTTCGCCGCGGCGAGGACATCCTCGAGGGCGAGCAGGGCCTCGTTTTCCACTCCGGTACGGTAGCGCGCCGACTGCGGGCAGTAGGCGCAGTCCTCGGGACAACCTCCGGTCTTGATCGACAGCAGCGTGGAGAGCTGCACGCGATTCGCGTCGTGGTACTGACGATGAACGCCTTGAGCCCGATAGAGAAGATCGTTGAAAGGCAGCTCAAACAGCGCCAGGACCTCCGCGCGAGCCCATGCGGCGGGCGAGGTGGATCGCGCGCGCTCGCTGTGAACCGGGGACCCCCCTGGCTCGTTATGGGAATGGGTGAGTGTCGGGATTCGCATTACGCCAAGCGTTTGAACAAGCTCCGCGGGAGGTCTGTGAAATCATCGCGGCAAGATGCAAGCGTGTCAAATGAAAATCGCTGGCTCGCCCGCTGCGCTGTGGCGGGGCTGAGCTGGATCGGGCAGGACTGCCAGCTCTGCGGGGCGAAAAGCGGTCCGGAGCCATTGTGCGCCGCTTGTGCGGCCAGCCTGCCCGTGTTGCCCGAGAATTGCCCCAGGTGCAGCCTCCCCTCGCCTTGCGGGTCGGTGTGCGGGGCCTGCCTGGCCGGCCCGCCGTACTTCGATGCAACGCTGGCGCTGTGGCTTTACGAATTTCCGTGCGACCGGCTGGTGCAGGCGCTGAAGTACCGCGCGCGGCTGGCGCTCGCGCCTTTCTTTGCGCGCACCCTCGCTCGGCAGCCGCTTCCGGCATACGATCTTCTGATACCCATGCCGTTGCACCCGGACCGGCTCGCGCAGCGCGGCTTCAACCAGGCGGTGGAGATCGCGCGAATGCTGGCGAAGCAGACTGGCCTGGCCCTTTCGCCTCGGGGCGCCCGGCGCGTCAAGGACACGACGCCCCAGGCCGAGCTGCCCTACGAGGAGCGCGCCAGAAACATCCGCGGAGCTTTCGCCTGCGATGTCGATCTCTCCGGGAAACGCGTCGCCGTCCTCGACGATGTCATGACGACCGGCGCGACCCTTAACGAGCTCGCGAAGGTGCTGAAGCGCGAGGGTGCGGCCCGAGTCGAGAATCTGGTGATCGCACGCGCGATCCTGCGCTGAGGCGGAGATGCCCTAGTTCTCTCCTCTGGGATCGCGCGCGAGCAAGGCATCGGCGGCTTCGCGAGGCGAAGCCCCGCGGAACAATACGCCGCACACCGCACGGGTAATCGGCATGTCGACGTTATTTCCAGCCGCCAGCGATTCGACGGCTCGCGCGGAGAACACTCCCTCTGCAACGTGACCGAGCTGCTTGAGAACGGTCTCGAGCGGCTCGCCTTTGGCGAGAAGCAGGCCAACGCGCCGGTTGCGCGACAGATCCCCGGTGCAAGTCAGGATGAGGTCGCCAGCTCCCGCGAGGCCCATGAAAGTCTCCGGGCGGCCGCCGATCGCGGCCCCGAGGCGTGCAAGCTCGGCCAGCCCTCGGGTGATGAGTGCAGCACGCGCGTTCAAGCCCATGCCGAGGCCGTCGCTGATCCCCGCGGCGATCGCCATGACATTCTTCACCGCGCCGCTGATCTCGACGCCGGCAACGTCGGTGCTGTAGTACACCCGTAGGGTCGGTTGGTGCAGCTCGCGCGCGATGCGCTTCGCGAACTCGGCGTCGCGTGCCGCGAGGGTAAGCGCCGTGGGGAGGCCCCGCGCCACCTCGAGCGCAAAGCTCGGCCCCGACAGGGCGCCGCAGGCGCGCGCTCCAAGCACTTCGGCCGCGACCTGGTGAGGGAGCTTGCCGCTCGCCTGCTCGAAGCCCTTGCATGCCCACACAACCGGTCCGTCAAACCCTGCCGCGCGTACCCTCTCCAGCGCCTGCCGCAGCCCCGCGGTCGGGGTCCCGACGAGGATGAGATCTCCTTGGGCAAGCGCGCCCTCCAGATCCGCGGTGACGGCCACCCGGTCGGGAACTGCGATTTCGGGAAGATATCGAGCGTAGCGCCGCTCCGACGCTATCGCCGATGCCAGAGCTCGGTCTCGTGCCCACAGGGTGACGCGATGCTTTTCCGAGAGCGCAACGGCGAGCGCGCTGCCCCAGGCCCCGGCGCCGAGTATGGCGATCTTCATCCCGGGGCAGGCTCAGATCAGGATCAGATACCCCAGACCTGGCTGATCTTGAGGTAGCCGACTTGGCCGTCGGCGTGGCGCACCTTGACCCAGCCGCCCGCCTGGGCCTCTGCGATCTCGAGCGCGACACCGTTTTTCGCCTGAAAAACCAGCGCGGCCTGCTCGCTCGCCGCCTGTCTCACGTCGGCGAACGGAACGGTGACGACAACCGTTCTTCGGTCCGAGAGGGCCTTCTTCTCCACCCACGTGAGATCACCCGCCTGATCGCGCACTTTCACCCAAGGATCGAGCGTGACCACGACTTCAACGGGGTAATAGCGGCTCGCGACGAACAGTTTCTTGGCGCGGGCCGATGGACCGTCGTACATCGGGGTGCCGTTTTCCGCTATCGATCGAAATTCTCCGCCCGCAGCGGGCAGCGCGACGGCAAGCAGAAGGAGCGCAGCACAACCTCGCATCAATGGGCGACCTCGATTCTCGGACCCTCGGGCGTCGCGGCAGCGGCGGCGCGCTGCTGATAGATAGCCTCGAAATTCACGGGGGCGAGCAGCACCGCCGGAAATCCGGCGCGAGTGATGAGGTCCGATACGGCTTCGCGCGCGTAGGGGAACAAGACGTTCGGACAAACGATGCCGAGCACCGGAGGGAGGTCCGCCTCGGTAACGTTGCGGATCTGAAAAACGCCCGCCTGCGACGCCTCCACCAGGAACAGGGTCTTGTTGCCGGATTTTGCTGTGACCGTGACGACCAGGGTCACCTCGAAAAGAACATCGCCAACGCGTTGCGATTCCTGCGTGATCTGTACCTCGAGTTGAGGCGACTCCTGCTGCATGAACGTCTGCGGGCCGCCGGGCACCTCGAGGGACAGGTCCTTCACGTAGATTTTCTCAATGCCAAAACTCGGCTGCTGCGGATCGCTCATCGGAGCCCCGTCAGGATTGAAATAAGTGCGAGCAAGAAAAGCCTAAGCTTGGAGCAAGGGGGCGAGCTCGCCAGCGTGCTCCAGCGCGGCGAGGTCCTCGAACCCGCCCACGTGCGTGTCGCCGATATAGATTTGCGGCACGGTACGGCGGCCCGTTTTCTTCGTCATCTCCTCGCGCAGCCGCGGGTAAAGATCTACGCGCATTTTTTCGATCTCGGCGACCCCCTTCGAATTCAAGAGCTGCTCCGCCCGCACGCAGAAGGGGCACAAGGCAGTCGAATACATTCTAACTCTCGGCATTCACTTCTCCAGGCTCATTTCTCCAGAGGCAACCCCGCCTGCCGCCAAGCCCCGATCCCGCCGTTCAACGAAAACACCTGTCCGAAGCCCATCTTGCGCAGCGTCGTCACGGCCTTCTCCGAACGGTTGCCGCTCTCGCACACCACGATCACCGGTTTGCTTTTGTATTTCTCGATGTCCGTGGAGCGTGCGGCGAGATCTCCCAGCGCGAGGTGGCGCGCGTTAAGCACGTGCCCTTTTTCGTATTCGGCCGCCTCGCGCACATCCAGCACCAGAGCGTTCTGCTGGTTGATCAACAGGGTCGCCTGAAGCGTCGAGATCGAGGGTCCGCCCGCCCCGCGGCGTATCGCGGGCCACACGAGCATCGCGCCGCTCGCAACAGCCGCGGCTATATAGAGGTAATTCGGCCATTGAGTGACGAACTTCAGGAGGTTGACTTCCGCCACGTCACGACCTCGCGGAGGTGCCGCACAGTACTTCGCGCATAGTGGCTATGAGCTGCAGCGTGCGCTGGTCCCTTACGGAGTAGTACACGCGGTTGGCGCTTCTCCTCGTGCCGAGGATTCCTTTCTCTCGGAGGATCGCCAGATGCTGGGAGACGTTGCTCTGCGAGGTCCCCACAGCCTCGACGATGTCCTGCACGCTCGACTCCTGCCCCCCCAGCACGCAGAGGATCTTCAGCCGCAAGGGATGGGCGATCGCCCGCATAGCGTGCGCCATGCGGTCTATCTGCTCCCGGCGACCGATCAGCTCGAAGATGTCCCGGGAGTGGCGCGGGATTCGCTGCTCTCGAATTTCCATGAGCGCTCATTATAAAATGCTTTCTTGCGGCGCGATGTGATAATAGGCCGCCTAGAGAGTGCCCATGCACAGACTTGTTCTGCTGCGTCACGGGGAATCGGTTTGGAACATGGAGAACCGTTTCACCGGCTGGACCGACGTCGACCTCACGCAGCGCGGCGTGGGGGAAGCCAAACGCGCCGGCGAAACGTTGAAAGAGGCCGGCTTCGTCTTCGATGCGGCCTATACCTCGATGCTGAAGCGCGCCATCAAGACGCTTTGGCTCGCCCTGGAGTCGATGGACCTCATGTGGGTGCCGGTGCACCATTCCTGGCGCCTGAACGAGCGTCACTACGGCGCGCTGCAGGGGCTGAACAAGGCCGAGATGGCAACCAAATTCGGCGAGAAGCAGGTGCTGCTCTGGAGGAGGAGCTACGACGTACCCCCGCCCGCCCTCGAGCGCGGCGACCCGCGCGATTCGCGGGGCGATCCGCGCTATGCCGGGGTGGCTGAGTCCGAGCTGCCGCTCACCGAATGCCTCAAGGATACGGTCGCGCGATTCCTGCCGTATTGGCGTGAGGCGATCGCTCCAGCCGTGCGCGCGGGGCGCAGAATCGTGATCGTCGCCCACGGCAACAGCCTGCGCGCCCTGGTGAAATACCTGGACGGCATGAGCGACAGCCAGATCATCGAGCTGAATATCCCTACCGGGCTTCCCCTGGTCTACGAGCTCGACTCCGAGTTGCGGCCGCTGCGGCACTATTATTTGGGAGACCCGGCCGAGGCCGAAGCGCGCGCCCGCGCCGTCGCCGCGCAGGGCAAAGCGGGAACGTGATGCTCGCGCGCTGGGTCGGGGTGGCGCTCGTCCTGGTCCCGGCGCTGGCGCTGGCGCAGAGCGAGGCGGACAAGCTCGAGGCGCTCCGCTCGCGAATCGAGGGGTTGCGCGCGAAAATCGCGGAGTCCGAGGAAAGCCGCACCGAGGTTCGCGACCAGCTGCGGGACTCCGAGCGCGCGATTTCCGAGGCCAACCGGTCGCTCCGCACCCTCGCGTCCAGACGCGCAGCGGTGGAGGAGGAGCTCAGGTCGCTCTCCAAGCGAAGCCTGGCGCTGGAAGCCGAAATCGCATCGCGCCGGGAGGCCCTGGAAAAACTGCTCGCGCTGCGCTACATCAATAGAGAGCAAGGCGGCGTGAAGCTCCTGTTCTCGGGCGAAGAGCCCGGCCGCATTGCGCGCGAGCTGCATTACTACGGCTATGTGTCCCGCGCCCAGTCGGACTTCATTGGCGAGCTGCGCTCAGCGCTCGCGCGGCTCAAGCAGCTGGAAGCCGGTACCCGCGGGAAAAACGCGGAGATCACCGCGATCGAGTCGGCACGGCGCGCCGAGCGCGCTGCGCTGGTGCGGCAACAGGCCGAGCACCGCAAAGTGCTCGCCCGCGTCTCCAGCCAGCTGAACGAGCAACGCCGCCAGGTGAAACATCTGGAGCGTGACGAGTCGCGCCTGTCGCGCCTGGTCGAGGAGCTGCGCAAGCTGCTCGCTTCCGCGCCGCCGCTACTCCGAAACGACAAGGTTCCCGAGCCCGGGGGGGCCGGTGGCTCCTACTCGGGACTCAAGCCCGGGCTGCGCCTGCCGATCAAAGGTGAACTCGCGAACCGATTCGGTGCCCAACGCTCCGACGGCGGCCCTTCATGGAAGGGCTTGTTCATCCGCTCCCCCGCCGGCCAGGAGGTCCGCGCGGTCGCGGCCGGGCGAGTGGTTTTCGCCGACTGGCTTCGGGGCTTCGGGAACCTGCTGATCATCGACCACGGCAAGAGCTATCTCACCATCTACGGGAACAACGAGTCGGTCCTCAAACAGGTGGGCGAGACGGTGAGCACCGGGGACGCGGTCGCAACCGTGGGGGCAAGCGGCGGCAACATGGAATCGGGTTTATACTTTGAGATTCGGCACGAAGGAAAAGCGTTCGATCCCATGCGCTGGGTGTCCTTGAAATGATCAAGGAGCGGTCCGCGCATTGCCTAGGGCCAAAATCATGATGACCAAATTCAAACAAGCCAGCCTGGTGCTCGTCGGTGTGCTGGCGGGCGTTCTGCTCAGTCTCAATTTCTCCGCGGTGGCGCAGCGCGAGGCCGCGCGACTGCCGCTCCCGGTGGACGAGTTGCGCGCTTTCGCCGAGGTGTTCGGGGCGATCAAGTCGAACTACGTCGAGCCGGTCGAGGACAAGAAGCTCATCACCGAAGCCATCAGCGGAATGCTGACCGGACTCGACCCCCACTCGGCGTATCTGGACCCGGATGCTTTCAAGGAGCTCCAGGTCGGCACGCAGGGCGAATTCGGCGGCCTCGGCATCGAGGTCGGGATGGACAAAGGCGTCGTCAAGGTGGTCTCTCCGATCGAGGATACGCCGGCGTTCCGCGCGGGCCTCAAACCGGGGGACTTCATCATCAAGATAGACGACGCCTCGGTCAAGGGAATGACGCTGAACGACGCGGTCAAGCGCATGCGCGGCAAGCCCCGGACCAGCATTCGGCTCACGATCCTGCGCGAGAGCGAGCCCAAGCCCTTCGAGGTCACGCTCATCCGCGATGTGATTCGCGTGCAGAGCGTGAAGTCCAAGCTGATCGAACCGGGCTACGGATGGGTTCGCGTTTCCCAGTTCCAGGAGCACACCGGGGAGATCATGGTCAAGCACATCGACGCGCTCTACAAGAGCGGGCCCCTGAAAGGCCTGATCCTGGACCTGCGCAATGATCCCGGTGGGCTCCTCAACGGCGCAGTCGGGATTTCCTCCGCCTTCCTGCCGGCGCGGGCAGCCGTGGTTTCCACCGACGGCCGCACCGAGGACGCCAAGCGCATGTTCATCGCCGCTCCCGAGGACTACCTCCGCGGCAACCGCGACGATTACCTGAAGAGCCTCCCCGCGGCGGTGAAGACCGTGCCCATGGTGGTGCTCGTCAACGGCGGCTCGGCCTCCGCTTCTGAGATCGTGGCGGGCGCCTTGCAGGATCACAAGCGCGCCACCCTGATAGGCACGCAGACCTTTGGCAAGGGTTCGGTGCAGACCATACTGCCTCTCGGCCACAACACCGCTATCAAGCTCACCACGGCGCGGTATTACACGCCCAGCGGCCGTTCGATCCAGGCGAAAGGCATCACGCCCGATATCGTCGTCGAGGATCCCACCTCGCCGACAGTAGGCGGCTTTCGCGAAGCCGATCTGGAGAAGCATCTTCTGAACGAGCAGGAACAGAGCGCGCCGTCGGAAAAGGCGCAGAAGACCAATGCGAAGCCGTCTACGGAGGCCGAAGAAAAACCGCCGGCCCCGCTCGAGTTCGCCTCGGACAAGGATTTCCAGTTCCAGCAGGCGCTCAAGTTCCTGAAAGGCGTGCCCCTCGCCACCGCGCAAAGCGCGCCGCCCGCGGAGAACAAAAAGAACTGATCAAGCCGGCCGCCTGCGGCGCCCCTTGACTCCCGCAGAGCAGAACTGACGCGAGACGCAGTTCATTCTGCGG